>Ga0182017_10003545_pt1 | contig 11616 bp, 5 predicted proteins | sample 712E3DmetaG_FD_120492 | JGI IMG/M metagenome (GOLD analysis project Ga0182017, IMG submission 120492) | Permafrost microbial communities from Stordalen Mire, Sweden - 712E3D metaG | ecosystem: Environmental > Terrestrial > Soil > Wetlands > Permafrost | place: Sweden: Stordalen | collected... | reverse complement strand
TCCCTTCCGCTCCGGTGCTACGCTGAGTCGCGGGAGGGTCCGGGACTTCACAGGCAGCCGCGGCCAGGCGATCGCCGGTGCGTCGGGCGTCCTCCGTCCGCAAGCGTCGCGGCCGGTCGCACAGAAACGCGACCTGCCCGACGGGGCGGACGCGCCCGAGCACGTGTCTCGAACCGGGTCAGCGGGTGTGGGGTGCACGGTTCACCGGTTCAGGGCCGGTGCCACACCTGCCGAGCGGGCCGTCAAGGCAGGCTCTGGCACTGCGTGAGCGTCTCAAGTATTCCCCACGTTGAGGGGGAAAGCAAAGCGGGAAGGAAGGGTTGGCGGAGATGGGCGGATTCTGGCGGAGAAAGTCAGAAGGCAGCGGGAAAAAGTCAGAAGTGGGCAGCAGCGGCGGCGAGAAGTTATACTGGCCGGCGCGCCTTCCGGCGGGCTCACAGGGCAAGGGTCGGTGGGGCCGCAGCGCAGGCTGGATGCGAACATAGCGTGGACGTACCGGTTAGGACGTGAACGGCGACCGTGTGCGGTCCGCGTGCGGCAGGCGGGAAATAGGTGCCCGTCCCGCTCGCTTCGCTCTTCGCTTCGCTCGCTCTAAAAAAACCGCCCGCCGCCTTCGGCGGCGAAGACCGGGGCGGCTGACGCCCGCCCCGGATAAAGCGTAAAAGAGACAAAGAACAAAGGGCTATCTTCCCAGCCCCCTTCGCCTCACGAGCATCCCTATCCCGCCGAACGCCAGTAACGCCATCGTACCTGGCTCAGGAACCTCGGACACACGGAACCCGAGGTAGTCGGCCTCGTCCGTCGGGGGGCCGTAGCCGCGAGACGACGCGCGCAGGCCGTCGCCGTTGTCGCCGAACGACCCGCCCCGCAAGCCGCGAGCCGAGCCAATCATCGTCGTTTCGTTCCACTCCCACACGTTTCCGCCTTGGTCAAACGTGCCATAGGGGCTAGCCGACGGCTTGGACGTATAAGAACCCACGTTGGTCAGATCTTCCACCGCGAAGTTGTAGTTCGCCGAGCCGTTGACCAAGTCCGTGCCTGGCGGGCCTTCGGCCGTGGGGGCGGTGTTCGACCTCGTGGGGTAGTCCCAATAGCCCGCGTTGATCCCGCCGCCCTTGTAGTACGCCGCCTTGTACCACTCATCCTCGCTGGGAATGAAGACGTTCGCGCCTGGGTTACGGCTAATACTACCGTTGGGCGGGTTGGTGATGCCGTTCAGGGAGTAGGCCCCCGTTTCCGTATCGCCCGTACCCTGGCCGTTGTTCATCCAGTTGGCGAACCGGCAGGCGTCCCAGAAACACACGTAGTTCACCGGCATCTGGCCACGCCCCGGTCTCGCGGCGTACTTGGCGCCGTTGGGGGCCCCGCCGTTGAAGCTGATGCCGCCGTAGTAGCTGCTGCCCATGTTCCCGTTATACAGGGCGTACGGATTCGTGCCCAGCGCGTCGACGGAGTTCAGGAAGACCACATACTGGTTGTTGGTGACCTCGTACTTGCCGATGTTGTAATTCGACGCCACGCCGCCCACGGAGATACCGTAGTACCTCGTGTCTGGCGCGTTCCCCGGATTGCCGACGGGGACCCAGTCCATATTGATCGTGCCGCCCGCGGCTACGCCGAGGCCCCAGACCAGCAACACGCCTGCGGCCACCGCCATCGCTCTCTTCCGGAAACCCATATCGAACCTCCTTCGTTGTGATGTATCCTGCGGGGGATTTTCCGCCTCCGGCAAGACAAAGCCGTGATTCATTCCACCTCGTGGCCCGATGCCGGACCGGAGCTAGTGTACGGCGCCCCCCCCGTTGCGGCTACGCCTTTTCGAGGTTTTTTCCCCATCAGCGGGCCCTCCCCGGTCCAGGCCGTTCGCTCCGAGCCGAAACTCGCCCGCCGATCCGGCCAACCAGGCCCCGGCCAAAAGGGCCAACAGCGCCCGCAAACGGCAACGATTCACCCCTGGAGACCCTTTGCGTCACAACCTGATATGCCGTAAAGGCTTGTGTTATGATATGTTACGATCGGGCGCTTGGCGAGTTACACCCAGCCAAAACCGCGCGCCGCCCGCCAGAGTCCGCCAGCCGCCGACAATCTCCGCCAATCTCCGGACCCCGCCTACCCTCCGCCCCGTTTCTGATGAATACTTATCCCGTACTCGCGCGGCTGCCCCGCGTCCGCAGGTGTGGCTGAAACGGAGAGCTGACGCCTGATCGGTGATCGCTGTTGCCTGATCCCCGGCGACGGAGGTGTACGCCTTGTCACCCTGTCGCCTCGTCGCTCTGGGTGTGCCCCGAAAACCAGGAGTCTCAAACCCCCCGCACACAAACTTGATACTCTTGAGACTCTTGGGTTTCCGCCCCGCGAACCGCGCACGGGCAACCGCAGCATCGCCGAATGCGCCGCCGACAGGACGCACGCGGGACACCTACGCCGGCGGCGGTGGCGACGCCCCATTCGCAGGCGGCGCCGGCGGCCGCTGGTTGGACGCCGCAGCCGAGGCGCGCTGGTGCGTGCGGATTTCGAGAATCAAGCGGTTCAACGCCGTCCGCACGTTGCCGATGAACTGGTCCAGGTGGCTCTGGATCGTTTCGCTCGGGTCCTCCAGATCCTCCATCAGCGCTTCGAGCTCCAGCACGAGCCCCGTCAGCCACTCGGTGTCCAGGCCGCGGATGACCTCGATCGCGGCCCGGTAATTTGCCTCCGCCCGCCGATAGGCTTCGTCCTCCGGCGGCAAACGTGCCGCCAGCTCGTGAAAGCGGTGCACGACCCCCGCCAGGTCCTTGATCTTCGTGACCACCTCCCGCTTCTTCTCGCGCAACGCGTGGGCCGCCTCGTCGCTCTCGTGCGCGCGGCTGCTGTGCAGAATGTCCTTGCGCAGCAGGTCGAGCTTCTTCTCCGGCAGCAGCGTCGGCAGCAGACCGTGGATCGCTTCCAGCCGGCGAACGACCCAGCTTGATTTCTCCAGATTCCCGCTGCGGGCGGCCTCGGCCGCCTGGTCGGCCAACTCCTTGATCTGCCGGCGGTACGTCCCCGCCCGCTTCAGCAGCCGATCGTACTGCTCCTCGCACTGCTGAAGATCGGTGGCGGGAACGTGCACCGGGAAATGCTGCCGCACGTCCCGCAGCCGGTCGAGGATCTTCGCGGCCCGCGCGTCGTCGTAGCGCGCCAGGCAGCCGTCGAACTCCCGCCGGAGCCGCCCAAACGTGTCCAGAATCTCGTCGCGCGTCGGCGGCCGGGGGTGCGCGGGGTCGGTGAAGGCGTCCCTGAGCTTGGATTCGTGGTCCTCGGCGCTGTGCTGCTCCTCCGGCGTGGTGCGCGCCGCCTGAAGGGTCCCCTCGCGTTCCGCGATGAACTGGCGGACCATCGAGCCCAGCGCGGGGTCGGCACAGACTTCGGGATGGTTCAGGGCGCGGGCGGCCACGGCCCGCAGCGACGCGGTGTCCACGGCCGTGCTCATGATCTCGGCGCAAAGCTGCTGGTACACGTCCCAACGCCGCTTGTCGCGCGCGGCCAACCCCTGTCCCGGCAGCCCGAACACGGCCAAGCGCACCAACTCCCGCGCCGCGCCACGCAGGTCGGACGGGCAATCCGGCCCGTCGAGAACGTCAAACGGAACGATCGCGTCACGCGCGAGCCACCCCATTTCCTCGAGACGGCGCAGGAGCCAGACGCCCAAAGCCGCCGGCACCGCGGCCGCAACGATCCGCGCCGCGGCGCGCGGGGAAAGTTCGCGCGCCCGCGCTAGCCGCCGGCGCAACGCAGTCGTCGCGCGGGCGCAGAGAATCAACGGGTCATATTGTTCAGCGCCCCCACGGGCCGCATCCTGCTCTGTGCGACATGTCTCGGTCATAGCGCCTCCCGGGCAACCCCAACCCGAGGCGACCACATCTTCAGTCTACCGGCTCCGGCAAGCGGCGGCCACCGCCTCCGCGGCTTGAACTGAACGCCCGGCAACCCGCTCCCGGTCAGACGCGTCCGAAAGCTCGACCGCTCACTCCGGCTTCCACCGCCACTGGTGGCCAAACGGGGTCTGCCCAAACGCGTACGCGTTCGCGGCGTTGCGCGTGTTACGGCTATCGCCGCCGAACAAGCCCCACTTCACGGGCCCGAACCGGTCGGTCTTGAAGCAGTGCAGCCACCCCGCCTGGTCGGCGACGAGCACCTCCAGGAGATTGTCGCCATCCACGTCGGCTACGACCGGCGAGCAGTCGATCGGGGCGTCCAACGGCAGGCGATACAGGCACTGACCGGCTTGGGAGACGATTGTGATCGCACCACGCAATTGCCCCTCCGCGTTCGGTTCGCTCGAGGACAGCACGATTTCCGAGAGGCGGTCGCCATTGAGATCGGCGACCGCGGGTGTGCCCCACACGGCGCCGCCGACGGCGAAGCGCCAGCGCACCCCCTCCGGTTCCAGCAGGCACACACCGCCGTGCCGTCCACCGTGCTCGCCGGTGGGGCACGCCAGCACCGTGGGCGGTTCATTGGGGTCCGTGTGGAGCGTGCGGAGGGCGGCGATCAACGTGTCGTCGGGTCGCAGGGCCAGCGTGCCCCACACCGAGGTCTGCAGGCTCGCCCCCGCGGCCACGATCGACCAGACGCGGGCCGCACGGTCGCCGACGTACGCCGGCGGCCCGTGCTCCACCATGCCGCCCCGGGTGACCGCGCCCGCGAGAGTCCCGGCGGGCAGTGTGTGCTGCCAGCGCGAACGGCCGTTGCTGACCGTCAGCACCTCGATGTCGCCCAGCGGGGTCGTCACGACGATTTCTGGGCCTTGCCCCGGCAGCACGTCGGCCAGGGCCAGCGTCGCCCCGAGCAGATCGGCGTCGGCGGGTGGCCGAGCGACGGTCGCAACCCATGCCGTTCGTCCGGACGGTCCAAGCAGAGCCACCACCTTGCCCGCGCGCGTGGCCACGACGATGTCGCTGTGGCCGTCGTTGTTGACATCCACCGCCAGCGGCGGGGCGATCACCGGGCTGCCGACGTGCGTGTCCCAGAGCGGCTGGCCCTTCGGATCGATGCAATACACGGTCCCGTTCAGGCAGGCGACAAACAGCCGATCTTCGCCTGCGGCCAGTCCGATAACGTCACGCGGGCCGCGCCCGGGGCGTTCGGGCGGCGCGAAGAGCAGCTCGGCCTGTCCGGTGGCGCCGTCCACCCGTACGACCCCGTCGGCGCTGTCGTGGGGATCATTGAACTTCGACCCCAGCGACGCCACGTAGATCTGTCCGTCCAGCGCGATGATCGTGCTGAACCACGCGGTCAAACCGATCGGCGCCTGCCACGCCGGCCTCAGCTTCACGACCTCGGGACTTGGGACGGCCGGCTGCAAGCCCTGCCTGAGGCGCTGGCGAGTCGTGTACCAGCGCTGCCAGTCCGCCCGCCGATCGCCGTAGTCGACACCCGCGACGCGCGCCAGCAGCAGGCGGATGCGTTGATCGTCGAGCGCGTACTTCGTGTACAGGTGCGTGATGAACTCGTCGGTGCGCGGCCCCCAGGCCGGAGCGGTCTCTTGCTCCCATTGTTCCAACCCGGCCCGGACCTTCCGTGGCGTGTCCGCTCCCGCCAGCAGGTCCAGCCCGCGGCGTACCTGCCACGCAAGGCTGCGCGTGTTCAGGTACCAGCGACCGCCGAGCAGACCGCCCGCCACGGCGGCCAGAACCAGGGCGGTCACGGTTACAGCGCGGACGAGCCGGTGCCGCGGTGCGGCACGGCGTCGAAGGTCACCCATGACCGGCTGACGGATTGGCATGAAGACTCACATCGCCTACGTACCGGGTCCGGCGTCAACGGCGCGCCGGCGCGCGGCGGGCCAAGAGTAACCTACAGTACGCCGGCCGGCGTCCTGGACAACCGGCCATGCGTTGGCGGGCGCGCCGCGTTATGGGACGTATGCGGGGCGGGCGTGCGCCACTCGGCGCCGATTTCGCGGAAATTCCGCGTTCTTTTCCTGCGTCGGCGCGCTACAATGGCCCATTGTCTCCCAATGTGCTGGGACGTGCGACCACCTATGCAGAATCGGACATTTTGTGTTCTGTTTCCCTTCCGACCGCGGGGGTGCCGCGCTGTCTAAAGGAGGACTGACGATGCGCAGATGGGCTACCCTGGGGCTTCTAGTGTTGTTAGGCACAACGGTCGTGTGGGCGGCGGACCTGGTTCCGGCCACCCAGTACCTCCAGGACGCCTTTCCGGACGTGCAGTTCTACGCTCAGGGCCCGCAGATCACCCGCGTGTGGGGGGCGATCTTCGGCCTGGGCCAGACGCCCGAGCACACCGCCGACGCGTTTATCCGCGAGCACAGTGCCGTGTTCGACGTCGCGCCCCAAGAGCTTCAGCCCGGCAGCGCCGTCAGCGGCGAATACACCCTGCCACTCATGTACCAGCCGGAAACCGGCACCTACAAATTCACGCTCGTCCAATACCACCAGGCCAAAGACGGCCTCCCGGTCTATCAGGCCGATCTGCGGCTGCTGGTCGGCAACGAGCCGGATAACCCACTCGTGTGGGCCGGCTCGAGCCTGAAGAGTCTGGGCGACTTTACGGTTCCGGCCGCGACCCTTCGTAGCCCCGCCTACGATGCCGTCTTCGGCGCCGCCCTCAACGCCGTCCCCAGCCTCGTGAACTTTACCGACTCCACGTTGGTGATCTACGCCGGCGTCGACGAGCAGAAAGCCGCGCCCACGCTCGCCGTCACGTTTGTCGCCGACAACTACGGCTCGCCGACGGCCACGCGGCCGGAGCGATACCGCTTTGTCGCGGACGCGAGCACCGGCGAAATCCTGTACCAAGAGGACCTGATCGTCTTCACCAACGTGACGGGCAACGTCAGCGGGCTGGCGACGACGATCCCCAAGTCGGACACCTGCAACCCCGAAGTCTCCACGCCGATGAAGTACGCCACGGTGAGCATCGGCAGCACGACGGCGTACACGGACCCGAACGGCAACTTTACGATCACGAACAGCGGGACGTCGGCGGTGACGGTGAGCTCGCCGATGAGCGGGCACTACTTCTTCGTCAGCGTTCTGGCGGGGACGCTAGACGCGCTGAGCCAGAGCGTGACGCCGCCGGGGCTGGCGAACTTCGTGCACAACGCGGCGAACTCGGACGAGCTGGTGCGGTCGCAGATCAATGCGTATGTGCAGGCGAACGTGGTGCGGGACTGGGTGCTGACGTATAACCCGTCCTATCCGTCGATCGCGACGGATGTGAACTTTCCGCTCTACGTGAACAGCAGTAACAGCACCTACTGTCCGGGCAACGCCTGGTACGACGGCACTGCACTCAACTTCTGCCGGGCGGGCGGCATCTACCCGAACACGGCGTACTCCAGCGTGGTGCACCACGAGTACGGCCACCACGCGGTGGAAAGCGGGGGCAGCGGACAGGATCAGTACGGCGAGGGGATGGGCGACAGCTTCGCGGTGTGCCTGGCCGACGATGCGATCCTGGGTTACGGCTTCGAGGGCAACTGCAGCGCGGGTATCCGTACGGCGAACAACACGATGCAGTACCCGTGCACGAGCGACATCCACACGTGTGCGCAGTTGCTGTCGGGGTGCGTCTGGAGCACGCGGAACGCGCTGGTGACGACCAACCCTTACACGTACAAGGCGATCCTGTCGAACCTGGTGGTCAACAGCATTCTGATGCATACGGGCGGCTCGATCACGCCGCAGATCTACGCGGATTTCACTACGCTGGACGGCGGGCCCACCGGGCCGCACCACGCGGAGATTTACGCCGGCTTCAGCGCGCACAACATGGTGCCGGCGCTGCCGCCCGCAAACGACGCGTGTGCGAATGCGATCGTGGTGTGCCCCGGCACGTATACCGGGACCACGAGCGGTGCGACGCTGGACGGCTCCGTGAGTTGCGATGGCAGTTCGCCTGGACCGGACGTGTGGTACAAGTACACACCGGCCTCCGCCGGCAGCGCCACGTTCAGCCTATGCACTTCGAGCACAACCTGGGACTCCGTGCTCTCGGTCCACTCCGGCTGCCCCGGCACTTCCACCAACCAACTGAACTGCAGTGACGACGACTGCGGCGGCACCGGGACGCACGGCACGATCACGCGCAGCGTGACCGCCGGCACGAACTACTGGATCCGCATCGGCGGGTATTCCAACGTCTCGGGTCCGTTCACTCTCGTGATCACAGGACCGGCGTGCCAGACGGTGAACTACACGCTGACGACCAGCGTCACGGGCTCGGGCAGCATTGCGTTGAACCCGCCGGGCGGCTCGTATGCCTCAGGCACGTCCGTACAGTGCACTGCCAACGCGGCGAGCGGGTGGCACTTCGACCACTGGACCGGCGACCTGACCGGCTCAACCAACCCGAGCACGATCGTGATGAACAGCAACAAGTCCATCACGGCCGTGTTCGTCCAGGATCAGTACACGCTGACGGCCTTTATCAGCCCCGCGGGAGAGGGCACCGTCACGCTCAACCCGCCGGGCGGGACGTATCTCTCCGGTACGACGGTGCAGTTAACGGCGGCCGGAATCGCCGGCTGGCATTTCGATCACTGGACGGGCGACCTGACGGGCGCGACGAATCCCAGCAATATCCTGATGAACGGCAACAAGTCCGTGACGGCGGTGTTCGTGCAGGATCAATACACGCTGGCGACCTCGGTGAGTCCGGCGGGTAAGGGCAGCGTCATGTTGAGCCCGCCGGGCGGGGTGTATCTCTCCGGCACGACGGTGCAGTTGACGGCCGTGGCCATCGGCGGCTGGCACTTCCTTCAGTGGACCGGCGATCTCACAAGCTCGACCAGCCCGACCACAATCGTGATGGACGGCAACAAGTCGGTCACGGCGTTGTTCGTGCAGGATCAATACACGCTGACGACCAGCGTGACCGGCTCGGGCAGCATCGCGCTCAACCCGCCGGGCGGCACGTACCTGTCCGGAACGACGGTCCAGGTCACCGCGAATCCCGCCGGCGGCTGGCATTTCGATCACTGGACGGACGACCTGACGGGCGCGACCAATCCCAGCAATATCGTGATGGACGGCAACAAGTCCGTTACGGCGGTCTTTGTTCAGGATCAGTACACCCTGACGACCAACGTGACCGGTTTGGGTAGCATCGCGCTTGACCCGCCGGGCGGAACGTATTTGTCCGGAACGTCGGTTCAGGTGACCGCGAACGCCGCCACCGGCTGGCATTTCGATCACTGGACGGACGACCTGACGGGCGCGACCAATCCCAGCAATATCGTGATGGACGGCAACAAGTCCGTCACCGCCGTGTTCACGCAGAACCCGGCCGGCTGCCTTGGCGACATGAACTGCGACGGGCGGATCACGTTCACGGACATCGACCTGTTCGTCGAAGCGCTGAGCGGGGAGAGCAGTTGGTCGCACCCCAACTGCCCGTGGATCAACGCCGACGTCAATGGCAGCGGTAGCGTGACGTTTGCGGACATCGACCCGTTCGTCGCCTTGATTGGGACGACGTGCCCGCCATAGGAGCCGTTTCGAGATCGCGCTGGCAAGGCCGGCGCCGTGCGCAGCGCCCGGAGCCGCTTTGCGGACCAACCCCGACGAAGCGGTATTTGTCGCACCTTTGCGGCGGCAGCTAGCGTACTGCCTCGTTGGAATCGCAGCATGTCCGAGCCGCGACATTCATGTCGCGCGGTCGTCCCGCGCGGCGTGAAGGCCGCGGCTCGGTCCGTAATACGATCGTTTCTTCCCGAGTCACTACGCCAGGTACCGAGGGCGTGACGGCAAAGGACCACGTCAGCACCGCGCGGGTTCGACGGCTCCAGCAGCGGCGGCGCGAGACGGGAGAAGTCGGCCCACGCCGGATGGACCCGCCTCTACCGCTCCTTGCCCGCCAGACCTAGAATGCCAGATTGGTCGAGGTCCGACCCCGCAGAACGCCGGTCCTTCCCACGAGCACAGGAGAGCGGAGCATGGTGGTTCCCAACGATCGCAGGTACTCCCAGACACACGAGTGGTTCAAGGTCGACGGGACGACCGTCACGATCGGGATCACGCAGTTCGCGGCCGACCAGTTGACGGACATCACGTACGTCGATCTCCCCAAAGTCGGCGCGGCCGTGGAAGGCGGGAGTCACTTCGGCGAAATCGAGTCGGTCAAGGCCACCGGGGAGCTGTACACCGCGGTCACCGGCACCGTGAAAGCGGTGAACACACGCCTGGCCGACGAGCCAGGCCTGGTGAACAGCGACCCGTTCCGTGCAGGCTGGATGCTCAAGCTGGAGTGCCGCGACGTGAGCCCGCTCGACAAGCTGATGGACGGACCGGCGTACGACGAGATGATCACGGAGGCGTGATGCGCGGGCCCAGTAACCGCGGATGACCGTCAGGCACGGAGGCCTGGCGCTACTTCGCTTCACGAGGAGCTTCCAGCTCAATGCCTCACACCCTCGCTGCCCAGCAGCTTCTGAACCCGTCTGACACTTTCGTGCACCGCCACGTCGGCCCCGGCGACGACGACATCGCGCAGATGCTCGCCGTGCTCGGGTACGACTCGCTCGACGCGCTTGTGGACGACACGGTCCCGGCCGCAATCCGGCTGGGCAGACCGCTGAACCTCGGACCGCCGCGGGGCGAGTACGAGACGCTTCGGGAACTGCGGGCGATCGCGGCGAAGAACCAGGTGTTCCGGTCGCTGATCGGGATGGGGTATTACGACTGCATCGTGCCGCCGGTGATTCAGCGCAACATCCTGGAGAACCCGGGGTGGTACACGCAGTACACGCCGTACCAGGCGGAGATTTCGCAGGGGCGGCTGGAGGCGTTGCTGGCGTTCCAGACGATGGTGGCGGACCTGACGGGGCTGCCGCTGGCGAGCGCCTCGCTGCTGGATGAGGCGACGGCGGCGGCCGAGGCGATGACGATGTGCCACCGCATCGCCAAGACCGAGAAGCTGGGCTTTTTCGTGGCGGAGGATTGTCACCCGCAGACGATTGCGGTCGTGCAGACGCGGGCCCGGCCGCTCGGCCTGCACGTACACGTGGGGCCGATCGAACAGATCGACTTCGCCGGGCAGGACCTGTACGGCATTCTGCTCCAGTATCCGACGACCGACGGCCGCATCCGCAACGATGCGGAGATCATCGAGCGTGCCCATGCGGCGGGCGTGCTCGTCGTCGTCGCTACCGACCTGCTGGCCCTTACGCTCTTGAAGCCGCCGGGCGAGCTCGGCGCCGACATCGCCGTCGGTTCTGCGCAGCGATTCGGCGTGCCGCTGGGCTTCGGGGGGCCCCATGCCGCGTTCATGGCGACGCGGGCGGAGTTCGTCCGGCAGATGCCCGGGCGGCTGATCGGGGTCTCGAAAGACACGCACGGGAATGTGGCGTATCGGCTGGCGCTGCAAACGCGCGAGCAGCACATCCGGCGGGAGAAGGCGACGAGCAACATCTGCACGGCGCAGGTGCTGCTGGCGATCATGGCGGGAATGTACGCGGTCTATCATGGGCCGCAGGGTCTGCGCCGGATCGCCCAGCGAGTGCACGGCATGACGCTGGTGTTGGCGGCCGGCCTGCGGCGGCTGGGGATCGAGGTCGGGAGCGAGCCGTTCTTCGGTACGCTGCGCATTCGGCTTCGCAAGCGGGCGGTGGCGGCGGTGCTGACGCGGGCG
>Ga0182017_10003544_pt1 | contig 11620 bp, 11 predicted proteins | sample 712E3DmetaG_FD_120492 | JGI IMG/M metagenome (GOLD analysis project Ga0182017, IMG submission 120492) | Permafrost microbial communities from Stordalen Mire, Sweden - 712E3D metaG | ecosystem: Environmental > Terrestrial > Soil > Wetlands > Permafrost | place: Sweden: Stordalen | collected... | reverse complement strand
TACCAATTTTTAATGAATTCTGAAATTATAGAAAACCTGCAAATCCACAATAAAATGATTAAATAATTTCAAATCTATTTTCCCATGAAAATTTAGAACTCTTCTATAAGATTAAGTAATCAAATTTATATTAATCGGTTATACTTTTCTTAGTCTTAACAAGTTCATCAAAATCATTACCAACAATAATTCTCTGTTTGAATTTAAAAGCTGGATTAAAGATGCTTCTTTTGGGCAGGTACTCCTTCGAAGTGAGGTTTAGCAAATCTATCATACTGTGTATCATAACATCAGTCTGATATTTCCTATTACAATACTCCGGCCAATGAGAGACTTTTTCGGTATTTTGTATTTTATATTTATCAGAAACCCACAATATAAAAGGAATTTCAACCATATAAATACTTGCATTGGCTTCTGAATGTCCCACAAATCTTCTATAATCATATACTTCTTCTCCATGGTCAGAAAGATACAGTACAAAAGAATTTTGATTTAATGATTTTACTTTTTGAATAATTTCATATATAATTGAATCATTATACAACACAGCATTATCATAGGTATTTTTAATCATTTTATGCCATTCACCGTTAAATTCATTCATTTTAATTCCATCCCAGGTTTTAAACCGGTCAAAACTTTTTGGATATCGATCACTATAATTGCCGTGATTTCCGAGCAAATGAAGTATTATGAATTTCTTTGGGAATTTCTGCTTCAATACAACAGTCAATGGTTTAAAAAGTAGTTCATCAAAAAAATTGATGACGTTATTGGTCGTGTCATTAAGAAAATAATACCAGTCTGATTGGGTCCCAAATATTGAAGCTATTGCACTGTATTTATTAAATAATTGCTGATTTGATATCCAATATGTTCTGTAACCAGCGTCTTTTAAATATTCTATAAAAGATCTTTTTGTGAAAATGGCAGATCTGTCCTCATTGCTTGCAAAAGTGAGTATCTTTTCAAGAACAGCATTTGTATTGGCATTACAAGCAATAACATCATTAAAAACATATAACTCATTTTTAATTTTTTTAAGTAATGGATTCGTTTCTCTTTGATAACCATATAAACTCATATGGTGTTTTGATAAAGATTCTCCTATAATTAGTACATACGTTTCATTGCTTTTATATGGATTAGTGCATACTGGTACATCAGATTTAGTAAGCTTTCTTTCTCCAAAATTCTTTCTTATCTCTCCCAGATCTTTATTGAAGTGGACGTAATTATTTATATAAGAAACAGGTATATTTAATCTGAAAGAATTTTTATATAAAGAGACTGAAGAAAAAATAACTGCAATAATTATTGAATAGAAGAAATTATTTTTGACAACCTTTTTAACTTTAAAACCAAATATTATAAATAACGCAATTGCAATCATGCCAATAATTAACAAGGTGCCTATCATGTCAAAATACATAATTAAGTAACCTTTAATTTCTGCAGGACTAGTTTCCCATATTGCATGATATTCGCTTTCCCTCATCTCATTACCATAAGTTATATAATGAAACAGGTTAAACAAGCTAGGTATATAAAAAAAAGGTAACAACATAAATAGATAAATTTTGTTCCATTTTGGGAAGAAAATAAGAGGAACTATAAAAATCAACGAAGCATAAACTATATCCCGAAATTCTAAAATACTAAATGTTGGTTCTTTAATTAATAATAATAATCTTGGCGCCAGATTGAAGAATGAAATAAATAAAATGCCTTGCAATAGAATTCGCCAATCAATGAACTCTTTGAATTTATAAATTGATACAAGAATTTTTTTTTGAAAATACATGATAACTGGAATGCCCGATGAAATAATTATGAATGAAAGATCACTCGGAGTTAATAAAAAATATATCAAATACAAGTATAGGTACTTTGAAAGCTCCAACAAATCATATTTGACAATATCACTTCCTTTTTTTAAAAACCTGACATAGGTAATTCCAATTAATATATAGAGTAAGTTAATAATAATACTGAAAGCAACAGAACCAATTATAAATCTACAATAGTTATCGGCAACAACCATTATCAATCCTTTAGCCAGATAATCGCTCTTGCAATAATTCAATTGAATAATAAAACCAGCAATTAAAGAAGGTATTATTAATTGTCTAAAATATCTGCCATTGAAAACACTGCGCATAGCTAAACGCTTGAAATTTAACTATTTATAAATAATGCTCATGATGCTGTCACCAACATGTATCCTGTAATGCGAATTCTCGTAGTAGTTCTTAATATTGTCAGTAATTTGATTTTTACCTGAGAAATCGAATACATTTTTCTTTCCGAAAATACCATTTAGTATTTCCAGATCAGTTGTATTGAATTTTTGTTGTTTATATAATGGACTAATAAGGATTTTATAGCTTGTTTTATATTTATCAAAAATTTTTTTTATTACTAATAGCATCTCTTTTTGTCTTTCTGAAATTTGAGGGTTTAAAGAAATTTCTGTAGGACCTCTGTAATAAAATGTACTCTTGCGGTTTCTATAATATAAAACCTGGTTGTCACGCAACTCATTTTCCCAATCGAGTACCCAGACATCATTTGTTATTGGATCATATTTGATCTTTCTATACTCAAGAAAGTCAGACATTGAGGGTTTGAAATTCTTAGTCAAAATATAATCATAATAATTTCTCAAAAACCCCCAATCAAGATAAACTTTAAAAAATTCAGTATAAAATTTAATCCAGGACGTTCCGGCAGCTGAAGGATCTTTCATAAACAAATGACCTTTCTGGTCAGTATCACAAGCAAATGTACAATCAGGACAAAGAATTACCAAAGCATTTTTAATCGTGTCCTTTAACTTGTCAATAAATTTCACTTTAGTATATATCCCAAAGATTGATTCCCCTGAAGCATCAAAAATAAATGGGCTGGAAGAGGGCCCGAGATATTTACGCCAATCACTTGTTTTATAAGCCATAGTTCTCGAACTGCCAAATATAAAAGAATCATAATGATAGACCTTCCTGTTCTTTTTATATACTTCAGTAGAAATAAAATCCCTATTTGGAATAACTATAAGATTTTTGGAGTAGTCGTCATAAGATTTAAATAATTTGAAAGGGTCCATTAAAAAAAATGAAATAAGAATCACAATAAATGGAACGGCAAGAAAAAATAATTTTATCAAAAATTTCTTCATATTTAAAACTGGAAATAAATAAATTGTCGTTTTTCAAATACTCCATAAAATATTGTCAGGAGAATTAACCCATAATAAACGGTCCATCGAACAATTACATGACTTTTTAATAATAGTTCGGAAATTCTTTTTTTATTATCAATATAATGAACCAATTCAAGAAAAATAATTAGCAAAAATGATCTAAACAGGTCAATTTCTGAAATGCCCAAGTTCTCCAAAATAGGTTGAGAGGTAATTATTTTTTGAAAAATATTTGGCAATCCGGTGAATATATTTTTGCCAATATATAATGCAGTATCCAAATCTTTTGCCCTAAAAAATATCCAGGCAAAAGATACTAATAAAAAAGTAGTTATAACCTGTAAAAATGGAAATTTATCCAAATGGAACAAATTGGCAGTATTTTCCCTGAATTTTTTTGTAATTAAACCAAACACAATGTAAAAGCCATGAAGTGCACCCCAGATAACAAAAGTCCAATTGGCTCCGTGCCATAATCCACTAACAAGAAAAACAATGAAGAGATTAAGGTACCAACGTGAAATGGTCACCCTGTTCCCTCCTATCGAAATATAGAAATAATCTTTAAACCAGGATGACAATGAAATATGCCAGCGTTTCCAAAATTCGTGGATGCTTTTTGATTGATATGGTTTGTTAAAGTTGGTCATCAATTTAAAACCCATAATCCTGGCAGCTCCAATTGCCATATCTGAATAACCAGAAAAATCGCAAAATATCTGAAACGAAAAGAAGAATGTGGCAATAATCAAACTTAAACTATTATGCCCTTGTGGTTGGTTATATACAGAATCAACAACAATGGCTAATCTATCTGCTATTACTACCTTTTTAAATAATCCCCAGGCCATTAACCTTAATCCACTTGTAATTCTATCATAATCAAAATAATGTTTTTCCCTGAACTGGTGCAATAAATTTTGAGGACGTTCGATAGGTCCTGCAACCAATTGAGGATAAAACATCACATATAATGCATATATTCCAAAATGTCTTTCAGCTTTATACCGCCCACGATAAACTTCAATTGTATAGCTCATTGCCTGAAATGTGTGAAAAGAAAGACCTATAGGCAACAAAATTGATAAAAAGGGAATTTGATAGTTCAATCCAAAACTTTGAAATAAAAACGATAAATTTTCATTAAGAAAATTATAATACTTGAATACAGCAAGCACTCCAATATTTGCTATTAAGCTAAAAATTAAAAAAAGCTTCCTCCTTCTGCCGACTGCTTGTTCTATATATATACCAGCAAAATAATCCACTATTATGGTGAACCCCAGTATGAGAATATATACTGGTATAAATGCCATATAAAAATAGCAACTGCTTGCCAGGAGTAAAAACCATCTTATTTTTTGAGGTAAAATGAAATATAAGCTTGTGACAATAATAAAAAAGAATAGGAATTGAATCGAATTAAAGAGCATAAAAATGAATTAATATTTATTATACAATTTGAAACGTTTCATAATTTTCAATAGTATGATTGGTTAAGTTATAAAGTAAGAAACGAGATACACTTTTCCTGTTCTCGTTTCTTACTGAAGAATAATGCTTTCGGAATGCTATTCAATTGTAACTTCTAAATTATCTAAATAAGCAACACTTTTATTTGCAGACCATAGGTATACTTTTAGAAAACTGTCTTTCGAAATTTTATCTGGGATATCAACTTCAAATGAAGCTTCTGTCCACTTATTTGCCTGTAAAATAAAATCTTTTATACTCTTTCCCATGTAGAACTCCATTTTGCCGTCTGACTTGATTTCAACTACCAGGTTTACCTCACTGGAAATTACTGGCATCAGTACCCATGATTTAACCTTAATTTTTTTAATCTTATCATTGGTAATGTCTTTTATATATCTACTGATACCATAACTAAAAGGAATAACCGAATCAACTTTGCAGCAATATTTTCCTGAATGTGCTGGAATTTCGTCAGTTAATCTATTTTTATCAGTGTCTGGCAAAAGTATGATTCTGTATTTGCCTGAACTATTACATTGGATTATTATTCCAAGAATCAGAATACAATAAAAAAATATAAATAACTTTTTCATAATTCTTTATTAATTAATATATATAATAATTACATTATCAAACACAAATATAATAAATTTAGGAATTCGCATATATAAAACTTCAAAATTAGAGCGCTCAGTAATACTTTGATATAAAAACCAAGTAGGGGAACTATCTCTATTTTAACAATTCCCTTAAATTGGTTATAACAAATTCCTGATCGCTTTCACTCATGCCAATATACAACGGCAAAATAAGACTTGTATTAGACATTAATTCAGTAACTGGCAATACTGTTTTATACTTTGCGTAAGCTTTTTCATTATGGGCTGTCATCACACCACGCCTGGTTGCAATACCTTTGTCAAGCATTGCCTGCATGAGGTCATCTCTTTTTATAGGCGATGAATCTTTCAAGATTATGGCATATGATTGATAATTTGAAAAATTCCATTTTTTTTCTATTGGCAATATTATATGATTGCATGATTTAAAGCTTTCATTATATTTCAATGCAATTTTCCTGCGTTCCTGCAAGAGCCAGTCTAATTTCTCCAATTGCTTGATACCAACAGCAGCTTGAATATCGGTCATCCTATAGTTATAGCCTACTTCCGGATATTCTTCGGCAATAATTTTACTCGATTTATGTCTTTCAAGGTCATTTACTGACATAGCGTGTTGGCGCAATGCCTTTAACCTTTTATAGTAATCAGGATTGGAAGTAGTAATCATTCCGCCGTCCCCGGTTGTTAAAACTTTTCTGGGATGAAATGAAAAGCAAACCAAATCAGAATGTGAGCCTATTTTCTTCCCTTTGTATTCCGAACCAATTGCACAAGCCGCATCTTCAATAAGAATAAGGTTGTGTCTCTGACATATATCTTTAAAAGCATCAATGTCGGCAGGCATACCTAACTGGTGGACAATCAGTATTGCTTTAGTTTTGGGAGTAATTAAACTTTCAGCATTAATTGGATCAATATTAAATTGCTCATTTACTTCAGCAAAAACAGGAGTGGCCCCTGTATAAGCAATAGAATTTGCAGTAGCAATAAATGACATCGAAGGACAAATTACTTCATCACCAGGTTTAATACCAGCTACAACCAGCGCTAGATGAAGCGCTGTAGTGCAACTCGACACTGCAACAGCATACTGTGTGCCAGTATATTCTGCGAATTTTTCTTCAAATTCCTGAACTTTTGGTCCCTGAGTTACCCAACCTGACAGAATTACATCATATGCAGCCTGAGCCTCGTCTTTGGTCAAATACGGTTTTGCAATTGGAATCATATTACCAGTTTTTAAGAGGCATTTCGTTAATTAAATCCTTTTCTTTCATTAAATTTCTATAGAAATTAACAGTTTCGATAAGTCCTTGTGAAAAACTATAATTAAGCTTGAAATTATATTTTTTTCTTAATTTATTGGAATCAACCAACAAACGTGGCACATCAGCAGGACGGGCAGTATCATATTCTATTTTTAGTTTGGGATCCCCAATTATAGTTAATATATCTTCCATTAGTTTTTTCATAGTAATTTCTTCTCCTGAACCAATATTGTATGTATTGCCTGTTAGTCCTTCTATATCAATAAGGTCAGCCAAAATTCGTGCAGTATCTTTAACAAAAATAAAATCTTTGGAAATTGTCCCATCGCCAAATATGACAGGATTTTTATTATACAATGCCCTGACAATTGTCCTGGGAATTACTTCGCCACTATCGCCTTCATAATGCGCTCTTGGGCCAAAATTATTAAATAATCGGATTACAGTTGAATCCATTCCATAGCACTCATGAAAAGAATTTGCATAATGTTCTCCTACTAATTTTGATGCACCATATACAGTTATTGGATATGGTGTATCACTTTCTTTTATTGGGAAAGAAAGCGCTTTGCCATATATCTCAGATGAAGATATATAGAATAATTTCTTTATTTTAAATTCTTTGGCTTTTAACAGTAATTTCAAACTCCCTTCTGCATTTGTAAGATGATTTTCATACGGTTTGTTTATGGAATGCCTTACTCCCAAACATGCCATATGGTAAATAATTTCAACATCTTTCAGCGCTTTTTCAATATCATGTTGATTTAAAATATCTACTTTTATAAAAGTAAAATTAGAATTCTGCAGAGCTAACTTTAAATTATCTTCTTTGCCATTAATTAAGTTATCTATAACAACAACCTGACAACCTCTTGAAAGTAATTCATCTGCTAAATGAGAACCTATGAAACCTGCTCCACCAGTAATTAAAATTCTAATATTCTTTAACTTATTGCCCATTTTGATAATTGTTTAATCGCTAAAGTACTATACCAAATAAAATTAATCTAAAACTAACTCTTTTATTTAAAATATATTATAGCTGTTTTTTATACGTTCAGTATTGCATAAAGAAAATAGTTTATATTTTTTTATATCTTATTTATTTAATTCTATTATTTCATCAATAATAAAAACAGGCCTTTTCCTGCTTGCATCAAGTGTACGCCAAAGATATTCTGCAATTATACCAAGTGAAATATTTGTAATTCCAAAACATAGTAACAATACAGACATTAATGCAGGCCAGCCTTGAGATAAATCACCAATAAATATAGCTCTGATAACAATATACGCGATCCAAAGAAAACCCACAAATGAAAAAATCAATCCCATAATTGTTACAAATCTTATTGGAGCGTAAGAAAATGCAACAAACGAATCAATCATTAATTTGATTTTTTTTGATAATGTCCATTTAGTTACGCCAAATTTCCTTTCAACTTTTGTATATTCAATGAATGTTTTCTTAAATCCTAGTGAGAGAATTTGGAGAATAACGTTTGAGTTGGCTTCAATATTACAATTAATGACCTCCCTGATTTTTGAGTTAAACATAATCACATCGGCACCTCGTTCAGGATAATCTTTTATGGCATATTTTCGCATAAGAAACGAATAAAATCTTGAAAATATACGCGTAGAAGCATCTGTTTTAATTATCTTTCTTTGAGCTATAACTATATCAAATCCTTCAAGGCATTTAGTATAAAGTTCTTTAATCAGTGAAAGTGGATCCTGTAAATCTGCAGCCATAATAACAATGTTGCTCCCTTTAGAATTAAAAATCCCTGCTCTGACTGCAGCATGAGATCCCGAATTTTTTGCCAATTTGATTATTCTTGCATGATAATAATCATGGCTATTTGATTTAATGATATTTAGGGAGTTATCTGTTGAACCATCATCAACAAAAATAACTTCAGCCTTTATATCAGGCATTGTCGAGAAAAACAAATTTAATTCCGGTATCAGGAAGTTTAAATTATCACTTTCGTTAAGAAAAGGAATTATAAGACTTATATTTTTATTAGTATCCATAAGTGTATCGTAAATAATATTGCTAATTAACTACTCCCCATATTTTGACTATGAGATTTCAAAAATAAGTTTTTTTTAAAGAATTATTAAATACTAACATATTGGGTAAATTTTCTAAAATATACTATTCAAAATCTATAAGGAGAATTGAATGTTGTGAAACTCTCCAAAAGCTTTTAAGATATTTGGGAAAATAGATTTGTCATAAATAAACCAACTGTGGTTTTCATCCACATAGTAAACTTTTCCATAGATTTTATGGAAATTCACTACCCGTTTATTTTTATTATTTGCACCCGCCGTTAGTGTCTTTAGTCCTAACTTTGTGAATGCAAAATTAAAAGCTAAAATCATTGATTCAGCTGAAATATTAACAATGCAACCGGGCTTAATAACCCAACGTCCCCATTCAGCCACACCCTTTTCATAGTCAATATTATAAATTGCAACCGTTCCATAAAGTGTACCTTCCTTACTTTCAATAATGAAGTGAAAATCGCTTATATTTTCGAAAGAGTTTCTTATCCAGGATCTTTGTTTTTCTATGCTCGGATTGGTTGGGCTAATATATTTATTTAGAATAGGGTTAAGTCTCAGTTCTAAAATAAACTCTGCATCTTTTTCAGTTGCTACTCTCAAATTAATGTACTTTCCGAGTAAGACTTCAATTTTTAATCTAAATATTTCCTCATGTGTCATAAGATATTTCCAATTTTAGGGTACTTCTAAAGTAGAGATTCCCAGTCAATCAATTACCAAAATATCATCTTTCTTTGATTCATTATTTCTTTTACAAAGGGTTGTGGAACCAATTTAAAAACCTTGTTCAATAAAAGAAAAGTAAATGAAAATACATCAAGCTTTTTAAAAAGTTTTTGACCAGAACAAAGCAATTTTGTTGATATTTAAATTATGATGCTGAATAACCACCATCAATTATATACTCAGAACCGGTTATCCACCTGGCTTGATCAGAGAGAAGAAAACAAACCAAACCAGCAACATCATCCGGTTTTCCCAGACCAAGTGGGTGTTTATCTATAATATTCTTCTTCGCTTCAGGTGTGATTGTATCAAATAATTTCTTAACCAACTCAGTTTCCACAATACCAGGTAAGATGCAATTACATCGTATTTTTTTTACAGCAAGTTCCAATGCCATTGCCTTTGCACCAGATAATAAGGCAGATTTGCTGGAACAATATATAATTTTTCCAGGTTCACCCAATAATCCCATCACAGAACTTAAAAAAACATAAGAAGCACCTGTTATATTAAAATTGCCTTTTTGGGAGATTATTCTGGCTATCTCAAATCCTGCAAACACATTTATTTCAAATACTTCTTTGAAAAGTAGTGGAGTAGAAGCTTTTAGAGGAGTTGTCTTTTCAATACCGGCACTATGTACAAAACCACTAATTGGTCCAGCTTTAGTAACCGATAATCGGATGGTTTGTTCTAATTGGGGATAATCCGTAATATCAATTGAATAGTATTCATGGCCATTACCCTGCAATGAATAGTACGTTTCTTCCAACCTCTCAATATTTCTGCCTAATAAAATTAATGATGCCCCAAAGGCAGCAGCTTGTTGAGAGGCCGCTCTTCCTATTCCTGATGATGCACCAGTCACAAGAATACGTTTCCCTTTAAGATTAGTCATTTTCAAATTTATCTTCGCCAATCAGAGCAATGAGCGATTTAAAATCAGTGAGATTCACAATCTGTTGTGCTGTTAAGTTCATATTAAATTTTTCATCCGTAAATGCAATCATTGACATTATGGCCATTGAATCATACCCTTCTATGGATTTAAACTGTGTGTCTAAATTAAACCTTTGGCCCTCAAATTCACAGTATTCAGCAAGTTGTTTTACAAATTCACTTTTTTTCATGTCTTTTTATTATTAGAGTTAAACTTTTACGACAACTGCCCCCCAGGAATATCCGACGCCAAATCCACAAAGCAATACTTTGTTGCCTCGTACTATTTTACCATTTGTAAGTGCATCTGAAAAGGCTATTGGAATTGTAGCAGAAACAGTATTGCCCGTTAACAGCATATTATCATAAAACTTTTCCTTTAAGATACCCATTTTCTTTCGAAGATAATCTATCATATATTTATTGGCTTGATGAAAAATAGTATAATCAATATCATCCAATGTCAAATTATTTTTATTCAAGCATTTATTTACAGCAAGTGGAACAGCCTCGATAGTGAAATTAAAAATTTCAGGACCGTTCATAAATAAATTATTATCTGTATAAACATCACCTGCTTCGGAAATTTTCTCCTCTGCTTCAGGTTTGTGTGCATTTCGCAAACAGCCATTAGGTACAATAAGATTGTTCATACCTTTTCCATCAGTTCCCAGAACAAATTCAAAGATATGTTCTTCATCCGTTTTTTCAATAATAATTGCGGCAGCTGCATCACCAAAAATTGTTCTTAGTGCCAAATCTTTTGGATGGATGTGCTTAGAATAAGTTTCAGAAGTAATAAGGAGTACATTTGAAGCTATGCCGCTATTAATGAATGATTTAGCCATCGCCAAACCATAAATAAATCCCGAACAACCTAGATTAAAATCATACGCACATAAGTCAGTCCTTAATCCCAAACGATCCTGAAGTACACAAGCGGTAGTTGGTAGAAAATAATCCGGACTTTGAGTACAAAGAACGAGCATATCTATTTTATCCTTGTCAAAATTTTGTAGAACTTTTTTCGCGGCATGATAAGCCATATCGCCTGCAGTTTCGTTGCTTGCAGCAATATGTCGTTCTTTTATCCCTAGTTTATTCTCTATTCTTTCCGGTTTCCATCTCCCAAATTCGTTCGCCAATTGTTCGTTAGTGAGAACATTTTCCGGCAGATAAATATCAATAGAGTTTATTTTTGCACCCATATAGTACCTCCCTTAGAAAATTTATTTTTTGACCACTTTTCTTTTAGCGTGTCTTTATCAAACTTTATTCAATTAGATAAAATACAATATTCT
>Ga0182017_10003543_pt1 | contig 11620 bp, 9 predicted proteins | sample 712E3DmetaG_FD_120492 | JGI IMG/M metagenome (GOLD analysis project Ga0182017, IMG submission 120492) | Permafrost microbial communities from Stordalen Mire, Sweden - 712E3D metaG | ecosystem: Environmental > Terrestrial > Soil > Wetlands > Permafrost | place: Sweden: Stordalen | collected... | reverse complement strand
ATGGAGACCCGCTGCCGTTGGCCCCCGGAGAGCCGGACCCCCCGCTCGCCCACGAGCGTGTCGTACCCCTGGGCACAGCGCTCGGCAAACTCGTCCACCCGCGCAATCCGGCAGGCGTCGAGGATCTGGGCGTCGGAGGCGTCGGGGCGGGCGAACGCCACGTTCTCCCGGATCGTGCCGTCGAACAAAAACGTCTCCTGGAGCACCACGCCCAACTGAGTGCGATAGGCGCCGAGCTGGACCGTGGCCAGATCCACCCCGTCGACCCACACCACCCCTGTCGTCGGAGCATGGAACGCCGCGACGAGCCCGATGATGGTGGACTTCCCGGCGCCCGAGGGGCCGACCAGTGCGGTCACGGTGCCGGGAGCGGCGCGGAAGGACACCTCGTCGAGCACCTCCTTGCCTCCCTCGTAGGCGAAGCGCACCCGGTCGAACGCCACGTCGCCGCGGAGCGTGGAAATCGCCACCGTCCGTCGCGGATCCGCCTCCTCCGGTCGCTCCCGGAGCACCTCGCGCGTCCGCTCCAGCCCCGCGAGCGCCTCGGACAACTGCGTGCCGATGCTCACCACCTGGAAGATCGGCGCCACCAGGAACGCCAGGAATGCCGTGAACGTCACAAACCCGCCCAGGGTCAGCGCGCCGGCGAAGATCTCCCGGGCGCCGACATACATCACCACCGCCCCCACCGCCCCCATGAACAGGGTGCCAGACAGGTTCATGCCCGCGATGACGGTCAACGATTGGAGCACATTGTCCAGCAAGCGCTGCACCCCGCCCGCAAAGACTGCGGCCTCCCGCGCTTCCGCGTGATACCCCTTGACCACCCGCACGCCGCTGAGGGATTCGGTCAAGCGCCCCGTGACCTCCGCAGTGATCTTGCCGCGCGTTCGGAAGATCGGTCGGACGGTGCGAAACGATCTGCGCAGGACGAGGCTGAACGTCAGGACGAAGGCCAGGGCCAAGCCGGTCAGCAGCGGGCTGATGCGAAGCAAGATTCCGAGTGCGAAGACCGCGGTCAGCAGGCCCCCGAGAAACTCCACCAACCCGGTCCCGAGGAGATTCCGCACCCCCTCGACGTCGGTCATGATGCGGGAGACCAGGGCCCCGCTCTTGTTCGCGTCGTAGTAGGCGACGGGCAGGCGGCCGATGTGGGCCTGCACGGTCCGGCGCAGCTCCGCGATGAGCCGCTGGGCGGCCTTGGAGAGCACCTGGGTCAGCGTGAAGGACGTCGCGGCCTGCACCGCGGTGGCGAGGACCACTGCCAGCACCAGCGGCCCGAGCAGATTGCGCCGCTGGTGGCCGATGATGTCGTCGATCAAGAACTTGGTGGAGGCCGGCAAGACCAGCCCCGAGAGACGATTGACGACCATCAACACGAAGCCGACTGCCAGCAGGCGGCGGCGGGGACGGATCAGCTCCGCGATCAATGGCCAGAGCGCCCGCAGTCGGTCGGGGCCGGCCGCGCGTTTCGATGGCGTACCCGCATCCATTGGCATCCGCCTGAAGTGCATCGGTGGACCTCGGTCGCTTGATAAGGAGTCGGACGGGCCGTACGATCCCCGGCTCCGGCCCGACCCCGCTCTTACCTCTCTGCCAGTCGGATGGGCTGTGCGGTACGCCACTCTAGGCGGCCAGCGGCTTCACGTCAACCAGCCAGATGCGGTCGATTCGGACCTTGGCCGCCATTCCTCGTCCTCGATCAAGCCTTCTTCCAACACGAAGGCCGACGCAAGTCTCTTCTGCCTAGGCCGTTCGCAGGTAACGCTATGGCTCCACTCAGGACTCGAACCTCGGAGTATTGCGGTCTTGAGCCAAGGGTGGAAACGGAAGGAAGTATTCACGTTGAGTTCGAAGACGGACCAGGGGGGCGCCCCGGATAGCTGGAAATCATTTCCCTGTTATGGTGCCGGGGGAAAGGCCCCATACCCGCGACAAGTATCATACCTCTCTGACGGCTCGACGCTGGATAATTGCGCTAAGCTCAATAGGTTCGGATGACAATGACCTATCGCCCGCAAATCAAGATGGAGTTTTTACGGACCACAGCCCCAGGCGAACGCGTTCTGCGACCGCCTGCTGGGCAGCCTCCGCCGCGAGTGCCTGGATCTTCTCATCCCACTCAGCGAGGAACACCTGCGTCGGATCCTTCGCGCGTGGAAGATGCATTACAACCGCGGCCGCCCTCACGCGAGTCTTGGCCCGAGGCTTCCGGAGTCCCCACCCGGGCTTCCCGCGCCCCTGATCACCGGCCATCAGCTCCCGCGTGATGCGCGGATCACGGCGCGATCGATCCTCGGTGGACTCCACCATGAGTATGAGCGGGAGAGACTAGCGGCGTGACCGAGCGGAGATTCTTTGCGGAGGACAATCGTCTATAGATACTGCTGAAGGAACGATAACCCATCCTTGGCCAATCTATCTGGGGTTGGAAACAGTTTCCGCCAGACTGGAGTTAGAGTGGGTATTTGGGGGCTGGGAGAGCCGAACACTTCAATTGAGCCGATTCCCGAATAGCCGATTTTCTTCAATACGTCGAAAACAGCCGGCCATTGGATGTTGCCGCCACCCAACATCCCTCGATCACTCTCATTCAGGTGCAAGTGCCGTAGAGAGGCAGCATGGCGAGCGATGGTGTCGGCTATTCCGCGTTCCTCGATAATCATTTGATAGGTGTCCAGCAACATGCCGACATTTGGCTCCCCGACCTTATCGATTACGGCTTGGGCCTGAGCCGCAGTATTTATAAGATAGGTCTCATATCGGTTCACAGGCTCTATCGCTATGGTGACACCACAGTCCCGCGCAACCACGGCGAGATCGCACACCCCATCAACAATCCAGTGGATTTCCTCCGCCTTCGGCCCGGACCCGGAAAATCTGCCGGGCACCGCATAGAGCATGCCTCCAAACAGTCGCGCACCCATCTCGCGCGCAGTTCGGACCGCGGTCTTGAGAAACTCGACCGTCCGTGCACGCGTGGCTTGATCGGGAGTGGCGAGGGCGTAATCGCTTCTCAGGGAAATTGTGCCGACGATCTCCATCCCCGTTTTCTCTGCTCTGGTGCGGATCTTGTGAGGGTCAATCGCGTCAAGATTGACCATGCTAACTTCGAAGGCGGAAAACCCAAGCTCCTTGGCGTGGTCGATCAAATCGAGATCGTTGTTGGTCCACCCTGTGGTCCAGAGCCGACAGTGTACACCGAAGCGCATTCTGGGTCTCCTCTCGGCAACAAGCATTTATTCCACCGGAACAACACTGGGCCGGGATTCCCGTTCTGTTGGCAAATCCCTGATCATATCAGAAGCCCGCCAGGGGGTTTCCTTCCGGATTGTTTGCACCACTTGTCGGTCCAAACGAGAAGAAGCGAATAGCGTCAAGCGGCAGCAGCCCCGCGCCGCTCGCGCCGCGGCTCTCTCCAGAGGTGAGCGGGTAGCAGCGGAGCGGACGCGTGATTCTACTCCTCGTTGGCCCCTTTGCGCCCAGATGCCGCGGGACGCGCCCCGGCAGTCCTATCCCTTCATGCCGCCGGCCGCAAGGCCGGCGACGATGTCCCGCTGGACCGTCAGCGTCAGGAGCAGCACCGGCGCGGTGATGAGCAGCGCGGCGGCGGCCAGCGGGCCCCAGTTCGTCTGCTCGAAGCTCATCATGCTGAAGACGGCCACGGGCAGGGTCTGCAGACGCGGCCCGGCCAGGACCACGGCGAAGATGAAGTTGTTCCACGAGAAGATGAACGCCAGGATGCCCGACACCATGATCCCGGGGCGTGTCAACGGCATTGCGATGCGCAGAAAGCCTCCGAACCGCGAGCAGCCATCGATCAGGGCCGCATCCTCCAGCTCCCGGGACACTCCCTCGAAGAACCCGAGCATGATCCAGATGACGAGCGGAAGTCCGATGATGAGGTGCGTCAGGATGAGGGCCGTGTACGTGTTCGCCATTCCCAACTGCTGGAACAGGAGGAACCACGGAATGAGATAGCTGAGGGCCGGCGTCATGCGGGCGACCAGGATCAAGAGCGCCGTCCCATAGCGCCGCGACCGGGCGATCCCGTAGGCCGCTGGAATCCCGAGCACGAGCGACAATCCCGTGGACCCGACCGCGACGATCATGCTATTGATCGCAAATCGCACGAACGAGCTGTTCGCAAACACATACGCGTAATTGTTGAGGGTCAGCGAGCTGAGGAGCAGCACCGGGGGGTACGCCAGGTTCTCCACGTCCGTCTTCAGCGACAGGGAGATCATCCAGTAAAAGAAGAAGAGGGTCGGCCCCATCAGGAGCGCGAGGCCGAGGCCGAACAGCGCTCGGTGCACCAGTTTGCGCACGCCTATTGCCATGACGTTTTCTGCCTCGCCACCAGCAGGCCAATGCTCATGACCAGCAGGATGAGGAAGTAGATGACCACGACCGCCGACGAGAGTCCGATGTTGTAAAACGCGAACGCTTGGAGGTACAGAAAGATGTTGAGCGTCTCCGACGCCGTGCCCGGCCCTCCCTGCGTCATCACATAGATGATGTCGAACGCCTTCAGGGCGTCGATCGCTCGCAGCAAGAGTGCCACCATGATGTACGGCCACACCAGCGGGATCGTCACATATCGGATGGTCTGAAGCCGCGAGGCGCCATCAATCAGCGCGGCCTCGTACGGCTCGACCGGCAGCGCAGCGAGACCGCCTAGCACGATGAGCATCACGAACGGTGCCCACTGCCAGGTTTCGACGAGCGCCAGGGTCGGCACCACCGACCGCGCCGAGAAGATCCACGGCTGGGGAGGGATGTGCACCAGGCTCAGGAGGTAGTTGAGAACGCCGAGTTGCGGATGGAACATCATTTGCCAGATCAGCGCGATGGATACGGGCGTAGCCATCATGGGCAATGAGAAGACGGTTCGGAGCCACCCGCGCCCCGGGAACTCCTGCGCGAACGCCAGGGCCGCCGCGGTCCCGATGGCGGTCGGGGCCGCGACAGCCAGCAGGGTGAAGTAAAACGTCCGCGGGATCGCTTCCAGGAAGCGCCGGCTCTGGAAGGCTTCCAAGTAATTGGCGAACCCGATAAAGCGCGGCGGCGCATTGCCCCCCATCGAGTATTCGTGGACCCCCATCCACAGGGTGTAGACGAGGGGAAACAGGATGATGAGCACGATCGTCACCGCCGCCGGGACGATCATGAGGGTGTAGGTATGGCGTCCAAGCCAGAGCCCCACCCGGCGCAGCCGCATTCCGGCCGGGCGCCCAAGAGCACGAGAATTGTCGCGCACGAACTCTCGTCCTCTACGCCCGCAGACCTTTTTGGAAAATTGGCTCGAATTCCCGTGTGGCCTGCTCTAGCATCGTCTTCGGGTCGCCACCCTCGATGATTTTCGTGAGGGCAACACCATAGATGTCGCGGTACTGGCCGACGTCGCGGAGCTCAGGCAACATCGGGTACGAGTGCTGCAGCGCCGCTGCCACGGCATCGATCCATTCCTTCGGCATCTGGTGCGCCTTGACGAACGCGGGATCCTGGTAAATGGAGGTGCGCGTGCCGATCATCGCCCCTTCCGTCATGAGGCGGAACTGCACCGGGCGACTGCTCACCCAGGCGGCAAAGAGCCACGCCGCCTCCTTGTTCTTCCCGTAGGGGTTAAGCGCAATGGCATCACATGAGGTAGTTCCGAACGGCTTCCGCTTGCTGCTGCCAGGATGGGGAGCGTACCCACACTTCCCCTTCACCTTCGACTTGGTCGGGTCCTCGAACGGGGCGGCAAACTGGATGCTGTCCGGCCAACACGCGACGAGCCCTTGCGTGAAGGCCCCCTGGCACTCCATCCAGTTGAAGCCGATGGAGCCGGGCGGGGCGTAGTTCCGCATCAGGTCCCCGTAGATCTTCGCCGCTTCGATCGCCTCCGGCGTCAACGCCAGGAGCTTGGTCTTGGACTCGTCGAGGTAGTTGCCGCCGAGCGCGACCGTAAAGCCCCCCCAGACGGGGATGTTGGCATTCTTGAGGCCCCGCCCCGCGTACCCAAACACCGCTGGGGGATTGTGGAGCGCCTTGATTGCGGCGATCATTTCGTCCATCGTGGTCGTGGGCTTCACCCCTTTCTGCGCGTAGAGATCTTTCCGGTACATGTAGGAGACCAGCCCGACCCCCATGGGAATCGTAAGAAGCGTCCCGTCCGCCTTGAGGCCCCAGAACTTTCCCACCGGGCCGACATCCTTCCAGTCGTAGTCCGGCGGGGTGAGGTTGCGATTCTCAAGGTACTTGTCGAGCGGCTCATACCAGCCGGCGCCCGCGAAGAGCAACTTCTCGACGTGCAAGGACGAGGCGTACACGTCAATCGCCGAAGAATGTGCATTCATTTCGATAGGGAGCTTCTGGCGGAGTTGCTGCTCCGGAACCACCTGGTATTCCGTCTGAATCCCTGTCAACTTGATGAACTCCGGAATCAGCTTCTGGAGGAGATTGTAGTAGACGGCAGATTGGCAGATCACGACGATCGATTTGCCTTTCTGCTGCATCCAGTCGAAATTGCCTCCCGGCGCCGGAGCGGCCGCCTGGGCCCGCCTCGTGATGACGAACGGTGCGGCGGCCATGCCGATTCCGAACCCGAGGACTTGACGGCGGGAGAACGTCTTTGCTTTCATCGGCCAATCCTCCTTCAGTGAGTTAGAGTGCGCATTGTCTCGCCCAGCCGTTCTCCTCGCCCATCCCGGTATCGATGGCTTCGGGCCGTCGCATTCAGTCGACCCCCTGACTCGCCCCCGGTGGATGTCACAGAGGCTCTCGCAGTCCCCCGCGGTCGAAGGGCCATCACGCCAGGGGCGTGCAACGGCGTCCACCTCTTCCATGAGCAGCAGGAGGGGCTCCCGAGCCAACGGCTGGTCACGGGGCGTTTCCACGCGCTGCCTGCACCAAATCAGAATACAGGAAACGCGGAGAGAGCGCAAGAACCTGAAGACAGTCTGCCCGCAGGGCTGATCGGACGCACTTACTTCAGGCGGGAAAATACCTCTGAGATCCTAGAATCCAACCGCTGCAGGAGAGGATGCAGACCTGAACAGAGGTCTTCTGGACACAGACATCTAGAGGGCCTGCCCGAGGACCTGTGCAGCGGAAACCCGGGCGGAGGGCGGGAGGCAATCCGAGCGACGATCGCAAACACCATGGACGAGAAAGGGAGGTTGACGTTCACCGTGAAGCCGAAAGGCCTCGTGGAGGCCCAGACAGCCATTGCACATTCGGGGTGCCGGGGAAGCGGACCCGTAATGAAACGGTGGATGACCTCCCCTACCGGCAGGCAATGGAAGCTGCTTGGCATCGGGTGGGGTGCCGCGGGAGCGGACCGATAGATGTGCAATGCTTCACATCTCAAAGCGGTCGACGCTGGAAAGTTCCCTTGCAATCCGTTGTAGGGCACCGACCCGCTTCGCTTTCGACACCTTCCGTAAGACTGCCACTCTCCCCCGACTCGATGGGTACATATGAAACGGCACGCCATCGCATCCTTTCGGGTATACCAACATGCCGCTAGTACCGAGGCGACCACGGACCGCTGAGCGTCGGTGGGGGGAGCGGCGATACAATGGGTGGGGAGGGCGGCGGCTCGGTCGCCGGAGCCTCCGAGGCGGCCTCCCGGCCGTTGCTGGAGGTCGCCGACTCACCAGCAGGCTTTTGGGCGGTAGCCACCGGCGGGGTCGGGTATTCTGTGCCGGGCTGGGCATAGAAGGGGGGAATGGACATTTGGGCTCGTTCGATCGTGGCAACATCAGTCTTCGGGATTCGGAGGTCCCCGTCTGCTCGCACGACAAGCACCGCCCCCCCTTGCTCGACGACTTCGAACCCCCAGACCGTTTGACCATCCCTGAGATACACCGTATCCGCGGACGCCTCCGGCGCCAAGCTGAGCACCATCAGGACCGCCGCGATCCATAGTCGCCACATTTCACAGTCTCCTTTCGCCCTCCGCAGACCCTCTTCCAGCGGAGGATGACCGGGGGCAGATACCCGACCTTCACTTTCTGGCGGAGTCGGGAGAGGTCCGCCCAGTCCTTTCCGTCGCTCTTCCCAACTATCTACCCTGCCGCGAGGTTCCCTGCAAGATCCTGGGGATACGCACATCGAGGGCCCGAGGAGTCATAGCGCGCCCGTTTCGAGGATCGCCATTCTCTCCACGCATACTCAAAACCGTTGACAGGCCGGCGCAGCCCCCCGGAGAGGACTGTCCCGTGGCGGAGGGCACAGCAGACGGAGTGTTTGCGAACGGCATCGGACGAGCGAGAGTTCCACGTGTTCCTCCGGGCTTACCCTCCTTCCCGTGAGGAGTCATGGCGCCGATTCGACGATGATCTCCCCCGTCATGCCCGCCCAGTCGTGGTCGGCGCAGGTGAAGGGATACCGGCCGGCCTGTTGTGGAACGAGATAGAGGTCCTTCTGCTCGCCCGGCTGGAGGATCACCTCGGTGCGGTCCGCGTTCAGGGCGTCGGGATTGCCAAGCTCGACGGTCTTCAGGAAGGCTGGGGCCGTGAACTCGTGCAGTTCCGTGCCGAGGTTCTCCAGGTGGAGCCGGGAGGGCGCTCCGACACGCAAGGTGAGCCGGCTCGGGGCGAACCTGTACTCCGTCGCGACGACGGTGATGGTCTGCGCTCCCGACCAGTCTGGTGGCGTCGTGGCAGCGAGGATCAACACGAGAGCGGCCGCCATCGATGCGAACATAGGGGGCATGGTACTCCGGCTGGGCCGCCGCGGAGGACGCTACGGCGTGATCTGGCCGCGGATTTCCCCGCCCTTGTTGCTTTCGCTGTGGACGTTGATGTAGAGGTTGCCGGCCTTGAACGCGGCGAACTGCGCGTCGGTCAGCTTGGTGCCGGCCGGCACGGCCCACCCGTTGTCTCCGCTTTTCGTGAGCGGGACGGCGACCGGCCCGTTCTGCCCCGCCGCCGCCATGTGGATGTGGGCGGCGGTGCCGGTGATGCCGGTGGTCATCACGCTGCCGCTGACCGACATATCGTCCCCAACGGTAATCGTCCCGCTCCCCGAGGCGCTGGTCGTCACCGCGGGCACTTCCTGGCTGCCGCTGAGCATCACCTTGACGTCAACCGCCGAGGCCACCCCTGCAAGAGCTACCACGAGCACCGCCACCACGCTGACACTGGCCAAAAGGGTCCGTCTCATCGCACGCCTCCTTTCCGTTCTCGAATGCCAAAACCAGACGACACCAGCGCTGCCGTCGCACGGAACTGCGCGACTGCGGCAAGGGTTCCGGACCGGGCCGTCCTCAACGGCGCCGGGCACGCGCTCCACCACGTAGGAGAAGCCATCCTAAATCGCAGATTGAAATAGGAGTATTTTTGTATTATATACAGACGCTCACTCGGTGTCAATCATAAACGCGCAGCTTTCTCTCCCGGTGGTCCGCCTCCAGCGAGGGTCGAGGACGGGCCGAGAGACCGGGGGCGAGAGGGTGCCGGCGTATCCACCTGCGGCTTTCCGAGTTGGATGGGCGGCTCAAGTCTCTGGCGCTTCCCCAACACAAACTCGAACTCGTCGCGCAGAGGATTCTCTGCGGATAAAGGCGATCACGAACCAGGATATGCGGTTTGCGCAATTATCTACCCCCTCACAGTGTCCCCCGAGAAAGTCACCCGCGGAGAGCGATCGTCAAACCACGGGGCGCCTAGCGTGCGAAGTGGTGCTCCTAGGAGGCGTCTCCGGGACCCTTTTTAGCCCCCCCGCCCTCCGCAGAACTATGTCTCGAAGTGCGAATCCGGGGAGCGGCGAGAATTGGGGGCGTGATAGGTGAGTCTGAGTTCGGGTGCCTGATGGCTCCCCGGTAGGGACTCGAACGCAGGTTGCGCGGTTCTATATGCTGACAGATGCTATCGAAGGTCTTCGTCTGAGACGCCGGGGGTGAGCACATGATTGCCAGATCAGTGCCCCCGAGGCCCGGGAGCCCAGAGCGAACCTCCACTCGCACCGCCACTCAATTCCGACGACAGCATAACTCACCGGGTCCACTGGGTCCTGCTGACCACCCTAGCGGCGGGCCATCGCTAGGCCCCTATTTCCCGCTTTGGCTGCGGATATTGACAGACCGCGACGTGACAGCCCTTGACATGGGGTAGGAGAATCGGACTGGCAAGGTGTGGCGGACAGATCGTCGCGCTAATGGAAGTGGGCGAAACTCGTCACCTCTCAGAACGAGAGTCGGAATAATCTAGGGTGATGGAATGCTTTGTCACATCGCCTGGTACGGGTTTTCGAGAAGGAGAACCGAGCCCCCAGTTCACAGTATTTCCATTGCCCGGCCGTGTGCCCGATGCCCCCTCATGCAGTCCGATCGCGTTACCCGTCCCGGCAAAGGGCTGGGGATTCTCCAGGCCCTTGAAATAGCGGTCCCGGGACGCGAGATTGGCCCCCAGGTAGGATTGGCACCCGAGCAGTGTCCGTTTCCAGGGGCTCATGCCCAGGAAGCGTTGCAACATGGCGCTGAGCGAATAGGCGTGTCGGTTCAAGCGGGCGTAGCCGCGGAGGAGTTCGTCCGCCGTCATGCTCTTGGGTTGAAACACGAGGGTATACGGCGGATAGCCCCGGAGCCACCAGTCCCGCGCCAGCAGCCGATCTTCGCGTAAGAGTCGCTCATATAACCGTGTCCCCGGATAGGGCGTGAGGATCCTCGTCCCCACCACATCCATCCGACTTTGCATGATAAACTCCAGGGTCTGATCGAACACCTCCTTGTTTTCGTAGTCAAAGCCAAATACAAAGCAGCCGAGGATTCCGAAGCCTTCGCCATGGAATCGCCGCATGGCCTCAGGAAAATCGATCCGCAGGTGCTTGATCTTCTTCACCGCATTCTGGGTGGCTTGCTGGACCGATTCGAACCCGATCAGCAGCCCCAGGCACCCCGCGCGTTGCATCACTCTGAGCAGCTCCACGTCCTCCGCTAACGACACCGTGCCTTGCGCCAGCCATCGCCGCCGCAGCGGGATCATTTCGGTAAAGAGCTCTTTTGCCGCAGTCCGGTTCAGTCCCAGGGCGTCATCGCAGAAGAAGAGGTGCGGGGAGTCAATCGCCGCGATCTCGGCAATCACCTCGTGCACCGGCCGGACGCGATATTGCTGCCCCAAGGTCTGATTGATGCAACAGAATTCGCAGTCGTGCGGACACCCGCGGGAGGTCTCGACCCCGACGGGGATCGGAGGCCATCCCCGATAGGCGGAGCTGGACAAGAGCTCGCGCCGGGGTGTCGGGAGGCCGGCGAGATCCGTCAGGGTCCCGGCCCGATAGATCCGTTGCAGTTGGCCCGCCGCGGCATCGGCGACCAGGCGCGGCCAGACCCCCTCCGCTTCCCCCACGACGATCGCGTCGGCATGTGCTAAGGCTTCGTCGGGCAATACCGTGGGATGGATGCCGCCCATCACCACCTTCACGCCCTTCTGGCGATACGCGTCCGCGATCCGATAGGCGCGCAGCGCCAGTTCGGTCAACACGGTGATGCCCACCAACTCCACCTCTTCATTGAGGTCATCGGGCGCAAATGCTTCCTCGACAATGGTCACCGTATGGCCGGGCGGGGTCAGCGCCGCCAGCAGCGGCAGGTTGACCCGTTGGAGCTTGAACGGGCTGGCGATCGTGTCTT
>Ga0182017_10003542_pt1 | contig 11624 bp, 10 predicted proteins | sample 712E3DmetaG_FD_120492 | JGI IMG/M metagenome (GOLD analysis project Ga0182017, IMG submission 120492) | Permafrost microbial communities from Stordalen Mire, Sweden - 712E3D metaG | ecosystem: Environmental > Terrestrial > Soil > Wetlands > Permafrost | place: Sweden: Stordalen | collected... | reverse complement strand
TTGGTCTTGCCGGCCCGCAGCGCGGCGACGCAGGCCTCCTTGATGAAATCCGGCGTGTCGAAATCCGGCTCGCCGGCGCCAAAGACGCAAACGTCCTCCCCCGCAGCTTTCAACGCTTTCGCCTTGGCGTCGACCGCCAGCGTCGGGGATGGGGTGATATTGCGGGCCCAGCTGGAGAGTGGCGACGGAGGTGGGTTCATGGGTGACGGGTGATCACTAAAGAATCGCCCTCCCCAAAAGCAAGCCGTCACGCAAAATTGGCGGTGGTTCCTTCGAACCGCCCTTGCAACCCAGCCCGCCGCTGCAAGGTCCGGGGCGCATTGGAGCCCGACACCAATGGGTCGCCCACTCCAAGGCGCACCGGGGAGGGGGCCGGAGCCCCCGGGTGACCAGGGCTACTTCTTGCCCTTGGCGGCCTTTTTCTTAGCCGGCTTCTTGATAACTTTCTTGGGCATGTTGCTTTCGTTTGACTGCGGTTGGCGATCCGCGCCTGCAAAGGCAGGTCGGATCGAAAGGGACTCGAGGGCCGCGCGCAGCAGTTCGCCCGCACTCACCTTCTTCTGCCGGGCGCTCCAGAACAGCAACCGCTTCTGGTCCGGAGCCAGTCGCACAGAAATCTGGCATTGGTCGCGCGGGGGCGGCTGGAAGGCCTTGTAGTCGAAGCGGGCGAGCGCGTGACGCACCACCTCGCTGGCCGACTTCAATCCCAGGCGCCGGCGACAGGCGTGGATCTGGTCCACGAGCAGACTCGGAAGTTCAAACGTCAGCGGTGTCGATGCGAGGAGATGATGGGAGGCCATGCGCGGAAAGGTGGATAAAGCTCGCGAGGGGGTGTTCTCGCGCGCCCCAATTGGAGCCGGACCTGTCCCCGGAGAGCAACGAAAATCTTCACCCTGTAATTGGTTGACTCACCATGTTCCGGCGCGATGTTCACCGGTCAAGCGCCCCCACCCGCCGCCAATATGGCCAAAGTCGTCATCGAGAATCTGCTGAAAATCTTTCCCGAGAAGAACGGCCCCGGCGTCCGCGCGGTCAATAACCTCAGCCTCGTCATCGAGGACCGTGAATTCATGGTGCTGGTGGGCCCGTCCGGCTGCGGTAAATCGACCACGCTGCGCATGATCGCCGGTCTCGAGGAAATCACCGGCGGCACCATCGCGATCGACGGGCGCACCGTCAACCAGGTGCTGCCGAAGGACCGGGACATTGCGATGGTTTTCCAGAACTACGCACTCTATCCCCACATGTCGGTCTACGACAACCTGGCATTCGGATTGAAGCTGCGGGGTTTCCCGAAGGCGGAGATTGCTGCGCGCGTGCAGGAGGCCGCCGCCATGCTGGGCCTCGAGGCTTACCTCGAACGCAAGCCGAAGGCGCTCTCCGGCGGCCAGCGCCAGCGCGTGGCCGTCGGGCGCGCCCTGGTGCGCAAGCCAAAGGTGTTCCTCTTTGACGAGCCGCTTTCCAATCTCGACGCCAAAATGCGGGTCTCCACCCGCACGGAAATCTCCAAGCTGCACGCCCGGCTCGGGATCACGATGATCTACGTCACGCACGATCAGGTCGAAGCCATGACGATGGGCGACCGGATCTGCGTGATGAAAGACGGCAATATCATGCAGGTGGCCGAACCGCTCGACCTCTACAACCATCCGGAGAATCTCTTTGTCGCTGGATTCATTGGCAGCCCGCCGATGAATCTCTTCGCGGGCACCGTCGCGCGTGACGGCAGCCAGTTGTTGTTTGTGGAGGCGGGCAATCCCGGCCGGCCGCTGCGGATCTGGCTCGATGAGGCTCTCGCCAGAAAGGCCGCCGCGCACGTCGGCCGCCCGTTGGTCTTTGGCATCCGCCCGGAGGACGTGGAGGATGTGCTGCCGGCCGCCGAGGCTGACCCCGGCCGCACCGCCGAGGTGAGCATTGAGGTGGTTGAGCCGATGGGCGCGGAGACGTATCTCTACCTGAATACCGGTATCAACTCCTTCATCGCCCGCGTTCGGGCGAGTGACTGCTTTGACGTGAATCACCGCCTGAAGGTCGCCTTCAAGGTCGGCCGGGCCCATCTGTTCGACGCGGCGACCGAGCAGGTGCTGAAATAGATCCCCGCGGGCCGCTCCGAAGCCCGGCGGGAAGCCTGCCGAGGATGGCTGCTTACGACGGAGCAACCGAGGCGCAGCGGGAATCAATTTAAGTGCCACACTGCGTTGCCTCGGGATGAATCCGAATGCGGTTTCGCCGCGCCAGGTCCCGTCCAGGCTACCGCCCGGCCAGCACGATGGTTTTTACCCAGCCAAAGGCCGCCGCGGGCGTCGCCACGATCGCGACGGGGCGCCGCAAGGGTCCGGGGGCGATCCGCCGGCCATGATCGATCGCCAGCATGGGCACGCCGGCGGCGCAGCCCCCTTCGATGTCCTGATCCGAGTCACCGACGAAGAGCACCTGGCGGGGCCGCAACCGCCAGTACCGGACGATTCTCAGCAGTCCCGCCGGGTCGGGCTTGTGCGAAGGAAGATCATCTCCGCAAATCACCGGATCGAAGCAGTATTCCCAGGACAGCGCCTGCAGCCGTGCCAGGGTCGAATCCCGCTCGCGCCCAGTCCAAATGCCGATCCGCACGGACGCAGCCTGCAGGCGCCCTAGCAACGTCCGCGCCCCGCGAAACGGCCGCGCCACGTGATCTTTCTGCCGCAGGAATTCGAAATAGGCCGCGAGCGCCACGGCAACATGCGGGGTGCCCCCGAGCAGGCGCCGCACGCAGGCATCGGAGGGCCCCCCAAGACAGCTCATCACCTCGTCGGGTGTCGGCCGGCGCCGGTAGGGCGCCACCGCGGTTGCCAGCCCTTCGAGCACGAAAGACATGGTGTCGATCAGCGTGCCATCGAGGTCGAAAACGACCCCACGATACCCGGGCTGACCGCGCCTCATGGGGTCACCAGCTTCACCAGTTCCGCCGGCGTGGCCGCCGCTTCCGGCAGTTGCGCGGAATCGAAAACGGCGGCGGAAAATGACTGGTTCAACGCCGCCGCCGTCACGGCAAACCTGGTCTTGTTGCGGGTGGCCTCGTTGCGAAAGTCGACCGTCTTCGGGATCCATTGATCGCCGACCTTCTTGAGATCGAGGAGACTGAGGACTTTCAGCGGCCGATCGTCCCCGCCGATCAGCTCCGCCTGAACGAGCGCGCCATATTGCGTGTCGAGATAGGTCCGCACCCCGCGGAGCAGCGGGTTGTGTTGGGCGACATCGGCGGGCGGATAGAACAGGAACTGATGAGCCGGCCGGCCGTGCACCCGGGCGAGTCCCTCGTAGACAAAATCCGGCCAGTAAAGAAAAGGCATCTGCAGGTCGAACGCGGTCAGGTCGGTGCCGCCGACCGGTTCGAACAGCGCGTCGATTCCGACCAGTTCCGCCTTTGCCCCCGTACCTTTGGTCCAACGCCACAACGCCGGGTTGGCGCCGCCCTGCATGAGCAGCCGCACTTCCGGCGCGGCGCCGGCCGCCGACTCCGGCACGCTGATCCGGGCGATGGGACCGGCCGCGTTGCGGGATCCCCAGAGCCTCCCGGAAAGCACTTGCTCGGTTCCGTGCCGGGGCAGCACGTGCAGCTCGAACTCGAGATAATAGTCGCCCGCGATTCCCTGGCGGCGAAATGCCTCGAGAACCTCGCGGCCTTCCTTCTGGTCGGGCTCGCCCAACTGGACATAGGCGGGCGGCGGCCGGTTGCCCTTCTGGGCGTGGGCTGGCCGCGCCAGCCCGCACCAGGCCACCAGCGCCAATCCGCAACCCAGGCGGAGAGCAGCGGATCGAGGACGGTGTCCCGTCCACTCCCGATCAAGGCGTCTTCGGGGACGTGCTGCTCGTCGTGGAAGTCTTGGCAGCATCGGGGGCGGCAGTGACCGGTACCGAGACCGTCGAGGCGGCCGGCTGTGCCGTGGAGGGCGCCGGGACGCTGGACGCAGACGGCGTGGTGGCAGCCGGGGCCGAGATGTTTGGCAACGCTCCCTTCGCACCAGAACCATGGCTCCGCAGGTGGACGTACCCGAGATAAAGCAGGAAGCTCAGGACGAAAAACGCGACGGTCGCCCTGATCGTGGTGCGCACCAACACGTTGCTGGAATCCGGGCCAAAGGCCGACTCCATCATGCCGCCGCCCATTGCCGCCATGCCGCCGTCGGACTTGGCGCGCTGAGCGAGCACTAGGAAGCTGAGGACCACCGCTACGATGATGAGCACAAACGTGCCAATACCGATGAAGACCGAGATCATAAAGGGCGCATGACAACAGGCTCAGGCACGCAATGTCAACCTGAGTTCTAGCCCGCCCATCCCACCGGCTCGGCCGGTGCCAGGATCATTCTCGCTCCCCCGACCGTCGCGCGGGCGGGAATCGCAGAATCTGCGGGCTAGATCACGTAGTCTTCCGGCGAGGGCGCCCCGGGAGCGGCGACTCCCGGGTCCGTGGCCTTTTCCTGTTGCTTGCTATAAAACAGCCGCACGTCGGCCTTGCGGGTGTGCAGAAGCTCGGTGGCCCGCCGCAGCGCCCGCTTCGTACTCATGGTAAGATTGACCTCCGCGGGGAAGACATTCTCCGGGCCGATCTGCGCCAGCACCCCGCTTCTCTTCAGGACGTTCAGCACCTCGAGGTTGCAGCCGCTGATCAGCATGTACCGGTCGTTTCGGCGCAGATAATCGTGCAGATTCTCCATGGCCATGACCGTCGAGGCGTCGAGATGGCGCGCGTTCTTCATCCGCAGGATGAAGACCCGGATATGGGCATCCTCTGCCAGGCGCCGGATCTCCTCCTGAAACAGATCGGCGGCGCCGAAGTACAATTCGCCTTCGACGTGGATGATTGAGATCTGCGGGTTGGAGCGGGCGGCGGGGTCCTGCAACTCGGCGAGCTGGCCGCTTTCGTTGAAGGCGTATTCCACGAGGGAAGGCGTGCTGGTTTTCTGCAGGAACAGCACCAACGCCACTCCGATGCCCACGTAAATGGCGGTCTCGAGCTTGAAAAAGAGCGCCGCGCCAAGGGTGACGGCAAACACCACGGCATCGGACCGCGTGGAGCGTAGGGCCACCCGGATCTGCGGTTTGCTGATCAGGCGGAAGCCCACGCGCATCAGGTGGGCCGCGAGGGCGGCCACTGGGATGTAATTGAAGACCGGCGTGACCAGGAACAGAATCAGCAACACCACCACGCTGCTGAACATGGAGGAAAGCTGCGAGGTCGCGCCGCTCTGGTAATTCACCGCCGATCGGGTGAAGGAGGAGGAGCCGGGTGTCACCCCAAAAAGCCCCGCCGCCATGTTTCCCACCCCCATGCCCAGGAGTTCCTGGTTGGGTTCGAGGTGCTGGCCGCTCTTGGCCGCCAGCGATTTGGTGATCGCAGTGGCCTCCAGCATTCCGATGATGGCGATCGCGATCACGGTGCTGGCCAGTTGCGGCACCACCGCCCACTGTGTTGCCAGCGACGGCAACCATTCCAGCTTGGGAATCACCGCCATCAGCGCCCCTTCGTCCTGCACCATCAGGAACGGCACCGCCGTGAGCCCGAAAATGTGATCACGGGCGACAAAAAACGCGAAAACCTTGGCGGCCACGCCGAGGATGGCCAGCCCGATAAGCGCCTCCGGCCACGACTCGCGCCAGCGTCTGATGCCCACGAAAATCATCAGGGTCAACAACCCGATGCCAATGGCCCACCAGGAGAAATCGTCGTCGCGGACCGCCTGGACCACCTTCGTCAGCACCGTCAGGACCCTCTCGCCGGCCGGCACATGGAAGCCCATGAAATTGGGGCCTTGCGTCGTGATGAGGATGAGGCCGATCGCCGTGGTGTACGCAATGACGACCGAGCGCGAAATGAACTTGGTCACTTCGCCGAAGTTGAACAGCCCGGCTAGGAACTGCGTGAGGCCGATCAGAAAAGCCATGTAAGCCGCCAGCGCCAACGGGTGGAGCCCGAGATTTGCGTTGCCCGTGATCGTGGCCGCCATGATCAAACAGACCGACGTCGTCGGGCCGAACACGTGATAATGCGAGGAGAAGAACAGTGCGCTGAAGAAACCGCCGACCACGACCGAGATGATCACGGGCATCGGTGGCAGCCCCAGGATCAGGGCGAAGCCGATCGCTTGGGGGACCGAGACGAGTGTCAGGGTCGCCCCGGCGATGATATCCGCACGAAACCTCTTCCAACTGTAGTTCCGAAACTCCCCGACAAAAGGGAAGCTCACCCGGAACATCTTGGCCCGCATCGCCTGGGCGTCCGACAACGTCTCTCTGACAGTTTCCGCGACACTCATGCAGGCAAAGGCAAGACTTACGACTGCATGCCGATCTTCTCCAGGATGCGCTGCAAATCGTCGTTGCCGGCGTATTCGATGACGATCCGTCCGCGTTTCGGCGAATGGTGGACTGAGACGCGCGCTCCCAGATGCGTCGTCAGGCGCTTTGCCAGATCGGTCACCGCGGCCGCCTCGGAGAGCGGCACCGCGCGGCCGGCGCCCCGGCCCGTACGGGCGGCCGGGTGGCCTTGCGCGAGCTTCTCCAGCACCCGCACGCTCAGCCCCTGTTCAATCACCCGGCGGGCGAGAATCGTGCGCTGGGCGGCTTCCTCCACCCCGAGCAGGACCTTGGCGTGGCCGACGCTCAGGAGACCCTTGGCGAGAAAACCCTGGATTTCGGCGTCGAGCGAAAGGAGCCGGAGGGAGTTGGCGACCGTGGCCCGGCCCTTGCCGACCCGCTCGGACGTCTGCTCCTGGGTAAGATCGAAATCGCGGATGAGGCTCGCATACCCATAGGCCTCTTCGATCGGGTTCAGCCCTTCGCGCTGCAGGTTCTCAATCAGCGTCAGCGTTGCGGAGGAAGCATCACTGGCCTCGAGCACGCGCGCCGGGATTGACTTGAGCTTGAGCTGCTGGAAGGCGCGCCAGCGGCGTTCACCGGCAATCAGCTGGAACCGCCCGCCGACTTTGCGCACGACGATCGGCTGCAGCAGGCCCTCGGCGCGGATGCTTTCGGCGAGTTCGCTGAGCTGCGCGGAGTTGATGTCCTTCCGGGGTTGAAAGGGGCTCGGCTCGACCAGGTGAACGGGAATTTCTTGGAAGCCCGGAGCCTCCGGCCCGCCGCCGGGGGATGGACTCCCCGCTCTTGATTCGATCTTCGGAGCGGCGGTGGTTCCGCTGGCGATCAATGCTCCCAATCCCCGGCCCAGTCTGGATTTTGGTATTGCCATGGCGGATGGTTACTTGGCCTGCGGGATGAACAACGTCTGCCCGACCTGCAATCGGGTGGGGTCGGTGATCTTGTTGGCGTTGATGATATCCTGCGTCTTGGCGTTGGTCTTGTGCGCGATGCTGGAAAGCGTGTCCCCCCGTTGCACCGTGTAGCTGACGCCTTCCTTGGGGTAGTCCTCGGTGAACGTCGGCGTGCTCACCGCCGGCCGTGTCACCGCGCCTTTGGCGAGGGCGTTGATCGCGGCCTGCGTCTCGTTCGCCAGTTTTTCCAGTTGCACGCTGACCTGCTGCAGCGTCTCGCGCTTCTGCTCCCGCAGGGCGGCCTGCATCGTCTTCTGGGCGTCCGTAATGGCCTCGTTCAACTGGGCCAGCGTGACATAGGTCTGGCCGGACTTGCTGCGGAGTTCGCCATTGTCGCGTTCGAGTTGCTCGACGCGCAGGCTAAGCTCGTTCATCCGCTGGCTGAGGAGGCGGACGTCCTCGCGAAGGCTGGCCAGCTCAAAAGCCGGGGAATTGGGCTGGGCCGGCAGTCGAATTGGAGCGAGCGCGAGCGCAATAATCAGCCCGGCAACACAGCGAAAACAGGTGTGGTGCGGCATATGCCTGCCAGCATTGGAAAAAACCGCGGCAAAAACAAGCGAAGGTTTTGCCCTGCAAACCCCGCTCAGTTCGGAAGCATGCCTCTGTAGGAAGCGCGCTTGCGCGCGATGGCAGAGGGAAGATCGCCCGCAAGCGGGCTTCCTCCCTCATTCACCAAACGGTTTATGTTCCTCTGAGGACGACTGCGGCCCAACTGCATGGCCCCGCTCAAACCCTTGTGCCACCCGGGCTCCGCGGAAAGGGCTGGCTCAGAATCAGCGGCTGCGTTGGTCGTGACGGCAAGACCATGCCGGCCGCCACGCTGAATCCCCGCAGAAACTCCGGCGCCACCAGCATCTTCCCGCCGGGACGCTGCAGCCTGCGCAGACGCAGGCTCCCGCCGCCCGCCGCCACCAGCAACCCCTCGGCATCGGTGCCCGTCACCGTGCCAGGGGCCGCGGCATTGCCGCCCGGGAGGCCGGCGTGGTCCACCGCGTCGGCCAGCCCGAGTCTTACGGCGATACCGTTGATCTCCACCGCGCAACCGGGCCAGGGAAACAAACCGTTGATCCGCGCGGCCAGCGCGGCAGCCGGCGCGGAGAAGTCGAGCCGGCCGTCCTCCTTGACCAGCCGTCGGCAATAAGTCGCGCGTGCTTCGTCCTGCGCAGTGAAAACCAGGGAGCCCTCGCACAGCCGGGGCAAGGCGCGCCCCAGCAGCCGCACGCAAGCCTGCGCCAGCTTGGCCTCAACCTCCAGCGCCGTGTCGAGGGGCCTCACCGGCACTCGTTCGACATCCGCCACCGGCCCCGCATCGAGTCTTTTCACGATGCGCATGAGCGTGACGCCGGTCTCGCGCTCGCCGCACGCCACCGCCGTCTGGATCGGGGAAGCCCCGCGGAAACGGGGCAGGATCGAGGCATGCAGATTGAGGGTGCCGAGCCGCGGCAGGGCGATGAACTCATCCCGTAGAATCTGGCTATAGGCCATCACGAGCACCAGGTCGGCCTGCTGTGCGGCGAGCCAGGCGCACTCGTCCTGCGTGAGTTTCTCCGGCTGGCGGACCGGCAGCTGTTGGTCTGCCGCCCACCGGCAGATCGGGCCGGGCTCGACCTTCTGTCCGCGCCCCGCCGGGCGGTCGGGCTGCGTGTAGACCGCCGCGATGCGCGCAACCGCACTCCCCTCACCCACCAACCAATCCAGCAAGGGCCGCGCGATCGGATCGGATCCCATGAACACGAGCTTGAGCGGTAGGGATGCATGCATCGGGGATATGGCGTGTCGTCAAATCGCCTGTCATCGCGAGGCGCGCCCGGCGCGCCGTGGCGATCCAGCTGGACTGCTTCGTTGTCCCGCAGGGCGGCACTCCTCGCAATGACAGTGTTAGGACACGACCTAATCATGTCCACTTCCCAGGCATGTCAAGGGGCGGCGGACCGCTCATCCAACCAGCACCCGGAGGCAAGCCGTGTCTATGCAGTCTCTCCCGCAAGAGACGTCTTGCCCGCCCGTGAAGAAGCATTTGGGCCTTGTAGCCGCGGCCGCGACGGATGCGTCCTCGTCGGCGGCCCATCCCAGCCCGGTCTCATTCGATTTGCCTGAATGAATCCTTCCCTGCACGGTAAATGGCATGAAAGTCCTCTTCATCGGTGGCACCGGAATCATCAGCTCTGCCAGTTCGAAACTGGCGCTCGATCGCGGGATCGAACTTTACCTGTTGAACCGCGGCCAGTCGGTCCGGCCCACCCCGGAGGGGGCGCGGATCCTCCGCGGGGACGGCCGCGATCCGCAATCGGCGCGCGCCGCCCTGGGCGACCTGTCGTTTGACGCCGTGGTCGATTGGATCGCCTTCGCGCCGGATCACGTGGAAGCTGACCTCAATCTCTTCCGCGGTCGGACCCGGCAGTACCTGTTCATCAGCTCGGCCTCCGCCTACCAGACACCGCCCGCCTCGCTGCCTGTCACCGAGTCGACGGTGCTCGACAATCCCTTCTGGCAGTATTCGCGCAACAAGATCGCCTGCGAAGAGCGGCTGGTGCGCGCCTACCGCGAGGAAAAATATCCGATCACCATCGTCCGGCCATCGCACACCTATGACCGCACGCTGCTGCCGGTGGACGGAGGCTGGACCACCGTGGACCGCATGCTGCGCGGCCAGAAGGTCATCGTGCACGGCGACGGCACCTCGCTGTGGACCCTCACCCATCATGCCGATTTTGCCCGCGGCCTCGTCGGACTGCTCGGCAACTCGCATGCGATCGGTGAAGCCGTCCACATTACCTCCGATGAGTGGCTGTCCTGGAACCAGATCTTCGAGATCATCGCCCGCGCCGCCGGGACGGAGGCCCGCATCGCCCACGTTCCCTCCGACCTGGTGGCAGCCTACGATCCGAACTGGGGGCCCGGGCTGCTGGGCGACAAGGCCCACAGCATGATTTTCGACAATAGCAAGATCAAGCGGTTGGTGCCCGATTTTCTGTGTCGCATCCCGTTCAGCCGCGGCGCCGAGGAGATCCTGACCTGGTACAACGCCGATCCCGCCCGCCGGAAGGTGAATGCGGATTTCAACCGCGTTTGCGACCGCATCCTCGCCGCCTGGGAATCAGCCTGGCCGGAATAGTTCCGGCCTCAGTTTCGTCAGAGACTGCATGCATGGCCGCGCCTTTGCGTGCCGCGCGTGTTGTCTAGCGCCCCAATATTCCATTTCGCTGGAATGAGGCCCTGACCTTTCCTCAGCTATAAACCCCAAAGCCTGGCCCTGTGCGGCTGTTCCTGACCCCCATCCGGCTGTTCCGTTTTTCGACCACAGCGTGCTCTCGAAGGCCCGCGCTCGGCGGGGCTGGAGACGCGACACTGGAGCCTGGCACGGATTCCAGCGTTGACCCTCTGACAAGCTGCTAGACCAAGGAACGGAGCCGCCGTCCAAAGCCCAACAGAGCCGCCAGTCCTGAGCCGAGCAGTAACAGCGTGGTGCCACTATCCGGCACCGAGGTGCCGCCGCCTTCACCACCGCCAAGACTCGTACAAGGCAACCCGGTAATGGTATCGTCCAGCAAGGTAACTTGGGCATCTGCCCACGCTCTGCCGTACAGCGTTGCGCCGGTACCCATCACGATGGCTGTATGAGCCATGATAGTTCCATCGAAGGTAGAGCCCTCTCCGAGCGTCGCTTGAGTGGGTACCCGCCAGAGGATATCGCAAGGAGTGGCGCCATTTTCGAGGAGAATGCTGCCACCCGCTGACGTGGTGAGGTCGGACGTGACCTGGAAAATCCACATGGGATTCGCCACGCCGTTGCCGTTGAGCGTCAGAGTCCCACTGGTTAGGAGAACAGTACCCGCATCGAACGTATAGACGCCAGGGACCAGGGTTTGGGTGCCGAGTTGCAGGCCGAGATGAACAGGGTTAGGTGTTTGCGAACCGGCAGCGAGATACGTGGCGTGAAAATCGCTTATGGCGTCAGTCAATAAGCCGGGGTTGTTGCCTGCGACACCTGCAGGACCAGAGGAATCTACCGCATAGATCGTCCCGCCCACTTGTCCTGGCACTAACGGATTAAACCCAGCATAGAAAGTCCCGGCGGCTGGAGACAACCCGACATTCTGGCCGATCGAGGTACCGCCGGAGTTGGTGACCTCGGTGCCGGCCAGAACCGAAAAACTGGCGGCATTCCCATAGGGTATTGTAGTTTGCGCCGTGGCGTTATGTTGCAGAAAAACGGCAGCCACCACGACCAGAATAATTCTCGGCAAATAGGTGGGTTTCATTTGCTTCGCTTTCGTTATATTTGTCTTTAATAGCAATTGATAGATTATATAA
>Ga0182017_10003541_pt1 | contig 11624 bp, 10 predicted proteins | sample 712E3DmetaG_FD_120492 | JGI IMG/M metagenome (GOLD analysis project Ga0182017, IMG submission 120492) | Permafrost microbial communities from Stordalen Mire, Sweden - 712E3D metaG | ecosystem: Environmental > Terrestrial > Soil > Wetlands > Permafrost | place: Sweden: Stordalen | collected... | reverse complement strand
TGGGGGGTTGCGGCGCGGCATTTACCCATCCTTATTCGAGCGGCGGAATTACTGCGGAAAGAATTCCCTCAGATGCGATGCGTGCTCTTCCGCCCGGATGAAATTGAAGAAGCCTTTTATGCGCCATTTTTGACACAATCTCCCTGGGTTGAGCTGAAAACGGACCCGACCTACGAGACGCGCCGGAGCCTGTGGCTGGCGATCGGGGTCTCGGGGACGGCGGCGCTCGAGAATATGCTTCTGGGGATCCCCATGATCATCATGTACAAGCTTTCGCTCCTGAGCTACTGGATCGCCCGCATGATTATTCTGCGCAAGTTCCTTCTTCCGATATAAATACACCAAGAAAACTATTTACACATTTAGGTTTACTTTGAATACTACACTGAAAGATATATTAGAAGGATATGATGAACAAAAATTCATTGCTCGTTTTTGGTCTAAAGTAACAAAAGGAAGTTTGAATGATTGTTGGTTGTGGCGTGGTAAGAAGCGTGGTGGTTATGGTAGAATTAGAGTATGGCGAGACGGTAGGGAGTATAGTGCCCACAGGATTTCCTTATTGTTAACTAAAGGTACTTTGTCAGAGCTAGATGTTTGTCACACTTGTGATAACCCACCTTGTGTTAATCCGGAGCATTTGTTTGCCGGCACTGAAGCACTTAACATGGCCGATGCTGCTAATAAAAATCGTATGGCGTTGGGATTGAATAATGGACGAGCAAAACTTTCAAACGAACAAGTTATGAAAATAAGAAATGCGGAATTTACTAGTCGGCACGCAGCTTTGGTTTTGGCCAAACAATTTGGTATTTCTAAAACCCACGTGCATTCAATCAGAAGAAACGAACGAAGAAATAAAATGATCGAATGAACTTACTCAAAACATTACCATTCATTCTAGGTGTTGCTGTCTTCACCGGCTTGGGTGATTTCTTTTCAAAGAAATACTCCCTCAACCCAACGTGGCGCCTGGCGACTTACGCCATGCTTGGCTACAGCGTAGGTGTGGTGTTTTGGTTCAGAATGATTTACTACTTTCAGGACTTGGCGGTGGCTGGAGGCTTGTGGACTCTGATATCACTCAGTATACTTTTACTAATTAGTCACTTCTTGTTTCAAGAAGCTATCACTACAAAACAAATGATAGGTCTGGGGCTGGGGCTAATAGCGATCGTATTGATTATATGAAAATATGGATCATGACAATATGCAGGAATGAAGAGAGAATGCTTCCACACTACTTGGCGCACTACAGCACATTCGCTGACCGAATTCTCGTGTGGGACGATAAGTCCACCGACAACACTCGATCAATACTTTCGGCCAGTCCGTTGGTGGAGCTTAGAGACTGGCCGTTCGATACTGGTATCGACGATGAGACGTTTTTGAATTTTTCGTATGCCGCATATCGTACGGCACGTGGAAGAGCGGATTGGATTATGTGGGTGGACGTGGATGAACTGATCTATCACCCGAATATGCGGCATATGCTTGAACGAGCAGATGGGTTGGAAGTAATTCGTACATGTGGGTTTAACATGATTGGCGACGGTACCGGAATTCCACAGTTCGACGGCCGGCAGATATATGACCGATTCCCCCTGGGTGTAAGAGCGCCAGTATATTCTAAACCTGTCGTATTTAGACCACACATTGATATTAAATGGAATCGTGGCAAACACGCTTTGGAACACTTCAAACCACGAGTAAGTTCCAACTGCCTGCTTAAACTCCTTCACTTTCGGTATTTGGGCTACGACTACGCTAAAGCGCGTAATGCCAACAATTACAGTAGGGTTGGTATTCATGATGGAGATAAGGGTTGCGCCTGGACTTGTGCTCCGGATTACAATGGAGAACATTCTGCAGAATGGACGAAGACGTTACCTCAACATTCGTTTAACGTATTGGAGGCTTCGCTATATGATTGAACACGGCACGCTCGAAGCTAACGTAACCCGTCATTGTATTAATTCGTGCGCGTGTTGTTCACACGCGTCACCAATTTCTCCTCGCTATTTTATGGAGCCGAAGCAGCTGGAAAAGGATATAGCTGGATTAAAGCCGTTTGTGCATTTCAAACAGTTCTATCTGTTGGGTGGAGAGCCGTTGTTACATCCGAGGGTGTGTGATCTACTTGATATTGTGACGGCAAGCGGAATAGCTAACGACACGTGTATGCTTACCAACGGCGTATTGCTGAATAGAGTACCGCCTGAATTTTGGGACAAGGTGGACTTCATTCGAATGTCGGCCTACGACAAACCTAACCGGTCAGAGGTAGTTGCCTACGCTAAGAAATTGTGTGCAGAACATAACGTGGGCCTGGGTGTCGACTACATCGATCTGTTCTGGAAGCAATTTAAACCATCACCTGACGACGGCAGGGCTTCGTTCGCTATGTGCCCATGGAAAGGCGCCTGCTGGACAGTTCATGATGGACATTTCTACCTCTGTCCAGGTTCGGCTTTTTACCCGGACACCATTATGAGTCTACCACAGAATGTTGACGGCCTGCCTATCGAAGGACTGACTGAACAGAAATTCTTGGATTTTATCAACCGCAAAGAGCCGCTTCGTACATGTACGATTTGTCATAGCTTCAAGGAACGCAATCCTTGGCATGAGGTACACGGCAGAGAGGCTTGGATAAAGGACGCTACCCTATGAACTACGGAGCAATTACTCAAGTGGATGCAGATGTGCTAGAATCAATTCTGGCACTGTACAAGAATCGTCGATTGAAGTTCCTGGAAATAGGTGTGTGGAACGGTCAGACATCTAGGGGCATTAAAGACTATTGTCAGAGAAACAACATAGCGCTGGATTACTGGGGCATCGATCCTAATGCTTCGGCTGATTTCGCCGGCAAATTGATCACGGGCGTGTCTGAAGAAGTTTGGGGACAAACACCATCTGATTTTGACGTAGTATTTGTAGATGGTTGCCATTGCATAGCGCATGTAATTCTAGACGCCATCATTTATGGCGCCAAGATCGTACCACTGGGTTTTATGTTATTTCACGATACAGCGCCGAAGATACAACACGTGCAAACGAATCATTGGGTACACGGACGCGGCTACAAGCCTATTCATCTCACAGCGGTTCGGGATGCTTTTAAATTACTGCGTTGGCCGTCGCCAGAGTGGGAGTTGTGGGCTGAGGATTACGATCCGACGTCGGATATAGGTGGGATGATGGTGTTCAGAAAACACGTTTGACACAAAATGTCGCTATGGGGTATTATACCCATGTGATTTTTTACTGGCATATGTCGAACGTAGTATGATAAATTCAAGTCATGGAATTTTCAAACTGGCTAGGCTATCTACAATACGTGCCCAAGTGGGCCGAACTGGTAGGATTTTTAATACTATGTGGTGGTGCGTGGCGATTTGTATTGTTGCCTTTAGGTCGGGGCGTTCGCAAAGTTGATCAGGTCATAAACGGACTCTCTGTCTCTCTCCCAATTCTGATCGACATAGCAAAAGAATTCAAGCCCAATGGCGGCAACTCGCTCCGGGATGTAGTCGATCGAATCGAAGAACGCCAGGCATTCTGCGATCCTCGTCACTGCGCTCTGTATTCTCAACTCAACCTGGCCGTCTTCGAAGCTAATGAACACGGCGCTTACAAATTCGTCTCCACTAGGTGGTGCGAGCTTACCGGACTTATACCTCAGCAAGCATCCGGAGACGGCTGGATCAATTCTATTCACCCAGATGATCGCGAGCGTGTGATGAAAGAGTGGAGAAATTCCGTCGCTGAGCAGAGAGAGTTTACCTTGAACTTCAGGATTGTTTCAGCACACGACAAATCCGTTACCGAGGCACACGGTCACGCGTTCCCAGCACACAAAGGCTCCGGACGTATTGTTGGGTTCGTCGGCACACTGAGAAAGATGTAACCATGCTTGGCGTTCAAAACCGCGTTGCTTTGAAGGACGGGCAGTTCCAAGAGGTGCCCGATAAAGATATCGAGTTTGAATTCACCTCACCCAATCAGTTTCTAGGCACGCATTCAAACCTTATACCTCTTCAGTCCGCTGTTCAAGGCGGTCGTATCTTCTATGGCGCTCGCTTCGCCAATCAAGCACTACCCGTCAATAACTCCGAGGCGCCCCTGGTTCAACTGAAGGCCGACGATGATCCTCAAGGACGATCGTTTGATGAGATACTGGGAGAATCGGCCGGCGCAGTAAGATCCAAACATGAAGGCGTCGTGCACTCGATCACTCCGGACCACGTCATCATTAAAACCAAGGCGGGTGAGAAGGTGAAACACGATCTGTATTCTGCGTTCCCATACAACAGACGTACTGCCATTACCTCCACCCCAGCTGTGAAGCCAGGGGACAAGGTCACCCCGGGACAACTCCTGGCGCACTCGAACTTCACCGATAAGCACGGCACCCTCGCCCTCGGCATCAATGCCCGCACAGGCCTGGTCCCTTACCTAGGGAGATCAATGGATGATGCGATCGTCGTCAGCGAGGCTTTCGCTAAACGCCTTTCCAGCAACCACTCATACGGCTACGACCTGGACTATAAACGGGGAATTAGAGGCGGAAAAGATCATCACACGGGATTATTTCCTCACACGTTTATAAATGACCAATTGGATAAACTGGATGATGATGGGATAGTAAAGCCCGGGCAGATCGTTAACGATGGAGATCCGATCATACTAGCTTCGAAGCCGAGGGTCGTGTCTTCATCTTCGGCTCAGCTTGGTCTTCTTTCCAAACACATGAAGAGTGCACGCAGTGATGCTTCTGTATTGTGGGAGCACGAGACGCCGGGCAAGGTGGTTGATGTTCACCGCGGACGCAGTGGCGTGAAGTTGAATATACAGACGGACGTACCCACGCAAGTTGGTGACAAGATAATCTATAGGGCAGGACAGAAGGGGGTAATTTCTACCATCATTCCTGATGAACACATGCCTCGTACTGCGGATGGTAAGCCACTCGAGGTATTACTCAATCCTCTCAGTATACCGTCGAGAGTAAATCCTTCCATGGTGTACGAACTCCTTTTAGGTAAAGTAGCCTCGAAGACTGGCAAGACTTTCAAGCTCCCGGCTTTCACTAAACCAGGAGAGAAGTGGCACGACATAGTTAGAAAAGAACTGGATCAAAATGGACTCACCGATACCGAAGAAGTATTCGATCCTCTATTGAATAAAAAGTTGGAGAATCCCATTACTGTTGGGAACGGCTATGTCGAGAAGCTGAGTCACACCAGCGCATCGAAGATAAGTGCCAGGGGTCAAGGTTCGTACGACTCCTCCATGGAACCGCTTCATGGTGGTGGCGAGGGCGCTGAGAGTAAACGATTGAGCGGACTCGAGAGCGGGGCGCTGATGTCCTCTGGCGCCTACGCCGTACTTCGGGACGCTGCTACCACTCGTGGGACAAAGAATGACGCCTACTGGAGAGAGCTTCGTCAGGGCTATGAACCAAAGGAACCCGGATCATCTTTCGTATGGGATAAATTTAAGGCACTACTTCAGGGCTCTGGGTATCAAGCTAGGAAGCTGGGGAAGGGCGTGGAACGTCTCGGGTTCTGGACTGATAGGGACCTTGAGGATAGAAAGCCACTACGTGTGAAGACGGGCGATATAGTGGATCTTAACGACCTGTCTCCGATTCGAGGTGGTCTATTTGACCCGGCCCTCACGGGCAACCAATCGTGGGGTTCTGTGGCGCTTCCCTGCCCTCTACCCAACCCGGCTGCTGAGGATCTGATCTGTAAGATGCTCGGGCTTACAAAGAAACAATACCGTGCCGTAATAGCGGGTGAAGAATCGTTACCCGATCACTTGCAACATCCGAAATGAGTGCTATGTTAAGAGCGCAATATCGGTACAATAAATAACAACACGAAAGGAAATATGCACTACAGAAATGGAAGAGAAGCAAAGAACGGTGACAAAATTGTGAAACTGGGCGGAGACGGCAAGGCAGAAGCCTTTGGGGTTCTTCACTCCGCGACTCCCGGCAATGACTACTGCAATGGGAACATCGCGGTGGTTCAACAAGCCAATGAAATCGCCTGTATGTGTGACTGCCTGCACGTCGACGACCTTGCGGCAATCCTGGCCGAGAAGGGTCTCGATAAGCGACCAGCCGGAAAATGAAACAACTACTCCACTCAGCATAATAGACTGCTTGCTGAGTGGAGAAGCTTGGGATATATTAAATGAAATGCGAGTCATTCAAACATTAGTACTCTCTGAAGCCCTAACGAAGGTGGCTTCACCTATGTCCGGTAATTCCAATGCTGGACTCTCCATGTCGGGCGGTCTATTCCGAGGAGGCTTGAAAGCAACACAGGGACAGGGAGGTTTGAAGGGAATGTCGGATTTACCACAAGGCATTCAGCGGCTCTCTTTGTTCGGCAAGGCGTTCGGGTCCAAAGCTTTTAGACCCAGTAAGAATCCATTTTCGGCCGTCAACCCTTCTGAGCTAGTTCGTACCTCGCGTCTTCGTCAGTTGAATAAAGACGCACCATCATTCGGCAGTTCCGTTATAAACAACATACGTAATAGCATGGGCGGCGGAATGCCTGCAACCACTAGTGCAAAATGACAGCCTGGCAACTAGATTGGAAGTTGTCTCTTATTTGGCTTATACTTATTCTGGCGTTCATCCATCTTGCTTCCAAGGAACAGCACTAAAATTTGCTTGTCACACGGCAGCACAACAGTAATAATTCACAGTAATTAAAATTTAACACAAGATTCTATTATGCCACAAGCGACTCAAGTAAAGTTCCGTCGAGGTACTACTGCTCAATCTGTAGCTTTTACAGGAGCACTAGCCGAGGTAACCGCTGATACTGATCTGAAAACGCTTAGGGTTCACGACAACGTTCAACCAGGTGGTTACATCCTGGTGCGATTGAATGCTGACGGCAGTCTCACTATAGGGGAATTTCACATTTCGTCTGATGGTACTACTATGACTAGTTCTAACGGTCAGGCTAATGTTCGATGGAAACACGGGCAGTTTCAGGTCTTCGATGAAACGGATTACGCTAATACTCCCAGTACTCCATGGCGCGTGCTGGGGTCAAACGGTGGACAGATCGTGTTGGCCGGCCCTGTAGCGGATTAATATCACTATGAAAAAATTACTGAGCTTTGCCTTTGTTCTCGGATTAACCACCCTGCTCGCATTAGCAAGTCCTCCAACTAACGCGCCCACTGTAACCACACCTGGTGTACAGGCGATGGGTGTAGACTCTAATAACGTACTTCAGAAGCTTCCGAATCAGACCAAGCCGCTGAATTTGGCTGGTGCCAGTGTTACAAATGTCGGCAGGCTGTCTGTCACACAAGTCAATGTTCAGACTATTGTACTTGGTGGCGTGTCGCAGTCGAGCTGGCCTTCTGAATCCGGTGATACAAGCTTTCATTTCTCGTCGAATTTTTCCGTCAGCAGTGGAACCAATGTCGACATCAATTTTTCCAATGCCTGGCCGCAGTTGACTAACAATGTAAATTCACAGATCACGCTTTATGGTGGCGGCAATCTGCTTCAGTGGTCGTTTTTACCAACAAACATTTTTTCGGGATACTTGCCGACAGTGACCTATAATGCAGGTTGGGGCTTATTGTCAACTAACCTCCTCGCTAATCAGGCTAATACGGCCGGACCGTTCTCCAAAACAAACAGCGGTGTCGTGTGGTCTTGGAACTCGGCCGGACAAATGACCATGACGAACCCGGTGACAGGCGCTTACGATATTTACGGGACAAACGGTCACATCAAGTCTGTTGATCAATACGGCAATGTTCGAGAATGGCGAACCAACAGCTTTCAAGTGGATATTTCAGTGGGCGGAACAAATCAGACCCTTTGGTTCACTAATGGCATTTTGACTATCGGAGGGATTCCGGTCTTGCTGACCAACGGCTCAGTCGCCACCGCAACCACGGCGCTGACGGCGAACTCAGCATTGTATAAGCCTGTTGAACTGCTTGGTGGCCAATTTTACCTTCCTGTTTTCACGGAAGATTTTAGTCCAACCAATTCAGCCAACATAACGACCGGCGGCACGATTCCATTCACTGATGGTTCAACGAATGTGTGGACACTCATTGTAGATAACGGAGGTTTTGCAGTTGTCACCAACAATGAATTAATGATGTCGAACACCTATGATACCTTTCGGTCTGAGCTTGTGGGTGAAAAGCTGCCTGTGCTTGGAACGAATGCGGCGGGATGGGCCATTAAAGCGCACGTTTCATTAAATTCGTATGCTTATAATGCTATGGGGATTATGGAGGTAGGATTTACTACAACCCCGTCCACTCCGGGCTCTGCCACTGCTTATCCGGTTGCAAGCACAGTTTTTAACGGTAACCCTCACACAGTCGGCATTGAATTTGGAGCAGGCAATCTAAAATACTTTTTTAACAATTCGGTAAAAAACCATGACGGATTTGACCTGCTTTGTGTTCTAACCACGAACGGGTTTGTTTCATATATTCAGGGTGGTGTTGGTGATAATTTTAACGGCTACGAAGGCTCTGCTTCATGGTTTGAAGTTGGTTACTATACGAACGCGACGTGGGCTAATAGTATGATTTGTCCGGTGGTTTGTTATAGTGGCGGACTTGTGGGCGGCATGGGTTATGTGTCTCACATTGAAATTTATTCCAACTGGAATGCAACAGGAACATCGGGAGTGTTGCTGCACTCAATGCCTTTTGAGAATTACTACGTCAACGCTCCATATATCTGTCAGGACACAAACGGTGCTTTCTATGCAACCTTCGACCAAGGCAGCGGTGACGTGTCACTTGACCGGGTAGTTTATGCCGCTTACAGAAATGGGTCAGGTCAATGGCAATATCCCGTTAGCGTTGTTGCTGGCACGAATGATGGGGCGACCGCCTATAATGCTGGGACTGTGTGGACAAATCTCACCGGGGGTGTGGTGCTAACGTATAACAAATCTCTAAACAAGTTTACAAATTCTTCGGCGATTTACTATCGGACAAGTTTTTGGAACGGCTCATCTTTGGTGTTAGGGCCAGAAACGCTATTGAATGTTACCAATCTGCCAAACAATACATACTACGTTTCATACTCTCCGGCAATTCCCGCGCCAGACGGCACACTTATCATGCCCGTTGAGTGGATGAGCACCAATATCGCTTTCACTTCTTATCAATACACCAATTCAATCCTAAAGTCGTGGAACAATGGGGTCAGTTGGAGTATGGTTCCTTCGTCAGCAATCAGCACCAACACAGCATATTGGTGCGAAGGTGCTTTGGGTGTTCAGGTTGATGGTAAAGTAGCACAGTATTTTAGACTCAATGGTGGCGGTGGGGATGGCTTTGTTGGAGTCTCTTATTCATCTAACAGCGGGCTGACTTGGACGGCTCCTGTTGACACTACCATTCCAGAATGCGACCGAGTGTGTATATCACCCATGCCGGGAGGCAATCTGTTGCTTGCCTTGTCGGGTGATGTTTTTAATGTTGCCGACCATTCGGTTGCCTATGTGGTCGGAAATAATTCCACAGTCATCCAGAAGATTACTTTGTTTTCGTTCAACGATTCCGTCCCGTGGTACACACACAAATATACTTGGGTGGGGTGGTTCAACAACAAAATTTGCTATATGGTCACTCCGCAAGTTGAAGATGGTATTTGGTATGGTGAGAAATCACTGGACGGGGCTATTGAAAATCAGTGGAGCGCCAACCGCCAGCGCGACCAAAAATTAAATGCGGCCTTACACGACGGGGGCAGCGTTGCCGTTCTGACTAACATCCCCCTTTCCGCGCTGCAACAGATGCCGGTCGTGAATGGCACCAACACGCCGATTGTGTTTTCCAGTGGGGCTTATACTTTAACTCTCAACACGAACGGTCTAAACGATACCAATGCCTCGTCAGGAACATGGTCGCACGATGGCAGGACTGTGAGCGAGCGGGGATCAACCAATACCCTGAGACAGATTCTAGTTCTGGCTGATAGGGTTGACATCAATACGATTGACCTTCATGCAGGGACAACCAATACTTTAAGTCTGCCGACCAATTCACTAGCTGGCCCAACATGGAATGGGATGCCGTTGTTGACGAATATGACTGCGGCGCAGGTTATAGCTGCTGGTGGACTGACCAATGCCGTCACGATCTTGAACAGCACGAATGGATATTACACTTGGACCACGAATGCTGGCGGTCAAATGACAGGCACTTGGGTTCCAACAAACACACCAGCAGCGGCATTAACTGGCACGCTGCCCATGGGATTATTGACTTCATCCGGCACGAACTTACCCGGTGGAGTATTGGTTACGGATGGTGCGGGCAATCGTGCCTATACCAACAACCTGTCAGTTTCAAATGTCACGGCATCCGGCACTATCACCGGCAATGGTGGCGGGTTGACGGGTCTAAACATCAACGGCGTGTCACAAACAAACCCTGTTGTATATCAGTTCGCGCAGACCAACATAATGTTCATCGGCACCAATGCGTTAGGTGTTCCCTTCACAAACTTCTGGGTGCAAGGGACGGGGACGAGTCTTTATACCGTGTGGCAGTTGGACAATGTGGGATATACTTCACTCTACACGGTAGGAACTAATGGGCAATACACGTTTAATCAACAGGTTAATAGTGGCACAGTGAGTGCCGGCAGTGTATCTCTAAGCCCAATCTTCCGAGGCTCCAGCAGCGCCTCGGCCTTCACATTAGGTGCATCCACCACACCCAACATCTTCGTCCTGGCCACAAATCTAAACAGCGGTGCGTTGGTAAACAATTTCACAAACGGAATCACCAGCTTTTCAACAAACAGCATCACGGTTGGTTCAACTGGATTAACAAACACATTGGGAAAGACCATCGTTGTCAATTTCACTGTTGGGACTGGCTGCTCGCTTTTCAACAATCAAGGCATTGCTGAATTTTCATCCGTAGCCGTTGGTGCTGGAACGCAATGGCGCGTTCAGGCCAATGGATGGATAACCGGCACCGCCATAACCGCAACAGCAGATGCTTGGTAAAATGAAAACCATCCTCCTACTCATCCTGTCACTGTTCGACGGCATTGATTACGTCACATGAGCCGCGCACTCACCATTCTGTGTCTGCTGCTGTGCTCGATGAGGGTGCAGTCCGCTCCGATCAACGCCAAGCTGTCCAATCTGCTGATGCAGCCAGCGGTGGCTACGCTTCCTCCGTCAGTGCTTTTCACAGTAACACCGCCGACCGTGTTCTCGTTGCTTGCAGCGCCGAACCTGCGGAACCTGCGCTCGTCTTGGGGAGTCGTCACCAACGGAACGAACAGCGTGTCCGTTCCGATTTCTTGGATAAATAAGATCACTAATCAGCCAACGTATTCAATCCGTGTAGTCTGTCATCCGATTCTCACCAACAACGCAAACAGAAGCGTCATCTTGGCCTGGAATCGAAGCACGGATCCGATCGTTGCGGGTTACAACATTTATTACGGTGGAGCCAGCGGCACCTATACCAACGAGATTTGTGTTGGCAACGCAACGAATGCAACCATTTCCGGCCTGATTCAGGGGACCACCTACTATTTTGCGGCGACAACGTATGCTTCTTCGGGTGCGGAAAGT
>Ga0182017_10003540_pt1 | contig 11626 bp, 7 predicted proteins | sample 712E3DmetaG_FD_120492 | JGI IMG/M metagenome (GOLD analysis project Ga0182017, IMG submission 120492) | Permafrost microbial communities from Stordalen Mire, Sweden - 712E3D metaG | ecosystem: Environmental > Terrestrial > Soil > Wetlands > Permafrost | place: Sweden: Stordalen | collected... | reverse complement strand
GGCCCGTATACGAGATCATGATGCGCCTAGGCGAGCTGGCGCCGGGGCTCTCCTTCGACCTGGTCCTAGTATGCAGAAAGAACTGAAGCAACATCTCAGGCTGGGCTCCCGCTGGATGAACATCCCCGGGCGGACCAGGGTCGCTATACTGGTGGGCGTGGTCGTCCTGACCGCGTACCTGCTCCTTTTGCTGCTGATACCTCACTACAAGGGGACGCCTACGACCGACGGCGACGAGCCGCATTACCTGGTCATCACGCAGAGCCTCATCCGGGACGGGGATTTCGCCGTCAAGGACGAGTACAAGGACAAGACGTACCACGCGTTCTACGAGGGCAACATCCCGCTACCCCACATAGTGAAGGGGCGGAACGGGCAGTGGGTCTCGACACACCCGCCGTTCATATCCATCGTCGTGCTACCGGGCTTCCGGCTCTTCGGTCAGCGCGGCGCCGCGTTCACGATGATACTGATGACCGTTCTGGCGGCCATGCTGACTTTCGCGCTGGCGGACCGCTTCGTGGACAGGCGCATAGCCCTTTTGCTCACGCTCTTCTTCTTCCTGTCCTATCCTCTGCTGTTCTACTCGAGGCTCGTCTATCCCGAGACTGCCGCGCTGATGCTCCTGATCGTCGGGGCATGGTCGGCATGGCGGCTCAAGGAGACCATGAAACCGCGGTTCGCGGCCCTGAACGGGCTGGCCGCGGGGCTGTTGCTGCTCTTCCACCCGAAGTTCATCGCGCTGGCGGCCGCGCTCCTGCTGGTCACCTGGCTCGTCGCGAGGCCCGACCTGAAGCTCCTCTGGTGGTGGGCCCTGCCCGCGGCAATCTGCGTGGTCGGCCTCCTGATACTAACCGGCTACGTCTACGGGCCCAACCTGATCAAAGGCCTGAGCGCCTCGGGCGGCAGCAAGGTGATGGGCGGGTACCTGGGGACCAACTCCGTCTGGGGCGTGTTCGGGCTGTTCATCGATCGCGCCTGGGGGCTGTTGATATTCGCCCCGCTCTTCGCGCTGTTCCCGCTCGGCCTGTCGCTGCAGAACACGAAGCTCGACTGGACCCGCTGGTGGATATTCTTCCCGGCGGCCATCGTGGCGCACGCGCTTGTGCTGGGGATCTTCCAGTCATGGAACGGGGGCGCCGCGCCGGTGCAGCGGTACCTTGTACCCGTAGCGGCGCTGATGGTCGTGTGCGTCGCGCTCTACTTCGAGCGCTGCCGCTCGCAGCTGGCGCGGGGGTTCGGACTGCTGCTGGCCATCGCCCAGGTTGTGACGACGGTATGGGCGTTCCGCTTCATGGTCGGGACTTACGGGATGGCCGGCACCGACAACACGTTCCTTGCCCACTTCCTGGGCGCGAACAACCCGGTAACGAAGTTCCTCCTGTGGGTGTTCCCGCTGTATCACCCCGGAGGCGTGAAGTCCGTCCTGCTGACAGTGGCGTGGCTCGCATTGCTGGTGGTACTCATCATCCTCGCCCGCCGCTCCTTCATGAAGCGCGGGGGATGGAAGATCAGCGGCATAGTGGGGATAGAGCCCTTCTTGATCGACCATCGACCCTCAGGTCGATGAGTCGTGTCAAAAGGGGTCGATCCCTATTTCCCGAGCCGGCGCTCGCGGAGCGCCGGTCGGACACTGGTCGCGCACGCCAGAGGCGTGCGCCATATTTGGACGGTGACTCAGGATTCTTCTTGTCTGGGTAGAATGTGACCCAAGGCTAAAGCAGGTCGTGCTTTAGTCGGAATATGATCCGAGTTCTAAGACATACCGTGAATCGGAGAGCAGAACCTTAAGGTTCACCATATACACAAGGCTACCTCTCAGTTAGAAGGTCTACCCGTTCTGATTCACCTCTGAGTTCGATGGAGATAAGAGCGTCCACAACCACCCGATAAAACCTTGAACTCAACCGCACCCTGCGCTTGTCAATCCTAGAGCCCGGTTGCGGCCGCATTCACGCCGTTGAAAGTCCGAGGACGTTCAACGGCGCTCTTGTTTAACGTGTGCAAAGGGAGTCAAACCTAAAAACTTGCATCGGTTCCAGCAGACCAGACAAACGATCGCTCATTCAACAGACCGGCAATCAGGGTTCAACCCGCTGAACACCCGGGGGTTGGCATCTTGCCCCGAGTCCCATAATACAGACCGGGTCCGAGCCCAGACTGATAAGCATTGATATGACGCGTTACTGAGAAGTCACATACTCGAAAAGCGTTGAGCGTTCCTCCCAGCCTCCGCCCCGGGAATATCGTCCGCTTAGCACTCGCAGCGAAAAAGCTTCGCTTTTTCTCGCGGTGCTAGCGTCCTGTATACCCCTCGGCGAAGTACCAGGTCTTAGACGGCCCGGCGACGCCGACCACGTCGTGCCCGCCGGTCCACTGCCCGTTCCCGTTGTACGAGAAGTACATCGGGCGCTCGGCGATGATCGGCGCGTCCGAGGTCACCTTACACGAAAGCGACATCCCGGTGCCGGCGTCCTCGTTCACGAAGACGGTCGCGCGGCTCTTCGGGCCGACCACGTGCCCCCTCTGGATAACCTGCCCGCTCTCCGGGCAGTAGGTGACGATGACGTTAACCGCCGTGTCGTTCGGGTTCTGCAGGCAGAGCCACTCGTCGAACCCCGGGCCGGTGTAGCCTTCGGCGAAGTTGAACTCGGTGCTCGGCTTCACGGCGCCTATCACGTCGTGTCCCCCGGTCCACGATACGCCGCTCTTGCCCGTGTAGTTGAAGTACATCGGGCGCTCCGCGACAAAATCGTCGTCGGACGTGAGCGCCACGGAGACCTCCTGGTTCTTCCCGACCTCGGAGTTGACCGATATGGTCTTTCGCTGGTATCTGGGCACGTAGTAGGTCTTGTCGATGGTCTGTCCGCTCGCCAGCATGTAGGTGGCGTTCACGGTGATGTTGCCTTCGCCGGGGTTCTGCAGGCAGAGGTATTCGTCGAAGTTGGGGTACGTGGCACCCTCCGCGAAGTAGAAGCTCTTCGCCGGCGCGTTGATGCCCATCACGTCGTGGCCGCCGGTCCACTTGCCCTGGTAGTTGAAGTACATCGGCCGCTCCGCGACGATAGGCAGCCCCGCCGTGACCTTGACCGAGAAGTCCTTTCCTCCACCGATCTGGTCCGGCACGTGGACGGTCGTGCGCGCGCCGCCCGGCAGGCCCATTCCGACGCTCTTTAGTCCCTCGCCCTCGATCATGTAATCGAGGGTCGCCACTGTCGCGTCGGCGTTCGGGTTCTGCATCGTGATGTACGCATCGAAGTTGTCGCGCGTCGTCCCCTCTGCGAAATACCAGCTCTTATCGGCGGCCTTGGCTCCGACCGCGTCGGTGCCGCCGTTCCACGTGCCCTTGTAGTTGAAGTACATGGCGCGCTCCGCCGTAACGGGCACGTCGCTCGACACTTTGGCGCTGACCGAGCACCCCGGCATCACGTCGTTGACGAATATGGTGTACCTGGACGTCGGGTTGACGACGACCTGTTTCTGCGCCGTCTCCCCCTTCTCGTTCATCAGGTCCAGGGTCACGTTGGCCGCCTGGCTCTCCCGGTTCATCAGCAGGATGTACTCGTGGAAGTTGGCCGGAGGCGGAGGCGGAGGCGGCTCGTTGCCGGTCATTATCTTTCCTGTGTGCTCCGCGGAGCGCCTGAACATCGGCCACGGGTAGAGAGAGGTCTCGGCGCCCTGCGCTTCCTCGGCCCGCTGACCCATGTTGAAGACGTAGAAGTCCCCACCGGGTATGCCACCTCCGGGCGCGTCTCCCGTCGCTACCGCCACCTCGGTGTTGCCGTCGTTATCGAAGTCGCCGACGACCGGACTGGTGACGACGTAGTTGTGGAGGTTCTGGCTCCAGAGCAGCGTGCCGTTGTGGTCCCAGGCGCACATCTGCACGCCCGACCCGATTATGACGTCAGGCAGGCCGTCCCCGGTGATATCGCCCAGCGCCGGCGAGCCCATCATCGGCCCGCCGAATCCCTTTATGTCCCACATGAACTGCCCGTTGGCCCGGTAGACCATTATGTGGTCTTCGCCGGTGCCGGCCGCCTGGTTACAGGCGATCGCGATCTCGCGCTGGCCGTCGCCGTCGATGTCGGCGATCGCAGGCGAAGAGAACGTCGAGCCGGCCGCGGGGACCGGCCATCCGGGCAGAGCCCACCCATCGTGGGTATACCCGTATACCGTTTGGCCCTGCGTAGAGATCTGATGCGTGGCCTTGTAGTAGTGCCCGGTGCCGACGAATATCTCGTCCCAGCCGTCACCGTTCACGTCGGCGACCGCCGGCGACGACCACGTGACCTCGGGCGTCATCTTCGGCCAGTTGGGCAGTATTGCGCCGGCGTAGTTGAAGGCGTACAGGAGCCCGCCCGCCGGATAAGGCCAGCCGTTGCCACCCGTCGAGTCGGCGCCGATGATTATCTCCTTGTAGCCGTCGTGGTTGATGTCCGCGACCGCCGGCGACGACCAGATGGTGTCCTTGTTGTCGAAGGGCCAGCCGGGAAGCTCGACGCCGAAGTAAGTCCAGACGTGGACAAAATGTCCGTACGTGCCGACGATGATCTCATCCGCGCCATCGTTGTTCACGTCGGCGATGGCGGCCGAGGAGAATATCCCGCAGAATCCGCTCATGTTCTCAGTCTGCTTGGGCCAGCCCCACTCGGAGAGGACCCTGCCGTTGCAGTCGAAGCCCCACATGCGCCCGGCCATGTCGCCGACGAATATCTCCATCTTCCCGTCGCCGTTCACGTCCTTGCAGGCGGGCGCCGCCTGGATCGGCTGGCCGGGGTGCACCACCCACCTCGGCCTGGCGTCGGAGGTAAAGCAATACAGGTTGCCGTTCGTGTTGCCGACCAGGATCTCCTGCTGGCCGTCACCGTCGATATCGGCGGCGGTCAGCGACGACTGGTAGAAGCTCGAGCCCGCCTGGAACTGCCCCTTTATTATCTTGTCTATGGTGCCGTCCGGGTTCGCCGCGCGCCCCAGCCCGGGCACGACGGCCAGGGACAACGAGACGAGCAGCACCGTCGTAGTGATGATCGCCGGAAGCCTGTGCTTCCTCAAATGACCTGTTCCCACCATCGATCGTCCTTCTCCGTACTTGTTCCGACCTGGTAAAGGGCGCCTTCCCGGTTAATGCCCTACACCCAACGTATCGAAGCAAAAGCTGGTTTTTGTTACCAGCCACGGCCTAATCATACGACTGTCCGCCAACAAATCACGAGCGCCGGCCCGAATAATCGGCCGAATGGCCCAGTCTCGCGGCCGTCGGCACTCCCGAAGTGTCCGCCAAACAGATTATTGCCCGATGACGGCAAGATCGGGAATGATATTCGTTTACCGACCTTCACCCGCCGGCAGGCCTCAGGGCATCGATGCCTTGAGCGGCTCCCACCACGCGCGGTTGTCCACGTACCATTTGACGGTCTCCGCGAGCATTTCGTCGAAATCTTTGCGCGGGGCAAAGCCGAGGCCGCCGACCTTCGCGAAGTCGAGCGAGTACCGCCTGTCGTGGCCGGGCCGGTCTTTCACGTAGGTTATAAGCGATTCGGGCTTGTCGAGAAGCCGCAGTATCTCTCTCGTTATCTCTATGTTGGTCCGCTCGCTGCCGCCCCCGATGTTGTACACCTGGCCCGGCTCGCCCTTCTCCAGCACCAGTTCGATCCCCGAGCAGTTGTCGTTTACGAACAGCCAGTCGCGCACGTTGAGACCGTCACCGTAGACCGGCAGCGGCCTGTCCTCCATCGCGTTGGTGATGAACAGGGGGATCAGCTTCTCCGGGTACTGGAAGGGCCCGAAGTTGTTGCTGGAGCGGGTGATGAGCACCGGCATGCCGTACGTCTTGTAGTAGGAGCGCACCAGCATGTCTCCGCCCGCCTTGCTCGCCGAGTATGGGCTGTTGGGGCCGAGTGGCGATGACTCGGTGAAGCTACCGTCCTCGACGCTGCCGTACACCTCGTCCGTAGAGATCTGCAGGTACCGGCTGACCCCGTGCTTCCTGCAGGCTTCCAGAAGCGTGAAGGTGCCGAACACGTCCGTCTCGATGAACTCCCGCGGCCCGGTGATGGAGCGATCCACGTGGCTCTCGGCCGCGAAGTTGACGACGTGGTCGAAGCCGCCGGATATGAGCTGGTCGACGAGCTTCGCGTCGCAGATGTCGCCCTTGACGAAGCGGTAAGCCGCCTCAGTCTCGACGTCATTGAGGTTCTCAGGGTTGCCCGCGTATGTCAGCTTGTCCAGGTTCGTTATCTCGATGCCCTCGTGGCTCGAGAACATGTACCTGATGAAGTTCGAGCCGATGAAGCCGCATCCGCCCGTGACCAGTATCTTCAAAGCCATCCGCCTTCCAGTGCCGCGCCGGCGCGCCCGCCTGCGGCTCTCACATCATCTTCAGGTCCCAGTCGTACGGTATTTTGTCAGTGTCGAACGGCAGCCTATGCTCGTCCGGGTCCTTGTAGTCGTACAGCTCGGTCGAGACGTTCACTATGTAGGCCTCGCAGTCGCTCACGCACTTCCAGCCGTGGTAGACCTCTCTGGGTATCTTGACCCGGACAGGCTTGTGCTCGCCCAGGTAGATCTCTTGCGCTTCGCCTTTCGTCGGCGAGCCATCGCGGTCGTCGTAGAGCCCCAGCTTTATCATGCCCTTCACGCAGATGATGTTGTCGTTCTGCTTCTTGTGCATGTGCCACGCCTTCACGACGTTAGGGTAGGTCGTCGTCACGTAACACTGCCCGAAGCGCTCGAAGGTCTCTTCGTCGCTGCGGAACATCTCCATGAGGTGCCCCCGCTCGTCGGGTATCACCCTGAGCTGCGTTACCACCACACCGTCTATCACAAGCGTTCACCCCCGCCGGCCGCGGCCGAATTAGAGTATCCCTATCCTGCTGTTGTCGCCGAGCATCAGCCGGTAGGCGGTCGGCCGCGCCTGCGACCGCTCGACCACGACGTTCTGCCCGACGAGGCTGTCCTCGATGCGCCCCGGGATATCGGTTATCCTGCTCTTCTCCAGGACGATCGAGTGCTCGATCTCAGAGCTTTTTATCTCTACGTCGTAATAGATCGAGGTGAACGGGCCCACGAACGAGTCCACGATCTTCGTCCGTTCACCGATGATGGCCGGGCCCCTCACCGTCGAGTTGACTATCTGAGCGTCCTTCTCGATGACCACGCGGCCGTCGATGTTGGAGGCCGCGTCCACGCTGCCCGCGTTCGAAGGCTCCATCATCTCGAGCATGATGCGGTTCGCCTCGAGCATGTCCTCCAGCCGCCCGGTGTCCTTCCACCAGCCGGCGATGACGTGCGGGTCCACGCTGAAGCCGTTGTCAATCAGCCACTGGATGGCGTCCGTTATCTCGAGCTCTCCGCGGCTGGACGGCTTGATCGCCTTTACCGCCTTCATGATGTTCTCGTCGAACATATACACCCCGACGAGCGCCAGGTCGCTGGCCGGCTCCTCCGGCTTCTCTACGAGCCTCTTCACGCGCCCGCCCTCGAGCTCCGCGACGCCGAACCTCTCGGGCTCCTCGACATGCGCCAGCAGTATCTCGCAGTTCGGGCCGTTCGAGCGGAACGTCTCGACGCAGCCGATGATGCCGTCCTTGATAAGGTTGTCCCCCAGGTACATCACGAAGTCGTCCGTGCCCAGGAAGTCCTCGGCGACCAGGACCGCGTGTGCGAGCCCCAGAGGCTCGTCCTGTGGGATGTATGTCACGTCTATGCCCCACGTGGACCCGTCGCCCACCGCGGCGATTATCTCCTTGCGCGTGTCGCCGACTATGATGCCCACGTCGGTCACGCCCGCCTTCCTGATCGCTTCAAGACCGTAATAGAGCACGGGCTTGTTCGCGACGGGCACGAGCTGTTTGGCCATCGTATGGGTTATTGGGCGCAGCCTGGTGCCGCTGCCACCGCAAAGGACCAGTGCCTTCATGTCTCCTCCCTTTCGGGGGCCTCCAAACTCGAAAATACTATCACCGGGACGTGGGCCGCTCAAGGAAGCCGGGCGTCAGAGGGCGACTCAGTGGCAGCTCAACGGGCTGAACCCGGGGATGGCGGAGTTCTTGCGCCCGTGCCGCAGGCCGTCGACCAGCAGGGCAAGCGTCCGCTGCGGTCCAAGTATGCGCACGACGTCCTCCAGTATGTCCACCCTCTCGCGCAGCGGGTACCAGACCTCGCGCTTCCAGTTGAGCACTCTCGCGAAGTTCTTGTTGAACCGCTCGAACTCGCGCTCGCCGGCCTCGGGGTCGCTGACCGCCGTGGCCGCGACCTTGCCGCTGATGAGCGCGCCGGAGATGCCGAAACCCATGAACGGGTCGATCATCCCGGAGATCGTGCCGCACATCACTAGGGGGCCGCGGAACAGGCTCGGGTTGTCCGGTGTGACGACGGGGCAGACACCCCGCACGTACTCCCACTCCTCATCGTCCATTTCCTCGCAGCGCCGCATGAATTCGCGGTACTTCACGAGCGCCTCCGGCGGGACCTCCTGTCCGTAAGAGAACAGCAGGTTGTAGTGGATCCCGTTGCAGAAGGACGCGTATCCGTACTCGTTGATGCACTCGTCCATCCAGATCCAGGCGTACCCGTCCCGCTCCGGCTCCGCGCCTCCCGTCGCCATCCAGGCGTACCAGGGAGTGAAAGGCATGCCCACGAACTCGTAGGCCTCGGGGTTCAGCCCGCAGGCTATGACCGTGCGCTCCGGCAGCTTCTCGATCTCGTCTTTCTTCAGCTCCGTCGAGAACTCGAACTCGACGCCGGCGTCCAGGCATTTCTGGTAGAGGAGCGCGTCCAGCGACTCCGGGCGCCCGCTGCGCTCGACGTGGTAAGAGGCCACCGCCGGAGCGTCTATCTTCAGGTCGTGAAGGTATACGGAAAGCGCGGACACCGCGTGGAAGGCGGGTGAGATGTCTACCCCGATGTACTCCGAGGTCGCCACCGGGTCAAGCGGCGTCGTGTGTGTTGACGGGTTGAAGACCGGCGAGCCCCCGAAGGCGGGCTCCCTCTCGCGGACGATCACGCGGTAGCCGTCGGCGGCCAGGTTGCACGCCGCCACCATCCCGGACATTCCCGCCCCATACACGAGCACGTCTTTCTTCGCCACTTCGACTCCTCTCCTGCGCTTTCCGTCAGATGCCCGGCGCCGTGGCCGAAGAGGCGCCCTGCTCTCCGGCGATCGCCCGGCGCGCCTCGTCCAGGCGAAGCCTCGCTTCACCCAGGAAATAATTCTCCATCTGAGCGGCCGTGACCGCCACCCCCGTCGGGGTGTACTGCGGGTCCCCGACGTATTTCGTGAGCTTCAGCTCGCCCGTCGAGGGGTCCCAGTCCAGCCCGATGTAGACCCCGCCGAAAGCGCCGAGCTCGACAGCGCTCTTCGGTGGAGGGTTGTCCGGCTTGACCTTCGTCCCGTCCCCGGTCGTGTGCAGTGCCAGCAGGTCGTCCAGCCCCTTGAGGCTGTACAGGTTGTCGCACGCCACGTAAAGCTTCGAGGCGGCGGTGGAGAGATTGCCGGATATGCCCTCGACCTTGCTGACCTTTCCGTCGAGGGCGACGCTGTCGCGGGCGAAGAGCCCGTAAAGCGTCCCGTAGATCTCCGTACCGAGGTCCTTCTGCTGAGCCGCGACCTTCTTCCACTCGGCGGCGGAGACCTTGCCCTGCAGGACTCCGGGCCAGAACACCTGGTAATTCGCGGCAAGCGCATCCGCTTTCTTCGCGCGGCCGGCGATGTCCGGGTTACCGGACACGACCGCGTCCATCTTCGAGATGAAGTCGGCGACCTCGCGGGAATCCTCCTGGAGTATCGTCTTCGCGCGCGACTCCCCCACCGGCGCTCCCGCGCCTGAGCCGCAACCCGTCAGCGCGAGTGAGAGGATGAGGGTGATGAGGAGCGCGACCGGGATGCTTGCTTTCACCAGGCTACTTCGCTTTGCCGGTATGGTCCGTCAATTGCCGGTGTATCCTTCGGCGAAGTACCACGTCTTCATCGGTGTGGAGGCGCCACCCGAGTCGTGCCCGCCCGTCCAGGAGCCTTTGTAGACGAAGTACATAGGCCGCTCGATGACGACCGGCACGTCGGAGGTGACGCTCGTCGACAGCGCGAGGTTCTCGCCGGCGTCCTCGTTGACGAAGATCGTGCCGCGGCTCTTCGGTGCGATCACGTGGCTGGTCTTCTTCGGCGCCGCGCCCTGCGGAAGGTACGTGATATCGAGCGTCGCCGGCGTGTCGCCGGGGTTCTGGACGCAGAGCCACTCGTCGAAGCCCGGGCCCGTGTAACCCTCAGCGAAGTTGAACTTCTTAGCCGGCTGCGTCACGGCTATCACGTCGTGCCCGCCGGTGTACGAGAGCGCTCTCTTGCCGGTGTAGTTGAAGTACATCGGGCGCTCGGCCACGAAGTCGCCGTCCGACGTCAGCGCCACTGACACATCGTGGTTCACGCCGACCTCCGAGTTGACCGACACGGTCTTGCGCTGGTTGGCGGGCACCGCGTACGCCTTCGAGACCGTCTCGCCGCCGTTCAGCATGTACGTGGCGTTGACGGTGATGTCCTGCGCGCCCGGGTTCTGGAGGCACAGGTATTCGTCGAAGTTGGGGTACGTGGCACCCTCCGCGAAGTAGAAGCTCTTCGACGTGCTGTTTATGCCCACCACGTCGTGGCCGCCGTCCCACTTCCCCTCGTAGTTGAAGTACATCGGCCGCTCCGCGACAATCGGCGCCGACGAAGAGACCTTCACCGAGAAGTCCTTGCCCGCCCCGATCTGGTCGACGACGTGTACCGTCGATCGTGAGGACGCGGGCAGGGTGACCGGGAAGCTCTTCAGCCCGCTGCCTTCGATCATGTAATCCAGCGTGGCGGTGGCCGCCTGGTCGCCGGGGTTCTGCATCGTGATGTAGGCGTCGAAGTTGGGCCTCGTCGTGCCTTCCGCGAAGTACCATGTCTTATCGGTCGCCGTCGCGCCCACCGCGTCGCTGCCGCCGTTCCAGACGCTCTTGTAGTTGAAGTAGAGAGACCGCTCCGCGATTATCGGGACGTCGCTGGTCACCTTCGCCGAGACCTCCTGGAACTGCGCGTAGTCGTTCACCAGCATCGTGTAACGCGAGTTCGCGGGCACGCTGACGCTCTGCTGGCTCGTGTTGCCGTCGGGGAAGATGAACGTGAAGGTCACCGCGGCCGCGCCGTCGTTCGGGTTCTGCACCAGCAGGTACTCGTCGAAGTTGCACGAGGCGATGTCGAACTTCGTGCTCTGGCCGCCGATGAGAGATTCGAGTGTTCCGCCCGATATGGTCTTCGTCCCGGCCGAGCCCGAGATCCGCGCCTTGCGTACGCGGCCTCCAGGCGTCCTGTCGCTGAGGTCGATGCCGTAGATGGTGCCGACGCTGGTATCCGCGCTGGCGTTGAGCTTGGCCTCGAGGTCGGTCTTCGCCATAGTTATCTTCCAGGCAAACCGGGGCGAGTTTTTGCAGAAGTCGTCCGGCTTGCCCCTGAGGTACGGGATCGGGCTCCCCCCGAATACGTCCTCGTTGTTCTCGGTGTGGCCGCCGCAGGAGCCGCAGTAAGCCGCTGTTATCGGCTGTCCGTTGTAGGTGATGATCTCGCCCGCCGTGTCGTCAATCGCCTTGTTGTTATTCGGGTAGGCGGCGACGC
>Ga0182017_10003538_pt1 | contig 11632 bp, 14 predicted proteins | sample 712E3DmetaG_FD_120492 | JGI IMG/M metagenome (GOLD analysis project Ga0182017, IMG submission 120492) | Permafrost microbial communities from Stordalen Mire, Sweden - 712E3D metaG | ecosystem: Environmental > Terrestrial > Soil > Wetlands > Permafrost | place: Sweden: Stordalen | collected... | reverse complement strand
ATATGCCATGTTGAAATTTTCAGACGAGTCGTTCGAGTTCTGTCGGCCAAGTGCCAGCAAATCGTTAATTGTAATGCCAAGCTTTTCTTTGGCGTACCAACCAAGGTATTGCTCGATGAGAGCCGGTATGAAACGGTCAAAGCCCGCAGCTACAGCCGTGTGTGTCGTGAAGAGGTTCCCCGCTCGAGTCACAGTCAGTGCGACTTCAAATGGTTGCCCTGTATCTTCCATAAAATTTCTTGCGCGTTCCAGAACAGCAAATGCCGCGTGCCCTTCATTCAAATGGCAGACTTCCGGCTTAATGCCAAGTGCACGGAGCAACCGCCATCCGCCTATCCCAAGCACCATCTCTTGTTTCAATCGCAACTCCGGCCCGCCACCGTAGAGCTCGCTGGTGATGCCTCGATGAATGGGAGAGTTCGCAGGGTCATTGCTGTCCAGCAAGTAAAGTTTGATTCTTCCAACCTGCACCTGCCATGCTCGCAACCAGACCGCGTAACCTGATAATGCAATCTCCAATCGCAACCACTCGCCATTCGGATAACGCAACGGTGTAATTGGAAGTTGGCCGGGATCGTTGTATGGGTAAAGTGCCTGTTGCGCACCGTTCCTATCGAGCTCCTGCCGAAAATAGCCCTGCTGGTAGAGCAGCCCCACACCGACCACCGGCACGCCCAAATCGCTTGCAGTTTTAAGTTGATCGCCTGCTACATTGCCAAGCCCGCCCGAATAGATCGGAAGCGACTCGCTCAACATGAATTCCATGCTGAAGTACGCAACGCAGGTCAATGGTGACTTTGGGTAATTTTGTTGAAACCATGCAGATGCTTTCTCTTCTTGTTCTTTGGACTGTACGAGAGCATCAATCTTTTTACGGAATTCGGGATTAGACAATACATCCTTGACCTTCTCCCGTGAGACAGTCTGCAGGACATCCCAGGGATGATGAGTCAATTCCCACAGTACCGGATCAAGCTGCCGCCATATTTCATCAGCAGCATGATTCCATGACCATCGCATATCCAGCGCAAGTTCAGTTAGGGAATCGAAACCATCGATATCGGTGGATAAAGAACCTCTCGTTAAACTTCCTGTGTGCGATTGAGTATTCATAATTTTGTTTTCATTCGTTTAAGGAGATTCGATGCAGCAAATGGTGTCGATTCTGATGCCGTGCTGGATTCCAAAGCGGTCCTCAGGGTCGATAGCAAATCATTGAATCCATCCTCTTTCTGTTTTCTTAGAACATGGTGCGCTCCCTGGCGCAATAAAACAGAATCAGGTTTACTATTAATCAACGCACGCAATAATTGCGGCCAAGCGACTTTTTTGAAATTCCTCAATGCTTCAGCAGCTAACCATGTCACGTCGGAGTTGCTGTCTTCGAGTGCTTTCACCAACGATGGTATTGCTCTGGTATCGCCTATAGCACCAAGTGTCTTGGCAGCTTCCCAGCGAATATGATCTTGTTTGGAATTCTGCAATATCCGGGTGAGAGTAGAAACAGCGGGTTTACCCATTGCCACCAATGATTTCCTTGCTTTCTGGCGAGTCGCACCGTTCTTACTTGCCAGCAAGTCTATCAAGGATTCAAGATTTGTGCCGATCAATTTTTGCTTGCTCATTTGTTTACCTCCGAAAGAATTGGTGCAGCAGAACTTATTTTAAGAGCATCATTCACAATACTCTGCGCTTCTTCCAGGATGCGGTGCAGATGATCCGCGCCTCGGAAACTCTCCGCATAAATCTTGTAGATATTTTCAGTTCCAGATGGACGCGCCGCGAACCATCCGCTCTTTGTTGTCACTTTCAGTCCGCCAATAGGTGCGCCGTTCCCCGGTGCTTGAGTGAGCATAGTTTCAATCTTTTCACCTGCCAACTCTTTGTTCGATATATTCTGACTCGAAAGATTCTTCAAGATTTTCTTTTGTTCAGGTGTTGCCGGCGCCTCAACACGGTCATAAGCTGGTTCACTGAACTCATTCGTAAACTCACGATAAATCTCTCCAGGATCTCTGCCCATATTTGCAGTTATCTCAGCGGCAAGTAATGCCGGGATGATTCCATCCTTATCTGTTGTCCAAACTCCGCCATCAAAGCGGGCGAACGATGCACCGGCACTCTCCTCTCCGCCAAAACCAATCGAGCCGTCGAGCAAACCATCGACGAACCATTTGAAACCAACCGGTACTTCGAACAACTTCCGGCCAAGTTTCGCGGTGACGCGATCAATCATTTGACTGCTCACAACCGTTTTTCCTACTGCCGCTTCTTTGCGCCAGTTCGGCCGGTGTCGGAAAAGATAAAAAATAGCGACAGAAAGGTAATGGTTGGGCGGCAGCAACCCTGCAGATTTAGTAACAATTCCGTGTCGATCATGGTCGGTGTCACATGCAAAAGCAATATCGTAACGGTCCTTCATCTCTATCAATCGCTGCATCGCATAAGGTGAGGATGGATCCATGCGGATCTGTCCATCCCAATCAACACTCATAAAACGAAAAGTGGGATCGACTACATCGTTGACAACCGTGAGGTTCAATTTATATCGATCGGCAATTGGTCCCCAGTAGTGGACACCTGCACCACCGAGCGGATCCACGCCCATATTAATTTTAGCGTCACGAATAGAATTCATGTTGATCACATTGACGAGATCAGCAATGTAAGTATTCAAATAATCGTACCGATGTGTCGTTGGGGCGCGAAGAGCTTTCTCGAAAGGAATTCTTTTTACATCCAGAAGGGTTTGTTCAAGAAATTCATTTGCCTTCGCTTCGATCCAATCAGTGACATTTGTTTCAGCCGGTCCGCCGTTAGGTGGATTGTATTTGAAACCTCCATCATGAGGAGGATTATGTGAAGGCGTGATCACTATGCCATCCGCAAATCCGGTTTTGCGTCCGCGATTATATGTAAGAATAGCATGAGAAATAACAGGAGTTGGGGTGTATTCATCTTTATCTGCAATCATAACTTCCACACCGTATGCTGCCAACACTTCCAGCGCACTGGCAAGAGCCGGTACGGAAAGCGCATGCGTGTCCATGCCAAGGAAAAGTGGTCCATCTATCTTCTGCTGTTTTCGGTAAAGACAAATGGCCTGAGTGATGGCGAGTATATGCCATTCGTTAAATGCTTTGTCGAAGGCTGAGCCACGATGCCCTGAAGTGCCAAATGCAACTCGCTGCGCTGGCACTGATGGATCGGGCACTTCGGTATAATATGCCGTCACGAGTTTTGGTACATTAATCAGCATCGCTGGTTCGGCTGGCTTTCCTGCAAAAGGGCTTATTTCCATCGTTCTCTCTTAATTACTCTGATGATTTTTTATTAAGGCCTTCATCAACTTGTTGTACAAGTTTTTCAGAAATCATTTATTTTTTCCCGATTTCTTCTTCTACTTCTTTAGTCCCCTTGGCATAAAACTTTTGTTCATCGGGGGCAAGCTTGTTGAGCAATCTTAGAAACTCTCCAGCGTGTACACGTTCCTCATCCGCTATATCCTTGAGCACCTTCACGGCAAGTTTGTTGTCGATTGATTCGGCAAGCTGCATGTATAACTGAATCGCTTCATACTCTGCGGCAATCATGAAACGAATCGCTCTGACAAGTTCAGCATCTGTGAGTTTTCTATTTTTTGCTAACCCTGAAAATGGTGATCCGAATTCCGGCATTGTTATTCTCCTTTTTTTATTTATTCAAGTTCAGTACTATGTTGCGTCAAGATATTCATCAGTTTGTCGAATGATTCATTGAATTTCTTCTGCCTTCATCAAGTTGCCAAGTCGTAAAATGCTATGCTTATCCTTTCGTATACTTTTAATAGTAAAAAGAGAACCCAACAAAAGCTCTATGTCCAAACTGATCGAACCGCAGCAGGGTCTCTCCGTAACCATACCAGTACTGGATGTAAATTGCAAAATTCATATCAGGAATCTGCTGTCGGAATTCAAGTTCATAAGAATTTTTGTTGTTATCCCGGAATATCGGTGTTTTTATATCCAGTTGGTGGTCTCTCAATATGCCTCCCCAGATAAAATTTCTAATACTTATCCCGATCTCACCATGCCCCATGTAGTCAAGGAATTTATTATTGTTGCCGATAGATTGAAGATAGGTATCCTGGTCGGAATAAGCCGACGCGTGCCAGAGTTTTATATACAATAAAACCTTCTCGAACTGGAAGGAATTTGTTACATTCATCTTTTCCGTTGATTCGAGACCGATACTCATTTGAACATATTGCCTATTCCAACTCCGCGATTGGATACCAGCGAGACCGTTTGATTCGTGTTCAAAAGGACTTAAAATTATGTCGCACAGTTGAAACTTGCCTAGGATCTTGGCATTAACCGGATAATCTAAAAAAAATGTAGGGTTATAATTGCTTTCCTCGAAAGGCATTGAGTTCTGTCCTACATTCCAGAGCGATTTTTGCGTATAGGAAATATATGCCGGGAAAAGATCATATTTAAAAATATATAAATTCGTTTCCAGCACTTGAAACTTCATACTTATCTGAAACTTAACCTGCGCGTTGTTGTTACCAGGCCATTGATTTATAGAAATATAATTTACTTTATATGTGGAAATAGGGCTATCCTGCTTTTCCCTTAAGTCCATGCTTTGTGGTGATTTCTGTTGCTTCTCAGGAGGCAGTGTGTTTTCAGAATTATTCATGTCTTCTCGTTGATTCGATATATTAACCTGTCGGACTGTCTTCGTAGAATCATTTTTTTCAAGACTCTCACCAGCGGCGTCATTGAAGCTAAAAAAAAACACAGTGAAAATGGCGATCATTATTCTTTCCACAATTCTCCGAGAAATATTTTTCCATTGTTTGAAAATCTGGATTTCGGCCTAAACCTATGCCAGGCTTGGCCGGAAAATCCAGATTTTCTTTTCCGCATTGAGTATTGAAACCCGTTTTACCATACCCTCGGATACGAGGTGTAGTGGCCGAGTCCAAAAATCAATAAACAAATAATTACTACCCAAAAAATGATGTCGACAACTGCTCTGGTTCCCGCTTCAGAGGTAACTTCTTCTTTCGAAGCCCTTCGCCAGCGCGGAGTTCGCGGACTTGCCGCTGTGAGTATCAGTGAAACCAAGAATCCCATAATAATAATGGGCAACCAGCCTATTCCCCAAAACATTGGTCCAAAAGGAACAAGCCATACGCCGCCAGCCCACGCGAAAAGGGACACTACCAGAAAAAACCACAACAAGCTGCCCCAGGGTCCCTTTGTACCAAAAGCACGGGAGACTATCAAAACAATAATCATCCCAACGACCAAAGCAACAAACAGATCAATGATAAACATGAGATTCTCCTTTTTATATTAGTGATTTGCCGTCCAATTGCTACGAGCCGCACGCTGCTGACTCAGCGAAAAAGACGAGCGTTCTTTAGTCAGTATTTTTTCTCTATATGATTGCCGTCAGTACTTCTATCATTCTCTCTTTCATTACTTTGATGACTTTTTTATTAATGCCTCCATCAGCTTATCGAATGGCTCATTGAATTTCTTGACGCCTTCGTCTTCAAGCTGTTGAGTCACCTTGTCGATGCTGATCCCGAGTTCCGGCAATCGTTCCATTATCCAATTGGCTTCCTTGACATCTTGATCGAGGCGTGATTTTGGATTACCGTGATCACGGTATCCATCGATGGTTTCAGGCGGGACTGTATTTATTGTTTCCGGGCCGATGAGTGAATCTATATATTTTACATCGCTGTAATCCGGGTTCTTGGTACTTGTGCTGGCCCAGAGTAACCGCTGTACACGAGCTCCCTTATCAGCCAGTTTCATAAATCTATCACTGCCAAAAATTTCGTTGTAGATTTGATAAGCCATTTTCGCACTGGTGATGGCAATTTGTCCATGCACCTTCTTCGCAATTTCCGGTTTCTTGCCCTCAGGCTTTATGAATTTTTCTATCATCGGGTCTACAAGAGAATCAATGCGGCTCAAAAAGAAGCTCGCGACAGAAGCTACATGTTTCACGGGTTTTCCTTGCGATACACGCGTTTCGAGACCTGCAATGTAGGCTTCCGCAACCCGTCGATAACGAGGCAGCCCAAAAAGCAACGTCACATTGACGTTGATTCCCTCGCTGATAAGTTGCTGAATAGCATGCAGACCATCATACGTCGCCGGGACTTTAATGAGAACATTTGGGCGGTTCAACGCAGCCCACAACCGGCGGGCCTCTTCAATTGTTCCTTTGGTGTCATACGCCAGATGGGGGTTAACCTCCAGGCTGACATAGCCGTCCATGCTGTCAGTATTTTTATACACAGACCTGAATTCGTCAGCAGCACTTTGTACGTCGCGCTGGCTGAGAGTTTCATAGATTGCTTTAACATCTTTTTTCTTGAGGGCCATATCACGAATATCCTGATCGTAAATATTGCTTTCCGCTATTGCCTTCTCGAAGATGGATGGGTTCGAGGTCATCCCCGTCAGCCCATCATTGTCGATTAATTTTCGAAGCTTGCCGCTGGAGAACAGGTCACGGCGGATGTAATCCAGCCAGATGGACTGCCCGAGTGATTCCAACTTTTTTAGAGGGTTGTCTTTCATAATTTTGTTTCCTTATGTTCCAGTGCTGTAACTTTCGATAGGCGGCGTTGGAATCGTTCTGCGCCGATGAATCGCGCGACGAGAAATGTTTGAACCAATTCCCATGCGAGCGCATGACCTACCACGAGGCCGCCAAGGCAAATCATGTTCATGTCGTCATCCTCAACTCCCTGATGCGCAGAATATGATTCATGAATTAAGCTCGCACGTACACCTGCCACTTTGTTGGCGACAACACATGCCCCCACACCGCTGCCGCAAATAGCTATGCCGCGATACACTTCGCCGCGGGCAACTGCACGGGCAAGCGGTACAACAAAATCCGGATAATCATCATCTAACTTCGGTTGTCCATCGCCATAATCGATTATCTCGTAACCGGCCTCGCGCAGCATCCTTACCAGATATTCCTTTAACTCGTAACCTCCGTGATCAGCGGCAACACCGATGAGTTTCTGTGTCTTCGGCAAGATTTTCTGACGATCAGTCATGTTTTCTTTCGAGCAAAGTCTTTAATCCTTTGCATACATATTCTCCATCCCAAATGTCCACGTTACTTTTTTAAGATTTCTTTTTCGTCTTTTTTATTCACTCCAAGAACGAAAACGATGCCGCCAATAACTATCATTCCGATTCCGGCGTACAAACGCCAGTTTACCATGTATTCGAAATCCTTTGCTATTTCCGGTTTCATAAATTCACCAATCTCATCTCTCATAGTATGGGTGAAAATTGTCAACAACGTCGTGAACAAACCGATGAGGAGGATGATCATGCCAGTTTTTTTCAAGATTGCTATCCTTCTTTGATACATTCAAAAAGATTTTGCCTGAAGTATTTTCTTGGCTTTCTCACTCTGAGTTTCATTAACCACCAATTGAACACCTTCCGTAATCTGCATCGACGGAAGCATACTACCACCATCGTCTTTAATTACAGATGCCTGGATGCCGGACGATTCGAGATGTCCTTTTGCAATTTCAGCATCTATTTCGTTCTCATAATTGGCAATGATTATTTGTTTTTCTTCCATGGTCTCACCTCGTTTTATTAAATGCCTATATTTGCTAATGCACTCGCTATGGAATTTACATCTTCAACTAATTGAGGATGTGATGCTTCAAAATCTTTCACCGAAGCCGACAAACCATCAATCGCTAATTTTAAAAGCGTCGGATTCTTTTGCTGCCGCAGCGCTTCGTGTGTTGAGCGTTCGATAAATCCGGCAACACTTTCCGCATGTTCTGAATAAACATTCGAAAACTTCTCCATTTCGGGTTTCAATGCCGCCAGAAGGCTCAGGAGCTGTGTCTTATCGCTTGGGTTGAGAGATTTATTTGTGCGAATCTTTTGCTCAATCTTTTCAATTGTATTCAGTGCCATCATATTCCTTTCACTTTTTCAAGAAACACTGCATATAAGATTTTCCATAATTCTTTTGAATCACTGCACTCCAATTGCCATTTTTGAGAGATCGCTTGTGACACGGGATTGATTTCCCCAATCGCTCCAAGCAACACCTTCGGCACGAATTACTCGGAGGTGTTTTGCGTTTGGCTCCAGGATAGTTTTAGAAAACCCATACGATGGCAGCCTTGTGAATTGACCATCCAGCTTTTCAATTCCACCCGGTGACGTAACCAATTGTTTCATTAAATTCATCTGATGATACACCTTCGGTAATGATTTTCGATAGAGATGCAGCAGTGCCTCTGCTTGCGCTGCGAATACCATTGAATTCCAGAGACATTTTTTCGTATGTAATGTATTGGCAAGTTTTGCCTGTGGTTTCTCGATAAACCGTTCAACGGAATAGTACCTATTTCCTTGATAGCGTAAGAACGATGTTGATGGTTCAATCCATCCGTAATTTGTATCAGCATCCTTCGAAGGAATGCCTACGAGGACTACTGTCTCGGGAGAGCGATGGACATAATCCACAGCAGATTCAACAAAATTCATAAACCTTTCTTCTTCCAGTATAAAGTGATCCGATGGGAACACGGTGATACATGCTGAAGGGTCCTGTGCTAGTATTTGCACTACCGGGAGCAGAATACTCACTGCTGTTTCACGATTACACGGCAACACAACAAGGGATTTTCTCTCCGGCTCCGGAATCTCTGTATGAACATATTTCAAATGCTGACTGTTCACGACGATACGCATGCGTTGAAGTGGAACAATGCGTTTCACTCGCTCAATGGTATGCCGGAGCATAGAATGCGTTCCAACGATATTCGCAAATTGTTTCGGACGATCAATATTCCGATTCGTTTTCAAATACTCGCGCAATCGAACACCATCACCACCTGCCAGGATGATAGCCCACAAATCTTCGTTTTGCTTTTTCATAAACGTGTTCTCCGATGAATATAAATGTTTCTATGACTTCCTTAAGCCGTATGTCTATTTGTCTATTTTATGATTTTAGCTTTCAAAGGCGCGCCGGGAAATTTCTTTGTTCTGTGGTGTGCGCATAACTTCTTTTTTTAAATGTTTAAAATAGTTATTAAGCAAACCTTTCCTGCAGCGATAAAGTATTCTGGTATGCTTGTTAATCTCCTTTATCTTCATCCAGATCATTGTGGGCATCTCCCCCCAGGCTGTAATAGTTATTCTCTTCATCTTCACTGCCAATATTTTCCTGCTCATCATCAAGTTCTGAGCCAGGAACATCTAAATCGCTGCCCGACACATCATCACTAAAATTTTTCTCGTTATTTTTTCCGGCGTATTCGTTTTCATTTAATTCTTTTGTTTTTGAAATATCCTCAGGATTTATGTTCCCTTCTTCTTTGAATTTATTGAAAATGTCTTCGTTGGCAGGATACAACGGGTATCCCATTAGATCTATTTTACTATGTTTATCCGCCTGTCGAACAGGCAGGTTGGTTTGGTTGCCTTGTTTTTTCATATTTTCACTAAGCCTTCTTGTGTTTGGAAATGTCATTTTCTGCGGTCTCTTGGATGTCCGCTTTAGTTAGGTTCACGAACACTTTCGATTCTTCATAACTGATTCGTTCGACCTTGCTGGGCGGGATCAGGATTTCCTTGCCCGAATACCAGTGGCCTGTTTCGATGACAAGTTCGTGAATCTCCCAACTTCTATCGTCCACAAGAAAGCTGCTCACATGGCCGATCTTTCCATCGACCGATTGAATGTGGTAGCCGGTTACCGCTTGAGTGCTTCGGAGATGCTTGTCGTCCCGGTGGTGATCCTTCTTATAAATCTCCATCTCCTTTTCCGATGGTGGCAGGACTACTGGATAGTTAATAGGGCCCCAAATCGCGCCGCCATTCCAGTAGGGTGGCAAACCGTAATAATGGTAGTATTCAGTTTCGTACTGGCGGGAAACCGGTCTGTGCGACCCGAGGGATGGGCTGTCTTGAATTTTCTTTTTGTGCAGTTTTATATGCAGGGTCTGTTCGTCCTGGTCCAATGTACCAAACACATGAGGTGTGAGCAGAACGAGGCGACCAGTCAACCAATTTCCCGTATCGGCAACCAGATAGCGAATAACCCAATTCTCGTCGTCAAAATAAAAGTCTTTCACATGACCAATGTCGCCATCCAACGCGGCAAGTTTTCTGCCGTATAATTCTTTAATGTTTTGTAACATAAGATTACCTTTGAGATCATCTATATTATTATTGACTTGCTATTGACATTCTTGGTTTCTCTACACTAATATTATTTTTTTTATGATGCTCTTCGAGAACAAAGAGCATAGCAACACAGCCTCCAGCGCGGCCACGTGAAGATGGAGTATTTCCACTTCGTGTACACGCCAAAGCTACATAGCAATATTTAGATCAGGAAAGTTTCGTTAAGGACGAACTTCTCCACTGAGGGTGGAGAAACGCTTTCAAGAAACGAGTAGCTAAACCATGATGAGGTGTTACCCAATGCAGGTGAAACAAACGGAGAGGTAAGCAAAGGAAGAACTTCAACATTCTGCACCTTGCTATCCTTTTCAACAATTGCCAGAACGACTCTAAGACGACCGACAACTACGCTCGAGCGGCTGTCGTCTCCTTTGCGGATGGACATACCAGCTACAGGCAGTGCCTTATCTGGTTTCTTCACGCATATATGCAAAATGATGGTAAAGCGCGCACTTGCAAGGAGGAACACGAGAGTGAGAACTCTTCCGAAAGCTATGCTATGCCTTGCGATGAATATCATTTGCTAATTTAGACCGTATTTAGTGTGAATAAAACTATAGAAAGATTCAAGGGAAGACAATCGTCCGAAAGGATGAAAAAAGGATTAATCCTTTTTGGAGCGGCTGTTTTATGCAGGATAGATATTTTTATAGTGTTTTCGATTTCGAATAAAAAACTCAGCATATTTATTCAAATATTTTTTAAAAATGCTCAATAAAACATCATTGGTACGGAATTTGTACAAGACTTCAACCGGACAATTGTGATTTTGTTTATAAACTTATTCGCATGACTCTACAGGAATATCGTAATCACGAATATAAAGAGAAAGCCCAAAGTCGCCGCTACCGCGATTCGGGGGACACTATGCTCTTGGCTCTCCGGGAGAAGGCTCGCCGATCCCACAAAAATGAACTCGCCGGCAAAAACAGCCAGCAATATTGCGAGAACACTCTTCGGAATTAATATGATTGACGTGAGCAAAACACCCAGCAGCGGTGCGAAACCATCCATAAAAAGAAAGAATAATGCATTTTTCTTTGACTGTTCGCTCTTGAGCATCAAGACCACTGTATTGATGCCGTCCGGCAAGTCATGGATTATTATTGAAAGGGCCACAACAATGCCAATAGAGACGCGCACTTGAAACGCTATCCCCATGGTGAGACCATCCAGAAAGCTTAGAAGAATAAGACTTCCTGCACCAATGGGTCCCATGACATGCCCCTCAGAAATTATCCCTTTGATTGGATGAGTTGAGAACTGCTTCTCGAGAATTATAAAAAACAGGAATGACAACACAACAGACATCATTATATACTTGACCGGGATTCCGAATTTATTTGCAATATCCAAGCTTTCGGGCAGTATCT
>Ga0182017_10003535_pt1 | contig 11634 bp, 19 predicted proteins | sample 712E3DmetaG_FD_120492 | JGI IMG/M metagenome (GOLD analysis project Ga0182017, IMG submission 120492) | Permafrost microbial communities from Stordalen Mire, Sweden - 712E3D metaG | ecosystem: Environmental > Terrestrial > Soil > Wetlands > Permafrost | place: Sweden: Stordalen | collected... | reverse complement strand
CTCAATCCCTCAGTGGCAGGTTTATTGTTTAAAGAATCGCTTCTAGATTACAGTAGATATCTGAAGAAGCAACCAGGTAAGAATTTCTGGTGCGCTTTCAATTCCAACACGGACATGTACCTAGCCGATGCTCAGACCGAGATGTACGGGCATCTTCCGTTTAGGTTCGAAAGTTTCGGAGAGCTTGTGTACTACTTTAAACAACACGGTCTGATGACCAGTAACTTCTTGATCGGGCATTTTGATTATCTACCGAAACGAGTGACGGCTAAGAGCATTAAAGAATTCAATGAAAAATAACGTAGACGAAGTAAGGAAGTTTTTAACAGAAGACGGGTGGCATCACTATGCTTCTGGTAACGGAATGCAATCAGAGTATTGGTGTAAGCGGTGGAAAGACGCTCCTCGGTGTAGTTGTAATTACGACAAGGAAGGTGTTCAAGTCGTACTCAATTTCTACTGGCTTGTGGATCGTTATTCTTACTCGATTGAAGTTCGTGGAGAGAAACCAGACGGTATGTGGGTTTGTCTGGAAGTATACGGCATAGGCGAAGACGAGATTATCAAGGTATTGAATGCGCAATCAGATCAACTGGTTGCAGCATGGACATCGATGGTGGTTGCTTGCAAACATTGAAAGCGAAACAAATATGGCTTTAATTCCAGAACAAGAATCAGTCGATATACGTCTTCCTGACGTTACCGAGCGTAGTCATCCCATACAGACAGATGCCTTTCTCCGAGGCATGAAGAAGATGAAAGATGCCCTTAAACTCATGGGCTTTGACGCTCTACGAAAAGGCCAGGATCGGGCTGTATACAATCTTCTATCTTACAGGGATACGATCTGTATCCTCCCCACTTCGGGAGGTAAATCTGCCATCTACATCCTACCTACCATCTGTCTGGACTGGAAGTGTTTAATCTTCAGTCCGCTTGTGTCATTGATGCAGGATCAGGTGATGAGCTTACAGAGGGCCGGACTTTCGGCCGGCCAGGTTAGCAGCGGTCAGACACCCACTGAGAATATGATGTCTCTGAAGATGTGGGAAATGGGTGAACTTCAGTTCTTGCTGGTGGCACCCGAACGTCTTGAAAATGCAGAGTTTCTCAAGGTAATGAAGATGACTAGGCCTAATCTGGTGTGCGTCGACGAAGCCCACACGATCAGCCAATGGTCAGACAGCTTTCGTCCTTCTTACACCAAGATAGGTAACTTCATTGCAGCGGCCAATCCGGATGTGGTTCTAGCCATGACAGCTACATCTACCGAAGAAATAGAAGGCGATGTACGCAGAGTGTTAGGCATCAGTGGCGCCGCACGTGTGGTGTATCTTCCTCGTCGTGAGAACCTGATCCTGAAGAGTAGAGACTATAAGAATCCTGATCAGGTGTTGATGTTTATTGAGAATGCAAAAGGTCCCACTATAGTCTATTGTGCCACGCGTAAACGCACCGAAGAGTTGTTCAATATGTTTCGCGATGATATCACTGGCGGGTGTCTGGTGTATCACGGCGGCATGACTTCAGACGCTAGATCGTCTAATCAGCACCTATTCATGACTAATGAATCTCGAGTCATGTTTGCCACCAATGCGTTCGGGTTGGGGATTAATAAGTCGGACATACGTTCTATTATTCACAGGGATGCTCCGAAAAGTATCGAGGAATATACACAGGAATGTGGCAGATCCGGCCGCGACGGATTGCCGTCTGATTGTGTTTTACTCATGGACGAAGACGCATTTAGAACTAATCGCTACTTCATTGATCAGACGTATCCTCCAAAGAGTGTGGTCGAGCGGGTGTATCACCTCATCAAGAATTCGGTCGATGAAAATAAACAGCTGTTGAAGACGGGTGAGGATATGGCTCACGATCTGGGGCTTCAGGGGCAGATGGTTGGATCGGCACTTGGTATCATGAAATCTGCCGGCGTAATTGATCGCGAAGGCGACACTCAGAGACCGATAACAGTACAAATACTCCAGGATCCTAGTGACGCCAAGTTCGTTAAGTTACTGGAGGATGTGAAGAGTTATGGACTTCAGTTACCTAATGGGAGCTACGAAGTGAATATGGAGATGTTTCTAGCCCAAACAGGTAGAAAGCAAGCTACGTTAAATAATCATCTAAAGAAGCTCGATACCGCTGGTAACATCCTATACACGATGCCTTTTCGGGGTAAGACTACTACACTTAAAGGGGACTTGTCGTTGATAGATTTTGCTCGTCTGGAGAAGAGGAAAAGAGAGGCTACTAATAAACTAGAAGCTTTATACGAGTTCGCTGCCGTGCCGGATCAGGATAAGCACGCGTATTTGGAAAAATATTTTGGTGTTGTATGAAAAATTCAGAAACTCGTTTTTGTGAAATTTGTGGTGCTAGGACAACCGGTATCCACGCTTCCACTTGTGATCCTATTTGCACTGCAGCCAAGAGAAGTGGTAGAACCAGAGTAGAGCAGCTTGCCTGGGATTTGGATCATCCGATAGATCGAGTCGGTGAGATTATTTGTTCCGAGTGCGGTAATTATGAAAGTAAATGTACGTGTATTCTATGAAAACTAATGCAGATGTGGGAGAAGAAAATAAACCGGGTGTTACTCACACCACGGCTGGGAAAGAAACGGACGAGAGGCGGTTGCGTTTTCTAACGCTTCCTTCTGAGATTCAGAACCAGTATCACAATCTTCCTTTAGTGCATATGTGGGTGTCAGCTTATTTATACGACAAGGTAAGTAGAGAAGAAATGTTCGAGAATCTAGCAACGCAACTTGCTACGCAACACGCAGAAACAATAAAGAATTTGATGAAGTGGACAGCGTGGTTCGGCGGTCCTCCCATGGTTCCTAATATTCGATGAAAACAATCACAGTACATGGGCTCGACCTGCAGTTCGATGCTGATCAGTTCACCATCGGCAACATCGAGAATCAGGCGGAGCAAGCTATTGCACTCATTAATGGTGTGTTACAACGAGATCCGTATGGATTAGGTGCGCAACTCATCTCCCATCCGGACGAAATTGATGTTGACGCACAGGAGCTAGAAGGGTAGAAGGTGTGGAAATGGATTCTCTTTTTAAAGCCGCGGAGTTGATGTCTCAGATGCCAAAGGCTCCTCAGCCTAAACTCAAGGTATTTGAGCCGCCTCCTGGACACTGTCCTTGTGCTTGTGGGAAGAAATTCATACCCGTTTCAGAGATTAAGTTTCACAATACAAAGTTCATGAAGGGAGTCACCGACAGTTTGTGCGACGAGTGCCTGCCCATGGTGAAGAACTTCGCGATAGTAGTGTGTATCAAGTGCCGGTCGGTCGTAGCCCGTATGGCTCCGACACATTTTCGAACCGGATTCGTTGTTCGTGCGGGCGAGTATTACCATACCAACGCTTGTCCGAATTGTGTGAAAGACGTTAAATCCACCATTCTCATCGAAAAGTATTTTTACGAGAAGGAGAATGGTTTTCCAGTTAAGGAGTTAAGTAAAACATGATCTTAAATATAGTAGCTTTTGGCGTCGGCTTGGTGGCTGGCGTCATAGTTGGTGTAGTGTTGTGCGAAAAAGAAATCGTCACAATGGAAGATTTGCGTGCAGCGGCTGATAAACTCAGAGCTCGCGGCAAGTCGTTGTCCGGTCAAACAAAAAGTGAATTAAAAATATGAACGAAATAAATATGGATGAAAATGGTAAATCTCAAGATATGACAGAAGCTCCTACCGATGCCCCGGCAGGTTCTGTAAAGGTCAAAGAGACGGTCAAGTCAAACGCTGTTCGTACGATAATTGTGGCCTCCATACTAAGCCCACAACAAGATCCTACGGTTGACCCGAGTACTGGGGATCCGGTTGACTTCTTCATAACGTACGTGACTCAGGATGGTCAACAGATCACCAAGTCGTGTCTTCGGGACGTGTGGGTGTGGGTGGAGCAAGCAAAACCCTCCTATGATGTTCATGCCGATTTTATCTTGAATATCGATTCAAGCGATAAAGTGGTGGGTGTTGTGCGCAAGCCTCATTTGCGTCAGGGCCCGTTATCCCCTCGATTGAATGTGGATAGGGAGAATCTCGTGCTTCAGAAATCTGGCAACGTATACGAGCCCGTCACGCTTCCGTATAGGTTTTCTACGCCGGTTCTACAGGAAGCTATTGAAGCGATCACCAAGGCAGGAAACGTCAAACCGGGAAATAAGGTTGGCCGGTTTATCGTCAAACAGATATTGTCTGAAGTCGACGGTATCGACCTGGTGGTGTTGGATATGGAGGAATCGGACAAGGACTAGGGCGATAGGGTATGATCTTGTGTTATACATAATTGAACAAGTACAACTGCTTGTTCAAAATTTAATTAACTATGAAAAATACAACACAAGAAAAGAATCCAATCTATGGTGCTGATCCGTTGGAGGCAGTCGAACTAATGTCCTGTTGTGATGTTCTATCCGACATGCCATTTTTTCATCCTCTGGTGTCAGACGAGCCAGATCTATGTTACGCTGTAATAGGGTGTATCAGGTACAAATCCGAATACACCCTATTACGCGGACAAGTGCTACCTCTCTGCAATCCAATAACAGGGTGGTTTAATAAGGACGTGGAGTTTGTTCTGTACCTCCTGTTGGCTAAGCAGTTCATGCTCGAGACAGCCCCTTCTCCGAAATACAGGTTTAATATCGCGTGTGCCGGCGATCCCGGTTTTGGCGCCACACAGCTAAGCAGTGAGAGTGGCATCTACTCGTTTCCTGTAACTTCCATCATGGGATTCCTGGGTAGTAAAACACAGCTGTTAAGTCCGATCGATAAAACCGACGTGTATGACCTGGTAGTAGCTGACGGCTATTCATCTACTCCTGGTGGTAGTACGTTCAGCCGTCGCGCTGACGGAAAACTATCGTTCACTCCAAGATTCTACGTGACGTCGGAGTGTGCGGATGATGCCGTATCCAGATTCGATCTGGCATCCAAATCGTGGCGCTACTATGTCGAGATTGAAGATGGTCCGGTATTCTTCCCTGTTCACGACCGGTCTGAAGATTTCGAACTCGACCACGAGGAATTGAAAATCAAATTGGGTCGGCGTTACAATCACGGCGCCACCATATTCGTCGGTACAGACACAATGGAGGGTCCAGTTCGAACAACGGCCGAGGAAGCAGCGAAGGCTCAAGAGTTGCTCACCCAGCTTCAGAACACAACGCTGGGATTCGCAGCACAACGAGAGTTGGGAATTCGTCCAATGCTGTCCAGCATCCCCAGGATGAACGGTCCCAGTCGTCTTCGGCACAATTGTGTACAGCAAATCTTGAATGCAGCGGGGCTGCATTCTTGGCATAGACAACTAAAGTCGGCATGAATATTGTCGGCTAAACATACAGGAAGGCAGGTGCCTTTCTCTTACCTATTAAGTGAAAGATTATTATGAATTCGACGCAAAACATGCAGGCTCCTGCAGCTCATCAAGGGCAGGAGAATCTCACGAAAGTTCCGGTAGTTCCCAGTGTGCATATTATCATTCGGGATAATGACTCAATACGGGCAGTCGTTGGAGGCACTTGTCCTATTCTGGCAAGTGCTCTTAAATCAGTAGCAGAGCATTTTCCGAAAGATGTGGTACATCAGACGGATGTGCTGACTCCGGTAGGGCAGGATATCTATGAAGTGACGTACGATTACTTGATGAAGATCCGCGGGCTGTTCATATTTATGAACCCATCGGAGATATCCAATTTGGATTCTACATGGCCCTCGACAATGAAGTACTCCTTTGTAGTAACACGGTAAAAACAAATAAGCAAAATATGGAAAAATTACAAACAAGTGAAGAAGTGGATAGTTTCATTAGTGCGGGCGATGCTCTCGTGGTAGAGGGAGAACAGATGGTTGAATTAACGCAGACATCGTTACCAGACAAGTCTCGGATTGCTGAGTTGCAAGAACGGCTGTCTGTTTGGCTTCGGCAGTACGAGTTGAACGAGTTCGACAGTGCGGTGGCAGCGTAAAATAATTGTTGACCTTCATTCGGTGTATTTGTAATATCGTTCACGAAAGTGATTTAAGGTAAAAATTATGAATACATCGAATGTTGTTGACGAGTCATCGTTGCTCCGTGCAAACCTCTTGGGTTTTGCTACACAGGTGAAACACTCTCTTGGTGCCGCCGATGATCAGATTCCAGGTCTGTATAAGCGGGCTTCCGATTATCAGACTGGCATTATGACGAAACGTGCCAAGGTGCGTGATTTGGTATTAGCGCAGCTCAAACCAGCTGTTGCCGCGGCAGCGTAATTATTTGGTTGCGTGATCGTGACGAATCCGGTAGGCCTATTGGGTCTGCCGGATTCGTTTATTTTTTATGACACTGAGAAAACGTTCATTTCCGCCGTGGGCTGATTGGTTCAAAGGTAAGATTCGAAAATTGTGCCTTGAAGGTATCACAGTCGTGAGCATAGCTAGAAAGACCGGGTTCGCCAGAAGAACTGTTTCTGACTGGAAGGCCGGCTACGCAGTTCCTCACGAGCGAGAGTTAAAAGCTATCTGCACTTCGCTCGGTCTAAATCGAGACGAGATAGAAACTGAGATCGATCTCGATACTTCAATTAACTACATTCAGAGACGATACTTAGCGGCTTACGAGAAAGCAGATTCCGATTCTATTTGTGAGAGTCTGGTGTGGGCCTTGGGATGGATAGTCAAGCAGCTCAAAAATAAGAAGGTAGAGTTTCGATTCCTGGGTGCCCCATTCGAAGGTAGTACCTTGACTATCCTTTGTGGCGTTTTCAATTACAAATACACGATGGACATCATGTTGTTGGGCGAGAAACAAGGTGTCTATTTCTATTTGCAAGACTCCAATAAAAGAATATATTACGAGCCTCGACTGCTGGATCAGAAGAGGCTGGATCTCGCAATTACTAAAATTCAAACAGAACTGGAAATGTATGTCACAAATAAAAAATGATATTGATCGTGGAACAGTGCCTCTGGCAGTAGCCAACCAAAATGCAGGACGTGAAGCTATTCTGAAAGGTACACCAGTCGCCCCAATAGCTAAAGCGGCACCCGAACAACCAGCCGCTGTAGCGCCACGCCCAGTACTTCGAAGGCCGTATGATGTGACGCTGACCTACACGCCCTCGGCCGGAGTAAAGGCTCCTGGTTTCAGCGTATCCTTCAAAGCCAGGGCGGTCGATGTGTCTCAGGATCAATTTATATCCATCGATCATGGACCGGATATGAATATCGCCTTTACCGAGCTTTCGGAAGACCTGACGCTTAAGATAGGCAGTACGATATATCCTGTAAGCTGGATTGGTTCTACTTTTCGCTTTCCTGACAACGATGTATTTGGTATACAACTCTTGCGCCGTGATAAAATAGCGACGTCACAATGATCATTAAGACTGGCCGAATAGAAGTTGGAAAGACTCCCAGTGTAGTCACTGGGTTCGTTTCCACATTGATAGTTGATGGCGAACCCGTCAAAAAGGACGAAAAGCCAGTCGACTCCGAATTTAAAAAACTAGCGTCGTTGATCGACGTTACAGGAAAGGAATCAGATGCACGGTCTTGATGATTTAAGTTACGTCGGTTTGGGCGGCGAACGCCGATTCGATGATCCCTTTCTGCTCCCCAGTAGCTCCTCCATGCCCCAGACGCTGGAGACGGCGATCGACATGTGCTTGTTCCTGTATTACATGAATCCTCAGTACGTGCAGGCATCTGCTCGAGTGGCTCGTCACTTCATCACTGACTTCGATTATCCAGGAGAAGGTAGTAAACAGGAGAAAGACGACTTGGATAACTATCTGCATTATCAGTTACAACTGCCAGGATTCATGACTGAGATAGGTGACGAATGGTCGTGCTATGGAAATGGTTTTGGTCGTATTCACATGCCGTTCGACCGCTTCTTGATCGACGCCCGCACCAACACTCTTTACGCCCTCGATTACTTCGGCCGCAACGCTAAGTACAGCTATCAATCGATGACGTACAATGTGCCTGATCCGTTGCATCCTGGTCGTCGGGTAAGCCTTCCATTTCGCGATCAACGTTCCCGAGATCCTTCTCGCATCCGTCTTCGAAAACTCCACCCCAGACTTATCACCATTCGCCATAATATCATATCTGGTGGCAGTGAGTATATCTATCGCTTCGATCCTGAGTTCGTGAGTGATGTTAAGAAAGGCCGGCTGTACGTAGTGAACGAGACGCCTATGAGGATGTTACAGGCGATTAAAAATAGTCACGATTTCGCTTTCTCGGCCGACTCCATATTTCATCTTAAATCCCCTACAGTGAGCGGAATATCCAACGCCGGCTGGGGCATACCCAATACGATAGCAAACTATAGGAACCTTCATCAGTTACAGGTCTATCGGAAGATTGACGAGGCAGTAGGACTGGATTACATGCTACCATTCCGTCTCTTCAGTCCTTCGGACAAAGCCTCTCAGAACGATACTTTCAATTACATGCTGTCGGCCCGGTGGGGTAGTGAGATTAAGAAGATCATCGACAACCGTCGACGGGATAAGTTCGCCATGCACTCTCTTCCGTTTCCAGTGACGTACCAGGAGTTCGGCGCAGAAGGGAAGAATCTCACCACTAAAGATATTATGGAGTTTCAGACTAGTGCGCTGCTGGACGGTATGGGTTATCCCCAGGAGCTTTTCAAGGGCAGTCTGACGTGGATGCAAGTACCTACCGCTATGAGGCTATTTGAGAATTCCTTCATGTTCCTGCACATGGGATTTAACAACCTGACAGGCTGGGTTGTTCGGAATGTGAGAAACTATCTCAACCAACCCCAGATTACGGTTAGGTTGCAGAAACCCTCTCTTGCTGACAGCTTGGAACGTAAACAACTCATATTCCAATTGGGCGCAATGGGTGAGATCAGTCGTGAAACTGCCTACAGTTCTCTGGGCGTGGACGATCCGGTGGCGGAGATGAAGAAGCGTCTGGAAGAGGATATGGGTATTCAGCGTGAACAAACACGCATGCAGGCCGACTTTCAGAAAGAGGTAGAATCTGGCTCATTACTGGCACCAGAACAAGCAGAGGCTGGCGGCGTTACTTCTGGCAGCACGCCTGGTGGCGGTGCAGGATCTACTACGCCTATCGATGCTCAGTCACAAGCCCAGAGCCTAGCGACCTATTGGTTAAGTCTGCAGGACGGAGAGCGTAGGCAGGCTATGAATGCAGCACGTGCATCGAATCAGGGATTGTATGCCCAAGCAAAAGATATGATGGAGCGCATGCGCTCACAAGGTTCATCGCAAGGACGTCAAAGTGTGGAGCAGCAAGCCCAGTCCCAGGGAGCTACTCAATAACTGTGATGTAGCCTTTACTGAAACACGATAAGCGTGTAGGATTAGACAAGATAGTTGTATGACAAAGTCGCAACACACGAACGTGGTCAGCCTGCTCAAGCAGCTAAGAGGAAAGCCAGTGCCGAATCATCCGGCCGGCATTCCCACGCCGCGTTTGAATTCTGATGATACTATCGACGGTACGTTTCGTGATGAGGGTCTAACCGATCCGGGTATCGTTGGTGGTGTGACCGGCAACGGCAATGGCCCGATTATCGGGCAATGATTTAAATGCAATCGCCAGATTTTAATTCTCTTTTGTGGAGCCAGATGAATCGCAATCCCGCGTCCGATCTGGAGGCCCGAGTTGGTATCAACGGCAACCGCGGCCCGATAAGCTTCATCCCTCAACCTGGTACTCAACCGTGGACGATAGGATATCAAGCCGGTCGATCACTTCCCGACATGGCTGTACGTCACCGCATGCTGCGTCCTCTTCGTTCTGTGGTCGACAATCTAGGTACTAATCACATGGGGGCCAGTATAGCAGGTGCTGGTATTGGCGGCGCCATTGGCGCTGGTACCTCCCTGGTGAGCGGAGGCAGCATGGGACGAGGTGCCGCGGTAGGAGCCGGCCTGGGAGGCCTGGGAGCCTTCCTATTGAGCCTCTACGCTCAGAATCGACTGGGCAACACTCAGGTGCGACAGGCACCACTACCCAATCTTCCAGGTCGTATCAAGCAAAGCTTTTATGCGGTCGAGCCCGAAGCCGGCCAGGATATCAGTTCTAAGCTGATGTCCGACAATGCCACCAGTTATTCGGACAAAACCATGCTGCTTAACTACGTTCGAAATCTACCTTCCTATCAGCAATCAGATCTATCTAGGCTTATTGGCCCGGCAGTTGGTGCTGGAATAGGGATGCTGATCGCGAAGTATTTACTTGGTTTGGGTATAGGAGGAACTGCACTTACGGCACTACTGGGTGCTGGAGTGGGTCGCCAGTTCTGGTCTGGACCTAGAGACGCCTATGGGCGATCGGTCAATACTCATAGAGACGCTCTCGGTCAGTCAAGATTTGTTTAAGCATGGCGCGAGCAACTACATGGCCTCAGGTGAACGAGGAGATTTTATCACTCGCTGATTTTCATGCTGATTGCGCTCGTAGTATTGAGAACATGCTGGCGAAGTCTGACATTAAAGCCATACCACCCGAGCTCTTACGGTTACAGCGACGCAGCATTATAAAACATCATGAGTGGAGTATTCTTTTGAGAACTCTATCCAAGCTGGAATCGTAATTGCAAACTGGCGTTGTTTTGAAGTAAAATACTTTTATGAATCGCGAAGCATTTAATCTCGGTATAGCCCTAGAGTGTGTTTCTAGGAATATTCCAGTCACTCAATTTCCGAAACTGGCTAGCGTATCAGCCAGGATGAAACGCGAAGACTCGGCTCCAGCTAAGAGACTACTCCTTAAATCCGCCCACGACATCATGGTGTTCTGCGGCGACGGTCATGCAGCTCCAGCAAGACATCTGGAGATTCTATCCGAACTTCCCGGGTGGTCCAGACACTCTGAGGATGTATATCTTGAGTTGGTTAAGGCCTGTGCGCTATCTGAAAACTTAGAGAAGCAAGCATTTGCCGAGACCGTCGAAGGTGCCGGCAGTCTGGCCAAGGGTTTGGGTTACGCCGGTATATTGGGTGGTGCTGGTCTGGGTTCTCTGTACTGGCTTTTATCTCGTCACGCTACGCAGAACGAGGCCGATGTGGAAGCGGAAAAGCAGAAGCTTAATTACTACCACCACCTGAATCGAGAACTGCAGGACTCATTGAAGCGGAAATATAGATACTCGAATGCCACGGCGCCGGGGGTGCAGCTATGACACAGCCTACTGCTCTGCCTGTTGGCTATGGTGTGCCTCAAGAACGTGCTCGAAAGGTCACACCTCTTCGAGTTCCTCCGACTCAAGCAGTCGATTCTCCTGACGATTGGTCAGAAACGCCGACAATCAAAAATCAGATAGGGCAGCCTGAATTGTGGCGGATCACAGGCGAAGAGGTTAAAGTGTTCGATCTCGCTATTAGCGAAGATGTAAAACTTTACAATGACCTACTCACAATATGCAATAAACCAGAGACCAACAAGTTTATTCGGGACCGCAAGATTGAGTCTTTTCAACAAACTTCCAACTGGAAAGTTATAGTTCATGTGTGTACTATTCAGTTCAAGAAGTTACTGAAAACTGAAAAGTAAATTTATGGACAAACAATCTGGAGTTGATTGGGGCTCGGTAGCCAGAACATTAGCCGG
>Ga0182017_10003532_pt1 | contig 11636 bp, 10 predicted proteins | sample 712E3DmetaG_FD_120492 | JGI IMG/M metagenome (GOLD analysis project Ga0182017, IMG submission 120492) | Permafrost microbial communities from Stordalen Mire, Sweden - 712E3D metaG | ecosystem: Environmental > Terrestrial > Soil > Wetlands > Permafrost | place: Sweden: Stordalen | collected... | reverse complement strand
CGGAGCCTATCTTCGACGGCTACGGTATCGAGGTCGAAATAGACCGGGCGCTGGAGCGCAAGGTGTGGCTCAAGTCAGGCGGCTATCTCATCCTCGACGAGATGGAGGCCCTCACGGCCAGCGACGTCAACACCGGCCGTTTCGTCGGCAAGAAGAATCTGGAAGACACCATAACCCAGACCAACCTGGAAGCCTGCCGCGAGGTCGCCGAGCAACTGCGCATCCGCTCCCTGGGCGGCATGATCGTGGTCGACTTTATCGACATGGACCGCGCCTCCAACCGCGACCGGGTCACGCGCGCCTTCAACGATCACTTGCGTCGCGACCGATCGAAGGCGGTGGTAACTCGCATCTCTGAGCTGGGCTTGGTCGAGATGACCCGCAAGCGAACCCGCGAGTCGCTGCTGCACGCCTTGACCGAGCCCTGCGAACACTGCGAGGGCAAGGGCTACACCAAGTCGCGGCGAACTGTGGCCTACGAGTTGCTGCGCGAACTCCGGCGGCAGGGCAACCTGATCGAAGGGGACACGGTGCTCATCGAAGTGCACCCTGATGTCGCGCAGGTGCTGGCCACCACGGATCACGCGTACCTGGAGGACATGGAGAAGCGGCTGCAGAAGCGCATCGTCGTCAAGGCGCGCGGCTCGTTCTCACTCGAGGATTTCGAGTTGCGTTCCCCGGGCCAGAAGACGCCGCTTGATCGATCGGATGGGGAGCGCGACGGCGATCGCGCGGATCGACGGCGGCGCCGCCGCAAGAAGCTTGGCCCGCCGGCCGAGGTCGAGGCCATGCTGGAAGAAGAAGAACGCAGCAGCGCCGCCAACCAGGAAGAAGAGCCAGTCCGCGATGACCCGGACTCCCGCAATGATGAGCGCGCGGGAGGACGTCGAGGCCACGACATGGAAGCCGCCGCTGGTGGTTCCGCATCAGCCGCGGACGCTCGACTGCAAGCTGGGACAGCCGAGGTCCTGGCCGGTGCCGAGTCGCAACCGGCGCCCGTCTCTGGCAGCACCTCCGCCTCTTCCGGAACTCAGCAGGGCGTGTCCGACACGACTGCGGATTCCGCGGCCACCGATACGCCCAAGCCACAGGGCTGATACGCTCGTTGTTCAGAACAGGGAGGTGTGTTCGTGTCATAAGATCGCATACTGCCCTACTTATGCTGAGATGTAGTTATCCACAGGAAAAGTCAAATAACTTCAAAGTGATAGATTTTTGATCCACAGCCAGCGGGTTGATACGATCGCGAAGTAGAAAGTGCGAACTGCGACGCGACGAGGAGACAATTGAGCACGATGCTCTATAGAGGCGCCGACGCCATGCCCACGGACGTTGAGTCGGCTTGCGTGGATCCACGGCAGTTGAGCTTCCGTTTTGCCGATTCCGATGACGAAGCGGTTGCTTCTGCGGCCCCCATGTCGCGCCGGGCAGCGCGAGCAAAGATCCCAGGCCGGGTTGTCCGGCTACCCACTGGCGGCCGCTCATTGGAGGAGATTCGGCTCGAGCAAGCGGTGGCTGCCTACCTGCCGCCGGGCAAGGGCCTGCGCCTCACACTGACCAACAATCACTACAACATCGTGGCGGTGCGACGTGAGCCGGCGGCCTACGCGGTCAGAATCCACCAGGTATTCGCTGGCGCTGAACCTCGGCTGGTCCGGGCCCTTGCGCGCTACGTGGTGCACAACGACCGGCGCGCGTCTGGAGTTCTTGGGGATTTCATCGAACGTCACGAGCACATCATCAGCCGCGCACCACGCCGGCCACGCCAGCTCAAGTTGCGGCCGGTTGGACGCTTCCACGACTTGAAAGACATTTTCGATCGCCTGAACCGGCGATATTTCGACGGGACTTTGCAGGCGCAGATCACTTGGGGACCTGCGGTTCTTCGCGCGCAGCAACGATCCATCAAGATGGGTAGTTTCTCGGTCGAGGACCGCATCATCCGCGTCCATTCCGCGTTGGACCGCGCCGAGGTGCCACCTTTCTTCGTCGAGTGGATTGTGTTTCACGAGATGCTTCACGGTAGGTACGAGATCCGTCGGAACGGGAGCCGGCGCTGCTTCCATCCGCCCGAGTTCCTTGCCCGGGAACGTGAATTCGCCGACTGGGAGCGTGCCTCCGCTTGGGAGAAGGAGAATGTGGATCGGCTGTTTGGACGTTGATATGGGAACCCTCAAAGGGTTCCCAAACCCTCCCGCGCTCTGGCTCCGGCGGACAAAGCCCGCCTTCGCCTACGCGATCATGGGAACCCTCAAAGGGTTCGCTCCGCCCTTCGGCCCCCCACCTGCCACCCCCACCCCGCTCGCTTCGCTCGGCCTCGCCATACCCTCCCGCGATGGTACGCGGCGAGCGAAGCTCGCCGGCTCCCCACGCGGAGATGTACTGTCATCTTGGCAGCACCGCGGACTATTTCTGGCCAGAGAGTCGCGCGTGGATCCGGGCGCAGCCAAGTGTTGGCCTGGTCGCGTGACTTTTCTGCTGGAACGATTGATGCTAGTTCCCTGCAAGGAGCCCATGACAACGTCTAAACTCGCTGCGCTGACGGTCGTGTTTGCAGCCGCCATTGCTGGCTGCGGTCACACGCGGTACCTGGTGGGAACGACCATCCCTGCCACCGAGGACAACTTGGCCATCGTCGAAACCATCGAGCAGTACCGGGCTTTTCTCATCGAGAAGAACATCGAAGGATTGCTGCTGTTGGCGTCGAAGAAGTACTTCGAGGATGGGGGCACGCCCCAGGCGAACGATGACTACGGCTACGACGGCTTGCGTGAGATTTTGACCGCTCGCCTAGGGCGAGTGCAGTCTCTTCGCTACGACATCGAATACCAACAGTTGAGGATTAAGGGCAATGAGGTTGAGGTCGATGCGTTTCTCAACGGCGCGTTCGAGCTGCAGAGTGAGACCGGTGAACGCTACCGCCGCGTCAACGACCGCCACAGGTTCTTGCTGGAAAGAACATCCAACAACAAGTGGCGTTTTTTGAGCGGAATGTAGAGATTACAGCCGGTACACCAGCAGGCGCGCTTCAAGCGGGCCGTTCCACAGACGGTGGGAAACCTCATGCTTGCGCCGGAGGGCACGTGCAAGCAACGGGTTGCCACACAGGATGACCGCGCGCCACCCGCGCATCTGGTCCAGGACGTGGGCGATGCTGGCGTAGAGTTGGTCCAGCGGCTGCTCGGGTGTCGGACCGGGCAGCCGCTCGCCGTAGGGCGGATTGAAGCAGATGGTTCCGGGCGGATCGCGCGCCACAAGTGTCGCAACATCGCCGACGGCAAACTCGATGTCCTCGGCCACTCCCGCGGCGCGGGCATTCCGGCGTGCCGACGCAATCGCCGCGGTCGAGATGTCGCGGGCTAGGATGGGGCAGGGGGCTTTGGCCAATCTGCAGTCTTGCGCCGCTTGTTTGAGTCGCGCGAAGAGCGGGAGATGGCTCTGGTCAGCCCATCGTTCGAATCCGAAGGCGCGGCGCAGGCCCGGGGCGATGTTGCGGCTTGCCAGCGCGTGCTCGATGGCCAGCGTCCCTGTGCCGGTCATGGGATCGACAAATGGCTGCTCCGCACGCACGCCGCCCAAGGCGAGCACCGCCGCAGCCAGGGATTCCTTGAGAGGCGCGTCGGCCATGGCCACCCGGTAGCCGCGTCGATGCAGCGGATCACCGGCCAGATCGACGAAGAGTCGTGCATCGCTTCCGCGTAGATGCAGAACCAGGGACACGTCGGGGTTCTTCACGTCCACGTTGGGGCGGTGGCCCATGCGGTCGCGGAGGGCATCGACCACGGCGTCCTTCACCTTCAGCGCGGCGAACCCCGAGTGGTGCAGCTCGGGGTTCTCGTGGGTGGTGGCGGTGACGGCGAGAGTGGTCCTGCTGCCGAAAAAGCGGCGCAGGTCAGCCGTGCGCGTGCCGGCGTAGAGGCTGTCGGCGTCGGCAGCAGCAAAGCTGCCCATTTCGAGCAGGACGCGCATGGCCACGCGAGACCACAAACACACCTTCATCCCGTCTTCCATGGTGCCGTCGAAGGAAACCCCACCGGTAGCGCCGCGGGGTGCGTGGATGCGCTGAGCGACCAGCTCGCGCCGGAGGGCGCCCTCGGTGCCCCGGGCACAGGTCACGAAGAACTTCATCACCCCAGGACCTAGCAGGTGGCACCGGGGGCGTCGAGGCTTGGGGTTGGCTAGAAGGCGTAGATGAAACGGCCGAGAACGTTGAGGTACGCCATGTTCTGCCCGGTGTGCAGGGCGATGGGGACGTCGATCCCGCCGCCGATCAGCATGTGCGGGTTAAGGCTGATCTTCACGCCACCCTCGAGATCGAGCAGGAACGCCGTGTCGCTGTAGCTGGCACTCACGCAGCCGACGTACGGGCTGCAGATGGTCGACGAGCCGCCCGACCAGTACTCGAAGCCAAGCCCCGCTCCGGCGTACGGGATGACCTTGCTTCCGGGGATGGTGAAGTGGTATTGGGCGCCGGGCACGAACTGGAAGACGGTGAGGCCACCGACACCCGTGATGTACCCGATTCGCAGCGCCCCACCGACGGAGAGCCCATTCATCACGAAGTAGTGGAAGCCGGCGCCGAACATCACGTCAAAATCGGCGCCAGACGGCGTTGGGAACCCGAGCCCGAGCCCAGCCTCCGCCTCCATGGAGCCCCTCGTTCCGTACGCGCCGGATGCCACAGGCTCAGCTGCGGGCGCCGGGCTCGGCTGCTGGGCATACGGCTGCTGCGGGTAGGGCTGCTGCGGCTGCTGGGCGTACGGCTGCTGCGTCTGCGGCGGGTACGTCTGCGGCGGGTACGTCTGCGGCGGGTACGTCTGCTGGGCGATTGCGCTGTGGGCGAACATGAGACACGCGGCTACGGCAAGGCCAACCCGAGTTAGCATCGATCCCTCCTTGGTGAGTCGTTGAGCGAGCGCCCAACTATAGGGCGACGGGTGTGACTGTCAAAGGAGATCCGTCGCCGCGCTGGCTACGATGTTCCATGATGCGGGTTGGATGCATGTTCAGCCGCGCGGGTTTCAGAATCTGTTGGCGAGGTGGCTGAGCAGGCTCAGGGAGTAGAAGGCCTCGCGCGAGCGGAAGCTGATCGGTAGAGCGACACCGATACGGCGGAGGTGATGCGCGAGGCACGCTTCGACGAGGGCGTGGAGTTGGCTGCGCTGGCGGGGCTCAGAATTTGCTTGTCCGCGCCGGGGCCCGGAGTACCCTAACCCCGAAGCGCGCATGGCCTTGCAGACCGGCCACCTATTCGGCAATTACCGCATCGTCCGGCTACTCGGCGAGGGCGGTTTTGGGGAAGTCTACCTTGCCGAGAACCCGCTCATTGAACGCCGCGCTGCCGTAAAGGTCCTGCACACCGCCCTGGCGCAGGATGCGGAGCTAGTCCGACGTTTTCTCAACGAGGCGCGGGCGGCCAGCGCCATCCGGCATCGCAACATCATTGAAGTCTTCGACGCTGGCGTGACACCCGAGGGCGCGCCCTACATCCTGATGGAGTTTCTCGAAGGGGTGTCGCTGCAAAAACGCCTGACAGACCGTGGCCGTCTCGCCCTGGCGCAGGCCCTGGAGGTCGCGCGCCAAGCAGGCTCCGCCCTGGCTGCTGCCCATGCCGCTGGGATCGTACACCGCGACCTCAAGCCAGAGAACCTGTTTCTGGTGCCGGACGCGGCCGCGCCCAATGGCGAGCGGGTGAAGATCCTGGATTTTGGCATCGCGAAGATAAAGCGCTCGGGTGGCACAGGTGGAACTATGCGGACGCAAGCCGGACTGATCATGGGCAGCCCGGCGTACATGTCGCCGGAGCAGTGCAAGGACAGCGCGGACGTGGATCTGCGGTCGGATATCTATTCCTTCGCGATCATTGTCTACGAGATGCTGGCAGGAAGGCCGCCGTATGTGGCGGCATCGGGGACGGAGATGCTGGTCATGCATCTGACCGCGACGCCCGGGCCCTTGCGCGAGTTGGTAGCCAATGTGCCCGCGCATGTGGAGGCGGCGATCAAGCGCGCGCTGTCCCGGGCGCGCGAAGACCGTTTTGAGAGCGTTGCAGCGTTCATGGGCGCGCTGCGGGGCGAGGCGGGCGCGGCTGCTCCAAGTCTGCCGTCGCCTTCGGGGGAGCTACCGGCGTTTCGGGAGATCCATGTATCTGGAGTTGAGCGAAACGCGGCGGCCCCGTCCATCACGACGTTTTCGCGGGCTACCGGTGAGGTAAGGGCGGAGGCCATAGACGAGGCGCCCATGGAGGCCACCCGACATCGGCGCTGGCCGGTCTTCGCGGTTGGTGCAGCGGCGGTGGCTGGGCTTGCCCTTTTCTTGCTGGTAAGACCCAGCCACAACTCTGCTCCTTCAGCAACCATCGACACGCCCAATGTCGCGACCAAGGCGGCTGCGATCACTGGTCTGCCTTCCCGACCTGAGCCGACAGGGAGCCCAGGTCAGATGGCACCCGTGCCACCCAGCGGAGTTGATGCTGGGGCGGCCCCACCGGCCGTGGCTGGAGTTGCCGCCAAGCCGAATCCAGTAGCCAAGCCAGCCGCGGTGGCTGGTGTGTCGCCCGGCAGGAGGCCGGCGAAGCCGGCGCGTGCGGCCGAACCGCGCCACCCGCCCGCCAGCAAGAGCAGCGAATCGGGAAGCCAGTGGTTGTTTCTGCACTAGCCAAGTCCCTATTGGGCATCGCGATTGGCTGCGCGCTATGCGTGTCGACGCCAATGTGCGAAGGGCGCGCGCTGGCGGCTGGCCTCAGTGCGAAGGATACGGCCAAAGCCACTATGCTCAAGACGCAACCGCGAGGGGCATGTGTCCTGTCTGGTGGGACAACGGTGTCGCGAGCCCAAACTACGCTTTGTTCAACCGGAAGGCTCTCGCCTGGACCTACCCGTCGATTGTCGGCGCTTTGCTAGCCGGTGCCGTAGCAGGTTCAACGACACATCTGGACGCAACCCCCCCCCAAGTTTGGACGCAGGCCACTGAGAAGCTCTAGGAGAGATCATGATCCGCTTGAAGAAAGCCATACTCGTCGTCAGTATCGCGCTTCTGGGCTGCTACCGTGAGCCGCTGAAGCCTTTGTCAGTGCCGGATGGTCAGCCAGCCTCGGCCGGCGGGGCGCAGACGGGCCGTGACGCCGCTCGGCCCGCCGACGGACCGAGCAGGGACCTCGTGCGTGACAGCGGAGATCGCGACAGTGGCGCTGTGGTGGATGCGGGGCGCGGGATCGTTCCCCGCGATGCGGCGACAGTACCGAGCCCCGGCCGTGACGCCGGCACGATCTTGCCCGGGCGGCCGGACGTCGCAGGGCCGCCCCCTACCTTGGCGGATGGCGGTCCGCCGCGCCGGCCATCGGACGCGGCCGCGAGCGAGCCCGATGGCGGTCCGCCGCGCCGGCCATCGGACGCGGCCGCGAGCGGGCCCGATGGCGGTCCGCCGCGCCGGCCATCGGACGCGGCCGCGAGCGGGCCCGACAGCTTGGTGCCCGGGCCCGATTCCCAACTTCTGCCCGGCGCAGTCCTGCCCGGTGGCGCCTGCACGGACAGCGGCCAGTGTGCTTCGCTACCTGGCCAGATCGCCGTCTGCGTTCCGCCCTCTATCGGATTTGACGAGGGTTACTGTGTGGTGCCCGGATGCTCGCTCACTGCCCAGGACTGCCCGGGCGGCGCCGCTGCCCGTTGCATACAAGGGGATGACGGGCCGATCTGCATCGGCACCTGCAGCCCCGGCGACGGCGTCTTGTGCCGGTCCGGCTACGTGTGCCTGCCGCTCGGTTTTTTCCGGCCGTCGGTGTGCGTGCCCGGATGTCTCGACAGCACCGGCTGTCCGCCGGGCACGACCTGCTTCCCCGTATCCGGCAGCGCCGTGGGTGAGTGCCGCAATCCGGGACGCAAGGTGGGTGATTCCTGCGCTGTCGCATCTGAGTGTCCGCAGGCCGGGCTATGCGTATCCGAGATCGATTTCGGCTGGCCCCACGGGTATTGCGTGACCAGCAAGTGCTCCTCCAGCGCCGATTGCGTCGCGGGCACCGCGTGCACGGGCGACGATCCCGATGGTATCTGCGTTTTTCGTTGCACCAACGACTCCGACTGCCGCACGGGCTATCGCTGCGCCCCGGAGGGTCGCGCCGGCGAGAGCGTGTGCTTCCCCCACTGCACCAGCGACAGCCAGTGCGAGGACCTGATCTGTCACATCGGCACTGGGCTCTGCTGAGTTCTGTCTACGACGCGCCTACATTCACCTCTTCACCAGAGCCCTTTGCCGCACTTTTGAATATGACACTGGCACCAGCCCCGCCCGCACCAGCCCCGCCCCGCGCGCTGGGCGGACCTTGGTATTGCGGGGAGGCGGGACCAATCCTGCGAAATCCCGCAAGATTCTGGCAGCAATCCGGGGTCAGGTGGCCCGTGGCCTACGACTGTTCGAGCACCAGCGACACACCGGTGAGGCCGAGGTGAAAATCGGTCGACCAACAGGTGCGGATCTTCCAGGCCCGCATGAGGTGCAGCCCGACTGCATCGGTCAGGGTCAAGTCCTGGTCGGAGAAGCGACGCAAGAGATCGGTCGCGCTGGCCTGCTCGGGCGGGCCCACGGGCGCGATGGCCAGCGGTTTCATCTCCTCGATCATCGCAAGAAACTGGAGCGCGCGAGTTCGGTCGTAGCGCCGTAGGAACCAGGCGTGGCCCTCCGCGACGACCAGGGTGGTGGTGACCAGCGCCGGCGGGCTGGAGAAAAGCCGCCGAAAGAGCGGGTAGTGCGTATCCGAGCCGTCCGCGAAAGCGATGAACGCCGACGTGTCGACGTACGCTTCAAGTCTTCTGGCCATACACCACGTCGTCGATGTGCTCGCTCGAACGCGGATCCCCCGACTGGACCATGCCCGCGTAGCGCATCCAAGGCCGGCTCTCATCCACCGACACCATGCCCCGTAGCGAGCGGCGGAGGAGTTCCGCGAGAGAGATACCCAGGCGCTTGGCCTCTCGCTTCGCGGCGACGTATTCGTCCTCGGTCAGGCTGATCTGCGTACGTACCATGATAACAATGTACTGCAAATTGTTATCACAGGCAAGGGGTTGATTGACCTCTTCCTTCGCGGTCGTGCATCGAGGGATCGCGCGGGATGAGATCGAGATCCTGGCGATGGCTCACCTGAGGCGACGAAACCGGGGCGGGTCAAAGCGGCAGAGTTTGGGTCGCAAGCGGCAACGATTTCCACCGCCTACGACACGCCTACATTCACCTCTTCACCACGCCCGTTTGCCGCACTTCCGAACATGTCACTGGCACCACTCCCGCGCACCGGCGTTTTCGCCCAGCACGACCAGAGCGTGGTGGCCTTGTGTAGTGGCTCGGTAGCTCAATCTGTCAGGAGCTGTCCGACAACTGACAAATGGACAGCAGAACGGGCAATCGTTGTCGACCTTTTCGTGGCCCTTGTGCATGGTATACGGATTGCAGTGGGTTTGGTGTCGCGGAAGGTCCATCATGAAACAACTGTTCCTGCTTTCCCTATTGATGACGGCGGTCGCAAGCTGCGGCGGTTCCAATAGCAGTCATGGCGACGCCGGTGCTGCGATCACTGGAAACGCCGGCGGTCGTCCCCTTGCGCTCGTAGATGCCATTTTCAACACCCTTGTAGCCAAGGGGCTCGAGTTCAACGGGGTGTCAACCACACTTCTGTTCCCGACATACGCGAATGCGTGCGCGCAATTTACCGCCGGGAATGCCGTCGCAAGTTCTGGCTTCCTGTTCGTCGGATTGGCTGATGTCGCCGCAGATGGCACGGCCGCGCCGATCACAACCTCGGGCAGCTACGTCATCTTTTCCGGCAGCGTCCCTGCCTCGTCCCGATCCGCGCAAGCATTTGTCGAGTATCTCGATTCTTCGTGTATGAGGAGCTCAACCGTCCCGGCAACCTCAGGGACGATTACCATCACACGAGTTGGCGACAAACTCATCGAGGGATCGGTGGAACTCACCTTCGGCGCGGGCGAAGATTTCTCCGGAACATTCAGCTCGTCACTTTGTGATGGCTTCAGCCCGAACTCGAGCGCATTTGCGACTTGCAACTGAAACGCGGGACTACTTCACCCGATTCGCGGCATCCACCCTGGCGGCCGCCCAGGCCCGCCGCGCGAGCAGCGCTTTCACGTCGGCGGCTGTCTCGGCCTTGCTTTTCGCCAATTCCGCGTCGACGGCAGCCAGTTCGTGCGTCGCCGCATCGCGATCGATGTCGCGCGCGGACTCGCCCCGGTCCACCAACACCGAGATCTTGTCGCTGTCCCCGCTGCGCGCCACTTGTAGAACTCCGTCGCCCACCGCGAGGAAGCGCGGGCCATCCTTGGTTCGGTAGAAGAGCACGCCGGGCTTCAGCGCCGCCATGAAGGGGATGTGCCCGGGCAGAATGCCGAACTCTCCGACGGCGCCGGGCGCGGCGATCTCGTCCACTTCGATCTGGACCAGGGAGCCGCGCGGGGTGGTGACAGTCAGTTGCATGCGGTTCAGCTCTCTTTGGCCATCTTCTCGGCGCGCGCTCTCACGCCCTCGATGCCGCCCATCATGACGAATGCCTGCTCAGGGATGTCGTCGCAGCGGCCCTCGATGATTTCCTTGAACCCGCGCACGGTGTCCTTGATCTCGACGTACTGGCCGGCCTGGCCAGTGAACGTCTCGGCCACGTGGAATGGCTGCGAAAGAAAGCGCTGAACCTTGCGCGCACGCGACACAGTCAGCTTGTCGTCCTCGGAAAGCTCGTCCATGCCCAAGATGGCGATGATGTCGACCAGCTCCTTGTAGCGTTGCAGGATGCGCTGCACGTCGCGCGCGACCTGGTAGTGCTCGGCCCCCACCACGGCAGGTGAAAGAATGGTCGAAGTTGATTCCAGCGGCGAAACCGCGGGATACAGGCCCAGGGCCGCGATCTCGCGCGAGAGCACGGTGGTGGCATCCAGGTGGGCAAAGGCGGTGGCAGGCGCTGGGTCGGTCAGATCGTCGGCAGGCACGTAGATGGCCTGCACTGAAGTGATGGAGCCCTTGTTGGTGGAGGTGATGCGTTCCTGCAGCACGCCCATCTCGGTTGAAAGCGTCGGCTGGTAACCCACCGCGGAGGGCATGCGGCCGAGCAAGGCGGACACTTCCGAGCCGGCCTGGGTGAAGCGGAAGATGTTGTCGATGAACAACATCACGTCCTGGCCTTCCTCGTCGCGGAAGTACTCGGCCACGGTGAGCGCGGACAAACCCACGCGGGCGCGCGCGCCCGGCGGCTCGTTCATCTGGCCGTAGATGAGCGCGGCTTTCGAGATGACTGGCTCGCCGGTCGACAGCTTGGAATGGGTCATCTCGTCGTAGAGATCGCGTCCTTCGCGCGTGCGCTCGCCCACGCCGGCGAACACCGAGTAGCCGCCGTGCTTCTTGGCCACGTTGTTGATGAGTTCCAGGATGATCACGGTCTTGCCCACGCCCGCCCCGCCAAACAGCCCGATCTTGCCGCCGCGCCGGTAGGGGGCCAGCAAGTCTACGACTTTGATCCCGGTCTCGAACATCTCGACCTTGACCGATTGATCGACAAACTTGGGCGCGGGCCGGTGGATGGGCCGGAACTTGGTGGCGGGGACCGGGCCGCGCTCGTCGACCGGCCGTCCCACCACGTT
>Ga0182017_10003531_pt1 | contig 11637 bp, 7 predicted proteins | sample 712E3DmetaG_FD_120492 | JGI IMG/M metagenome (GOLD analysis project Ga0182017, IMG submission 120492) | Permafrost microbial communities from Stordalen Mire, Sweden - 712E3D metaG | ecosystem: Environmental > Terrestrial > Soil > Wetlands > Permafrost | place: Sweden: Stordalen | collected... | reverse complement strand
CCTGATTTTGTAATACCCCTGGCACAGGCAGTTGCTGCTAAAAAAGTTGAGAGAGGTTTGGCAATTTGCGGGAGTGGCGTGGGTGCCAGTGTAGCTGCCAACAAAGTTACCGGGGTACGGGCATCTCTCATAACGGATACATTTTCAGCCCGTCAGGGTGTGGAAGATGATGATATGAATATAATGTGTCTTGGAGGCCGTGTACTCGGTTCTGCACTTGCCTGGGAACTTGTAATAACATTTCTTTCAGCTCGGTTCAGCGGAGCCGAACGCCATCGCAGAAGACTGGCAAAAATTGAAAAAATTGAAAAGAACAAATAAACAATTCCTACGGCCCTTTTAAGCAGAGTAATTATCTGGAAAATTCATTTCTGTTTTCAATCCTAAACATCTTAATTCTATTCTGTCTGTAAATCCTGCCAAATATTATTATAGCAGCAAGAATAATAAACAGTATAATTAAAATTACCTGAGTGGAATTTTTCTTTTTTTTTTGATTCATTTCCAGATTAGTGGATTTTAAACTTTGTGATTTTTATATGTTGGTTTGAACATTTCATAGAATCTTTTACCCAATTAACCATCATTTGAACCGGAAATTTTGTTTTGTCATTGATACCAAATTCTGAAGGATTGTTATCAATTAAATAAAATTCACCTGTGTATGATTTGATTTCATTTCTGAAATTTATCATCAATCCCCCGCAGCAGACACAATCCCTCATGTCAAATCCGGTAATTGTGCCATTATTCATAAAAGTAACTTCCTTCTTACACGAAAATGACAAACCGATAGAGAAAAGAATAATCAGAATATTTGTTTTCATATTTTACCAATTAAATTACTTGGATATATTAAACAAGTTAATATTGTCGATTTATTTATATAAACAAATAAAATAATTCATTTGTTTTAATTTTCTGGCTTTATATTTACATATATTTATAAGCATAGAATTAATTCTTGTCAATGATTCCACTATTTCACAGGAAAAATTTAAAATTCAAAGTTTACAAATTATTTATGACTTTTTAATTATGAGAATAGTAACAAAATTAATCGTCCTTTTTTCGTTTACATCAAATCTTTGTCTTAATAGTCAGAATATTATATCTGATAAAACAGAACGCCTTCAAAAGATCGATTTCAGGGTGAATCTGCTCGGCGAAAATATTTTTAAGTTTTGGCTGAAAAACGGCCCCGATAAAAAGTATGGTGCTTTCTATGGCACTCTGGACGAAAATGGAAAACCGACAGCACCTTTTGACAAAGGAATTATAGCAGAATCCCGCCACTTATGGGCCTTTTCAAGCTGGTTTGAAAACAAGGAACAATCAAAAGAAGTGAAGGAAATATGTGACAATTTATACATTTTCATTGTTAAGAATTTTTATGAACCTGACGATAATGAGTTTGCCTGGCAGACTAATGAATCCGGAAAAATTACCGATAATAAGAAAAGATTGTATTCCAATTCATTTGCCATATTGGGACTTGCAGAATATGCAAAAGTATTTAATAACCATAAAGCTGCAGAATATGCTTTAAAATGCTTCAGGGCTATTGATAAAAGAGCCCATGATCGGGTAAATGGAGGATATGACCAAAAAAATGAACCGGACTGGGTTCAGGGAGAAGGCGCTGTAAAAGAAACCAACACTCACATTCACCTGTTGGAATCGTTCACAGCACTTTATGAAGCAACAAAGGACAGCCTTGTGAAAGTCAGACTGGAAGAGATGCTTCGGGTAGTTGCTTTTAAATTGCCACAACCAAAAGGTAATGTGCGCCTTCAATTTAAGGCAGACTGGTCACCAGTGAATGATCCTGTTGTCAGCTATGGCCATGACCTGGAAACTGCATGGTTAATATATGATGCGGCAAGGGTACTCGATAAAACCAATGATAAATCAATTTTAAACCAGGTTGTAAAAATTGGTACATTCTCGGGCAATGAAGGTTATGATTCTATTAAAGGCGGGTATTTTGCGACAGGAATTCCTGGTAAAAGTGTAACAGATAAGCATAAAACCTGGTGGGTACAGGCAGAAGCATTGAACGGTCTTTTGCGACTCTATTTTCTGACGGGCCAAACGATATGGCTGGACAAAATTGACAAAACCCTTTCATGGATTGAAAATTACCAGGTAAATAAAAAAACCGGGGAATGGTTTTGGGATGTCGATGAAAAGGGTAACCCGGTTTCTCATTCCGAAATGGGTCACTTTTGGAAAGCCAGTTATCACAATCTCCGCGCCATGATGTTTATGGACAAATGGATTAAAGAGAATGGTTTGAAAAAATAAATATTAACTATAGAATCTAATAAAGAAAGTATCACAAAGATTAATTAAAACTACTCTGTGATACTCTTTTTTATTTACTCTGTGACACTCTGTGTTTATGATTTTAATATTCTACTTTGTATTGAATACATAGAAAAACAGTTAATAGATGATTTTCGATATTTTATGCTTATTTAGAATATATGCCACAAATGCACAAATTAAATTCCTAATATTTCATTAATTTTAAAAGGTTTTATGAACTAGCTAATTTCTTAATGATTATGAGAAACAATTTTATTTTATTGACTGGTATAGCAGTTACCCTGGTCTGTTTTCAGAACTGCAGCAATAAAAACAAGGCAATCCAGATTAAAAACGGTATTCAGCTTGAAACAAAAAATCTTAATTTAAAAGTACAATTTTACAATAATAATACAGTGAGAATTGTCAAATGGGTTCCGGAAAATAGTCCTGATACCAATAGTCTTATTGTAATTCAAAAGAAATTACCCGACCTTAATATTTCTGTCAAAGACTCCGGTAATTTCATTATATTGAGTTCAGATGATCTGCAAATGACAGTATCAAAAGATGACGGTAATATTCAATATCAGAAAAAAGACGGTGAAGGTATTTTAAGAGAAAATGACAAAGCCATAATTGATCCGGCTGATCTAAAAAATGAAAAAGTCTTCAGCATAAAACAATCTTTTAAACTGACCGACGACGAAGGCATTTATGGTCTTGGCCAGCACCAGTATGGCTATATGAACTACCGTGGGCGCACCGTTAAACTTGTACAAACCAATACCGATGCAGTAACGCCATTTCTCATATCGACAAAAAACTATGGCATTTTATGGGACAACTATTCAAAAACTATTTTTGAAGATAATAGTAATGGCACATCCATTTGGTCCGATGTAGCAAGCAATATTGATTACTATTTTATTTGTGGCGAAAATATGGATTCTGTAATATCAGGTTACAGAAAACTAACCGGGCAGGCCCCCATGTATGGCAAATGGGCATATGGTTATTGGCAAAGCAAGGAACATTATGAAAACCGGGCCGAACTGCTAAGCGTTGTAAAGGAATACCGGGATCGCAAAATTCCTATTGACAATATCATACAGGATTGGGATTATTGGGATGGACAGAAAAACTGGGGACAATTATTTTTTGATGAAAAAAAATATCCAAATCCAAAAGAAATGATTGACATCATTCATAAACAAAATTTTCATATAATAATATCAATCTGGACAGGACTGGGACCAAATACTCCTGTTTATAAAGAAATGCAGAAAAATGGATTTTTGTACTCTCCGGTTGGCTGGGCAGGTTTCAGGTACTACGATGCCTACAATCCGGCTGCAAATGATCTTTACTGGAAATACATGAACGACGGCTTATTTTCCAAAGGAATAGACGGCTGGTGGATGGATTCAACCGAGCCTGATATTATTAACGCTCTGACAAAAGAATCGGAAGAATATGAAATGAAAAAGGTTGAAAATAATCATCTCGGTTCGTTTGCAAAGTATCTCAATCCTTATTCTTTGTTAACCACTGAATCGGTGTATAAAAACCAGCGCAAGGTATCCGATAAAAAAAGGGTTTATATTCTTACCAGGTCAACGTTTGCAGGTCAGCAAAGGGCAGCTGCAACAACCTGGTCAGGTGATATCGGGGCGGACTGGAGTATTTATAAAAAACAAATTCCTGCAGGCATTAATCATTGTATGGCGGGAATACCCTATTGGACATTTGATATAGGGGCATTTGTAATTGGAGCTTACGGAGGTGTGTTTTCCAACGGAGGAAAAGATCCGGCATATCAGGAATTATACACGCGTATGTTTCAGTTTGGCACATTTTGCCCGATATTCAGGTCACACGGTTCAGAAACTCCCAGAGAAATATGGCAATTTGGTGAGTTTGTCCCAACACTTATTAAATTTGACAACCTTCGGTACCGACTGATGCCTTATATATATTCACTTGCAGCTCAGGTTACCAATAACGGATATACCATAATGCGTGGATTGCCAATGGATTTCGAGTACGACAAAAATACTTTTTCGGTAGATGATCAGTTTATGTTTGGTCCGGCATTAATGGTTTGCCCGGTGACTGAATATATGCTTCATCGTCCCCCTGAGCATAGTGTTCCAATAACAATGGATCATTTTAAAACAATGGATGGCAAACAGGGTATAAGTGCAAAATACTATAAAGACGTTGAGTTTAAGAAATTATCTCTTGAAAAAGTTGATTCCTCAATTAATATATTCTGGTACACTGGTCGACCCGATTATGTTACAGACTCTTCCTTGGCCATTCGCTGGGAAGGGAAACTGATACCCTCGCAAACCGGGAAGCACCAGTTTCATATTAAATGCTTTGGACCGAGTAAAATATTCCTCAATGGCAAAGAACTTCCTTTTGTTTATTCAAGTGTAGAAGCTTATACAGATTTTGTTGAGCTTGAAGCGGGAAAGGAATATGATTTTGCAGTAGAAAAAACCAACTCTTCTTCAGGTGCATTCAGAGTACTGCTTTATTGGAAAACACCGGAAATTTTTGCTAAAGAAAAGGTTATCGAAAAAAGGGAGCAATCTAGAAAAGTGTATTTGCCTGAAAACAGCAAATGGTTTGATTTCTGGACTGGAAATCTTTTAAATGGCGGACAGGCTATTTCATCTGAAGCACCCATAGATAAAATCCCATTATTTGTGAAAGCCGGATCAATTGTTCCAATGGGCCCATTTGTTCAGTACGCTGAAGAAAAAACTGATCCGATTGAAATCCGAATTTATCGCGGAGCCGACGCCACTTTCACCATTTATGAAGACGAAAACGACAATTATAATTATGAAAAAGGCTTCTTTTCTACAACTAATTTGCAATGGAACGATTCCAAACGAATTCTTACAATTGGCAAACGAAAAGGTTCATTCCCGGGAATGCAGAAAGATCATACTTTTCAAATTGTAATTGTAACAAAAAATAAAGGAAATGGGATAGATGTATCTACAAATCCGGATAAAACCGTTCATTATAATGGAGAGGAGCAGGTAATAAATTTTTAATCAGATACTTCATTAGGAATTATCTACCATGCTTTTTTTCTTCCCTGGTGCCAGAAATATCCCGACTCAACTTTTGATGTCGCCAATTCAAATAATTCTTCTGCCGGTTCTGAGGGCTCCCTTAAAGCTCCTTTGCCACCCATATCGGTTTTAACCCAGCCTGGATCGAAGCTTGATACAGTGATGTTCCTGTCTTTCAACCTGCTTGCCAGAGTTCGGGTATACATGTTAATTGCTGCTTTAGAAATCCGATATGCAGGTGCATAACTATTTGTAGCCTCATTCAACGAGCCCAGGCCCGAGGACAAGTTAATAATATGCCCGCCGTTATTTAGCAATGGAATCAATTGTTCTGTAAGCCCAATCAAACCTATCAAATTTACTTCAAGTGTTTTTCGTAGTATTTCGACAACCACTGTCGAACTTTTATCCAGGTTAACACCGGCATTGTTAATTAACACATCAATTCTTTCTTTTGATTCTTCTATATTTTCAATAAAACGTTTAATACTTACAGGATTTGACAAATCAGTTTTTCTGACTTTTATATTTTGATGCCGGATAGGAGAATTGCCGGAAGTAGAAATTCCTATTACACGCCAACCTTCGTCCAGGAACTTCTCAGCAGTAGTTCTTCCAATGCCACGACTTACTCCGGTAATTATTGCAAGTTTCATTTTAAATATTTATTCCGAATTAAACAATTTATGACGGGAAAGGTTCTTGATGCTCCAAAAGTAGAATAAAAATTTGGTAGTCACTCAATGCTCTTTATATTGCCTCTAAAAAATAAGTTAAAAATATAACAGCCACCAAAATTCCAAATGCGTCAAAGCAGAATTAAATATAATTCAATTAGAACTGCACTATAATCCCAATTGTAGGTAGAATAGTACCCCCACTGGTCTGGTCCAGCTTTTTCAAAGTATATCGGTTAGGATTGGACCTGACAGGCACTGAAGCATCTATAATATAAATTGGAGGACTATCTGCTTTTAAATTATATACATTCTGGATATCTATGTAGCCCATTAACGACCATCTATCAAAAAAGTAACTCTTGTCAATCCTGATATCCAATTGATGAAAAGGTTTTAACCGTAGGGTATTGAATTGCGAATAATCAGGATATACCTTCGCCTGAGCATCCCAGGCAGCTACTAATTCGGATTTTTGAAGATCAATTGGAGTGTATGGAAGTCCCCCTGCAAACCGCCATTTAAAACCTACATCCCAATGCCGGTTTAACTCTTTTCTAAAAAGTATATTAAGAATATGACGGTTGTCCCAGGCAGATGGTACGTATTTGCCATAAATATTTTCGAATTCACTGCGAACGAAAGTATACGATATCGTTATATCTGCACCTCTGAGACTTTTATTCTGATAAAGTAATTCTATTCCATACGCCCTGCCAACACCGGTAGATCTAACTTCTTCATCACCATATGTACCAAAATCGGCTCCTTTATTGGCTAGTGAAATTGAATCGTTTACTGAAAAAATATAATGATTGTATAACTTGTAAAAACCTTCAATTGATAATTTTGAATCCTGGTTAGGTAGATAATTTAAACCTGTTACCCAATGGTTCGACGAAATATAAGTTATGCCATTTGCCTTATTAACTAAAGCTCCTGAATTATCTCGAAAACCTAGTGAAGTATATGGTGGAATTTCGTAATAAATTCCTGTATTGAAGTTTAAAAACACCTTTTTAGTTAATGAATATGATGTAGAAAACCTTGGTGATACTTGGTCTATAAGGTTTGCCATTTTTTTCGAGTAATTATTTGCATCGGCACGAATTCCAACAGATAGTGTAAGTTTTTTATCAAAATATTCTTTGCTTATCTGGCCCAATACTCCCCATTTGAAAAAATCCAGGTTTGACTTGTATAAATCCGGTGTTCCTGTATATGTCAAACGATATGTATTGTTATAATATCGACTATACTCAAAATCGGCGCCATATATTATTTTAAACCCTTTTTTGGTTAAGGTATTATTTTCATAACGAAATTTATTCTCAGATTCAAACGAATTATAATCCAACAATTTATTTGCAGGTATTTCAATGTTATTTAAATATTTGTATTGAATATTATTTAACATGTTTCTGCTGGCAACCCATGTATCGTATCCATGATCTTTAAAATGTCTGTATACAACACCTAATGTGTAGTTCCATTGTTTATTTATTGGAAGATAATTGAGAATATAACGTTGTTCCTCAGTTTTATTTGCATTTAAATTAAGAGTAGACTGATCAATTGCGCCTAATCCGATAAAAGTTATTTCATCTTTGTTCCCGATATTTGAATGTGTTTTAAATTGAAAATCGTTATAAACAGGTAAAAAAGGCAATCCAAGTTGACTAAAAAGAAACTGAAGATAGCTTCTTCGTGCTGAAAATATAAATGTTGAGCTATTAGATATAGGACCATCAAGAGTTAAAGCAAGATCAGACGCACCAAGGGTACCACGAACTTTCAATTTATCCCGGTTGCCTTCAATGAGTTTAAAATCAAGAACTGAACTTAATGCATTTCCCCTGTCAACCGGGAAAGCGCCAGAGTAAAAGTTGACTTCCCTGACAAAATCTACATTAATAATGCCAACAGGTCCTCCTGAAGCCCCTTGTGTGGCAAAATGATTTAAATTAGGAATTTCAACATCATCCAGATAAAACCTGTTTTCACTTGAGCCACCCCCGCGCACAATAACATCATTTCGAAAAGAAGGGGTAGATGCTACTCCTGGAAAAGACTGGATTACCTTAGATATATCCCTGTTTCCACCGGGATTTTTGTCAATTTCTTTTATGCCAATATTTACTAATGACAAAGGACTTTCTATATCTCTCCTAAATGGTGAAGCTTTCACTACAATTTCCTGAATTGACAGTGCCGATTCTTTTAATTTTACTTCAATATATACCTTGTCGGCATTAGTAACCATTATCTGTTCCGATGCATACGGTTCAAAACCTATGCAGGAAACTCTCAATTCAATGTATCCGGGTTTAATTCCTGTTAGTTGGAAATTTCCATCAGCATCCGTAATTGTTCCAATACTTGTTTCCCAAATTGCTACTGATGCATACGGAACAGGATTGTTGTTTTCATTGTTAAATACTTTGCCCTGAATAACGCCTTTATCGTTACTTTGGCTAAATAGGCTAATACTTGAAATGATTAAAAGTACAAAAAATAGAATAATTAGGTTTTTCATATTAATTAACACACTTTTATTTCATTAACAATAAATTCAATATCCTTGTTTAACAAAATTTAAATTGTTTTAACATTTGCTTATCTAAAAGCTTTCGCTACGTATTACCCAGATGTGATTTATATGCTATGAAAATTAAAGTAAATGATACGGTTATATGGATAAAATATCTTACAAACCACTAAAAAATATAGCTACTTAGTGGCCTACCATTATATGAATATAATCACTTTAGAATAAGTTATCAAATAGATGAACCTATACAAAAGAAGCAATATAAATGAAATGACACTAATTCTACTTTAACAGATTAATGGAATATTTCGTCCCTACGGGACTTTATACAATTTAAGGATTTTTATTCTATAAATATTGCGCCTCTACGAGGCTTAAAATAGTGCCAGAGGCACGAAATATTTATAGAGAATTCAAATATATAACATTTATAAATCCCGTAGGGACGGCATATTGGTAATTTGTCAAAGTAGAACTAAGAATAAAATTTGATCTATTTTAATATGATTTATAAGCCATTTGTTCAATATCTTTACTCAACGTGAGCCCGTACTTTTGAATATTTGCCCTTTTTATTTCAAATTTGATTTGAGTATTGCGAATAACGAAGTTTATTCCTGAGCCAACATCTATTAACCCATCCTTTTCTGAAATAATTAAAGTATGCGCATTGCCAATTTTCTCAATAGCTTTTGCAATATCTTTACTCTGCCAGAACCCAACAAAAAGAATATGGCTTTGGGTAATATTGCTGACTGATTCCAAAAAACGGACAACAATATTTTGCTTGCCGACTGTTCGGCCAGCAGTAATTTCCTTTAATTTCTCATAAACTGACTTGTGTCCAATAACGTCAATAATGAAATCCCCGGAGACATTTTCCGCGGGCCATTCAATATAATGCGTGAAGTTGTAAATTGCTGCAGAAATAGTCTTTTCTTCCTGCGCAATTGTGTTTATAGAAAGTACTGTAAAACTAAGCAGTGAAAGTAATGCCCTTTTAAGCCTCATTTGATCTGATGTTTTAATAACTATATTAGTCCTCTATCGAAAAATGAACCACCTGGATTGATTTATTTTTCAAAACGTCATAAGCTTGAATTTCAATTTCATAATTACCAGGGGTAAATCCTTTAACAGGTATTGCAGTATAAACATCTTTTTTGCCATTTATCCGGTATTCAATTTTTTCTCCTCCGGCAGCGTTATCAGTTGCAGCAATATAAAGCATCGTATTGGAAGGGTAAATGTCATATTTATCACCGTGAATTGTTTTCTCACCGATGGCTTTTACACTAAAATGATAATAAATTTCAGGGGCAATATTGTCTACAAAAAATGCAAATTTTTTGGCAATTTCTGTATTATTTACATTATCAACAGCATGGTATTCCATTAAATGGTAACCATCTTTATCAATGGCAAAAGGTCCGGAATATTGTGCTGAAGTTCCATCTAAAGTATAATCTACTGATTTTATGCCAGAACCGGCTTCATTGGTATTGATCAAGATTTTAGTGTCTTTTGTGATAAATAAGGTATCATGATTGGTATATTGGACCCCTTTAAATGATACTTTTGAAAAAGGGGCAGTTTTGTCCATAAAAACCTGTTGTGACTGGGCCAATGCTACATTACCAACATTGTCGGAAGATGCAAAATTGATTGTGTTCAAGCCTTCGCTCTGAATAGCAAATGGTTCGGAATATTGTTCTTTCAGGGAACCGTTATTGATGGAATAGTTGATTTTTGCGACACCGGACTTTTCATCTGCAGCATTAATTTTGATTTTGCTGTTACCCGAAATAAAAAGTACTTTCCCTTTGTATTGATCTCCTGAAATTTCCATACTCATCACGGGAGGTTCATTATCAATATAATAATTAAAACCTGAAGCAGATTCCGGATTTAAGGAACTGGCATCTGCACCTTTTGCTTCATTTGAGGTGCTTATCACTTTCGGCGCCTCTTTATTTCCGACATTGTCAATAGCGTAAAATTGAATCTTTGATTTACCATCCTTTAATACTGAAAGTGGAATTGGTGAAGTGTAAGTCTTCTCGGTCCCGTCATTAATTGAATAAATTATGCGGTTTACACCTGATAATGTATCTTTACTTACAAGGCGAATAGCAGCTTTAGACGATAATACATTTCCCTTTTTCTCCCCAATTATCTCATAAGAGGTGGCGGGCGCTGTAAGATCAATAAAAAATCTTTCTGACTTTGGAGATTCAACATTTCCAACATGATCCACTGAGTAATATGTAAGCTTGTATTCTTTTTCTTCTTCGAATGTCTTTGGTGAGGCATTTATATCCTGATAAGGCGCCTGATTAATTGACAAATAGGTAGCCTCTACTCCTGAAACAGTATCAATTGCTTCTACATTGAGTTTCAAACTTTTTCCAAAATAGGCTACACCATTTTTCATAAAGTGACTGGCATTATTCAGCTTAAGCTTTGTGATTGGTGGAACCCCATCAGCATAAACAGGGAAAATTACATCTTCTACAGGTAAAATTACTTTTTTGGTAACTGAATCAACTACCCAGGGATGCCTGATGGTATTGCGCCCTTCCGTATCAAAATACAATGGATTTGTATATTTAGTGGATTCTTCACTCCTTAATTGATACGACTGGGCATTTGGTTCCGGAGATGTAGCTATTCGTAAATAAACCGGTAGCGATTTATTTACATATATTTTGTTGTCGGGACCAGTATATATATTTTTTTTATGTTTAAGTTGCTCTTGCGCCCCAGCTCCAAAAGACAATATCATTAGAAATGCAGTGAAAATTTTAACTTTTTTCATAGGATTAAGTTTGATAACTTATATTTGTTATATAATATTATTTTATCTAACGCAATTTTTTATCATAAGGTTATCTAAATTAAAGGAAAAAATCCTATTAAAGAAAAAAATGAGTAAGAATACTCACAAAAAAATATAATTTGTTTTATTATCTGATCAAATTTTTATAGCCATCCAGAAATATAT
>Ga0182017_10003530_pt1 | contig 11637 bp, 7 predicted proteins | sample 712E3DmetaG_FD_120492 | JGI IMG/M metagenome (GOLD analysis project Ga0182017, IMG submission 120492) | Permafrost microbial communities from Stordalen Mire, Sweden - 712E3D metaG | ecosystem: Environmental > Terrestrial > Soil > Wetlands > Permafrost | place: Sweden: Stordalen | collected... | reverse complement strand
TGGGATAGTCTTTATTGGTGGAGCTGGGGTGTCAATAGGCAGAACTTTTGAGTTTGAATTCAAACTGAGCCTATGACCTGGTCGCCAAGGCGCTGTTCCGATGTTTTTGCCGCCGCACCAATGCCTTTCAGGTCACGAACCAAGGTTTGATTAGAAAAGTTATATTCCTCCTAGGGTGAATATTATTTAAACAGTCAATACGTTTATAAAAATTTAATCTAACTTACAATAATTGTATCAGCCTTTGACTACTCGAAATAGGAATGTTATACTTCAAAGCAAAATATATTCATTTATGAAATTCAATTAGATTTTTAAAAAGAAATGGCTTGTGTTTGAATGCGTCATCATTTACTTATCTCCATTGTAGGTATTCTAATCATTGCAGTGGCTCTTGCCGGTCTATTAAGTGAGTTGGGCTCGCGTTCCAATCCTGCGGATGCGCAACAAAACGAAAGTAGTATCATTTTAGAAAACGGCACTAAAATGACGTTTCAAACGTATAATCTTCCCTCAAATTCCGCCGGACTAGGTGCTAATACGTCTGGCACAACATCAGATGGTAAAACAAACGGTACGTCTTCAAATACCACTGGCACCAATGCAGGTGCTTCAGCGTCATTAACGAGTTCAACGAACAATAATCCTTCTGATACTACATCATCAACCAGTAAAACAAACAGTTCCTCTTTAAATTTAACGTCATCTACTAGTGCAATCAACACTTCGTCATCGAGTACTACCGGTATTACCAATGGTAATTCAAGTCAGACAACATCAGCCGCCAAAACTAATACCGGCTTATTGTTTAGTCCCGGGAACTCAACAGATCGATGTTATGCCCCACCACCTAATGTCCCTCTATTTGAAGTAAGCGGTGCCGCGCACACCAGGTATTTGCGCGAGTCCATAGGCGGCCAATATGAAGCAGGTACCTGGAATCAAGTCGATACTAAATCTTTTGATTATCAAGCGCTGATGATGCTACCAGATGCGATTCCTCTGATTTTTAGCTTCCCCTGGAATGGTTTAACCTTATCCCTGATGAGCGAACCCCAGGAACAGCCATCTTCCTTGTATTCTGACACCATTACAGTGAAACCTTACACGACCGGTCAAACAATCCTTCCAGGAGTAATTCCAACATCTTTATCCATTCAGAATGTCAACATAAATGGACAATTTACTCCTGAAACCGCTATTTTCAATTCCTCCGGGACAGTGTCCAGTTATACATGGCAATCCAACATATACGATTTCTCCTCGGACCAATTAAATGGAGACACGACGACAAACGACCCCTTGTATACACAACTCCCCCCGGATCTCCCGATCAGAATTAAACAATTAGCACAACAAATTACTGCTTCTGCTAACACGCCTTATGAGTAGGCTAAAGCGCTAGAATCCTATCTTAGAGCCAATTATAAGTATGAATGGGGGAAAGATGATCCACTATTTAACAAAAAGCCACCATCGCAAGACCCCGTGGATTGGTTTTTGTTCGACGACAAAAACGGTACTTGTTGTAACTTCAGCAGTGCCTTTGTTATCTTGGCACGTTCAATCGGTCTTCCTGCGAGAGTTGTTTCCGGTTGGGCAATCGATGCAACGGACCAACAACAGACGGTATATGCAATTCAAGGTCATCAATGGGCCGAAGTGGGCTTTGCTAATCTGGGATGGGTTACATTTGAGCCTACGGCCAGTGGAGGTGCTCCATCAAGGGTTGCGGCTGAATCTACCACAACGACAACCACTTCAACTACCACAGAGCCAATGTCGACTACCACAACGACCACTCTAACTACGACGACAACCCCTGCCACGACTCCTGCGACTGGTTCCTCACTAGAATCTACGATAACAGAGATTACCTCGGTTGCTGCTGTAATTAATAAGGGAAAAACCTTCAACATCATCGGTACGGCAAAATCTGCTAACGGTACCCCAATTGACGGCCTATTCGTTGAAATATACATTAACCCACAAAAGCAGATTACCGGAGGGCTGTTAGTAGGGCAAGGTACGGTTACAAAAGGTTCATTTAATATTTCGGCCGAGGTCCCAAATACAACTGGATTAGGAAATTACCAAATACTCGCGCATTGCCTGGGAAATGCTGAATATGCCGGATCATGGAGCGATCCCCAGATAACAGTTGTGACTGATACTATAATTATTCTTAATGTTCCGGCACAGATTAAGGCTTCACAAGCGGTCACGCTGCAAGGCACACTTACCGAGTCAGACTCCACTCCGATCCAGGGACAAAGCATTGACATTTCTCTAAATGGGGTTTCAGTTAACCAATTGGTTACGGATGAAAATGGACAGTTCCAGTGGGAACAGACTTTTATCCAGGTTGGTGATAACACGGTAGAAGCGAATTTCTTTGGGACGGCATATCAACTGCCGTCAAGCCAAATTATTAGCGTCAATGTTCTGATCCCGACAGTGATGAGTTTACAGATTACGGGGAAAGCTCAAACTGGAAAATCATTGGTTATTACCGGAACACTGCTGCAGGAGAAGATACTGGCCCCGGTGGCCAGCCAAACGGTGACGCTGAGTGTTGACGGGCAAATAATAAGTAATAAGGCCGTCACCAGTCAGAACGGTGTGTTCACCCTAAGTCATACGTTTAAAAAAGCAGGGAGCGTTGAAATCGAGGCCAGCTTTGCCGACAGTGCAACTTATGCGGCAGCCCAGGCCAAAACTGGCCTAGAGATAGATACTGCGGGGTCAAGTAAAATGCTATTGTTGATCAGCGGCGGCAGCGCCGCCTTATTGGCGATACTGGCCGCCGGTTTGTTTTTCTGGGTGCGGCAGCGGAAGAAAACTGCCTCAGTAACAAAACAGTCCGGTGCTCAGCCCGATTCGGCCGTGCGGGTTGTGACGATCCACAAAAACTCCAATGGGTACTGGTTGAAAATCGAATTTACGCAAATCGATCAGGCATTCCCGGATGTTTGGGGAACCAGCGATGAATTGGAAATAACGTTCGTATTATTGGATCGGGATGGTAAAGCTATGGTAGGCAAATCTTTAGAAATTTTAATCGGCCGTGAAGCCTTAAGCGCCGTTATTGATGACAGCGGTATGGCTAAAATACAGCATACGTTCGGACAAAAAGGAGAATATCTAATAAAGGCCAGATATTGGGGACCAACAAGGGATGAAACTGCCCTATCTGAACGCATGTTGCGCATCGTTGATTACCGTGAAGAGATCGTAAGATTATTTAAAGACTTAACGACCATGTTACGGGAATTTGGCGTCAGTTTCGCACAGCAAGCAACACCGCGCGAAATACAGAGAGCAGTCCTGGGTTGGAAAGAAGATATCCCTGTGGAGTCTCTGGAATATTCAGTAAGCTATTTTGAGGAAGCTGATTTCTCCACACATGTTGTTAGCAGAGACACGTATGAAAAAATGTATTTAGCGCAAAAGAACATAACACAATATGAACCCAATAAAAACAACAACTAAGAAATCTTTATTACTCCGGTCGATAAAACCGGTGATTTTTGCCCTATTATATTCGGCTGTTGCTTTTTATCTGTTTTCCTCCCTTGGTCCAATATACCGTTACCTGCATGCAGACGTAACTTTCCTGGTTTTGCCTTTTCTGGGATATTATTTTCTTCGGTTGATTTCACGTTTGTGTCCAATATTCTTTCCGACGAGACGTGGTTTCATCGCGGCGTTAATTTTAAATGGTTTGGCTTTCTCTTTCTTCAGTTTTTTCTTTTTGGACCATGCACAGGAATTGTCAAATATCCCATCATGGTCTCACTTCCAACTATTTTTTGCCTATTTGAAACAACTGACGGTGCCGGCAATCCTGTTCTTCGCCGGCTATACGGTTGCAAAATTAGTGGAACCAATAAAGTTAACCGCCGCAGGTTCAAGGGTCTTTCCTATTGTCTTATCAGTTGGGCAATCATTAATTGGGTATTCGTTATGGAGGGCATCTTCTGTTTTTTACCCATCATGGTCTCCCTCGCGGGGAATTGGTCTGATTCTTTTTACCGGCATGTTGACTGTAGCAGTATCTGGCCTAGGCGAGTACGGGCTAAAATCTAAATACCCCATAATCGTAGATACTGCTGATTGGCTTAAAACCAGCCCTGTAGGGAAATTTTATTTGGGCGCTTTGTTTGCCACCTATTTCATTTTTATCCGTCCCGCGGTGATGTCGGCCACTCAATGGGGACACATAATTGAATGGTTGATCGTATGCGGTATGTCTTGGTATATAGTCGCGACCGCTAAATCAAGTTTAGATAACAAATATTGCCTTCCCGTGAAGGAAACAGAGTGGCAAAAACATTCACAGGAAATATCCGAATCAGTGAGTGAAGACTTTAAGAGGCTGGTTCGTTTACAAGAGGGATTCGTCAGGACATCCGACAAAGCCAATTTGGTCGATTCGTTACAACAAACATTAAAGCTGAATAACGTGAGTGATGACGAGATTAATTCATTACTCGTAAACATCAAGGAGCACAAGGACCGAAAGGTCCCATGGTACGCTTTCGGCGTTTGGAAGCGCCGTATCCTAATGAAAAATCATCAAATCAGGCGGGAAGTTTTGGCTAAAACCATCTCTAATTTGGAAACTGTAAGCCATCCCACTCGACAAATTTTATAGGAGATACTAATGAAAGAATCGGAATTAATTGAAGCAAAAAAAACCTGCGAGCAAATTGTAGAGGGGGTAGCCACGGTGTTTGTTGGGCACAAACCCATGCTCAGAAAACTACTTGCCGGAGGGCTTGCCAATGGACATATTCTTTTTGAAGATAATCCGGGCTTAGGAAAAACTCTCTTAGCAAAAGCTTTCGCTAAGGTTATCGGGTTTGATTATGCTCGAATTCAATTCACTCCAGATCTGTTACCTGCAGACATCGTTGGTACGCGGGTATGGCGGCAGAAAGACTCGACGTTTGAACTAATGCGCGGACCAATCTTCACAAATATTCTGCTGGCTGACGAGATTAACCGCACGCCACCCAAGACCCAGGCGGCTCTGCTCGAGGCAATGGAAGAGCGTCAGGTTACCATCGAGGGTGAAACTAATATGCTCAAAGCTCCCTTTTTTGTTTTGGCCACGCAAAATCCGATCGAGCAGGAAGGAACGTATCCTCTACCGGAAGCACAAATGGATCGTTTCATGCTGAAGATGTCCATGGGTTATGCCGAAACCGTAGAGGAAGAGAGTAACATTTTATCTCGCAGGATACAATGGCGTAAAGATGATCCAAGCGCTGATATCAAACCGGTGGTTACAGCTGCGGAATTCTTGAATTTGCAGCACCACGTTGAAACTGACATATATATGGATAAATCTATAATTGATTACGTCAGTAAAATTGTTCGCGCTACCCGCCTACATCCTAAAGTAGAAGTTGGTTCAAGCCCCCGGGGTGGGTTAGCTCTGATCAAAATTTCCCGCGCGATGGCGATGATTAATGGCCGCGATTTTGTGACACCCGATGACGTAAAAGATTTTACAATTGATGCTTTGGCCCATCGTATTATCTTGAGAATTGAAGAAAATTTGGAAGGAGTTAGCCCACGGAATATTATCGATGATATCGTAAAACAAATACCCGTCCCCACCGATTTTAATCCGCGCTAATGTAATGCTGACAAAATACTCTTTAAAATTTATTACTATATTTATCTTTAGCCTGTTAATCGGTTTGATATTGGGCAACCGGATTATTATCGCGATGAGTTTGTTGCCCGTTAGCTTTATATTGGTTGGTATAATTATCGAATCTCCGGGGGATGTTCTTATCCAAAAAACCTGGGACTCCTCACGAATCTGGGTTGGGGATATTATTGAAATTAAATATGAAGTTACTGTAAATAAGGGTTTGGGGCCGGTTTTTCTTTTGCAAGAACTGCCGGCGCATTTCGCTTTGATTGAAGGAAATAATTTGCAGATTTTTTGGAAAGGATGGCAGCCCCGTAATTTTACTTTCTCTTACAAAATATGTTGCACCAAGAGAGGAATCTATAATTTTCTCCCGGTGAAATGGGAATCAAATCAAGTTCTGAAATTGACACAGCCCCATCAAGGCGAGTCCGGAGAACCGATTGAAATCCAGGTTCATCCCAAAATATTGAATATCAGAAGGGTAAGAAATTTAAAGGGCATAAGCTCAGTGCCGTTCCCTGTAAATGATATGGCTAAAATAGGAGTGGCCACCACTGATTTTCGAGAAATCAGAAATTATGTGTACGGCGATCCGATTAAGAACATTAATTGGAAAGCCACGGCGCGAAGCTCCAGTCCGGAAATGTGGCCATTAACCAATGAATATGAAGTCGAGGGAAAGAAAACTGTGTGGCTTTTTCTGGACTCTGCGGGAGAGCTGGAAATAGGCACAAATATTAATAACGCCTTTGAATATTGTATCGAAGCTGCCAATGCCATAACTTATTATTATATTAATCAGGGATACCGGGTTGGGATGTATGTTTTCAACGGAGGCGGCGAGCTGTTGTATCCCGATGCAGGGAAAAAACAGTTTTTAAAAATATCCCGGCGTCTCCTTGGGTTGAGAACAGGGACGCGTAATGATGAGTTCCCCGCTGCAATCGAAAAAAGCCGGCAATATATATTGGGGAATACCCCGTTATGCGTGATTATTACCGGGTTGGACAGTAAACATGCCGACACTATTACCGCGGGAGTAAAACAACTGCACCAGATGCTGGGAAGACGGAGACGCAGACTGCCTATAATGGTTGTTAACATCGCCGGGTACAACATTATGCCAACCCACAGAGAATACGATGAGAACGCCTGTGCGCTACTCAAGCTTAAAACTCGTCCTACAATACAACAACTGCGCCGCTCGGGTGCTTCCGTACTGGATTGGAGTCCTTTCAAGGAAAGCTTCGGGACCGCACTAATCAAGCAGATGAAAGGAAGATGAGAATCAGTAATTGGGTATTCCAAACGGCTGAGGCCATGTTGATTGGCATCATGAGTCTTTGTGGGACAATTACGTTGGCTTCTACTAAATTATTCACTTCTTTTCAACAATCTATCAAGTTGCATGTCCCCGGAGTTGTGTCATATATACCTTTAATTATTGGCGTTGTGCTTTTCATAATAGGGGTCTTTTTGATTATGGTCAAAAACAAAGGCCGAGGTTTTTTCGCTGTATTAGTAATGTTGCTTTCATTTCCCAGCATATTAAGCTTCGATTCTCTGGATTTGTTCAGATTTTTCAAACTCGACTTAATTGGTGCAAAGTTCACGACTAGCCTTAACTCCGTCGAAATGACGGCGCTCGCGGTCGTAATCATCACCTGCTATCTTTTGATTAACTTCACGAGCCTCTTAAGGAAATCACGGAATGATCTTTCCAAACAGGGAGCTGATCTATCCCGGACCGGCGAGGTGTACTTTAAAAGTCACCTTGTCCTGCTCCAAATGATAGCTATTGCGCTTGTGATCGCTGCCTTCATCATGGTATTTGCGTTGGGGATCGAATCAGTATCGCATGTCGCGTTGGCGCGTTTGCAATGGGGCTTCTTTTTTGTGGGCTTGGGATGTGTTTTATTGATTATAGGCTCTATTTATTGGATTACATCGCGGAGAAAATGTTAATGGCATGCTAAAAGGGAGCCAGTTTTAGAAATCGGTCCCCTTTTTACTTGCCAAAAACACTTAGATCGTACATATTGAACTGACCATCACCCCTAAACTGGCATCATTGCTTTAGTGCTCTGTTTATCTCATCGATTATCTCGGCTTTCAGTCTTTCAATTTCAGCCTGTGCACGCCGTTTCCGTCTGATATGGGTTCCCCCCAGATTTATCACTGTTATCACGGCAATAATGCCTATAGCAACTAAAAGGTAGCTCCAGAAACTAAAAAACACTGAACGTGAGCTGGGAGTGGTCACCCGTGAAGTTGTGATAGGTGAATTAATAACAGTGGTGGTGATAACCACACTAGTGAGAGGCGTAGGCATGGTGGTGAACATCGAGGCAATCCACGGACCGGTGGCAGCAAGGCCGCCGTTGGAGTTCATCGTGACTGCTCTGACTTCCCACCAATATACAGTATTGTACTGTAAGGTCTCTTGAGAAGGTTCTGTATTTGTTGAGATATTGTCAGAGTAATCAAGAATCGCGAATTCGTTCGCTGAGGTATTTGCAGAAGCCTGAGCCAAAGCGAATTGATAGGTAATAGTAGAGCCGGTAGGGGCAGCTACTAAAGACCACGTGAAAGTGACGCCTGAAACTGGTACACCTGTTGCACCGTTTATCGGGAAGATCAGAGTAGAAGATCCTATGGTTGTCGTGATTGGTTGGGTAGTCGTTGTTACGATTGCTGGTGTTACGGTTATGGTATAAAAATTTTTAGTAATTCCATCCTGAGCAGTAACTACTATCGTAATGGTAGTGCCCCCATTGTTTAGGGTAATCGCTCCGGAGGTAGAGCCGCTGTTCACCATAGTCCCGTTAACCATTACATTGGCATTTCTTTGGTTTACGATCGGTACGACGGTAATAGCACTAATAACCGATACCAGATTATCAGTATAACTGGTTATAGTTGAAGTAAAAACCGGGGTCAGGGTGCCTGAACTGATCGTAAGATTGCTCAGTGTAGCATCATGAGATAATGCACTCGTGGTCATAATCGTCGTGGTTGGTTGGGTAGTTGTTGTGGTCGTGGTTGGTTGGGCAGTCGTTGTAGAAGACGACGGGCCGTTGACCATGGCAAACGGGGTACCGAGGAACTGCGCGGCAGTGATATTACCGCCGGCGCCCACGGTGATTTCCATGTAATTGGCGAAAGCGTTAGCTGTCGCATTGATGTTGGTCCAAGTGCTATTGACCGTGTTGTAGCATAAGAGAGCGCTATTTGCAGCGGTAACAGGAGAAGCAGTTGTACCGTAGAAATCGATTGAAGCGTTGCCTGAGACACTGCCAAAACCGAATGCGTCAAAATATTTTATCAGTGTAACAGTTGAAGGCAAAGCCGCGCTTACCGGATTTGCCGACAACGCAGCAACGCCCAGTGTTGTCATACCGGACGAAGCCGTGATATTAATACCAACCGTAGTTGCAGCGGTAAGAGTTATTCCGGAAGCACCAGTGACAAAAGTAGCAGCGGAAGGAGCAGCGCCCAGAGGTGAAGCATAGGAAACATTGGCGGTTGAAGAAGGATTACTAGCAGTGCCTCCCCAATAATTACGGGTACAATTCAGGACACCACCGGCTGAATCGACCGCATTTTTAGCATTGCCGCTGAATGAATTTAACATCACGGCGACCAGATTGTCGTTACCGGAAACATTAATGATATTATTTAAATTCTTGCTGATACTGTTATTGAACATATAAGTTCCGGAAGTAGCGGTAATAATGATTGCATCATGGGTTGACAGAACGCCGCAAGAAGTCACGGTATTGCCGTTAAAGGAAACCCCGGCCCCGGTATTACTGACGGTCAGGGCAGTGGTCAATCCCGTAAAAGTACTGGTATTGATAACAGACGCGTTACCGCCGTTCAAAATTACTCCTAACCCGGCGCCGGCAGTCCCGGTAAAAGTCGAATTGCTGACGAGGACATTAGCCTGAGCGTTGATGCCAATTCCGGTGCCGTCGATATTGAAAACGGAACCGGTGACGGTGGTCGGAGTTTTAGTCGTCAGGCCGACTGCGCCTGTCGCGACGGTAACTGTGTCGTTGCTGACGGTAGCGGATGCACCGGTGCCCGCGCCTGCCATTGTTAAAACACCGCCTTTCAGATAGGACTTTGTAACAGTCGCTGCCGTGGTACCGGCGCCGCCTACGGTGAGCAGGCCGCCTGCAGAAGCATCGATTGTGATGCTGTTTATAGTAACATTGGCGCCGGTTAAGGACCATGCGCCAGTGGACTGCAGGATAACATTGGCAGCATTACTGTCGGTACCCTGAATCGTACAAGCGACGGTGGTATTGGCAGGGTAAAGGCTGTGATAAGTACCGGCAGTTAATTTAATATTTGCACCGGTAAGGGATTGGACGAAAGCCAGTGCAGTTGCTAAATCATTGCTTTGTGTCAATAAAATACCCGCGCTGTTATAGACAGAAGCAATCCCGGGTAAGGGACCGGTAGTAGGGTTAGTAATAGTAATGACATTAGAAGCTACGACAGTAGGTTCAGCCGCAGTGCTTAAGGAAATACTGTAATTACCGATAGTTGCTGGGTTGGTAATATTAGTAAATGCCAATTGAACGGATGCTCCGGATCCGATAGTCCCGATCGGGACAGAACCGTTGAGTGTATTAATAGTAGCTACCTGCCCGGCGATGGTAGTATCGGCAGTGATTGTTGTCAGGGGTATTGCATTTGAGCCGTTACCGGGACCGGCTTGAATGGTCACGGCAGGATTACCGACCAACATGCCCGTAGCGAAAGTAACGACGATTGCGGACGAATTGGCGGTTTGGGTAGAGCCTAGTGTAAATGAGACAAGATAGGGAGTAGCGACGCTGATCGTAGTGCTGCCAACAGCAAGTGTGACACCGCTCATCGCGGCGACCGGAGATACCAGCACGGCCGCTGACATCGCAACTACAGCGACTACGCCTAAAATCTTAAATAATTTGCTTTTCATCGATTGTCTGACCTGCTTATTGTTCCATTTCCTCAAAGACTAGAATATTTTGATCTATTTTAATTCGTTAAGCCTCGGCTGTAATACCCGGTAGAATATTATCATTTTCTCGACAGCCCAACGCTTCAAATCCTCATTAATGAGGCCTTGAGTCCGTTCCACGTACAAACGAGAGTTTTTACTACCCCATTCATACTGCAAAATTACCTTTTCTCCAGCTAACCGCTCAATTTCATCGTTATATCTTGCTACTTCGTGCAGCATTCTCTGATTCCAGCGCCTGTCATCGCTTTCAAAATGAAGTTCTACGCCAAGGCGGTTACGAGGCCTTCCCCCAAAATACCATTCGAAATGAATGTTTCTTCTTCCAAAAAATATTGCAAAGTAATAACGCCCATCAGGTTCATGAAGACGTATAGGAACAAGTTTTACAAATCTTCGACTAATGTCAGTAAAAAACTCGATGTATTCGTATTGACTGGGAGTGTGAAAATCGCTCGATGAGTGGTTATCGAAACGCAGCTCGGGTTTTTCATTACCAATTTCGTTGGTGGTAAAAGTTGAATGAGCTTCAAAAATTTGAGGTTGTTTGTTTATGGGGAAGCCAAACATTTTGATACAATCTGTCTCTATTCCATTGGCTTGTCCTAAGGTAAGTCCCAATCGCTCTCGAATTTTGTCTAAATCATTTCTTACGGTTTGTAAATTTCCTCCAGACCGCAATATGGCAATAACGTGTTCCTCATATTCTAGTTCTGGTTTACGTGCTTTATTACTGATGTCACCAGCGCCAAAATTAAACACGGTACTGACGTCGCTCAGACGAACTTCCTTAACGACGCTGTCTTGAATTTTTACACTTTGTGTATTGGTATCAGCAGACACTGTCATGCCACAGAACGGACATGCCTTCCATTGAGGGTCTAAAACTTGACCACATTGTCTGCACTCTCTCATTTCCGGTAATTTTATACCGCAAGTAGGACACACCTTC
>Ga0182017_10003529_pt1 | contig 11639 bp, 10 predicted proteins | sample 712E3DmetaG_FD_120492 | JGI IMG/M metagenome (GOLD analysis project Ga0182017, IMG submission 120492) | Permafrost microbial communities from Stordalen Mire, Sweden - 712E3D metaG | ecosystem: Environmental > Terrestrial > Soil > Wetlands > Permafrost | place: Sweden: Stordalen | collected... | reverse complement strand
TAACAGTGAAGTTGATCCCATTAGGTGGAAACAAGATGTATTGAAAAAATACCCTTCGAAAGTTGGTAAAAAACGCGATAAATCAATTATCGTCAACGAAGGCGACAAGTCTCTGCAAATTCAAGCCAACGTCAGGACCATCCCTGGAATCATTACACAGAGGGGGTGTACGTACGCGGGGTGTAAGGGAGTAGTTTTGGGCCCAACCAGAGATATTGTAAACATCACGCATGGGCCTATTGGTTGTGGGTTCTACTCATGGCTAACCCGCCGAAATCAAACCAAACCTCCAACACCCGAAGATCCGAACTTTATGACGTATTGCTTCTCAACAGACATGCAGGATTCGAATATAGTATTCGGAGGGGAAATAAAACTAAAAAAAGCAATCCGTGAAGCTTATGAAATGTTTAAACCCAAAAATATTGGCATCTTTTCCACTTGTCCGGTAGGACTCATTGGCGACGATGTTCATGCAGTAGCCCGCGAAATGAAAGAAGAACTCGGTATTAACGTTTTTGGCTTCAGTTGTGAGGGTTACAAAGGTGTCAGCCAATCAGCGGGACATCATATCGCAAACAACGGCGTATTCAAACATGTCATCGGACTCGATGATACAGAGCGAAAAGGCAAATTTAAAATTAACATGCTTGGCGAATATAACATCGGAGGCGATGCTTTTGAACTCGAACGCATACTTGAAAAAGTCGGCATTACATTAATTGCAACTTTTAGTGGCAACTCCACTATCAGCGACTTTGAAAATGCGCATACCGCCGATCTGAACGTGGTGATGTGTCACCGATCCATAAACTACGTAGCAGAAATGATAGAAAAAAAATACGGTGTTCCCTGGTTCAAAGTAAACTTTATTGGGGCCGAGGCGTCCGCTAAATCACTGAGAAAAATTGCAGAGTATTTCGGCGATCAGGAATTGAAAGAACGCGTAGAGAAAGTGATTGCAGAAGAAATGATTGCAATTAAAAAAGTGCAAGAAGAAATATGGCCCCGTACAGAGGGAAAGATGGCTATGCTGTTTGTGGGAGGTTCACGTGCACACCACTATCAGGAATTATTTACCGAACTTGGCATGAATACTTTATCTGCCGGTTACGAATTTGGCCATCGAGACGACTACGAAGGAAGAAGGGTAATCCCAACTATCCAGGTAGATGCCGACAGTAGAAATATTGAACAACTAAATGTTGAACCCGATGAAACCCGGTATAAACCACGCAAAACAGATGAAGAGCTTGAAGCTTTGAAAGGACTTGGCTTTGGTGGTTACGAAGGTATGATCGCTGATATGGAAAAAGGTTCTTTGATAATCGACGACATCAGTCATTACGAAATGGAAAAGCTCATTGAAATGTACCATCCCGATGTATTCTGCGCAGGTATCAAAGAAAAATACTGTGTGCAAAAGATGGGAATTCCGCTAAAGCAGCTGCACAGTTACGATTATGGCGGACCTTACGCCGGATTCGAAGGTGCTGTAAATTTCTACAGGGATATTGATATGATCGTCAACACCAGTATCTGGAAATTGATTAAAGCTCCCTGGGAGGCAGAGCCTGTAATTGAAGCGGAATATGCAGCATAAGAAAAGTACTGAGTACTGAGTACTGAGTACTTTATTTAACAATTTAATACCTTAAGAATATGTTACTTAGACATACCACAGACAAAATCATCGAACGGGAAGCGTTGACTGTCAACCCGGCGAAAACCTGTCAACCGATAGGCGCCATGTATGCAGCGCTAGGCGTCCACGGATGTTTGCCGCATAGCCACGGTTCACAAGGATGTTGTGCCTATCACCGTAGCGCGCTAACCCGTCATTATAAGGAACCGATTATGGCTTCCACCAGTTCGTTCACAGAAGGTTCATCGGTATTTGGAGGACAGGCAAACTTATTGCAAGCGATAGATACTATTTTTGCAGTGTACAACCCCGATGTAATTGCAGTTCATACCACATGCCTTTCCGAAACCATTGGCGATGACGTTAACCAGATTCTCCAAAAGGCTCGCGACGACAACAAGGTACCTGCCGGAAAATTTGTAATACACTGCAACACACCCAGCTATGTTGGTTCTCATGTAACTGGTTATGCAAACATGGTAACGGCCTTGACTAAATACTTTTCAACCAAGACCGCTGCCAAAAAGAACCAGGTGAACCTTATTTCAGGATGGGTCGAACCCAGTGATATGCGCGAAATTAAACGTATCGCTGCCGATATGGGCGCTAACATTATACTTTTCCCAGATACTTCTGATGTCCTTGACGCACCTATGACTGGCAAACATGAGTTTTACCCGAAAGGAGGGGTTACCATTCCCCAATTGATGAGTACCGGCGACAGCAAATTCACACTTGGACTTGGCCCATTTTGTACCGAAGATGCGGCCATTCTCCTAGACAATAAGTGCCGTGTAAAATTCGACATACTTGAAATCCCGATAGGAGTGAAAGCAACAGATGCTTTTATCGTAGCGCTTAGCAGAGCATCCGGGGTACAGGTACCCGATTCTATCACGGCCGACCGGGGAAGGTTAATAGACATGATAACAGACATGCACAAATACCTGTTTGGAAAACGTGTAGCTCTTTATGGCGACCCGGATATGCTGGTACCACTTACTGAATTTCTCCTGACGCTCGACATGAAGCCGATTTATATAGTTAGCGGTACCCCTGGAAAAAAGTTTGAAGCATCCATGGAAAGACTTCTAAGCAAAAAGGTTCCTGAAGCCAAATTCAAAAATGGCGAACGTGCAGACATGTTCTTGTTACATCAATGGATTAAGCAACAGCCAGTTGACCTGATCATTGGTAACACTTATGGTAAGTATATTGCCCGTGATGAGAATATACCCTTCGTAAGAATGGGGTTTCCCATACTCGATCGTGTAGGTCACAGCTACTTTCCAACCGTTGGCTATATCGGCGCCATGCATTTGCTAACTAACATACTAAATGTGATCATGGATAAACAAGACCGTGATTGTCCTGAAGAAAAATTTGAATTGGTAATGTAAATAGAATCAAGACTTAAGAACCAAGACACAAGATAATCTTGGTTCCCGCCAGTTGGCAGGCAGCCACTGGCTCTTGATTCTTTAATCTTAAAAATAAAAAACATGAGCTCCTTTCTTGCCGAACGTGAAAAACATATCCTCCGCACAGGCGAAGATCATTACACGATAAACTGTTCGCGGCCCAGCGTGGCCGGTTCGGTGAGCCAGAGAGCCTGTGTTTTCTGTGGATCCAGGGTAGTGCTCTACCCCATTGCAGACGCGCTACATCTCATACATGGCCCTATAGGATGTGCAGCCTACACATGGGACATTCGCGGAGCACTATCCTCGGGTCCTGAGATTCACCGATTAAGCTTTTCAACCGACCTCCGTGAAAAAGATGTTGTCTTCGGCGGAGAAATTAAACTATACCATTCATTAACCGAGCTCATCGACCGGTATACTCCAAAGGCTGCCTTTGTCTATTCAACCTGTATTGTGGGTGTTATCGGCGACGATATAGATGCTGTATGTATAACTGTTAGTAGTGAAAAACGGTTGCCAGTGATCCCGGTGCAAGCGCCGGGATTTATTGGCTCCAAAAAAGACGGATACAAAATTGCCTGCGAAGCGCTGGCAAAACTTATAGGTACAAGCGACAGGGATGTACCAACCTTGAGTATCAATATTCTTGGCGATTTTAACATTGCCGGTGAACTTTGGCTTTTACTCGATTATTATCGTCAAATGGGCATTCATGTAAATACAACCATCACAGGCGATGGTCGTGTAGATGATATCCGCAATGCACACAAAGCATCCCTCAATGTTGTGCAATGTTCGGGGTCTATGATGCATCTGGCTAAAATAATGAAAGAAAAGTATGGCATCCCCTTCATGAAGGTCTCCTACTTTGGTATCGAAGACATGTCAGATGCATTGTACGAAGTAGCAAAATTCTTTAAGGACGATAACCTGATGGCAAAAGCCCGTGAGATCGTGCGAAAAGAGTTTGGTCGCCTAATGCCAATTATAAAAGAATACCGGGAAAAACTCCAAGGCAAGAAAGCTGCAATTTATGTAGGTGGTTCATTTAAAGCGATCTCACTAATAAAAGCGCTTCGTCTTTTAGGTGTGCAAACGGTTGTAGTAGGTTCACAAACCGGTACAGCAGATGAATATAAAATCATCAGTGAGTTGTGCGATGAAGGGACTATCATTGTTGATGACTCCAACCCAATTGAACTCTCAACATTTGTGAAAGAGAAACAAGCCGATATCTTTATTGGCGGAGTTAAAGAAAGGCCCATCGCATACAAACTTGGTCTGGGATTTTGCGATCATAACCATGAGCGCAAAGAAGCTCTTGCCGGATATGAAGGCATGCTCAATTTTGCCAAAGAAATTTTTGCTACCGCTATGAGTCCTGTGTGGCAGTTTACTAAAAAAAGTACTGAGTAATTAGTTCATAGTAATTAGTAAAAGCCAAATCATGTAGCAGATTTTTTGATTATCAAAAATTAAGAATAAAAAAATTGTTTGCAAGAGTGAATTTTAAGGATAAACGAAACCGGTTATGCCTCCTTTTTTAAGGAGGTTGGGAGGTTAAAAACAAAAAAATAATATATGCTCACAATAACAAAATCATCTTACACATCCACCCGAAACGCCTGTAAACTTTGTGCACCACTAGGCGCAAGTGTGGTATTCAAAGGTATTAAGGGTTGTGTGCCTATGATTCATGGTTCACAAGGCTGTGCTACCTATATCCGACGTTATATGATCAGCCATTACAAGGAACCGGTGGACATAGCCTCATCAAACTTTAGTGAAGAAACCACCATATTTGGAGGAAATAAAAATTTCAATGCAAGTATCGATAACATCATAAAGCAGTACCAACCCGAAGTAATTGGTATAGCTTCCGCTTGCCTGAGCGAAACCATAGGAGAAGATGTAGAGAGGTTGATTTACGAATACCGGACAACAAATAGCGCTAAGCTTTTGCCGGTATTCGTGTTCGCCTCCACACCCAGTTACCAGGGGACACATATAGATGGATTTCACGAAGCCGTTACTGCAACCGTTTCTGTTTTTGCAGAGAGTAAAAGCAAAGGTAAGCATATTAACCTATTTCCGGGATTTGTATCGCCCGAAGATATTCGTCACCTGAAAGATATACTCGATGACTTTGACCTGGATTATGTTCTTTTTCCTGATTATTCCGACTCACTTGACAACCCGCACTGGAAAGAATACCAATTAATCCCTGAAGGCGGCACATTGACTGAAGACCTGAGAAGAACAGGATCAGCCAAAGCTTCGATCGAGTTTGGCTATGTATTGAACACAGGAGGCCTCCATGGACGGGTCAAAAAAAGCAAAATGGTTTTTACGGCAGCCGAGTGGCTCGAAAAAACCTATGATATTCCTCGCAAAGGCATAGGATTACCCATCGGCATCAAAGAAACCGACCGGTTCTTTAAAACGCTCGAAGCTTTGACCGGAAATACCACGCCGGAGCGCTATCAACGTCAACGAGGACGCCTGGTAGATGCTTATATTGACGGGCATAAATACCTGTTCGGAAAACGCGCTATCGTGTATGGTGAAGAAGATTTGGTGATTGGATTGATTTCATTTCTTGAAGAAATTGGTATAGAAACCATACTTGCCACATCCGGAGGAGAAAGCAATATGCTGAAAGACGAGATAAACCGGATTACCGATGGCAAACGAAAAGATATGATGGTTGTGAACGGCATGGATTTCGAAACCATCAATGATATGGTAGATGAACTAAAGCCTGATTTGATGATAGGAAATAGCAAAGGTTATTACATTACCCGCCGGCTGGGTATTCCGCTCATACGCGTAGGGTTTCCTGTTCACGATCGCGTTGGGGCACAGCTCCTCCGGCACCTTTGCTATGAAGGTACACATCAGCTTTTCGACCGTATCACCAACGCCCTCATCGAATATAAACAAGAGCATTCGCCTGTAGGGTATAAATATATTTGAGTACTGAGTATTTAATACTTAACACATAGTTGATAGATAAAAAATACGAATATGGACACAATCAAGACTCTAGCCCATCCCTGCTTCGATGCCGAAGCTAAGCTTACGCAAGCACGTGTTCACCTGCCTGTTGCCCCTAAATGCAATATTAATTGCAACTACTGCAACCGGAAATATGATTGTGTGAATGAAAGCCGCCCAGGTGTGACGTCAGCGGTACTAAGTCCTTACCAAGCAATTGACTATCTGAAAGAACTGGATAAATATCTCGAAAATATTTCGGTAATTGGAATTGCTGGACCTGGTGACCCTTTTGCTAACGCTGAAGAAACGCTCGAAACCATGCGGTTGGTCAAGGAAGCTTTTCCAGATAAAATCTTCTGTCTTTCTACCAACGGACTGAATCTAAAACCTTACATCAACAAAATTGCTGAATTGGGTGTAACACATGTAACCATCACCATCAATGCTGTTGACCCGAAAATAACCAGTCAGGTTTATTCCTGGGTACGGTATGAGAAAAAGGTATATAGGGGAATTGACGGCGCTGAATTAATACTGAAAAAACAACTCGAGTGCATCCCCCTGCTTAAGAAAAAAGGAATCATCGTAAAAATAAACACCATTATCATACCGGGTATCAACGACCATCATATACCCGAAGTAGCCAAAACAGTGGCAGCCCTTGGGGCCGATGTGATGAACTGTATGCCTGTTGTACCTAACAGCGATACGGTTTTTGAAGATATGGAAGTTCCTTCTAAAGCAATGATCTTTAAAGTAAGGACTCAGGCAAAGGAATATATGAAGATCATGTCGCACTGCTCGCGTTGCCGTGCTGATGCCGCAGGTCTGCTCGGTCAGGATTTTAAAGGTGCATTTGGCATGTTGCAGGAATTTGCATCGCGTCCGATTTTCCCAACAGATGACCGCCCATACGTTGCCGTAGCAACTTATGAAGGATTGCTTGTAAATATGCATCTTGGCGAAGCCGAATCGCTGTATATTTTCAAACAAACACCCAATGGTTTTCATTTTGAAGAAGAACGAAGAACCCCAGAATCCGGAACAGGCGATTTCAGATGGATGAATCTTGCAGGTATTCTTAAAGACTGTCGTGCCATACTTGTTGCAGGAGTGGGCGAAAACCCGACAAATATTCTGCAACACTCTGGTATCCGAGTCATCCAAATGACGGGACTGATTGACGAAGGACTTGAAGCGGTGTTCAATGGTAAACAAATAAAAACTGTAAAAAAAGCCGATGCATTTAAATGCGGCGAATCGTGTCGTGGAAATGCACAGGGATGCGCGTGAAAAAAGTATTGAGTACTGAGTACCAAGTACTAAGTATTATATCCTTATAATAATAAATTGCTAAATACTCAAATAAAATGAAAAAACCGACTTATCACATTCTGGTATGCAATTCATACCGTATTGCAGGTGATGCACAAGGTGCATGTAACAAGAAAAACGCTCCTGCACTTATTCAGTACATCATGGAATCAGCTGCTGACCGGGGCCTTGATGTTGCAGTATCAAGTACCGGTTGCCTGAATGTTTGTGCACAGGGGCCTATTATGGTAATTCATCCTAATAACCACTGGTTCGGAGCCATAACTGAAGATGCCGTGGATGAAATACTCGATAGCCTCGAAGCAGGGCAGGTAGCGGAGAAATATTTGATTAGTGAGTAGTGACAATTTGACAATTAGCGAATGCGCCAATATGCCAATGCCAAAAAAGATAAAAGAATCAAGAGCCAGTGCCTGTCTGCCAACTGGCGGAAACCAAAACTTTGTACTCGACAACTTAGTTACTAATAATCAATACTTTATATTTCATATTAATTCTCATGAAAAAAATTCACCTTATCGATACTACTCTCCGCGATGGTGAACAAGCGCCGGGAGTAGTTTTCTCTCTTAAAGAAAAATTACATATTGCCGAATTGCTTGATAAAGCTAGTATTACCGAAGTAGAAGTGGGAACACCTGCTATGGGTGCATTTGAAATTACCGATATTAAAACTATTGTCAATGAAGGGTTTAATTTCAAAACACTGGCATGGTGCCGTGCTGTTAAGGCAGACATTGATGCTGCCATAAAATCCGAGACTCAGGGCATCAATATATCATTCCCTGTATCGGAAATTCATCAACTTGCCATGATGAAAGATAAAAAATGGGTACTACATACTATGCACGAAGTAATGAGATATGCATGTTCAAACTTCGATTATGTAGCTGTTGGTGCACAGGATGCTTCACGTGCAGAATTTCCTTTTCTTTCTGAATTTATTAGTGAAGCTTTATATCTGGGTGCGTGCAGAGTGAGAATTGCCGATACTGTTGGTACGCTTAATCCAATATCCACTGCACGGCTTTTCAGAAAGATTAAAAAATATTTTCCTAAAGGTTCATTTGAATTTCATGGTCATAATGATCTAGGTATGGCAACTGCCAATACTTTTGCAGCCTTGCATACAGGGGCTGAGGCAGCTAGTGTAACTGTCAATGGATTAGGTGAACGGGCAGGTAATGCTTCTCTGGAAGAAATAGTAATGGCTCTTGAACTGAGCAGTTCTATACGCCATGGTATTAGAACTTCCGTACTTGGTGAATTGTCGCAATCAGTAAGTCAAGCTTCAGGTTTCCTTATTCCAGCAAACAAAGCTGTTACGGGCAGTAAGGTACTCTGTCATGAATCGGGTATCCATACTAATATTCTGCTAAAAAATCGCGAAACCTATCAAATTATAAAAGCTTCGCAAATTGGACGCACCGAACAGGATTTTATATTCGGAAAACATAGCGGAAAAAATGCTCTCATTGCTTTCTTAAACCAAAATAACATAAACCTTTCATGCAATGATTATGAAAGAATTCTCGAAAAAATAAAAGAATATTCTAATCAATTGAAGAGAGAACTTACAAGTACGGAAATATTATCATTTGCAGTAAAAAAAAATATTTAAAGAAAGCAAGGGGTTGAGAAAAAACCAGGTTAATTAATTTAATGATAAAATATGATGGACGAAAATAGTAAGAACAATATTATTAACTGGTTATCAGAAGATGTGAAGAAAGCTTCTTATATTCCCCATGAATTATTTGAAAAATATGGCGTAAAACGGGGCTTGCGCAATGCAGACCATACAGGTGTTCTCGTTGGCCTCACCAATATAGGTGATGTTGTTGGTTATAAGAAAGAAGGAAAACAGCTTATTCCTGTTGATGGGAAACTCATTTATCGCGGCATTAATATTGAAGACCTGGTACTGGGGGCAAAATTACAGCTGCGACATGGCTTTGACGAGGTTGTGTATCTTTTGCTTTCGGGAAAGTTGCCTAATCAGAATGAGTTGAAGGAATTTATGGGCTATATGGGCTCTTTGCGCGAGCTGCCCGACAGTTTTACCAAGAATATGATCCTCACAATTAAAGGTAATGACATCATGAATATCCTTGCCAGAACGGTACTTGGAATTTATACCCTCGACCCAAAGGCTGATGACTCTTCAGTTGAGAACATTGTTGACCAGTCGCTTAACCTGATTGCCAAATTCCCTACTATAATAGCCTATTCTTACCATACTATGCGTCATGCGTACCAACACAAGACCCTCTCTATCCGTCACCCGAATCCAGAATTAAGTACTGCCGAAAATTTTCTTTTAATGCTAAAAGGTGAAGAAAAGTACACTAAGCTGGAAGCAGATATTCTTGATCTTTCATTGATATTACATGCAGAACATGGTGGAGGGAATAACTCAGCGTTCACAATCCGTGTAACCAGTTCTTCAGGTACTGATACATATTCAGCAGTTGCATCGGCCATTGCTTCGCTTAAGGGGCCTTTGCACGGTGGCGCAAACCACGAAGTGCTTGGTATGATGGACAATATAAAACTAAACATTAAACATTGGGACAATGAAAGGGAAGTTAAAGATTACCTATTTAAGATACTGAATAAACAAGCCTATGATGGCTCAGGAAAAATATATGGAATAGGCCATGCGGTTTATACTATATCCGACCCACGTGCAATATTGCTCAAGCAGATGGCACAGGAACTGGCAAAAGAAAAGGGCAGGCTTGAAGAATTTGAATTGTATCAGATGATAGAGACATTAGCCCCCAAAATGTTTTACGAATACAAAGGTGATAAAAATACCAAACGTGTTTGTGCAAATGTTGATTTTTTCTCAGGCTTTGTCTATAACTGTATTGGGATTAAAGATTCTGTTTATACCCCTTTGTTTGCTATGTCGCGAATTGCAGGATGGTGTGCCCATAGGCTCGAAGAGTTGATCTTTGATGAAAGGCGTATTATCCGTCCAGCTTATAAAGATGTTTTTGGCGAACAGCCTTACATTAATTTGATCGATAGAAAATAAAATGTAGGAGCCATGAAAATTGCATTTCCCCTACTATATGAAAAAGAGTTGACATTAGCCTTTGTTCAAGTAATTAAATACATACATTATGTCTGTAAGTAATGCAATACTATTGCTTAAAGCAATTGATGATGATTCTATGTTAAGAGAAGAAATTTATCTTTGTAAGGAAACAGATCAAGTAATAACTTATCTCAAATCTCAAGGTTATCATTTTGATATGGATGAACTTGAAGACGCCATTCATTATTTACATGTTAAATGTCAAACATTAGAGGAAGCTCAATGTTTGCTTCATAAAGCTGATTGGCTGCGTTTTCTGATGTTTGTGAGCTAAAATACTGAGAAATGAACATACCATACAGGCTACTCGGAATAGTCTGCGATCTTGTCCACCTGCAATTTATATTGAAATTTTTGCCATTACACTACCAAGTTTAATGTCCTTGATTTTTCCTTTGATTTTGTTACGAGCGCTTAGTTCCATAATTTTAAGTTTTAATATTACTGTATTGAATTTATTTAAAGCGTTCGTCTGAACGCAGCTTATATAAAGGTAAATCTTTATTTTTTTCCAGCCAACCAATCTTTACATTTTCCCGATTGTCATATCTTGGATAAAAGGGCTTAATATCAATTAATGGTGTTCCGTCCAGCATATCTACCTGTTCAATATGTATTATATTACCTTCAATACCCATTAGCTTAACTGTTGAAATGCCAATAGCATTAGGGCGTTTAGGCGCTTTGGTTGCAAAAATTCCACGAGGTTTATCATCCATAAACGGAATGACTTCAAGCGAATAATCTGTTATTTTGTGAAATCTGTAAATCAACGTTATATGTGAAAAACCGTCTAAATCCTTCAATCCTTGTATATATTCCGGCAACAGCTCAACATAGCCCTTAATGCCCTCCGCCGCAATTGGCTGAATAGGCATGTTTTTAATATCGGTATGGGGTGTATGAATTATACCAATGGGTTTAATAGTTATCGATTCCATTTTTCATTTGGTGTTGAATGAATACATCAGCTTCAACAATTTTGGTTGATATGGTGTTCATTGGTTTTGAGTACATTTCTTTAAAAGATGGTAAACTTGCAATCATTGAGGGCAAGATTGAAAAACCGGTTTGCATAGCATTATAGATTACAGATACTCCTTTGCTGCTTAGAAAGTTTTTTATAATT
>Ga0182017_10003528_pt1 | contig 11640 bp, 8 predicted proteins | sample 712E3DmetaG_FD_120492 | JGI IMG/M metagenome (GOLD analysis project Ga0182017, IMG submission 120492) | Permafrost microbial communities from Stordalen Mire, Sweden - 712E3D metaG | ecosystem: Environmental > Terrestrial > Soil > Wetlands > Permafrost | place: Sweden: Stordalen | collected... | reverse complement strand
TTTATTGGCAGTATAAGTTATTTTGCCTTCAGCGAGCAACAATGCTGAATTGTAAAGCTTCTTCCCTTTTTGATTTCTGTTAATTGTAGGAGCCCCAACGATTGCTGCTATACCGACACACTCTTTAGCGATTTCAAGAACTGTTGCATTACACTTTTCAACAAAATCATAATGATCGAGCAGATCCAGTGGAGGGTAGCCCGGGACCGATAATTCAGAAAAGATGACCAAATCCGAGCCCTCTGCTCTTGCCTTTCCTATTGCATTGCAGATGAGCTCTTTGTTCTTTGTGAAATTGCCGATATGATAATTTAACTGAGCAATACTGATTCTCATAATCCACTGATTAGAAGTTTAATCCAATCCTGAACTTTATGATGTTTTGTGTTACCATATCGCTGGGCTGGTTATTTATATCTTTTGTCACATCAAGGAAATTGTTGTCATAACCCAGACCGAAGACCACTGCTGTTGAACCTCCGAGAGAATATTCTATCCCGGTAAGGATATGGTAGGACAGATTAAAAGTATTTAATTCGTCAATTGCTCCTTCTCCCTTGATCTTGAGAGATGGAATATCTGCCTGTCCTCCAATAATAACCTTTGGATCAATCCCAATATCCGTGAAAAATGTAATGTATCCAATCTGTTTCGATTTGAACTTAAGTCCAATGGGCACACAAAGATACCGAACCCTATATGTCACCAGCTGCCCTGGTGGTACCTTAACTGGAAGTGGATAATTTTTCACATCCATATAGATAGTATCGGGATTGCTCAGTTTTCCACCGCCACTCGAAATTGTTAAACCGGTTGAGAAAGCATAGTTGGTACTGAAATATTTGTTAAATGTGAAGCCAAAATTGAACCCTGCAACTGCTCCGCTGCTTTGGGTCAGGTTGGTATTTGAAGAAAACCAGCTTATACCAGGATCCGCAAATACCCCGAAACTGAAGTTTTGTGCAGCAAGCCTGCCTGAGGACAACAATAAAATTAATGCTGATAGAATTGAAACCCTTTTGACTATCTCGAAAGATAACTTTCTCATATCTTTTTTTATAAATGATTTCTATTATCCGATAAAATATACGGTTCTCTTGCGTAAAAATAACAATTATTAACAGAAGTTGCTGCATCGTTTTTAAATGTTGGCTAATTAGCTGAAAGTATCTATTTTAGTACTTTCAAAATACGAAACAATGAGTATCAGGTTATTTGCTCCATTACTCTTATTAACCATTTTCATATCAATGGTTTCCTGCAGAAGAAATCATTTTATTGTTGATACTTCAAAAATAAAGGTCAATATAAATATTAAACGGTTAGAGATGGATCTCTTTACACTTAACCCTTCAGAAATTAAAAATAAGATCCCCGATCTTCAGGTGAAGTATGATGGATTCCTCAGATTCTTCGGTTATGTAATTAATATAGGAGAGGTCAGCGACTCCACCTGGGGTGACGGCCTGGTAAAATTCTGTACCGATAAACTTAATAATGAGGTTTATACTGGTACTATAATGGTTTTTCCGGAAATTAAAAACATTGAAAAGGAGCTTACTCAGGCATTTAATCATTACAGGTATTATTTCCCGAGTAAAAAAATCCCGGGTGTTTTTACCTGCATAACCAGATTTAATAACAGCATGATTACCGGAGATTCGGTTCTCGGAATAGGTCTTGACAAGTACCTTGGATCGGATTGTAAGTATTACCCGGGATTGGAGATCTATAAGTACCAGGCTGCAAAGATGAATCCATATAATATTGTGCCGGATTGCATGTATGCGTGGGCTTCCTCAGAATGGAATTATAAGGATATGGGTTATCAGAACGACAATGCATTAACTGAAATTTTACATGAAGCCAAGTTACTTTATTTCGTAAAATCGATGTTACCTGAGCATAGCGATAATCTGATCTTTGGATTTACAGCCGGACAGATGAAATTCTGCAGAAACAACGAAGCCATGATGTGGCAATATCTTGTTGAGCACAACTTATTGTTCAGCTCGGAGCAGCTTACCAAGAGGAAGCTGACAGGTGAGGCACCCTTTACTTTATATTTCTCAAAAGAATCACCGGGAAGGGCAGCTGTCTGGCTCGGTTTTAGAATTATCGAATCATATATGATTAATAACAAGAATACTTCTCTTGAAGATATTATGAAGAATACTGATATTCAGGGTATTCTTGAAAAGGCAAGATATAGTCCTAAATAGTAATTTTCGAAACAGACGATTATATTTCAGGCTTCTGACTTCGGGCTTCTGGCGGTTGAATCTACTTTAATGCATTTTAAGCAATTCCAGTAATTTTGTGTCCAGTTTATGGCCATACCATTCTGTGTAATTTACGTCAGCCCTTCCTGAATCCATTATGCCAAAATCGCCTCTGAAGTTCCAGAGTGCGTAACCGATACCACTCTTTGTCAGAATGTCGAGAACATCTCCAAACCAGGCAAGAAATACATTGTGAGGTGTTTTTTTCCAGCAACCGCATTCTCCGCAATGCACACCCACTCCCTTATCTAACAGACCGATCCATTGTTTGTAGTACTCTTCTAACTGTTCTCTTCCATAGAATTTGCCCTCGATAGTCCCTGGCCAGACAGGAATCGGGGCTTTGGATGGATCTTTAAAAACCCAGGGAGCCTGAAAATGAGAGATATAATGTGGGAAATATCCTCTGCAACTTTGTGCAATGTTCAGGTCGAAAAGTTCCGGAACAATATTATTTCCGACATTATTACCATCGGCAATTATTAAATGGTTTGGATTGGCTGCCCTTATTGCTTTTACTGCTCCTTCTGCAATCATTCTGTAAAGTTCTCCCGGAACTGTACTGCTCCTTGAGAACTGATCATTAAGATCCTCTCGGAAAGCAGGCTCATTAAGGAGATCAAAACTGATCTTATCTGATGAGATCTTTTTATATCTTTCTGCCCACATTCCCCAGTGAAAATAAAAGGCATCCTGTGCCTCTTTGTCTTTCCACAGGTTGAATGGTTCAAAGAAACCTGCATTTATGCAATAACCTGGTGCCCTGTGGAGATTAAGACTTAAATGCATACTATGTTTATTGGCCGTATATATCAATTGATCAATTTCATCCAGTACTTTTGTATCGAACTTATAAAAATCATCTTTAGTGATTTTTTCCCCCCTCTCAGGATTGAGATAACGGGGGTAAGCCATTGGCAATCGAACAAAATTGAATCCCCACTCTTCCATCCATTTGAGATCATCCTCTGTTGTCTTATTGATATCAGAATTTCTGCCAGGTGTTGGGGAGAAATAATCAAGCAGATTAAATCCTTTCCAACGTGGCAATTTATTTGTGGCAGTCGAAGATTTAAAGAATTCTGAAGCTAAATCTTTGGTAAAAGCCACTGATGTAGCAGCCAAAGTTGTGTTTTTAATAAAAGCACGGCGGTCAATATTAATTCCGTACATGGCAGTTTAATTTAGAAGAGAGCCTAAATTATACTATTTCCCTTTGTATTCAAAGTAATATTGGTTTGAATTTAATATTCCTGAGACTTCTTCTGTTTTGAGCGAAAGACACCCAGAATTAAGATAAAAGAATCAAACCAAAGATTTTCAGGTGAATGGAGTTTCTTGGTTCCAATTACAGTTATTCAACTATCAAAGAGAGAGATTCCTCGCTAACGCTCGGAATGACAGGGTATTGGGGGGGAACAGTGGATGGTAGAGCGGGCGGTGCCCGCTCTACCATCCACCTTACTTCAAAAAGGGTTGGTGTCATTCCGAATGCATCACGTCTCAGCGTGAGAAGTGAGGAATCTCCGTAAAAATGGCACTTAACATTATCAGAGCAAAACAACAGAAAATAAAAAAGGGGCTTTTGAGACAGCCCCTTCAATTCTTTATAATTGTAATACTATGCAGGATGAATTGCCTCAACAGGACAAACGTCTGCGCAGGCGCCACAGTCAGTACATACATCCGGGTTAATTTTATAGATATCGCCCTCTGATATTGCTTCAACAGGACATTCATCAATACATGTTCCGCAAGCAGTACAATCATCATTAATAATGTAAGCCATTTCAATTATTTTTAGTTATGAAAAATTACAATAAGGGTACAAAAATACTGCAAATTATCAAAATTTAAAAAAACTTAACTAATTAAATTCTATTTGAGTGTAGGGAATCTTTAATAAAATTAAAAGAACTTTTTGACAGTAAGGTGATTGATAAATGAAGATTCCTCGCTAACGCTCGGAATGACAGGACTTTATAAGGTGGACAGGGAGTGGAGTGAGCGGGCTTTGCCCGCTCACTCCACTCCCCCCTAGATAACCAAAGATGTCATTCCGAATGAAGCGAAGCGGAATGAGGAATCTCCACTATTATAAACGAAATGAATTAAACATAAGATATTTAACGAATTTAATCTTTAAATAATTTGGACTTGCAGAGACCTGATGCCTGATACTTACAACATTTTAAATATATTAGAAAATCAAAAGTTCCACTAAAAATCAAGACTGAAGGAAAGGTAGAAAACTCGTGGCAGAACATAATGATTTTCGACCCCCCATGCCCAGTCGGTACGAATAAAGTATCCAAGTAACTGAGCTCTTAAACCTGCCCCGAAGCCACCGACAATTGGTTCTCTGTTGGTATCGAGAGTAACCGTAATAGGACCATTTTTAATTACTTCAGTATCATAAGCATTTTCTCCAGACCATGGAGATTTTCCGGACCATGCTGTTCCGATGTCGCCGAACCCAATGATCTGGAGGCTATTAAGAAAATTTGACCGAAGTGGATGCCCGGCTATATATCTCACAAAGGGCCATCTTAACTCGCTGTTTATAAGGGCAAAATTATTTCCATTCCTGACGTTCTCGCTGAATCCTCTCATATTGGTTGCAAGAGCCTGAAAACCATATTTGTACTTTTGACTTACAGGTATAGTATTATCAAACATCGGGATCTTGTTGAAGAGATATCCCATCCAGTTATCTACTCCTCCAAGATAGTAGATCAGTTTTGTTGGACCATATGATGTGCTTGCCGCAAACCTGTTTGCCCAGATAAACTCACGTGAAATTTTTGTATAATGTCTGAAGTCAGCTCCCAGAACAATCATGTCAGATTGACCGGCTAAAAGTTCTTTATAATATTCTCCAAAGATTTTAAATCTTGTTCCATAATAGATATTTATGCATCTTTTGCGGGTATTATCGTAAATCACCTCACCTTTCAGACTTACCCAGTGATTTTGAACGCTGCTTTTGCTAAGTGATGCAACATCTGTAGATAATGTAACATTATTGTCTAATCTGTACGATATGGTTCCTTTCAGCGCAAGAACCGGCGTAACCGGCCTTGAAAAAGAGAGATAAATCTCGTCACTGTGCATTTTAAAAAGGCTGGAATCGTTCGAACTGCTAAATGACATTCGGTGATAAACAAGTTGTTTATCAAATTTTCCTGCCAGATTTTCAACACTTAATAAATATTCATTGCTGTCAAAATTAGCAGAGAATCTGAAACCTCCGGTAACCTTGTAATTTTCAAAAAGATCCAGAACTCCGAACTTATTAAAAAGATTTACTCCTGGATTAAAATATGGCGCCCCGTTATTATAAGGCTGATAAAAGTCACTGAGAAAACTAAAATCTACCTGTGTGGCAATATAATTATTATAGAAAGAGGTTTCATATATACGGATCAGAGGTAGTTTCAGTTTACCCGTATCAATGTCAATATTCATATAGTCCTTCCGCCAAAGCTGCTCATAATAGTTCTGCTTTTCCTTCTCAAAAATATAATGGTTAATGTCAATGGGTTCTTTTTTTACATAATACTCATACAGAGGTTTTGTAAGTGTATCTCTTCTCTTTTTATCTTCCGCAGTCAGCCATTGCCTTAATTGTTCAATGCTGTCAGCCTTATGAAGCATCTGTGTCTGTTGTTTCCTGAAAGAGGTTAAGACCAGATCATTTTCTTTAAAAGGAGTTAAATTTTCAGCTTGCCCTTTTTTAACATAATATTTGCCTTTGTCATAAATTACTTCACCATAAGTGTCAGAACCATTTCCAACATCCTGTTCCAGTATATTTCTGTCATAATTTGTAATTGGACGAGAGTTTAGGAAATATCTGTAGTTGGCTATTGTATCAATGTAACTTATTGAACTGTCGAGTTTTGCATAATACCTGTTGAATATGCCATTGTTGTTTCCAAGGTAAGCAACTATATTCTTCCTTGAAACCGTTGATTTCAGCCTGTCATTATAATTACCTTCCGTGAGTCTGGTCAGATAATTATTTTTTTTGGCAATATTATAGGTGAAAAGATCATATGTCTGGGAAATTCTTTCATATGGATTCGCGTCGTTCTTTAAGGAATCACTTGCTCTGTTTGAAGAGAAAATAATCTCATCAGGAGAATCCTTCATAAATGAGGGATTAAGGTCATCTGCCACATCACGTGTTATCTGGTCATTTGTACCGGAGGCAATTGTATGGATATAAATGTCTGTTATCCCATCTTTTACAGCAGAGAAAATTAATCTGGATCCTTCAGGGGCATAAGAAAAATCAAGTACTTTATCAAAATAGAGAAGCAGTCTCTTTTCTGTTGTTTTTTCATTGACCCTGTAGAAGTATATATCCAGAATAGCTCTCTCTTCATTTATAAAAGTAAGTATCTTGCTGCTTGGGTGCCAGGCTAAAACCGGATATGTATTGTCTGTTTTATGTTCATATTTTGGCTCCCTTCTGAAAATAATTCGTGTTTTCCCTGTTTGCTGATCATAAAGCCAGATCCTTTTTCTTCCCCAGTCATTTGTTACATACGCAATATATTTATTATCCGGGCTGATTTTCACCTGCTGAATAATCTGGTCCTTCCTTGGTTTTTTCAAGGTTTTTCCTCCATTTGAAGTCATATCTTTATCATCAGCAAACTCTTTTTTATAAAATTCCTGCCATTCTTTAAACAGAGCTTTTATATCCTGTCCCAGGACAAAGGAAAAACCATCATCAATATTTTTGTAGATTTTTGTGAGATAAATAATATTTGGGATCAAGGCATCACCGTATTGTTTACCGACAAATCTCCAGAATGACTGGCCCGCGTAAATGGCATCATCATATTCAAGATGACTGATTTTTTTGTACTTCCCGGACTTAAACCCGTCTTTCACTATGTTTTCTGCGGTATAATCCCAGCCAAACGCTACATAATTAACGAGACCTTTCAGATACCAGTCAGGCATATTGATTTCTGAAGTACTTGAGGTGCGGTCCTTGAGGTCAGCATTTGTAATCATTTCATTTATAATTGCTTCAGCAATAGATTGAGAGATCTGTTTCTGAAAAGCTATGTGATCGCCTTCATAGTATAATGCTACTTTGTTTTTTATCAATCTGCTGTACCCCCCTAAATTATAATCATCGTCAGAGAAAGTTACAAGTCCGATGTTAGACTGTTGGTATTCTGCCTGTTTGTTATAGATTATGAAAATGAGTCTTTTATCGAGCTTGTAATCGAAGTAGTCCTCAATTTCTGCAAGTCTCTTGAGAGCATAGTTTGCGGTGTACTGAGCAAGATCCCTTCCGTTTTCGCTAAAATAACAATCGAAGTCTTCAAATCTGTAATATGACCAGTAATAATCATAATATTGCACCCTGTTTTTGCCGAAATTCATTTGCAGACCATTATAGAATTGTCCGTTTGCAGTGTTAAAACTCCAAAAGGCTAAGACTGTGATAAACAATCTATAAGTTATTCTCTTTATCATTCTGCAGGGCAATAAACAGATCTTTTTCTGCACAAATAGTGTTCCAAAATAGTCGGCGCTGGGAGCAAAACTAAGATATTCTCTCTTAAAAGATATAAAAAGAGTTAACTTTATTATTTTTGTGATTTGAAAAGAAATTGATCTTTCCGGTCTGATTTTTGTATTGGTGAATGCAACCAAATCTGTTCCGGTGTTGTTATATAGTGAAGTTCAAACAAAAAATTAATTTTACAAACAAAATAATAAGCAAAAAAAATATCTTAAAATGAAAAATCTACTTCTTTCAATTTCGTTTTCACTGCTTGGAGCAGTTGCTTTTTCACAACCAAAGATGCAGTTACTGGCGACGGAGCATGATTTTGGAGTCTTCAAGGAAGAAGCCGGAAGACAGACATTTAATTTTATTGTAACCAACACAGGCGATTCAGCACTTGTAATTGCGAATGTAGTTCCTTCCTGCGGCTGCACAACTCCTGAATGGACACAAAGTCCTATTCCTCCCAAAGGATCAGGAAAAATCACTGCGATATACGACCCCACCGGGAGACCAGGCGTATTTAACAAAACCCTCTCCGTTCATACAAACTCTAAACCCGAGCTCATTGTTTTGACAATAAAAGGTGAAGTAAAACCCAAAGAAAAGACAATTGAGGATCTTTATACATTTGCTGCAGGAGCGGTAAGATTTGAAAGTCAGGTTATGCCATTCACGAATATCAAAAAGAATGAGAAGAAAATCAGGGTAATGCCTGTAATCAATAACTCCACTGCCACAGTAAAACTTGAATTCGATGGTCTCCCTCAGTATCTTGATCTTAAAGCTAACCCTGAAACTCTTAAACCGGGTCAGAAAGGAATTGTAGAAGGAACCTATGACGCCACTAAAAATCCGGGCGCCTGGGGTAATGTCACTGAACCTGCTAAAATAAAAATTGACGGAGTTGTTCAGAACAATATCTACTTGTATATCTCTGCCAATCTTGTTGAAGACTTTTCGGGCCTTTCGAAAGATGACCTTCTTAATGCGCCGGTGTTCAAAGTTGCCGCAACCAATGTTGATTTAGGAACAATGCCACAGGCAACTACCAAAGAAGTTGAATTCAAATTTAAAAATGAAGGGAAAAGAAATCTCAATATCAGGTTCATTAAACCAGGTTGCGGTTGCACTGCAGTGCTTCAGGGAGATCCGGTGGTAAAACCGGGGCAGGAAAGCTCCATTAAAGCTAATTTTAATTCCGGAGGCTATAACGGTAAAGTGACCAAGGCTATTTATGTCTACACCGACGATCCTAAAAACTCAGAAGTGGTGCTTTACTTTAATGCAGAGGTAACTACTAAAACACCTGAAAAGTAATAATCTGGTTTTAAGAATTATTGATATCATTATGATATCATTTTGATATCACTTTCATAAGGGTGCGGAAGTTTATATCGCACCCTTTTATTATTTTTGTTCAAAATAGCCCGGGAAATGGGAGAAACAGAAGAATATAAAAGCGCTCTGTACATCCAGAAAGGCATCCAACCGCCACCCAGTGTAAATCCTGAAGCCATAAATAAGCTTGGCAAGAACAGGAAGAAAAAGTACACTCCTGAAGAATATGTGGAAGGAATATTATCAGGTAACCGGATAATCCTTAGCCAGGCAATTACATTATTGGAAAGTTCAGATCGTAAGCATACTGAAATTGCACAAACTGTTATTGAAAAATGTCTTCCTTATAGCTCGAGATCGATCAGGATTGGTATAACCGGGGTTCCCGGTGCAGGCAAGAGTACATTCATAGAGACGTTTGGGAAACTAATAACCAATGAGCAAAGGCACCTGGCTGTGCTGGCAATAGACCCCAGCAGTGAACTTACCAGGGGAAGCATTCTGGGTGATAAAACCAGAATGGAAAGATTAAGTACTGATCCTAACGCCTTTATCAGGCCATCTCCGGCTGCCGGAACCCTTGGTGGAGTTGCAAGGAAGACCGGAGAGACAATCATCCTTTGTGAAGCTGCAGGGTTTGATACAATAATTGTTGAGACTGTTGGTGTCGGACAATCTGAGACCGCTGTATCATCTATGGTTGATTTTTTTCTTCTTCTTATGGTGACAGGTGCCGGCGATGAATTACAAGGCATAAAGCGGGGAATAATGGAAATGGCTGATTCGATAGCCATTACAAAAGCAGATGGGAATAACAGACTGAATGCTGAAAGAACGAAAGTCGAATTTCAGACCGCACTTCATCTTTTCCCTTTGCCATCATCGGGTTGGGTACCAAAAGTTTTTACCTGCAGCTCTGTTGAAAATTCGGGAATTGAGGAAATATGGCAATCAATCTGCGAATATGTTAGTCTTTCAAAACAATCAGGATATTTTGAAGAGAGGAGAAAACAGCAGGCTGTCTTAAGAATGCATGACTTTATCCTGGAAAATCTTAAATCCTCATTTTATAATTCAGAAAATATAAAGGAGATGAGGCTTAAAATAGAAAAACAACTTCGTGAAGGAACGATAACTTCTTACAAGGCAGCCTGGCAAATGTTGAACAAATATTTTAAAAAACAGACATAATTCACAATATTATTTATCTTTGAGCAAGTTAAATGATAATCATAAGAAGAGAAATCCAAAATCAGTGACAATGAAAAAATTGATCTATTTATTATTTATTGCAGCTATTGTGACAGCATGTACTACCACTCCTAAAGCCCCCCATTTTACTATAACCGGGAAGATTGCCGGAGCTGATAGTGTTACTTTTATTCTTCAAAAAAGAGTTGATGGAAAAACAATTAAGATAGATTCAGCAACGGTATTGAAAGGTGAATTCAAAATTAATGGTGGTTCTGTTGAATATCCGGCAATGGTGTCGCTTATTGCAAAAACCAAAAGAGCCGGATTACAGTTCTTTCTTGAGAATACTGATATCGTAATCACCGGACACATAGATTCACTGAATATAGATAAAGTTAAGATTACGGGATCCAAAACGCAGGCTGAATATAAAGCTTATGTTGATACACTAAAGCCATTAAACGCTAAGAACAAGGCTATAAATGAAGAATATCAGGTCGCCAGTGCAGCTGGAAATAAAGCCAAAATGGCTGAAATTGAGAAGAAGAGCGAAGATCTTTATAATGAACAAACTGCAATAACCAAGCAATATGTAAAGAGTCATCCGGCTTCGTATATGACTCCAACTCTTTTAGCCAACCTTAGCTATGAGCTTGAAGCTACTGAGATTGAGTCATTTATTAACGTACTGGACACCAATGTTGCAAAAGTTCCAATTATAAAAGATCTTAAGAAAAGAGTTGCTATTATGAAAACAGTCGCTGTAGGTCAGAAAGCTCCTGATTTTACACTGAGTGATGTAAATGATAAACCTGTAGCTCTATCCTCAAAAATTGGAAAATCAAAACTTCTTCTTATTGATTTCTGGGCATCGTGGTGTGGCCCATGCCGTAAAGAGAATCCGAATGTTGTAAAAGTCTGGAAAGAATTCAATAAAAAAGGATTTGATGTATTCGGTGTTTCTCTTGATCAGAAAAAGGAAGACTGGGTAAAAGCTATTGCTGATGATAAACTTACATGGACACATGTTTCCGACCTTCAATACTGGAGCAGTGCAGCTGCAAAACTATATGCTGTTAATTCAATTCCTGCTAATTTCCTTCTGGATGAAACCGGAACAATTATTGCAAAAAACCAGAGAGGCGACGATCTTTACAATAAAGTTAAAGAGATACTTACTGCCAAAAAGAAATAGGTGAAGTATAGAATTATTAAAGAGGATGTCTCAAATGGCGAGAACAGCCTCTTTTTTTGCCCCCTAAATCCCACTAAAGGGGGACTTTTATC
>Ga0182017_10003525_pt1 | contig 11649 bp, 8 predicted proteins | sample 712E3DmetaG_FD_120492 | JGI IMG/M metagenome (GOLD analysis project Ga0182017, IMG submission 120492) | Permafrost microbial communities from Stordalen Mire, Sweden - 712E3D metaG | ecosystem: Environmental > Terrestrial > Soil > Wetlands > Permafrost | place: Sweden: Stordalen | collected... | reverse complement strand
CTCTCCGCCGGATTACCAGGTGGGGGAGCGGGGCATGGCCATGCTCGATCGCAACGTCGAGCTTGGCGAGGTGGTGGTGCCGCCCGACAGCTACTTCGCCTTGGGGGATAATCGCGACCTCTCGCTGGACAGCCGCTATTGGGGGTTCGTCCCGAGGACGAACATCATCGGCAAGCCGCTGATCGTTTACTGGTCCTACGACGCGACCACCGAAGCGCTGGCCGGGCCGACCATCAGCCTGGACCACTTCACGGATTTGGTGCAGCATTTCTTCACCAAAACCCGCTGGCGCCGCACCTTCAAGCTGGTGCGCGGGTATCCTACTTACTAAGAGCGAATCGGAATGAAAGACACTAAGGAACGCAGCGTGCCGGAACACCCCCGCGGTTTCATCGCCGAATGGACGGTCACCATTCTTATCCTGCTGTTCGGGACCACCACACTGGTGCAGGCGTTTGTGGTGCCGACCGGCTCGATGGAAAGCAACATCCTGATCGGCGACCACCTCTTTGTGGACAAGCTGGCGTATGCGCCCCCTTCCGCGCTGGGCCGGCATCTGCTCCCATACAAGGACGTCCAGCGGGGCGACATCATCGTCTTCCGGTTTCCACCGGAGCCGGACAAGGACTACGTCAAGCGTGTGATCGGCCTGCCGGGCGACCGCCTCCACATGGTCGACAAACAGGTTTACATCAACGGCCGGAAGCTCGATGAGCCTTACGTCCAGCACATCACCTCCTACATCGAGCCCTACCGCGACAATTTCCCCGGCGAGCCGAACATGCTGGTGAGCCCCAGGGGGCTGGATATGCTCCGCGACCAAGTGGTGAACGGCGAGCTGGTAGTGCCGCCGGGGCAGTATTTCGCGATGGGAGACAACCGCGACAATTCGCTGGACAGCCGCTACTGGGGGTTCGTGCCGCGCGACAACATCCGGGGCAAGCCGCTGATCGTCTGGTGGAGCTACGACGCGCCTACCGAGCAACTGGTCGACCCCAACCCGGTCAGCCCAACGCATCTGCTGGACGTGGCCCTGCACTTCTTCAGCAAGACGCGCTGGCGCCGCACCTTCCTGCTGGTGCGCGCGTACCGTGGAAAATAGCGTGGACGAAGAGGCAGTCCAGATCGTCGAGACCAGCCCCGCGCCGCCGGTCGAGTCCCGGCGCTCCCCGATTGCCGAGTTCGCGCTCACCTTCGTTTTGCTGTTGTTCGCCATCACCACGCTGATCCAGTCCTTCGTGATTCCTACGGTCTCCATGGAGGACACGCTGCTGCGCGGCGACCACCTGATGGTGGACAAACTGGCCTACGCGCCCGGCGGCATCCTGAGCAAGTACCTGCTTCCCTACCGGGAGGTGCGGCGCGGCGACATCATCGTGTTCCGCTTTCCGGGCGACATCCGGGAGAACTACGTCAAGCGCGTGATCGGCATTCCCGGCGACCGCCTGCGCATCGTCCAGAAGCAGCTCTACCTCAACGGCCACCCGGTCCACGAGCCGTACGTGTCCCACAAGTCGCCCGTGTTCGACTGGTACCGCGACTACTTTCCGGGCGAGCCCAACGTGACGCTGAGCGACGCGGCTCTGCAAATGCTCGCGGGCTGCGTGGTCAAAGGCGAGTTGCTGGTGCCGGACGGCCACTACTTCGTCATGGGCGACAACCGCGACAACTCGCTGGACAGCAGGTACTGGGGTTTCGTGCCGCGCGGCAACATCATTGGGAAGCCGCTCCTGATTTTCTGGTCCTACGACGCCCCCACCGATCGGCTGGCCGATCCCAACATCGTCAGCGGCGCCCACCTCAAGGACCTGGCGCTGAACTTCTTCTCGAAGACCCGCTGGAGGCGCACCTTCCATTTTATCCGCGGTTATCCGCTGAAGTAGCGGGGAGCCCACTACCGCACCGCCACCTGCACGGTGTTACTGTCGACTCCGTTGATCGTGAGAACCAGCGACTGCAAACCGGCGGGGGTGTCCGCGGGCGCCACGATGTTCACCTGATACAAGCCGACGAACTGCGGAGCGGCGCCCGAGTAAGTCACCTCGGCGGATCGGCCCGCGATGCGCACTTGCGGTTGGAACACCGTGTTGGGCGGGGGCGCGGGGGGAGCGTTGCCTGTCGCAACCGGCGGGTCCATGATGCCGAGGCCGGTGCAGTAGATGGCCAGCGCCTCGCCCGCGTGGGCGGGAGACGCGTCGTTCACGGGGCTGAGGTCGCCGGCGTGGAGGATCGCGGCGGGGCCTGTGCCTTGGGCGTTCCGGGTGAAGATGCCCGGCCCGGCGGGGGCGACCGCCACGGTCAGACTGGCGCTTTGATCCCAACGCGCGACTGAGACCGTGACGTTTCCGGGCGTAACCTCGAAGGGCACCTGCGCGTTGATCTGGTCCGGAGAAACGTAGAGCAGCGGCGCGGGAAACCCGTTGAAGCTCACGCGCGCGCCAACAAGAGTGTTGGGGAGCGGAATTCTGCCGGGCGCTGCGACATCGGACGCGAGATCCGCGCCGAACAGCGCGACCAGGCTGCCCGGTGCGACGGCTTCGGGGCGGTAACTGGCGGCGCCGACGACGGACCGCAATACCGGCGTGGGCGCCTGCGCGTTGGTGTCGATCTTGGTGATGAAAGCGTCAAGCGGACCGTTCAGCACCGGCTGGAACGCGTTGAGAGTAGGGAAGTCCGGGGAAGAGGTGACTCCCGCCAGGTACAACCCGCCGCTGTCATCGGTCGTGAGGGCGACGACCCCATCGTTGCTGCCGCCCCCGAAGCAACTCGAGAACACGGTGCGGCCGGCGGGATCGAGTTTCGTGATCCGCCACGGGAAGGATAGCCAATAGTTCGGTGCTATGTAACAACTCCCCCACACGTAGGCATTGCCAGCCCGGTCCACGGTGAAGGTCGAGCCTATAGAACTCCACGGGATGGAGTACACCCAGGCGGGCGCGAGTGGATCGAGACTCGAAAGCGCTGCCCCGGCTATTACATGCGCCCGGTTGGCCGCGTCCACCACGAGCGCCCACGCGGGGTAGTCCAGATACGTGGAGGAGAGCATCGCGGATCCGTCGCCAGCCAGCACGGCGAGAAAACCGGCGGAATATCGGACTTTGCGCGGCTGCAAGGGATTCATAAGCGGGAAATCGGGAGAATATGTGGATCCCCCGACATAAACCCGGCCCGCCCGATCCACCGCGATCGCCCAGCCAGAGTCATAGAAACTTCCGCCGAGGGGCGTCGAGAACAGCAAAGCCGAGCCCGCGGCATCGATCTTGGCGACGAATGCCAGCGCCGCTGCGTACGACCGCGTGCCAGGCAAGGGTGCGAACAGAGCGCCGGAGGAAGGATCGATGGCTAGGGTAGGGCTTTGATACGGCATCTGGCGCACAACGGGCGCCCAGGTTGCAGCCCCATCGGTGCTCACCGATATCCCGTCCCACGCCGTGGTAAACAATTCCGAGGGCGCCAACGGGTTTAAAACCAGGCCGGTGACTTCACCCAGAAGCAAGCCGCCCACCATGGGTTGCCAGGTCGCGCCCCCGTCGGTGCTCTTGTGGACCAGGTTCGGCCGGCCCGTGCCTGCGGCGTAGAGGATGTACGGAGAAACAGGATCGATAGCCAGCGCCCGGATGACCGCATTCGATGTGATGCCGTAGTTCGAGGGCGTCCAGGTGGCGCCGGCGTCGGTGCTCTTGTAGATCGTGTTCCCGCCCGCGGCGTAGACCGTCGCAGTCGTCCGCGGGTCTATCGCAACCACCGCGGCGGAGACGCTCGTCGCAGTCCAACTGGCGCCGCTGTCCTTACTCTTGTAGACGGGTCCCGCCAAAGTCGCCACATACAGTGCGGAAGGATTCCTCGGGTCGATGGCGATGCTCATGACGGCCATGGCTTGGCCCGCCTGCACCCACGTGTCGCCGCGGTCCGCGCTCTTGAAAACGCCAGCTCGAGTGCCCAGGTAGATCGTGGATGGGGTGACGGGATCGATGGCCAGGGCGGCGGGATATCCGGCGTAGGGGGACGCACCAGGCAAGGCGGTGGCCGAAGTCGTCCAGGTCCGGCCGCCGTCGGCGCTCCTCTGGAAGAGGGACTGCGATCCCGTGATCGAGTACCTGGCCCAATCGTAGGTTACGGCGTAGAGACTCAGGGGCGACTTGGGGTCCACCGCGAACGCCACAATGTCGGGCAACTGGGAGGGCACGGCGCCTAGCGGCTGCCAAGTGGCGCCACGGTCCGTGCTCCGGTAAATGCTCGCGGGCGGAACGTACTGCTGGAGCGGCTTCACGACGGGCAGGTTCGCGTTCGCGACGCCGGTCAGCCAAACGCTGCCGTCGGAGTCCACTGCAAGGTCGGTCACCCCGGAGTACCCATCGGGCAGGGGAGTCGAGTAGAGAAGGCGGGAGCCGTCGGGGCTGAGCTTGGCCAGGAAATACCGCAGGGGAGCATCGGGCTGTATCGGGTTCTGGAAGAGCGGGTTCACGACGGGAAAATCGTAGGAGACGGTGCTGAGGAGGATGACCACACTGCCCTGCTGGTCCACCGCGATCCGGATTGGGCCGTCGGTGTAGGTGCCTCCCAGGTAGGTGGCGTAAACCAGCGCGGCGCCCGCGGGATTCAGCTTGGCGATGAATATGTCCGGGCAGGCGTACGGGGAGTCTGCCCCACAGGGCCCCACAGCCACATGTGGTTGAAAGGCTCCGGGGGTCACCGGGAAATCGGCTGAGTTGGTTTGGCCGGCGACGTAGGCGTTTCCCTGCCGGTCGACCGCGATGGTCCGGGCCCCGTCGATGGATCCGCTTCCGCCGAGGTAGGTGGAGTACACGAAGACGGGATCGATGACCAGCGGGCGCGTGCGGTCGTAGGAACCGGTGCGAAAGACGACGCGGCGGCCGCGGAGCTGGTAGGCGCAGGCGACCTCGCGCCGTGCGCCGTCGATGGTCTGGTAGGCGAGCGGCTTACGCAGATGAAGCGGGCCGAGGACGAGATCGCCATTGCCGCCCACCGACAGGTTCTTCGATCCTTCGATCTCGAGGCGGATGGTGCGCGGATCGGCGCCGGGGGCCACGGTGAAATCGTATTCCAGTTGGCGTTCGTTGCCGTAATAGACCAGGTCGATGCCGGGGTAGACGGAATGGTAGAGGACGCGGCCGTAGGTCTGCACGTTGGTGCGCCAACGGGAGGGGTCGCGGCCGATGAGGTAGTGGACCGGCCAGAGGGGCTGGGCTCCTTCGATCCGGGGCGAAGGGGCGGCGCCGAAGAGCGTCATGCGGATGGCGTTGATCTCGGCCGTGTTCGAGGACAGCAGGACCCGGTAGCCCGGGCCTTGTGCGACGAAGCGCGCTTCCTGTGGGGCTTGGCCGAGGTTTTCGGCGAAGCTGAGCGGGAGCGTGCCGTAGGTCGGCGGTTGCGCTGCGCCGGCGGCCAGCGCGATGGCGAGACACGAAAAAAGGATGCGGGCGGTCATGGCCCCACGTGGAGCGTTCCGGCCACGGTCAGGCTTGCCATGGCGGAGGAGTTGCCGAGATAGACGGTATAGTCGCCGGGTGCGGTCTGCCAACTGTTGGAGCCGACATCCCAATAGCCCATGGGATGCGAAGAATCGTTCTGGTCGACCCGCACCGTGATGTGCTGCAGCGCGCCCGGTTGCAGGAACACCTTCTGCCAGCCGACCAGGCGGCGGGGCGGTTCGCCTGTGCTGGCCGGCAGGCCCAGGTAGACCTGGGCGACTTCGGCGCCGGCCACCGTTCCGGTGTTCTGGAGGTCGAAGGTCACCTGGAAGTTCGGGTTGCCCGGCCTGAGATTGTTGACGAGTGTTGCATTCGAAAGCGAGAAGGTGGTATAGGACAGCCCGAAGCCGAAGGGGAACAGCGGTGTGAGGTTGTTCGCATCGGACCACTTGTAGCCGACGTTGAAGCCCTCGGAGTAATTCACCTGGAATGGCGTGATCGAGTTGGGCGGCGTCGCGATGGTTGGGTGGGGCAGATCGGAGACGCTCGCGGGGAAGGTCATGGGCAGCTTGCCCGAGGGGTTGACGACGCCAAACAGCAGGTTGGCGATGGCGTCTCCACCCCGCTGGCCCGGAAACCAGGCCTCCAGCACCGCGCTGACGTTACCCAGCCACGGCATCACCTGCGCGCCCCCGTTCTCGAGGACCACGATGGTGTGCGGGTTGGCCGCGGCCACCGCGGCCACCAGCGCATCCTGATTGATGGGAGCCGAATGGATCACGTCGGTGAAGTTCAGGCTGGGCTGGTCCATTCCCTCGCTGTCCCATTGGCTGACGAACACGATCGCCACTTCGTTCTGCGACGCGACTATAGCGGCCCGGCTCTGAATCGTGCCGTCGTCGAATCGCACGGCGGCTTGCGGCGCCCTGGACTGTATGGCGCTCAGCGGACTCGATGGATCCCAAATCACCTGGGACCAGCCGGGCGGGTTCGGGTAGCCCTCGGTGAGGATTGGACCGCCGGTGGGCCACACCTGCGCCGAGCCGCCACCGGAGAGGACCCCAAGATTGGCGTGAGATCCAATCACCGCGATCGAGTGGATGGTGGAGGCGTTGAGCGGGAGTTGCGCTCCGGCGTTCTTCAGTAGAACCGCACCCTGCTCCTCGGCAGCCTGTGCGATGGCCTGGCCGGTGCCAGTGTCGACTCCCGAGAGCGATTCGGGGAAGTCGAACAGCCCGGACTCGAACATGGCGCGCAGAATCCGGTGCACCATGTCGTCCAGACGGGACTGCGGTACTTGCCCGCTCTGTATGGCCTGGCCCAGGCTTCCGAAAAAGGCGTTATCGGGCTGCTCCTGGTCGAGGCCCGCCATCGCCGCGCTTGCGGTACTGTGGGTGGCCCACCAATCGGACATGACGAAGCCCTTGAATCCCCAATCGCGCTTGAGCACGTCGGTGAGCAGGAACTGGTTCTGGCAGGCGTACACGCCGTTCACCAGGTTGTAGGAGCACATCACGGACTGCACGTTGGAGTCTTTGACGCCGATCTCGAACGCCAGCAGGTCGCTCTCCCGGGCGGCGCGTTCCTCGACGCGCACGTCGGCGGTGAAGCGTCCGGTCTCCTGATCGTTCAGCGCGTAATGCTTGATGCCTCCGACCACATGCTGGTTCTGGAGGGCGCGAATGTGAGCGGCGGTGATTTTGCCCGCCAGGATGGGGTCCTCGCCTTTGGTCTCGAAGGTACGGCCGTCGCGCGGTTCGCGGCCGGTGAGGTTGACGTTGCCTCCCAGATTGACGTTGAGGCCGTAGGCCCGCATCTCGGCGCCGATGACCGAACCGAACTTGTAGGCCATGCCCAGATCCCAACTCGCGGCGCTGGCAATGGAGGAAGGCAGCGCTGTAGCCGGCGCGCTCGTGTCGGCGACTCCGGTGCTGCCATCCACGAAATAGAGGGCTGGGATTCCGAGCCGCGGAATGCCAGGGATGTAGCCTCCGGCTCCGCGCGGGAGCGGGATGATATTGGTCACCGGGCCCCCCGCGCCGTGCACGAACTGGAGTTTCTCGGCCTGGGTCATCTGCGCCAGCAGCGAGTCCGCGCGAGTGTCGGAGTTCATTTGCGCGGGGGGAGCCTTCACGGCGATGGCGGCGGTGTTGGAGATGTACCCGCCGACGGAGATCGTCACTGGCACGGCGTCTCCGGTCGCGGAGCCGGCCGGCACCCGCGCATTGATCTGGTACTCGCCTACCAGCCCTGGCACGAGGCCGGCAAAAAGCACCTCGGCGGGCGCTCCGCCGATGGAGACGGCCGGCGTGATTACTGTTTCCGAGAGCGGGTTCACCAGCGCGGCCGACCCGCTGGCCGGGGGATTGGTTACTGCTCCCAAGCCGTTGCAGTAGATCACGACGATGGAGCTGCCGGCGGTCGCCGGGTTCGAGGAATCGACCAGACGACTAGAGAGGTCCAGGATGGCGCCCTGGCCGGAGCCCTGGCTGTTGGCGGTGAAGATGCCGGGAGCATAGGCCACCAGATCGATGGCTTGCGGCGCGCTGGTCTGGCCGTTCACGGTAACCGTGAGCATGGCCCGCGATCGCCCCGCCAGTTCCCAGGGGATTTGAATGTTAACCTGACCGCTAGAGGCATAGAAGAGCGGGACCGCCTGACCCCCGTCGAATTGCATGGAGAGCTGGGAAAGGTGCGTGGGGAGCGGCGTGCTCGAAGCCGAGGCCGGCGAACTGAGCAGGAAGTTCCCGAAGACCGCGGCGATGCCACCCGGAGGCACCGCGCTCAAATAACTGGAGGCTCCTACGACTCCGCCCGGGGTGATTGCGGGTACGTCGCTCGCCTGAGGGAAAGCGGGCACGCTGAGCAGGAATGCGCTCGATAGGAACGCGAGTCCAAATCGCGAAGCAAATGAATGACTGGCGCCAGGACGCATATTGATCTCCGTGACCATCACGATATCACACGGGTTCGGGGCCGACGTGGGCGCCGGTCGGCGGACTGGGAGGTCCGCCCTACGAAGACAGGGAACGGGGTTGGGATTAGAATGGGGGGAGTTGCGAACCGTTACGTAGAGGAGATCCATGAGAAACCTTCGGTTGTTTGCGCCTTTGATTGCCGCGGCGTTACTTCTCGGCCTGTGGTCCGGGAACGCGTTTGCGCAGAAGAGATTCGAGCTGGTGACCGGCAAGGCCTTCGATTCGGCCCTGCCCAAGGATTTCTACATCGAGGGGAACGCCATCCCCACGGCGAAGCGCAACGCGACGATGGTGCGGCTGCCATCCGGCGCGCGCGCCCTGTTCTCGTTGATCGATACGACCGGCTATGCCTCGGACGTCGCCGCCAAGTACGTCGGGATGATCATCACCGAGGGCGAGCTTTCGATCTGCGGGCAGAAAGTGGCCGTGGGGAGCTACGGATTTGGCTGGCAATTGCCGGCCCGCGGCGAGGAAGGGCCCGGCGCCTTCAAGCTGTATAACCAGGCGGGCGCCACGTTGATAGAGTGCGCAACCAAGCGCGACGCCGATCTGAAGCAGCCGAAGCCGTTGGAGGTGATCGCGCACCAGGACGGCACCGCGCGCCTGTTCCATGGGCGTCACGGCGTCGATCTGCGGTAGAGGTCCGCAAGGTTCCTCTGCGGGGCCACCAGGCGACGGCTCCGCCCGTTGGGCGGGACTGGCGTCCGCCGGTTGCACCGGGACGAATGTATCCAGTTGCTGGGGCGAGGGCGCTGCACTTCGCCTGGCCCTCGGCCAGGCGAGCCTGAAGAGGTGGGAACGCGGCGATGAACGAGTTGATCGCCCTCAAGACGGATCGCGCCGCCGCGCAGCACAACCTGACTGCACTCAGCTTGCGGCTGAGGGCTGGTACCGCGCCGGGATTCAAGATGAGGAACCGTTCGACCTAGGTTCGCGGGGAACCACTCCCTTGCGGTCGTGGCTCGGTTATGGGGCGGGACAGAAGCTAGAGTGCGACCACCTGCTCGATCATTTTCTGGACGGCGATGCGCTCGCTGGCGGCGCCGGGCTTCATGCGGTGGATGGCGCTGCCGTTGGTGTAGAGCAGGGAGCCGTCGCCCGCAATGTCGAATGAGAGCACGCTCTTGGCCAGCACTTCGGTGACGCCGCTCTCGGATCGCCGAACCAGTTGCCAGGACGAGGGCACCAGGGAGGGCGCGTCGGGATCGCCGAGCCGGTCCTCGCGAGCGGCGCGCTCGGCGTCGATCAGGTTGCCCCAGATCATCATCTGCTTGAGGTCGGGCTGGCGTTGCGCGGCGCCTTGCGAGTTGGCCAGCGGCTTGCCGGTGTAGCGCATCGAGAAGAAGTTGAGGTACTGGAAAAGCGCGTGCACCAATCGGAGGGGGAACAGCACGGCGTCCAGGAGCGCGCGGAGCGGGTGGAATTTGACCTTGTCGCCGGCATAGGGGCGGCGGATGTAATAGAGCGCGCCGTCGGCGGCCTTCTGAGGGCCGAGCAGGTCGTGATGGGGGTCCTCGGCCAGGCACTCCAGCTCGCCCGAATCGAGGTCGAGTTGCTGTACCGCGAACGGGCCGAGGCCGGAGAAGCGCCCGTTGGCGTCCCGGCCCACGCCCGCGCTCTGAAACACGAGCCGGCGGGAGCCGGGCCCCGGCGCCCAGCGCGGGGCGAGGTCGAAGGAGTCGCCTTCGGAGGCTTCGAAGAAGTCCGGGCCCTCCACCTGCAACACGGCGATGTTCGCGGTGAAGTCGCTGTGAAAGACGGAAGCCGCGATGGTGGCGCCGTCGGGATGCATGGCCATGTGGCGCACCTGAAAATCGTTAGTGTGAAAGAGGCGCTGCTCGACGCCATCGGCATTCACGGCGAAGATGCCGCTGATGGAATCGGTTTCGAGGGAATAGAGCAACTCGCCCGGAGTGCGGCCGCGGGCGACGCTGGTGATCGAGATTCGGAACTCGCCCGGATCGCCCGGCGGTCCTCCCCACATTGCGCCAGCCATGAACCGGGCGCCGCGCCCCTGGGTCTTCCAGGCGTGGCGGTTGCTGATCTGGGCGGCACGATCGCGCAGAGAGCGGCCAAACTCGCTATCCAGGGATTCGGTGACGCCGTCGCCCCACCAATGGAGTTTCCCCTGCGATAGAAAAGCGAGGCTGCGCTCCGGCGCGGACATGTGCGAACCATTGTAACCGGAATCGGCATTGGTATTATAGATTCCAAGACCTATGATCAGACGATCCTTCCTCCAGGCTTTGGGCACTCTCGGCGCGACCGCCGGCGCGGCCGCGGGTCCCGACGACAAGACGCGCTTCTATACGCTCGAGACGTTCTTCATGAAGAACGGAGACCAGGGCGGGCGGCTGAACGATTTCGTTTCCAAGGCGTTCCTGCCGGCGGCGCGCAAGGTGCACACCGGGCCGATGATCTTCCTGGAAGGTCTGGTGGCGCCGCACATGCCGCAATTCGCGACGGTGATGGGCTTCAAGTCGGCGGCCGAGGCCATGTCGCTGTGGACCAGGCTGCACGAACAGGAGGGCTACAGCGAGGCCGTGGCGCGCTGGGAAAACGAGGCGAACGCGCCCTACGAGCACGCTTCGCTCACGCTTCTGGAAGCGGCGGACTATTCCCCGGAGATCCGGATCGGGGAGCCGGCGAAAGCGCCGCGGGTTTTCGAGCTGCGAGTCTACCACTCGCCGACGTGGCGGCAGTTGGCGGCGCTCCATGAACGCTTCTCTGGCCCCGAGATCCGCATTTTCCACCGCTGCGGGATTCATCCGCTGCTCTACGCGTCCACGGTGTTTGGAACGAACCTGCCGAACCTCACCTACTTGATCCCGTTCGACGATCTGGCGGCGCGCGAGAAAGCCTGGAACGCGTTCACGGGCGATCCGGAATGGTTGAAGGTGCGCAAGGAGTCTACCGAAAAGCACGGCCAGATCTCCAGCGTGATTCAGGTGGCATTGTACAAGGCCACGCCGTACTCGCCGATCCGTTAGCGCTTGGTCGGGGTGAACGAGAGGTTGGCGGAGAAGAACGGCAGCGTCTTGGTTTCGATCCGTTCCGCGATGCGGTTGATGTGGGTGCCCTCGTAGATCTCGAAGGCGTGGCGGATTTCGTAGGCGTTCAGGGCGCCGTCCAGCAGCTTGATGGTGGACGCGATGGCCGCATCCTGGGCTCCGGCGTCGAAGGTGATGGCGTGGAGCCGCTTCAGATTCGGGATGTATTGATCGAGGATGGCCAGGGGT
>Ga0182017_10003523_pt1 | contig 11650 bp, 7 predicted proteins | sample 712E3DmetaG_FD_120492 | JGI IMG/M metagenome (GOLD analysis project Ga0182017, IMG submission 120492) | Permafrost microbial communities from Stordalen Mire, Sweden - 712E3D metaG | ecosystem: Environmental > Terrestrial > Soil > Wetlands > Permafrost | place: Sweden: Stordalen | collected... | reverse complement strand
CGCGATGCGGCGCAGAGCGCGCTTCCACCGCAGCTTCATCTCGTTCGCACGACCTCGGACTTCGAACTGTGGCGCCGTACAGGCGTGGTCGCGCCTCGGCAGATCCTGAACGAGGGACCGAACCCGGGGGCGACGCTCGACTGCCGAACTCGGGCCGGGCGCGCGCTCATCCGCAATGGCGGAAAGGCCGGCGTGCGCAGGCCTCCGGTCACCGTTTCCGTCCCCGGCGTCATTCCGCCGGGGGAGACGATCACCGTTCCCCTATCGCTCAGCCCTGGGGCGTGGGACCTGGAGACGTCGTACGTGAGCTCTCGTCAGGTCACAGTGAGCGGACTAGGAGGCGTGCTGCGACGGATGCCGGCCAACCTCGACCGACCTGGGCCGCGATGGCCAATCGGACGTGTTGTAGTCCCGCCGTCGGGCTCGTTGACACTCACCATCCACGCCGCCGCGGGATGGTTTACACGGCTTACACCGGCGGAGGCCGGGGCTTACATGCAGACCATCGTCGCCACGCCGGTCGGGACCGAGCGGGTCGTGCCGCTACGCACAGCGTGCGGCCGGTACGTGGACTGGTACACGACCCCAGCGCGAAGTCCCAAGCGATAGGTCGCCCACGAGGGCTACTACGCCGCCTTCGTGCTCGACCCGGACGGCTACGACATCGAAGCGTATTTCTCGGCGCGCCGGAATCCGCGCTCTCATCGCACTGACGACGGTGGGTTCACGGTCCGCTGATCGTTACCGATACCGGGAGCACGACGGCTTTCGACGGCTGGGAACGCGTTAAGATGCCCGACGCTATCATCAATGGCCGACATCAGGAGACATAGATATGCTCGATAACGAGCTCGCCCTTAAACTGATCCAGGGCAAATATTGGCACCATGATTTCGAAATAATCCCCGGCGTGCGGACTCACGGTGCTTACGATCCTACCGGTTTGTGGAATGAGCTTCAGTTACCGCTCGATATGAGCGGCCTGTCCTTGGCCGATGTTGGCGCGTCCAATGGCTATTTCAGCTTCGAGGCGTATAAGCGTGGCGCCAGAGTAGTGGCGTTTGATTTCCGGCATAAGGACAATTCGGGTTTTGGGTTAGCGCAGTATATTAACGGCCTAAGCGAGATCGAACACCACCACATAAACGTCTTGGATATGACCCCTGATCAGTTTGGCCAGTTCGATATTGTGCTCGCACTGGGTCTGTTTTATCACGTGTCTGATCCGTATATGGCCCTGGCCAATTGTGCGGCCCTGTCGCAGGATCGTCTGCTGATCGAATCCTATTGTATCGATCGGCAACTTCCGGGGCGATTAACTTCTGAGCCGGTGATGCGATTTCTTCCCGATCCCGAGCGCTTTCCAATGCAGGGTCAACCCAACGCAGATCGCAGCAATTTTTGGGGTTTTACCGCCATATGCCTAAAGCGCATGGTGGAGGATATCGGCTTCGCGGTGCAGAATAGTGATGTGCGTGAAGACCGAGTTTTTATAGATGCCAGGCGTGGTGGACTTGAGGCAGATGCTCCTCGCGTTACATTAAACGATACGGAAACGCGCCTGAGTATCGCGTACGGCTCCGTGCCGCCGGTACCCGTTGAGGGGAATCCCGATGATCCGAAAGCTTGGACGATTTTTTAAGGTAAATCGCTACGACTCAACGGCTGTCATCGATTAGGACGCTGCCAACTCAGTCCGCCCTTCGCGCTTGTACACACGCCGCTACCCGCCGCCGATCGCCTCGGCCCGGATGGTTAGCCGCGAATCTATCGCTCTTTGAAGATGCGTTCCTCGGTGAACGCCCGGCGCCGCGCGATCGTCTTCTTAGCCAGAGATCTTGCGTTTACCTTGAGCCTTGGCACTCGAGCTATGAAGCGCTCTGCCGTCTGGCACACAACCAGCTCCGCGTTGACGCTATCCAAGTACTTGGGATCCCATCCGAACGGCACCCAGACGAAATGCACTTCCCGAAAGACCTGGGCCAGCCACCACGACAATCCCTGGTAGGCGTTATCGCCGAAGCCGTAGGAGTCACCAAAGATCACGACGGTCCGCTCATCCGGCGCGTCCTCACGGCGGAACACGCGGATCGTCCCGATATGACCCCCGACGCGAGAGATCTCCGCCCAGTTGTCTGAGACGACGGCGGCCCGGGAAGCGTCCGCCATCGGACGCATGATCTCTAGAAGCGGCGGATCGAAGTGATGGCCAAGGTCTCCGGCGCCGAGATGCGGAGTCGGAGTGTCCTCCACCTCTGGAAGGAAAGCCGGCGAAACACCAAGCTCGCTCACCGTGGCCTCGGCCAAGATCCGGTTTCCGCGGGGGGTCAGATGGCTATCGGTAAGCAGGTAGGTTTTGCCGACGCTGCGAGCGTCACAGAGCGCCTCTATCGGGTAGACAAGCGGCAGCGCGCCCTCGTCGAGCAGGCGCAGCACGGGCCGCGGGCCGCGAGCGGTCAGATCCTGCGGATAGCAGTCAGCGCACACGGCGAGCTTCTCGGGCACGACCAGAAACGCGAGACGTCGACCAGCGTCCTGCGCATGATCTCGCCTCTTCGCCACGAGCGTTCGCCATTCCCCCAACCAGTCCGCGGCCATCTCCACCTCGCCGCGGTACATCGCCACATTGTCGTTGCTGCCGCCGTAGATGAACAGATGACCGGACTTGCCCACGATCACCACACCGTCAGGCGAGACATCGCCGGTAGGACGGGTGAAACGTTCCCAGCCTTCTATCCAGCAATTCAGGAACGACCCACGAGCCTGTGCTTCTTCGCCCATCTTGCGCTTGGTCATCCGCTCTGCGTACTCCACGGAGGCAAGCACGCCATCGAGGAAGGCCCGCAGGGATCCGATCTGCATCCACTGGGCGACATCTCCCGAAGTCGCGACCCGTCCCAGAAACTCGCGGAAGACCGTTTCGATGTCCTCACGGCGGAGGTCGCCGCCTGCAGTGTCCGCGGGCTCGCGCTTGGAAACCGAGGGTGACATGTGGATCAGCGTAACAGCCGCGAAGCGGCTCAGATGCGCTACGCCAAACCCCTAGAACGGCTTGGATGCTCGAGACGCGTCGAGCAGCTTGTCCACGGCTCGAAGCGCCGGCGGAAGAGGAAGTCCGACTCGACGATCAACCGCATTGCTTCCTTGTCGCGCCGCACTTCCCTGGTGATGGCTGCGTATTGACAGAACTACCAGGCTAGGTCGCGCGCATCGCAACGACAGCGTACTCGCCTTGGGTACGCCGATCCGTCTCCAGCTCTCCTGTCCCGAGCGGGAAGAACACGTACGCCGACTCGAACCCATGCAGACGAGCGAGGGTGACCGCGACCTCGGGGAAGATCGGAAGGCGGTGCGTGAGGTCAACCCAGAACGCCTTGAATGCCTGAATGGAGTGCGGGTTCACCGTCTCGGCGATGAACAGCCCGCCGGGTACAAGCTTCCGCTCTGCCAGCTGGAAATAGCGAACGAGTTCCTCGTAGGGTAAGTGCTCGATCACTTGAGCAGAGAAAACCACCCCGAGTGAACCGTCCGGCTGAGCCTCGAGATAGGAGACCGCTTCCGCCTGCTCGACGCCCAGCCCCTTCTCGCGGCAGCGCGCGACCATATCCGGGTCGGTGTCGATACCTCGAGCCTCGATGCCGGCTTTCGCCAGGAGTTCGAGGAACTCGCCCCGACCACAGCCGACGTCGAGTACGGGCGAGCGCTCGCCAAGCAGATCGAGGTAGGGCCGCTGGCGCTCTCGGATGAACTCCTCCGTACCACGGAAAGTGTCCTCGAATCCGCGATATCCGCCTTCTGCGCCGAGCTTCGAGTCGCGGAATCCTATGACAGGCCGTCCCGTTTCGTCGGGGATGCGCAAAGCCCCGGGGTCGGACACGTATGGCACGGCTGTCAGTTCCGTTTCCAGACGCTCGATGTGACCCCGCGCTGATTCGAGGCGCTGTGCGGCAAGTCGCGCCTCTCCTCGGACATCTGAGGCGACACGGTCGACTTCGCGCTGGAGGTGAGTGATCGCTTCTACGACCATCGTCTGGAGCTCATGCTGACCGACGACATACGGCCAAAGAAGCCGGCGGAGAACGTTTCGAGCTGTGTGCACCCCTGGGCGACGGCGCCTCGCGCGAACGAAGTGGCTGCCAGGCCCCTCTTTAAGCCTGCGATAGGCGGCCGCGAGCGCCTCGTCTTCAGACCAAGCGGACTCGCCGTACTCGCCTTCGGCCGGCCTGGGCGCCCGCGACGCAAATCTCTCCGCGAGGAAGGCCGCCGTCCTTTCCACCGAGAAGCGCGCCAGGATGTCATCACGCGCCCGCTCTCCGAGCTCACGCGCAGCCGTCTGATTGTCGAACACGCGGCGCATGGCTGCCGCGGCAGCGGCGATGTCCGGATCGGCCCATTCCGTGCCGGCGGGATAGGGATCGCAGCCCTTTGGAATCGGCACGAGCTTGTAAGGGATCAGATGACTGTTGCCTTCGTGCATGAAGTCGACGTTGCCCGAGTAGTTGGTCGCGATCACGGGCTTTCCGTACGCCATCGCCTCCGCCATCGTCAATCCGAAGCCCTCGCTGCGATGGAGCGACACGTAGCAGTCGCACCCCGCCATCAAGGCGTTCTTCAGCTCCGGAGCGAGGTACTCCTCGAGTACGTAGATGTCTGTCCGCTCTGCCGCCGCGAGCCGAAGTCGTTCGAGCGACTCGAGCCCGTGCTCGCCGTTGATGCACTTCAAAACGAGGATCGGGCCTTCCCCGTCGGCGAAGGCGCGCGTGAACGCATCGACGATTCCGAGAGGGTTCTTTCGCTCGAAAATGCTGAGGAGATCGAAGCTGAAAAGGAACATGAAGCGGTCCGGCAGCCCGAGCTGTTTCCGCGGGATTGGCTCGGCACCGGGCATCTCGAGCGGTAGCGGAACGATGTGCACCGGTTTCGAAGTCGCTGCCACGAGGGCATCTCGCACGAAGCTCGATGCGGCCCAGACCTCGTCGACAAGCCCGAAGGCGTTGTGGAAGACGGACGGAAAGCGAGAGACCTCCCAGAACCAGACGCCGACCGAGTAGCGCTGTTTGAAGAGGGCCGGGCCGACATCCTCGCGGAGGATCGGCAATTGGTCGGCGTTCACGCAGATCACATTCATGTCGAACGGCGCCTGCTGCGGGCTGCGCTCGTCGATCTGATGCCCCTGCCGGCTCAGCGTGCGGTCGTAGGTGATCGTGGAGTACTCGATCTCGGCGCGGTCGAGTCCGCTCATCAGCTTCCGCGCGACTTCGCCTACGCCGAGCTCGGCGTTCAGATAGCCGACGAGGTTGACCCCCGGCGCCGGCTCGGCCGCCACTTCGATCGCCGAACCCGATACCTCAGCCTGCGCCGCCGCGAAGGCGCTTGTGCGCCGTCCCCCGCCCGGAACGACGCGCGCGCGCCTTAGCGTCCGCCAGACCGGCTTGCCGCGCGCCAGGATCGGATGAGAATGAGCAAAAGCGCGGAGGCGCTTCTCGGTACGCGCTCCTGCCCGGATCGCCGCGCCGCGTCCGGTCGAGATAACGGTCGCGGACCGCGGGCCACCCGGCAATAGCTCCCTGGGAAAGCCGATCTGAGGTTGCCCGTGCTTGTGGAGCCACTCGATAAAGCGGGGCGCGTCAGCCCTGAGCACATCGGGAAACTCGCGCTGCAGATCCGGACGCTCCGAATAGAGGGCGTAGGCGTAGCGCGAGACGCCGACCTTCCTTCCTTTCCCGACCGGTTCGCGAAGCCACTCCAGAAAGCTTGCGGTCACGGCCGGGTCGAATGGATCCGGCGGCGCGGTTCTTCCGTTTCGCTCGGCTTCGAGAAGCTCATCTCGAAAGAGCTTGCGCATCCGCGCGTCGATTGCGATTCCACCGGGCAGGCGTTCGAACTCGTATGCGATCGCTTGGCCACGACCGTAGCCGTGCGCGAGGACCCTGCGGCCGTACTCGCTACAGAGCTGCGCAAGATCCGGATTTCGGCTCAAGAGGATGCGCGGCCGCGTACCCGCATGGTGGCTGAGTACGTGCGGCGTATCCGGCTTGAAACCGCTGAAGTGAAAGAAGCGAAGCGGCGCGCCGTTGACCTCGTACAGGTCGCCGTTGCGGCGGACCTGACGTGCGTGCAGGTTCCAATACGCGACATTACAGCCGGGGTCGAGGAGGAGGAAATGCTCGAATAGCGACGGCACTAAATCCACCCAGCGCTGATCGACGAACAACGCCTGATCGACGGCTACGAGGCAGTACCTCGACAACCGATTCGACCACCAGTCGAGGAAAGGGGTCGCTCGCTCGCTCACGCCGACGAACCCGAGGTTGTAGATACCGGCATGCATGATCATGCTGTAGTCCGGCAGGCAACCGTCGTCTGGAATTGGCTCGGTGGTGTGAGGCGTGAGGACGATCGAATGCCTCTGCGCGAGCACCCCGATGTCGTCGAGCGGTTGGTAGATCGCGATATCGGGGTCGAAATACACGGCCGCGTCGGCCCCCCTGTCGAGCAACGTCTGAAGCAACCAGGGCTTGACGGCCGTCGCTAGCTCCTTGAGGTCGTAGATCATCGCCATTCGGTGGAACTCGTCCGGCTCGATGCCGATCTCGTACGGGGTCAAGACATCGAACGGCTCGCCGCTGGCGTTAGCGCCGTCCAGGATCAAGGTGGTGAAGCGCTCGCCGGGATGGTGCTCGGCGAAGGACTCCGCCAGGACCCGCGCGTATGGCAGGTAGTTTCGCGCGATGATCGTGCACGCGTGCATAACCGTCAGGACGCGGTCCTCGGACTGCAGCATCCCGAGATGCTTCGCCGAGGCATCGAAGTGGCGATCGAGGCGCCGGATTTCGCGGCGATGCCCGTGTGGAGAAGTCCGTTGGTCATGGTAGATCGTGTGGCTGCGCGCCCACTATGAGGTAGCGATTCCCTCGCGCTCGTAGTAGAGATCGACTACCTCGTCGGCCGGACCGATCGAGACGACGGCGCCATCCTCGAGCAAAATGGCTCGGTCGCAGTAATCACGAATAGCGGTTGGACTGTGTGAGACGAGGAGCAAAGTCTTGCCGGCCTCTTGAAAATCATCGAAAGTCCGGGCGCACTTCTGCTGGAACTTGGCGTCGCCAACGGCTAGCACCTCGTCGACAAGCAAGATGTCGAACGGCACCTGGATCGCCACCGAGTAGGCCAGGCGCACCTGCATGCCGGACGAGTAGTTCTTCAGGCGCTGATCGACGAAGCGTTCGAGCTCGGCGAACGCGATGATCTCGTCGAAGCGCTCATTCAGTTCACGCCTACTCAGGCCGAGAAGCGTTCCGTTGATAATGACATTGTCGCGGGCGCTGAGCTCCATGTTGAAGCCGACGCCGAGCTCGATGAACGGCGAGAGCATCCCTCTCACGATAACCTGGCCCGCGTCGACGCGATAGATCCCGGCGATCGCCTTCAGTAGCGTCGTCTTGCCGGAGCCGTTGCGCCCTACCACCCCGAAGCGTTCTCCCTTCTTGATCGAGAAGCTAACGTTGCGAAGAACGGCGTTCGCTTCGTAGGTAGTTCGTTTCGCGGGATGAAGGAAATGCTCTCGCACGGTGTCTCGCCGCTCATGCGGAATCCGGAACGCCTTCGAGATCCCACGCAACTCGATAGCCGTGGAGGCTGCGATCGGGGGATCGCTGTTCAGACTCGCTCTGGGAACCATGGCTCCTCGCGTTTGAACAGGAAAAAGCCGAGCCCCAGAACGAAGACCACGACCAGGAGCGGTAAAAGACGCAGCGGTGAGAAGGTCGCGTGAGCCGCGATCACGCTGTGATCGGGGTAGATGACGATCGAACGGACGTCCTGCATGATCTGCGTGAATGGGTTGAGCAACATGACCTGGCGCCAGCGCGCTGGCACCTGCGTGAACGGATAGACGATCGGTGAAAGGAAGAAGAGCAGTTGCAGTGCGAGCTCCCAGACCTGAGCAACGTCACGAAGACGGACGTACATCACGGCCAGCACCAGGCCGAGTCCGAGAATATATAAGTAGAGCTCGAGCACCTCTAGGATCAGGACCAGCCAATCGAGCCTCGGGACGAGTCCGTTCCAGGCGATGAAGATCGCGATCGCGAGCAGGCCGAGTCCGAACGTGATGAAGGACGTGAGGCTCGCCGCTAGTGGGATCACAAGCCTCGGGAAGGGCAGCTTGCGCAGAAGGGATCCGTTGGTGACGATCGAGCCCATCGTCCGGGTCACACCGTCCGCGAAGAAATACCAGAGCATGACGCCGATCACGAGGTAGAGCGCGTAGTGAGGAGGCGGCGTCCCAAAGCGCACGAGGCGGCCGAAGACCACGTAGAGAATCGAGAACAGCGCCATCGGCTTGCCGATCGTCCAGATGTATCCGAGCGCAGAGTCTCCGTACCGGAGCTTGATATCCATCCCGGTCAGGACGCGCACGAGTCTCCAGACCCGCTTCGCCCGCTCCACGCGACTAGCGTCTGTGTTCTCGGGGATAGGCTCTGAGAGGTCGCTTACCAGCGAGGTCATAGGCCGTGACGATACCCGACAGTCGGACTCGCTTGCACCGAGGCTCGCCCCCTCCACTTCGTCTCGACACTTTCGTGTCGCAGAAGATCGCGACCGGCGTCGCGAAGATAGCGCTCGGTCTCGAGGATTCGATCACACTCGGCGATACGAGCATTTGCCGGGATCGGGGTTTCGCCGCGGACTATGTCGAGGCTATTTGGCTGATGCCGAAGCAGATAGAGTCGGACGACTAAGTTATAGGGAGTGGCAAGCCTCACTCCATCGCTTCGTTTCTCGAATGCTCATTCGAGCACATCGGCATTTCTGTTTGGGAAAGTCGCGTAAACGCCGGCGAGCGATTTATCCGAAAGGTAGATGCCAAGATTCTATACGGTGACCCCTCCAAAGCCGAGCGAGTGCTCGGCTGGAAACCTAGGGCGAACTACCGAGAACTCGTCGCTTTGATGGTAGATGCTGCTCTCGTACGACTCAATTCTTCGATTTCTGATAATAACTAGGGTATGTGGAGGCGAGATTGAGCAGAAACACCGCCCTTATTACAGGAATCACAGGGCAAGACGGTCCCTATCTCGCTCGATTGCTACTGGATAAGGGCTACGAGGTCAGCGGGCTGGTACGCCGCAGTTCCACCCCAAATCTAGAGCGATTAGAGCGGCTCGGAATTCGGGATAGCGTTCGCCTGATAGAAGGCGATCTGGGTGATGGCGGTTCCATCATCAACGCGATCGATCTTTGCAAGCCATCCGAGTTCTACAACCTGGCGGGGCAGAGCTTCGTTCCCGAGTCGTGGAAAACACCCGTTCAGACCGGAGATTTCACGGCGCTCGGTATCACGCGCTGCCTGGAAGCGATACGCCTGATCGACCAGGGGATCCGCTTCTACCAGGCTTCTTCGAGCGAGATGTTCGGCAAGGCTCAAGAGACTCCACAGAGCGAAACCACACCGTTTTGGCCTCGCAGCCCGTACGGCGTCGCGAAGGTCTACGGGTACTGGATCACGATCAACTACCGCGAGAGCTACGGCTTGCACACCTCGAACGGCATCCTCTTCAACCACGAGTCACCGCTTCGTGGTCTGGAGTTCCTCCCTCGCAAAGTCAGCAATGCCGTGGCGCGAATCTCGCTCGATCTCCAGAAGAACCTACAGATCGGCAATCTCGAAGCGCGCCGGGATTGGGGCTACGCGAACGACTACGTCGAGGCGATGTGGCTGATGCTCCAGCAAGACGAGCCCGGCGACTACGTCGTCGCATCCGGGGAGACGCACACCGTGCGAGAGCTCATCGAGATTGCGTTCGGTCGCGTCGGGATAGACGACTACGAGAAGTACGTGGTGGTCAACCCGGACTTCTACCGGCCGGCCGAGGTCGATCTCCTGATCGGAGACGCCTCGAAAGCGCGAGCGAAGCTTGGCTGGAAACCGAAGGTGGGGTTCAGAGAACTCGTTGAGATGATGGTGGATGCCGACATTGAACTCGAGAAAACGAAGCTCGTCGTCAAGCGGAAAGTTCTCGAAGACTGATAACTCTCCGGTCGTCGAACGCACCGACGGCGAACGGGCTCGGGTCGGTAGTAAAGCGATCCGCTAGCGCTTTGCAGGCGTCGGGTTCGTCCAAGCCTTCTGCCGCCGGAGCGCCGCTCTCAACCCGCCGGCGCGGGCCAGAGGTATCGCCCGGCGTGCTCCGGCGCCCGCCCGCCGGTAGCGCTTCCATTCCCTCAACCCGGCGATCCGGCCGCGAAGAGGAGCAAGCTTTCCTCGCCTCAGAGCGACGAAGACCACATAGGCGATGTCGTGGGCCAGCATCCTCAACCCGTACCGCCTGAGTAGGCCGGTGTCGGCGTTCTTGGCAAGCAGCCTGACCCGGTTCCTGCCCGCCAGATAGTACTTCTGCCTTGATCTGTGACCGAGCGTCGCCGAGTGGTGATGGAAGACGATTGCCTCGGGCACGTAGAGGCACCGCCAACCGTTCATCCGAGCGCGCCAGGCAACGTCGACATCCTCGAGGTAGGCGAAAAAGGACTCGTCGAACGATCCGATCTCATCCAGCATCGCTCGCCGGTACAAAGCCGCGCCGGCGCTGGCGCCGAAAACCTCGACCGTTTCTGTCTCGCTCGCGCTCAGCGGTTGCCCGAGCAGGCGGTCAGACGCGATTCCGAGGCGATCGACCTCGATCCCAGCCGAGTTGATCGTCTCCGGCCGGTCGGAAAAGCGCATCTGGGTGGCTACCGAGCCGATATCGCCGGCGGAGGCACCAGCCGCCAGCATTCGTGCGAACGCCTCCGGCTCGACCGTCGCATCGTCGTTGAGAAGAGCGACCCACTCGCCCTCCGATCGACGGACGCCAAGGCTGACCGCGGCCGAGAAGCCGGTGTTCGTCAGCTCGGCGATCACGACGGCATTCGCGAAACGGTCGGCGAAATCTCGCTCGTTCTCGGAAGTGGCCTCGTTCAGGACGAGAACCAGCTCGGCTGGGCCGTCGACCAGGCGCAGCGCCTCCCGCACCGAGACAAGGCAATGCTCGAGAAGCTCTCCTTTCCGGTAGCTCACGACAATCACCGATAGGACGGGCTTCGTCAGAGCTGGACCTCGGCTAGCAGCGAATCGGTTAACAACTTCCTGCTCCTTAGGCGCGAATCGATCGTGATCTGCCACTTAATAGCCGACGCAAAAAGCTGCTGCGCAGCATCGACACCAGCAGTTTGACGGCGATACCGAGGTAAACGACGACGTTCTTCAGTACTCCTTGCGTCGCCGCGTAGTGCTTGCGATAGAAGCGGAACATGCCGTAGTGAAAGGCGTAGTTGAGTCGCGGCTTTCGGTACTTGCCGCTGGTGCCCGCCTTGATGTGAATCACCTTGACCGTGGGGTCGTACCAGGTCACCCAGCCGGCCTCCGCGAAGCGGTAACAGAGATCGAGATCCTCCATGTACATCCAGTAGCCCTCGTCGAAGAGACCCACCTGGTCGAGCGCGCTCCGGCGCATGAGCATGAAGGCACCGTTGACCGCGTCGATCGGTCCGTTCTCGACGGATGTTGCCCGGTATTGGGCAAGCCGGGCCGGAGCTCTGCTCGAGCGGCCGATACGCATGAAGTGGGCTAGCGCTCCGAGCGGGGTTGGGAAAGAGCGGCGCGCGGCGT
>Ga0182017_10003522_pt1 | contig 11651 bp, 11 predicted proteins | sample 712E3DmetaG_FD_120492 | JGI IMG/M metagenome (GOLD analysis project Ga0182017, IMG submission 120492) | Permafrost microbial communities from Stordalen Mire, Sweden - 712E3D metaG | ecosystem: Environmental > Terrestrial > Soil > Wetlands > Permafrost | place: Sweden: Stordalen | collected... | reverse complement strand
TCCACAAAGGCGTTTACATCTCAATTGACGGTGTTGACTCTTCTGACGATTCTCCTTGCGCGTCGCAGGGGAATGTCCCGGGAACAAGGTATGGAACTCGTGCAGGAATTGAAACTGCTGCCGGATAAAGTGCAGTCAATCCTTTCCAATACCAAGCAGATTGAATATATCGCAGGTGAATTTAAAGAAATGAAAAATTTTCTTTACCTTGGCCGGGGATATAATTTTCCTGTTGCACTCGAGGGCGCACTGAAACTAAAGGAAATCTCTTATATTCATGCAGAAGGATATCCCGCTGCAGAAATGAAGCACGGACCCATTGCGCTCATTGACGAGAAAATGCCGGTTGTGTTTATTGCGCCGAACGACAAAACGTACGAAAAGATCATGAGTAACATTCAGGAAGTAAAAGCACGGCAGGGCCGGGTGATTGCTATTGTGAATGAGAAGGAAAAAAATATTAGTGAGTTAGTTGATTATTTGATCTGTGTTCCGCATACGCTCGATTTATTTTCACCCATCCTTTCTGTTATTCCGCTACAATTACTGGCATATTACATTGCTGTTTCGCGAGGATGTAATGTAGATCAGCCGCGGAACCTTGCAAAAAGTGTTACTGTTGAATAGAAAATTGTTTTTCTAAGAATTCTTTCTATCTTTAATAACGTTTTATCAAAGGAAAGTGTAAAAAAATGAAGCAGGATTCAAAATTCAAACCGAATGAATGGGCGCTTATCCTCGGGGCTTCCAGCGGATTTGGTGCCGCTACTGCTCTTGAACTCGCAAGACATGGGATGAATATTTTTGGCGTGCATCTTGATCGCCAAGCAACGATGCCTAATGTTCAGAACCTGATAAAAGAGATCAAACACACTGGTGTTAAAACCGTCTTCTACAATATTAATGCGGCGGATAAAATAAAACAAGATGAGACACTTGATGATATTCAAGAACAATTTGCTGTCAGCTCTTCTGACACAATAAAAGTGCTTCTGCATTCACTCGCCTTCGGCACATTAAAGCAATTCATCGCAAAAAAACCGGAAGACGCTATTACTCCCGCACAAATGGAAATGACGGTTAATGTGATGGCGCATAGTCTTGTCTATTGGGTGCAAGGATTGATTTCGCGAAATCTTATGAGTCGTGGCGGACGGATTTTTGGAATGACAAGTTCAGGCGGGCACTCAGCAATGCCGTACTACGGTGCAGTATCTGCAGCAAAAGCCAGTTTGGAAGCACACATCCGCCAGCTTGCAATGGAACTTGGGCCTATGGGTATTACTTCAAACGCAATTATGGCAGGTGTAACGGATACACCGGCATTGCGTAAGATTCCGGGAAATGTTGGAATGCTTGAGGCTGCGCGTGCAAAAAATCCAGCCGGACGACTCACAACACCGGAAGATGTCGCAAAAGCAATAATTCTTCTTTCCACTGACGAAGCTCATTGGATATCCGGCAATGTCTTGGGTGTTGATGGAGGGGAAGATATTGTCGCATTTGCTAGTCCTCGGAATCAACACGATAATAAATAATCGCACCATCGATAAGGAAAAAAGGAAATTGTATGTTTGAATTTGAATTTACGGAAGAACAAAAAATGCTGCGGGACATGGCGCGGGATTTTGTGAACACAGAAGTTAAACCTCTCGCTCAGAAAATGGATGAAGAAGAAAAAATGTCTCCTGAATTAATCCGTAAAATTGCGGACATAGGTTTCCTTGGTGCATCATTCCCTCAAGAATATGGAGGCGGTGGTTTCGGTGAAGTCGGTTATTGCGTTATGCAGGAAGAGATGGGAAGAGGTGATCTTGCAACATCTACATTTATCGGTGCACATCAGTCCATTGGAGCGAATGCTATCTTTATTGGCGGTTCAGAAGAATTAAAAAAGAAATATCTTGTTCCGCTGGCTGAAGGGAAATTCATTGGTGGATTTGCTCTGACGGAAGCTTCAGCAGGTTCCGATTCATTTAATTTGCGCACGAAGGCGCGCCTTGATGGAAATGAGTGGGTGATTAACGGTGAAAAAATATGGATCACCAATGGCGGTTTAGCAGATATCCTTTCGGTTTTTGCTCGGACAGAACGAGGTATTAGCGCTTTTGTTGTTGAGACAAAAACTCCGGGATTCACCGCAGGTCCCAAAGAAAAAAAAATGGGTATTCGCGCCAGCATGACAAATGCATTGACATTTGATAATGTTCGAATCCCAAAAGATAATATCATTGGTGATGATGGTCGTGGATTTCTCATTGCGATGAAAACTTTAGATGCAGGTCGTCTTGGCTTAGGGGCAGCATGCCTTGGTGCGATGAAAGAATTATTGGAAATGTGCACGAAGTATGCAAAAGAACGAAAACAATTCGATGCACCTCTTTCACAGTTCCAGGCGATTCAATTTATGCTTGCAGATATAGCATTGACAATCTATGCTTTAGAATCGATGGTCTATCGTACGGCACAAGAGTATGATCAAAAGAAGTCAGTCTCGCGTCAGGCAGCGTATGTAAAATTATATGCTTCAGAACAACTCTGCAAAGTAGCGGATAAAGCAGTGCAGATACATGGCGGCATGGGGTATTCCAGAGAATTACCAGTAGAGCGTTATTACCGAGATGCTCGTATCAATCCGATATTTGAAGGAACAAGTGAAGTGCAAAGACTTGTGATTGCCCGCGATGTTCTCAAAAAGAACGGAAAGGTCTAAGAATCAAATCTTGACTTTTTGCAAAAAGTCTAGTAATTTTGATCAAGATTTTAGTCCCGCTGAAGTCCGGCGGGATTTTTATTGAGAAATAAATAAAAATATTTGGATCCCGATATATAACATCGGGATTCTGAATTTTTCGATGAACTTAGCGGCGTTCCACTTGCTAAGTTCAGAAATCGATTGGTAGCAATTCAAGTCGGATAAATTTTTTAAAGAAATTCGGCTCCCGATAGAAAACATCGGGATCCTGGATTTTTCAATGAACTTAGCTGCGTTGCACTTGCTAAGTTCAGAAAAATTCGGACAGGTAGCTCAGTTGGTAGAGCAATGGACTGAAAATCCATGTGTCGGGGGTTCAATTCCCTCCCTGTCCACGAAAAAGGCGTTTACATCCGTGAATGCCTTTTTTTGTTATCCTGCTTTTGTCCGCAATTCTGTCCACAATTTATTTTTTGCTTCGAGAACTACTGCTACTATTGTGGCTTGTGAGCAGGGGAGTGGACTCCAGATCCCTTATTCAACCCTGAATCAGAATGGGATTATTATCTCAAAGATTCTGATTCAAGTAGATTCGGCTTCATCCGAGAAATTGCCGAATGAGTTGTCGAACTAAATAATCAGCTTATTCAAAAACTCAATATCTTATTGATATTCTCCTTTATAAGTTTGGTTCGAAGAAATCATCACATGATCAAATATAGAAGATACAATCGAGGACGTTTTTCTAATTAGCAGATAATCTGCTTATTTTTTCAAAGCTGCCTTTGAGAAGAGATAGTCTGCTATTGCAGTATCAAGAACAATAGAATCAACGAAGAACTCTGTTCCTTGACCCTCTTTGAGGACATCTTTATATAAGACCGACTTTGCAATCCAATGGTGCTGAACCTCCATTACCTCCCGAATATCCATCGTTTTTAAAAGCATGCCGCTTTTTGCATACAGGTTCTCTTTCAATGCGACAAACCGGGACTTGTCGACCCAGATTTGCCGCCGGTAGTACGCAATATCTTCTTTCTTTGCCGAGAGCTCCAGGACACAGCATTGACGTTCATGAAAAATCTCTTCGCCGATCACTTTTGCGGAATATAAATTCGGAAGATGCGGATCTTCCATCATATCTTCATACGAAAGGTCGGAACCCATCACGGATTGACGCATCATGTGTCCAGAGATCATAATAATCCGATCGGTCGAAGGGGAGTATGTCCACAAATTATCCTGCAGCTTTAACATTTTCGTTCCTTGCTCCCGCGCCGGGGCAAGATATTCGGTGAACGCCTCGTTCGTATGTCGCTGCCAAGATTTCGATTCAACGGTCCGGCTTTCGCGCCGACCGTGTATGATCATGCGCGAAGTGAAAATTTTGTTTTCGGTAACCATGTTCCGGTCGACCTTTTTTAAGATCTCATCACCGGATGGCGTTTGAGCTAGAAGTATTGCCGGTGACAAAAGAAGCAGGAAAAATATTCGTTTCATGTTTCAAGTTCCTTGAATAATTGCGATGTCTGTCGTTTGTATATGCCAACGCCGGAAAGTGCCGTTCCGCAGAGTGTCGCCAGCATTCCCGGCAGAAAGCCGATAATATAACTCAACGGTGTTATCCGGGCGCGGACAATATTGTCGATCATAATGGAATTGTTCTTCAGCAAGGCGCCGATATTGAATCCTTTTACCTGCATGTAATAAGCAAACACAAGACCGATGGACGTGCCTATTAAAGATCCGACAAAACCGATCATAAGGGATTCGGCAATCATCGAACGGTAAATATGTCCCTTTTCCTCTCCGATCGCCAGCCGAACACCGATCTCGCCGTATCGCCGGAGACTTCCGGTCAGACCAGAATTCCAAAGGACGATCGACATGGCAAGAAGAAAAACACCCAGAATGACGTTCGAGAAAAGAGTAATTAAATCGAGATAGTCGGAGAGTCCGCTGTCGTTGCGCAGATATCCCATAACCGGCGCAAATTGATTCGATGAATTATTGTATTGATTGTTGAACGCCGATGTAGCGGCGATGGCGCGATCCTCATGATAAAAATCATCCGGAAAGAAACCTAAGATTTCTCCAGCCCCCTGTTGCATGTCCAGGACCCGCTGCATATCGGCAAGATCCGTTATTACGGCACCTCTATCCATCGCTCCGACGCCGAAGAGAACAGTTCCAGCAATCGTAAAATTAGCTGTTGTCATGCTTCCGTTCATCGTGGAACTGATTAGTGTGGCGGTCTGTCCCGGCTGGACGCCGAGCTTTTGTGCAAGCTCTTCGGAGATCAACATTTCATTCCGGTTTCGAATCGTTCTTCCGCGGACTATAGCACTTTGAATGTTGAGAATCTTCCATTCCGGACTGCCCGGCGTTAAAAGGTCTGCACCCAATCCTACAACCGGAGATTGAATGCGGGTTTCTCCGTGCGCATCCGGAATATCGAGGAGACCTCCGAAGTTGATACGGGGTGTCCACAACATATCTGGAAATTCTTGCCGCAGTTTTGTCATAATTGTATCGATTCCAAGCAAGGCCAGATCGTTCGGCACCTGATCTTTTTCCTTGGCATAAGCTCTGGTCATGACCCGTACATGACCCGTACTGTAATGTGCGGTGGATTGAATGACACTTATCCATGCTCCGTTCATCCATGCATGAAGGAATACGGTCAGGATAACGCCGGCCGCCACGGTAAGCACGGGGAAGAGGGAGCGCGAGTGATCCCGCAATAAACCTTTGAATAAAAATCGGATCATGTCATTTTCCCCCTCAAGGCATCTGTGGGTTTTAGCTTGGCAATTCTTCGTGTAGGCAGAAAGCTGACGATAGTCGTCACAGTCATTACCAAAAGAATCGTGCCGAGAACCAGAGAAGCTGAATATGTCGGGAAAAGTTTTTCGCCGATGGCAATACCGATACTGTCGACGGATTCGGGCAATTGCCATCCGGTCTTGGCGATATAGGCAAGAAGTGGAATGCCGACGACGGCCGACGTGCAGACGGCAAGAATTCCGTGCATGGCGCCTTCAATCGTAAAGAGTCCGATGATGTTTCCTCTGGTCATGCCGAGAGCCATGAGTGTGCCCATTTCCTTTCTGCGGCGAAAGATCGAGAGTACTTGTGTATCGAAAATTGCAACCATGGCAAGAAAGAGCAAAATAAAATATAACATGCTTGCCTGAACGGTTTTGGTTTTTATTAATGCATGAAGATCCCGAAGAAGAAACGTCAGGTCTTTGAATTGCCATCCGGAGAAATTTTGCGGCGGGGATGAATGCTTTGCCAGAACAATGATCGTTGCCTGATCCGGCAATGCGGTCATTGTTTGGAGCTTATCCAGTGGAATCCATATCTGATTGTTGTCGATCTCCTGCACGGAGGTCCTCATAATGTCGACGATTCTCACTTCAGAAGCATCAAATGTTCCGTGGACATCGCGCCATTCTATTGTGAGGTTGTCTCCGACCTGCAGGCCGGTACTCTTTGCCATCCGGCTGCCGATCAGAACGGGAATGGTTCCGTCGAAACGGGTGAGGTATGCGGAGGGAATCGTTAAAACCTTTTGAGACGGATCAATACCGTTCAACAGTACGGACCGGAAACGTCCTCCGGGATAAATGGTCGCCTGACGCATCAATATCGGAGCAGCGAGTTGCGAATCGAGAAGCGGCCGGAGCGCGTTCGGTATGGCAGCGTGGGCATCGTTGAGCGTTATCGGATCGTAGGGATCGTATGTGTTTTGCCAGTATTGTCCACCGCCGTAGAATGCGTCGATGGTCAATCGTTCGGACTGATCGTTCATGCCGCTATAAATGCCCTGGACAAAGATAATGGCCAGATACGTAAAGGAAAGAGCCGTGACATTCAACCATGTCCGGAGGCCGGATCCAAGAATATTACGATAGGCGAGTTTTAGTGTCAACATACGTCACCTCATGCTCTCTTGTCCGCAATGCAGTTTTCGTCATTTGCGATTTTTCCATCCACTAGTGTGATTTTCCGATGGAGATACGAAATTACTTTTTCATCGTGTGTGGCAAAGATAAACGTCGCTTGAAGATCCTTGTTCAATTGCAGCATGGTCTTCATAATATGATGTGAATTTACCGCATCGAGATTGGCCGTCGGTTCGTCTGCAAGGACAATTTCAGGCTTCTTAACGATAGCTCGTGCGATAGCCACACGCTGACTTTGTCCGCCGGAGAGTTGTGCGGGTCTGGAGTCGGCACGGTCGGCCAGTCCGACCCAATCGAGTGCATCCAGAACGAGTTTCTTTCGCCGGGCACTCTCGATGCCGAGGAGCAGAAGAGGAAACTCCACATTTTCAAAAACTGAATAGACCGGCAACAGGTTATAAGTTTGGAAAATGAACCCGATATGGTTATTGCGCAGCCGAGCGGCATCATTATTGGATAGAGTTCCTATATCCTGATCGAGTACGCTGGCGGTGCCGCTTGTTGGGGCATCGAGAGAGCCGATGATATTCAACAAAGTGGTCTTTCCGGAGCCGCTCGGACCGACGAAACCGAGAAACTCTCCTTTGGCGACCGTGAGGTTGATGTCATCAAGAGCCTTAAAACTATTCGATCCCAGAGTATAAACTTTATCGAGGTGTTCTGTTTTTATAAGCGCCGAATTAGGTTTTGGTTCCATTTCGCATCCTTTAGTGACTGAAGCTTTAGTGATTGAAAACGACCATCAACTGGATTCCGGTTCCTGCGAATGCATTGCTTCCGGATTGTGTTTGATAAAACTGAATCGTATCGGGATTCCAGAATGCGAGGAGATAGATGATCCAGTTATCGTACGTCCTTTGCCAGTTTATGAACCGATACCAGACACGATTCGTCCAATCGAAATAAACGATTCCGGATACTTTATCCACAATGCCGATTGGATAATTCATCGAGAGGGCTGAAAAACTTGCCCCATTTGCACGACCGAAAGCTTCAGTTGGATTTTCAGAGCGGAAGAACTCCGTCAGTGCATACAAGCCATTGCCGATATCTAATGTATAATCCGTGCCAAGAGTCCATTGCCGCTGATATTGTGATCCGGAAATATCCGTTTGTGTATGAGTAAGGACGGCTTCGAACCATGCTCCGATACCGATGTCCCATTTGCCATCGATCCCAAAACGGTTTTCAGGTACGGACTTATTGCCGCCGGACTTTAAAATAGTATCGATTGCGCTGATGTCTGTGTTCCGATGATGGTATGAAAGACCCGCTTCGCCGTCGAAGAAGGGAAGCTGAAATCTGCCTCCGTATTCGAAGCTGGCATTTGTGGTTGGCGTTCGTTCCAGACCTTTTATATCGTTATTATCGTACAGTCCCCAGAGCCAGATGTTTGTATTATTCAAAAGATAATATCGTGCGAGCAGTCCCTTGACGCCGTCTGTTAGTTGAAGAGGGTCGCGCGGATCGATTTTATCGAACCACATAAGGGGTCGGAAGAGCGTTGCCGAGCCGAAATTTATTTTTTGCAACCCAACCCGGACTTCAAACGTGTTCGATGCAAGCCGCAGCCAGGACCTGTACGGTTTTATGTCCTTCTGATATTCCGGATTCTGATTCCTGGCGAAGTTTCCGAATGCGTAGGCGTTCAACGAGATGTCCATATCTGCGGAAATACTGCTGTCGATCTTTTCGCCGAGAGAGAATTCCGGAATATAACGGAAACCTGTTTGGGAGAGGGGAGCGCTGTCTGGATTCGATAAAAGCCATCCCGATGCCTGTCCGTGAAATGATACAGTTTGTCCGAAGAGGAACGAACCAAAGGATATAAAACAAACGTAGAGAAAAAGTGTTCTTAAAAATGTCCCGGAAGATATGGAAGTCCGACGAAGGGTCATGTACTATTTCTTTTCCAGATAGATAAACATGACCTTTAAAAAATGTTCCTTGATCGGTTCGATAGGAAATAAATCCGGCGCAACGGTATAATTCGCAGAGATACCATCGAACATAAACATGAACAGATAACAATCGAGATCGGGATTTTTAGAGCCGAGCTGTTTGAAAAGTTTCCTTACACGACCTAAAAAACGTTCCATTAATTCTTTTCCACTTTTTTCTATAATCTTTCTGTAGGCTTCATCTAGATTCAGTCGAAGACTGAGGCGAATAAGATCGGGCTCTGTTTTTAAAAGGTTTATCATACTATCAATAAGAGAAAGAAGTTTTTCCTTTGGCGATCGACTGTCGCCAGCGTCATCAAGGGTGGGGAGCCAGCGTTCTATATTTTCATCAATCATGCTGAAGAGAATATCTTCCTTCGAAGAAAAATGAGAGAAGATGAGCCCTTTTGAAACTTTAGCTTTCCTTGCTATTTCATCGGTGGTTGTCGCAGAGAACCCTTTCTTTGCAAATAATTTTAAAGATGCGTTTAAGATTGCTTTCCGGCTTTCAGCTCTCATCCGCTCAGAAAGTATTTTTGATCGGGGTGACATAAAGCTCCTCCTTTATAATGACTGACTACTTAGTCAATGTAAATAATAAATGCAGTCAAGTCAAGACTTTTTCAATATGAAGCTTTTGCTGAATTAGGATATTATCTGGTAAGATATATAAAGCCTTGATAAATACCTTGGCTCAAGAATGTTCATTTCTTAATTCAAGTAAAGTGATTTGGCAATTCTTGAATTTATCCCCAACTGCTAGCAACACTGTTAGCGATAAAAACTCCTATTTATATTTCTGATAGAGATCAGAGTAAAACCAAGTATAAAAATGATGCCAAATGGACTCCAGATCCATCATTCAATCGCATGAAGCAGAACGAGATTAATACCTAAAGGACGTTGGTTCATATAGATTCAGCTTCGTTTGTGAAATTGCGGAACGCGTAATTAAACTGAATAATAAACTTTTACAAAAATAACTTTTTCTAAGTTCATTTTGATTCACCTTTTTTATGTGAAGGCGAATACTATCTGTAAACAAATGTTCGTACTTTTGATTGACCTAGGCCGCTCCGATTTGTGTTTATTTTTGTTTCCTTTCATTTATAAGATAACACTTCCGGGAGTCTTCGTTGTGGGCAAGTGTGATTACACTGAGCAGTTTCCCTAAAATATGATTAAACATGAAAGGTTGTATTATGTTGTACAGAAAATTAGGAAAAACTAATGAGATGGTTTCAACTCTTGGAATGGGTTGTATGAGATTGCCTCTTCTTGGAAAAGGAGATCCGACAAACATTAATGAAGAGAAGGCGATACGATTAGTTCACTGTGCAATTGATAAAGGTGTGAACTATATTGATACTGCATATCCTTATCATGGTACCGGCATGGCACACGGCGGCGCAAGTGAACCTTTTGTAGCCAAAGCTTTAAATGATGGTTATAGAGAAAAAGTAAAGATAGCGACAAAACTTCCAAGCTGGTTGATAAAAACAAAAGGAGATATGGATACATATTTGAATGAACAATTGCAGCGGCTCAGCACCACCAGTATCGATTTTTATCTAGTACATGCCATTGATAGAACAACCTGGCCCAAATTAAAAGAAGCCTGTGTCGATGAATTTTTGAATCAAGCTCTATCAGATGGAAGGATTAAACATGCAGGATTTTCATTCCATGATAAGCTTGATTTGTTCAAAGAGATCGTGGATTACTATGATTGGTCGTTTTGCCAAATTCAATACAATTATTTAGATGAAAACTATCAGGCGGGAACAGAGGGTTTAACGTACGCAGCAAATAAAGGTTTAGGTGTTGCAATTATGGAACCGTTGAGAGGCGGCAAGCTTGCACATGTTCCAGAGGATGTAAAAGACATTTTTGATCGATCTGAAGTAAAAAGAACACCTGCAGAATGGGGTTTGAGATGGGTATTGAATCATCCTGAAGTATCGGTTGTCCTAAGCGGTATGAATGAAATGGAACAGGTTTTAGAAAATATTGCCATAGCAAGTGAAGCTAAGGCGCACTCGTTAACTGAAAAAGAATTAGAACTGATCGAAAAAGCCAAGGGCATTTTTGCAACGAAGATAAAAGTAAATTGCACGGCTTGCGAATATTGTATGCCATGCCCACAAAGCGTTAATATTCCCCAAAACTTCGACTGTTATAATGATTATTTTATGTTTGGAAAATCAGATATGTATAATTGGGTCAAACCAGACCAAAGAGCATCGAATTGTATAGAATGCGGCGAATGTGAAACACATTGTCCTCAAGGCATTTCTATTGGTGAAGAATTAAAGAATGTCGCAGCATTGTTTGAATAGTAAAAAGCTTATTGAAAGGAAGCCTCACTTAAAGTTGGCACATAGCCGAGGAATTGATCAACGAAGTCGGATTTTCACCTCGGCATTGCATGGCTTCCTGTGCCGTCTTTCGCCATTCTCACTGTTCAAATGGCCATTCATGAATAATCCGGCTGCGGATGAGATACACCACGTTGCCTACTGCGACAACGCTGCTGCCGGCAGTCATAAATGCAGTGCCGGTCGAATAAAATATTGTTCCCCACGTTACAAGCGCCAGTAGAGCGGGAAGAGAGAAGAGCCACATCTTGAACGGCAGTCGTTCCGACGGCCACCGTCGCCGCAAAAGCATCACGCCGACTGCCTGATCCAAGAACTGTACCAATATTCGCATTGCCATGATTGCCTCATGCTTTCCCGATTTGCTTTGTCAACATTAACTTGCTTATATTTTAACTTGCTGAATCAGAAGTGCATAAGCAAATCACTACTTTTTGCAGATAAAGAACAGTTTACATATGAAAGAATTAGCAATTAAATCTTATTACATTACACTCAAACACTAAAGGAAAAGTAGAAATCATTTATAGAATATTCCTAAGAAAGGAGGATGCGATGGTTCGAAAAAAGAAATCACGACCTGTTTCTTCACAGGAGCTTCTATTGATTAAACTGCCGAAGCCTAAACTAAGACGTAGTACATCAGTATTCAAGGCATTGCAAC
>Ga0182017_10003520_pt1 | contig 11658 bp, 13 predicted proteins | sample 712E3DmetaG_FD_120492 | JGI IMG/M metagenome (GOLD analysis project Ga0182017, IMG submission 120492) | Permafrost microbial communities from Stordalen Mire, Sweden - 712E3D metaG | ecosystem: Environmental > Terrestrial > Soil > Wetlands > Permafrost | place: Sweden: Stordalen | collected... | reverse complement strand
CACATTCCCATCGGCGCCGACGACGACTTCAGCATTCGCAATCTGACCGAGATGGCCAGCGCCCAGCAGGAGGGCGTCAAGACGTTGACCACCCTTCTGGCCAGCATCGCCGCGGTGTCGCTCATCGTGGGCGGCATCGGCATCATGAACATCATGCTCGTCAGCGTCACCGAGCGCACACGCGAGATCGGCATCCGCATGGCGGTGGGCGCGCGGCCGCGCGACGTGCTGTCGCAATTCTTGGTCGAGGCGCTGGCGCTGTCGATTGCGGGCGGCATCATCGGCATCCTGCTGGGGCTGCTGGCCGCCAACCGCTTGGCCGCCAACTTCGGTTGGCCCATACTGATTCGCTACGATGTTATTGCGATCGCGGTCGGATTTTCCGGTCTGGTCGGCGTGGTCTTCGGGCTCTACCCGGCGCAAAAAGCCTCCCGTCTGGATCCCATTGAAGCCTTGAGGTACGAATGAAACGCCTACTGCTTCTTTCCGTCGCCGTTTGTCTCTTGGCCAGTCCGGCCCGCGCGCAAAAGGGACGCGTTTTGACCCTGGACGAGGCCCTGCGCACAGCGCGCACCACTCACCCGCAGCTCGGGGTGTCCCGCGCCCAGACGCAGGTGGCCGATGCTCGCGCCGGCGAAAGCCGGGCCGCGCTCTTGCCCCAACTGAGTGGGACAGCCGGCTACCGGCGCACGACTTCAAACTACGCGCCGAACCCAGGGAGTGCGGGCGGCATCAATCCTGGCTCGTCGAACTTTGACACCTTCAACTACTACAACTTCGGCCTGACCGCGAACCAACTCATCTATGATTTCGGGCAGACCACGGGCAAATGGAGTGCGGCCAAGATTAGCGCCCAGGCGCAAGGGGCGAGCGAGGTTCGTTCGGTGCAGCAAGTGGCCTTCAATCTTCGCGCGGCCTACTACAACGCCGCCGCAACCCACGCCTTGGTCAAGGTGGCGCAGGATGGGCTGGCCAACCAGGAAGCCCACCTGGTGCAAGCCCAGGGTTTCGTCCGGGCGGGCACGCAGCCGGAGATTGCTCTGGCCCAGGCTCTCACCAACCGGGCTACCGCGCGGGTGCAGCTCATTACCGCGCAGAACGGATACGACGTGGCCAAGGCCCAGCTCAATCAAGCCATGGGCGTCGAGGGGCCGATCGACTACGATGTGGAAGCTGCGGCCGCCGAGCCGGTGCCGGGCGAGGAGAGCACCACCGAAGATCTGCTGCCGCTGGCGCTCAAGACGCGGCCGGATCTGAAGGCTTTGGCCGAGCAGGTGCGGGCGCAGGAAGCGACCATCAGCGCGACCCGGGGTGGGTACGGCCCGGCTCTGGGTGCGAGCACCGCACTGACGGACCAGGGACCCGCTCTCGACAGTATGGCGTGGAACTGGAATGCGGCGCTCACGCTCACCTGGCAGATCTTCGGAGGCGGCATAACCAACCAACAGGTGCGCGAGGCACGCGCCACCGTAAGCGTGCTGCGCGGCCAGTACGATATCCAGCACCAGCAGATCCGGCTGGATTTGGAGCAGGCGCGCTTGGCGGTGCGCGCGGCCAAGGCGAGCGAGGAGGCCACCCACGAGGCCGTGGTCAACGCGCGCGAGCAACTCCGTCTGGCCGAGGGTCGCTACCAGGCGGGCGTGGGCAACATGATCGAACTGGGGGATGCGCAGGTGGCCATGACCACGGCTGCCGCGCAGGAGGTGCAGGCGCACTTCGGTCTAGCCACGGCCCGCGCACAGCTCCTGTTGGCGCTGGGACAACCCTGAGGTAGGTCCATGGGAACTGTTTTTGACGAAAGGCTTTCATTCATCTACGGCCGGCGGAGCATCCGCAAGTATCGAGACGTTCCTGTGTCCGATGAGTTGGTGACTGAGCTTCTGCGCGCAGCCATGGCGGCGCCATCTGCGGCCGCGAAGGATCCCTGGCGCTTCGTGGTCGTGCGCAAGCGGGCCACCTTGAATCTGATCGCTGAGGCCCTGCCCAACGGCAGGATGCTGGCGCACGCGCCGGTCGGCATCGCGGTGTGTGGCGATCTGGGCGCGGCTCACGCAGGCGAGTTGAGCTATCTATTGCAGGATTGCTCGGCTGCTATCGAGAACCTGCTGCTTGCCGCGCATGCCTTGGGCTTGGGCGCGTGCTGGTTGGGTGTGCACCCGCGCCAGCCGCGTATCGATGCGCTCACCAAGATCCTGCGGTTGCCGGAAAAGATCCTACCCGTGTCCTGTATCGCCCTGGGTTGGCCCGCGGAAAAGCAGCTACCGCGCACGCGCTTCTCCCCCGCGTACGTGCACGGCGAGTCCTGGTGAACCTCATTTCCGTGGCTCTGGCGATGAAGGCTACGTGAAGAGGTCGCTGATCCGTCGGCGCAGCTCATCGCGCACCTTGCGAAAAACGTCCAAGCGCTCAGCTTCCGAGCCGCTCACTGCCGCAGGATCAGGCAGGCCCCAATGCAGCCGAGTTGCCCTGCCCAGAAATACCGGGCATTCCTCTTCGCCACACAAGGTGATGACAGTGTCAACCTCGGCCGCCGGGACGTCCGCGACCGCCTTCGCATGATGCCCAGAGATGTCGATGCCGATTTCTTTGAGCACCGCGATGGCCTCCGGTCGGACGCGGCCCGGGCGCGAGCCGGCAGACCAGATTTTGGTTCCCACCGGGGCCAGCGAGCGCGCAATCCCCTCGGCCATCTGACTGCGGGCCGAGTTGGCCACGCAGAGAAAGAGTACGCCTTTCATGTCGGAACCTCCTGTCTGCGGAAGTACCTGCGTCCCAGCCAGAGCGCGACATTGACCAGCCCGATCATGACGGGGACTTCAACCAGAGGACCAATCACGGCAGCGAACGCCGCGCCATGGTTGATCCCGAAGGTCGCAATAGCCACGGCGATGGCGAGCTCGAAGTTGTTTGAGGCCGCGGTGAACGAGAGGGTTGTCGACTGGCCGTAGGTCGCGCCCACCTTCTTTGACATGAAGAAGGACAGAAAGAACATCACCACGAAGTAGATGAGCAGCGGAAGGGCGATGCGCGCCACGTCGAGGGGAAGCTGCACGATGTATTTGCCCTTGAGTGAGAACATCACCACGATGGTGAAGAGCAGCGCGATGAGGGTGATCGGGCCGATCTTCGGGATGAACTTGCCGTGGTACCAGTCCTTGCTCTTCAGCTTGATGAGCGTGAAGCGCGTGATCACCCCGGCAAGGAACGGAATGCCGAGATAGATGAAGACGCTCTTGGCTATCTCGCCGATGGTGATGTTCACCGCAACTCCCTTCAGGCCGAACCATGTCGGGAGAATGGTGATGAAGACATAGGCGTAGACCGAGAAGAAGAGCACCTGGAAGATCGAATTAAACGCGACCAGGCCGGCGCAGTACTCGCTGTCGCCCCTGGCCAAGTCGTTCCAGACGATGACCATGGCTATGCAGCGGGCCAGGCCGATCATGATGAGCCCGACCATGTACTCGGGTTTGTCGTGCAGGAAGAGGACAGCCAGGCCGAACATCAGGATCGGGCCGATGATCCAGTTCTGGACGAGAGAAAGCCCGAGGACCCTAGTGTTGCGAAAGACCGGCCCCATCTCTTCGTAGCGGACTTTGGCCAGCGGCGGGTACATCATCAGGATGAGACCGATCGCGATAGGAATGTTGGTCGTCCCGACGTTGAATCGATTGACTAGAGGGACAATGCCGGGGAACAGGTACCCCCCGCCAACCCCCACCGCCATGGCGATGAAGATCCAGAGAGTGAGGTAGCGGTCAAGGAAGGACAGGCGCTTCGCCACGCCCTGAGTTGCTGTCGTCTCGCGAGTCATCGAACCGCCTCTCGGTGCCGTGTCGTGGTCTTCCCCCTGGCAGTCTTGGCCGCACAGGCGGCGGCTTTGGCGCAGGCCATGCCCGGCTTCTTGCCGTCCAGCCAGCGCTGCAGCGTCTTGAGTAGCGACACGGCATCGGGCCTGTCGGCCAGGCTGCGCCGCAGAAGCGCCAGATGGGTTTGGGCCAGCCCGTCTTCCGCCGGGCGAAGCGCGTAGTGCGACCACAGACCATCCTTGCGGTCGGTCACCAGGCCCGCGTGCTTGAGCGTGGCCAGGTGCCGCGAAGCCTTGGATTGCGTGATGCCGAGCGCCGCCATGACGTCGCACACGCACAGCTCGTCATGGTGGAAGAGCAACCAGATGATCTTGAGCCGTGCCTCATCGGCGAGAACCTTGAAGAACTTAGCCGCATCTCTCATGTGTCACCCATAGATTCGTATAGCCGAATATACGGGTGAATGCAAGGCATGCGTTGGGCACCGGATCGGCTTTGCAGACATTCGGGAACGCAATGACGCATGAGGGCGAGCGTAAGCCACGCAGAAGCGGTCGTCTCGGGCTATCCTTGGGGTCCGAGTCGAACCCAGATGCGCAAGTTCCTGCCCATCTTCAACGAGCTGATTCTCGAAGAGCATCGAGACCGGCTTCTTCATTGGCAAGGACTAGCGCCATGATCCAGCCAAGCAAGTGGCGCACGAGCCTTCTGCTCCTGCTGGCGGCATCACTCGGGGTGGGGTCGGTCGTCCTATTTGCCCTTTGGCCGCTCGGGACCCTACGCATCGTACGGCCGCAATGGTCGGAGGTGGAACTCCTGGCCTGGGATGCGGCGCTGTCGTTGTTGTTCTTCGTTCAACACAGCGGGATGGTACGCACGAGGGTGCGCGCCCGTATGGCCACGGTCATCGCGCCGATCTACCAGCCCGCGATCTATGCGATCGGATCCGGCCTCGCCCTTCTGGCCGTGGTCCTACTCTGGCAGCCCTCTGCGATCCGCATCTTTGCACTCACTCGGCCCTGGCGTCACGTCGCACAGGGGCTCTCTATCGCTGCGCTTGTCCTTTTCGCCTGGGGCATCTATTCGTTGCGCTCCTTCGATCCCTTGGGAGTCGTTCCGCTGGCTCGCCACCTGCGATCGAAGCCGTCGCCGCCCTGTCCTTTCACAGTCGGCGGAGCGTACCGCTTCGTGCGCCACCCGCTCTATCTGGCCATCCTAGTGCTGTTCTGGTCATGTCCTGACATGACGGCAGATCGGCTGCTTCTAGACGGGCTGTGGACCGCGTGGATGGTCGTCGGCACGTTGTGGGAGGAAGCGGATCTGGTTGCCGAGTTCGGCGACGCCTATCGATCCTATCGTCGTGCAGTTCCGATGCTTATCCCGTTGACGAAGCCATGGCGATAGGGAGTCCCCGTGCTCACTACCTATCCTATCGTCGCGGGCCTTTGCCTGATAGGCCTGATGATTCGCACTGGCTACGAGCTGCTCAAGAAGGCCGGAAGGCTGAGCACCAAGAACAAAGTGATCTTCGCCCTGGTCTTCGTCGCGATGTGCGTGATGTTGGCCAGCTGGCCCGTCATGTGCCCACTCGACCCATGGCGCATCGCCTGCCCCGGCACCGTGGCGTGGATCGGCCTTGGTATGGTGACAGCGGCCTTGGCCTTGATGATCGGAGGGCTCGCGCAGCTACGAGGATTGGAGAACATCGACCACCTTGTCACCACGGGGTTGTTCTCCAGGCTTCGCCACCCCATGTATGCCGGCTTCGTCCTGTGGATCGCAGGCTGGGTGGTGCGCCACGGCGCGGTCGCCAGTCTTGCCGTGGGATTCGTGTGCATCGGCAACATCCTCTACTGGCGCTCTCTCGAAGAAAGCGCGCTCGAATCACGGTACGGAGAGGACTATCGAGTCTACCGCCAAGGGACCTGGTTCTAGATAACCTAATTGGAAGGAAGGCTTCGAAGGTCAAATCAGTCTTGAAGACTGCATGAATGCACACAAACGGAGGATGCGATGAACAAGCAAGCCGATGATACCCGTCGAGATGTTTCGAAGGCATACGCCCAGGCGGTAACCGCCCCAGCGAGGAAGGGATGTTGCGGCAGCGTGCCGCCGCAGAAGGGAGTGGCCGTGAAGCTTGGCGGCTACTCCAGCGACGAACTTGCGGCTCTCCCCGAGGAAGCGGTGGTCAACTCGTTCGGGTGCGGCAACCCGGTCGCGCTCGCGCAGCTCTCCGCCGGCGAAGTAGTGCTCGATCTCGGCTCCGGGGCAGGGATCGACCTGCTCCTCGCCGCGAAGAAGGTTGGTCCGAAGGGTCGCGTGATCGGTGTGGACATGACGGACGAGATGATCGCCAAGGCGAACGAGAACATCCGGGCCAGCAAGCTCACCAACGTCGAGGTTCGCAAGGGCCTCATCGAGGACATGCCGGTTGAGAGCAGCTCCGTCGACTGGGTGATCTCGAACTGCGTGATCAACCTCTCGCCGGAGAAGAAGAAGGTATTCCGGGAGATCGCTCGCGTGCTCAAGCCGGGCGGGCGGATGCTCGTCTCCGACATCGTGGCAAAGGACCTCCCCGAAGAGGTGCGCCAAGTCGCCGAGCTCTACTCCTCGTGCATCAGCGGCGCGATCAGTGAGGAGGAATACTTGGCAGGGCTGCGCGATGTGGGGCTGGTCGATGTCGAGGTCCACGACCGGCTGGTCTACGACGCCGAGCAACTCGAGGGCCTCGCCGGGTCTGACTTCGAGAGCCTCTGCGGCTGCGCCGGCGGCAAGGCGCAGCTGCTCTCTCTGGCGCGAACCCTCGCAGGCAAGGTGTGGAGCGCCAAGGTCTATGCGCGCAAACCAGCGTAGGGTCGAGGGTCCATGACCGTGGTAGAGATTCCGACCATGCCCTCGCACGCGACTGGCTGCCTGCTTTGTGGCGAAGACCTCGCCTACTCGACCGTCGGTTTGCAGTCAAGGACATGTTGCCGAAGGCAGGCTCGCGATCCAGTCCTCAATGATTGCGTATTCTGGGTCGTTTACGGAAAGGAGCTGGCCGCCGAGGTGGTCGTAGCCGGTCGCGCGCAGCAACAACAGACTGCCCTCGGGAAAGTTGGGCGAGACCAGCGCCACAACCATAGCCCGATCCGCCTTCGCGTTCCCGATCAGCACGTACTGGGTGTACTCCCCGTCGCCCCCCTTTGAATGACAGCTCTGACAGCGTGTCTGTAGGATGGGATAGACGTCGTTTTCGAACACGGGATCATCGACAACCCCCCTCTCGCTCGCTCTGTCGACAGACGCGTCAGGCATCGGTCCACGTCCAAAATCCGCGCAGGCCCCGCCCAGCAAGGTTGCGGACAGAAGTCCAAGGAACAGTGTGCGACGCCGCGACAAACCCGTGCACGCCTGCGTCGCGCTGATGGATGGTGCCCGACCGGCGTTGAACTCGATGGCCTCGATCAAGGGCGCCACCATCAACAGGAATCGCGGCGCTCGTCGTAGGCAACTGCGACGCAGGGGCGCAGATGACCTTCGCGCGGGAGTCGATCCGCCTCTCTCGAGTCTGATCGCGCTCATTTGGATGCGTTCTACACCCCTGCACGTCCGACGCAAATCACCTGGCCAACCGCCACCGCATCGAGTAGCTGGCCAATCTCGTCAGGCGCGGAGCTCCTTGATTCGCTCCTCCACGGCTTGTGCTTCGTTCTCTACTTGGCGGCGATTCCCTGGTACGCAGTATGTAGCATGGAGTTGCCCGACTGGAGACCAGCAAGCCTCCGATCAACCCTCCTCAAGCGATTCCTGGGGTTCCACCTGTCTTGGCGCGCGGACGGTGTCGGCAGCCGGCTCCCCTTCAACCTGCCGCGGGAGAAGGTGCCGCGGCAGGAACGCCGCATTGGCGATCAACGTGGGCACCACGGCTGAGCCGATGACCACCGCGACCAGGTGCGAATACTGCTGCTGGGTGACCAGCCCGTGATTGAGCCCGTAGAGCGCCGAGATTGTCCCGAAGGTTAGGCCGGTCGACATCATCAGGGTGTAGTAGCAGCGCTCGTTCCGCTCGCGTCGAAAAGCCCCGATCACCGGGTACAGACCGAAGATCTTGGTGCCGACCTTCCCGGCGAACAACGCCAGGAAGGCCAGGGGCGCCGACAATAGCGCGGGCAACGAGACGAATGAGCCGGCACGCAGGAAGTAGATGGGCGTGAGGAATCCGATGGTGAGCGTCCGCAGCCGGCGCATGAAAACCGAATCGGTGCCAAGGGTGGACGCCAGCACCATCCCAGCGATGTACGCCGGCAGAACCGCTTCGCTGCCCGACCATAGCGCGAGCGCGCCGAGGCCGAAGAGGATGAACAGCACCCACTTGGTGCGAAACGCGGCGGTGCGGTTGGCGTAGTGGTGCACCAAGTGTGGCGTCACCACCGGGAGGAGCACGAAGGCCGCAATGCACGCGACTGCGAGCAGGGCGGTTCGCCAGGTGAACGGAGCGAACATCAAGCCGAGGACAAGCACGGTCCCGAGATCGTTCACGAAGCAGGCTCCCAGGATGCCCTTGCCGAAATCGGTGCGGTTGAACCCTGTCTCCAGCATCACGGCGTAGACCACCGCCATCGACGTGGTCGACAGTGCGATGCCTGCGAGCCAGCTCGATTGGGCGGACCAGCCCAGGACGAAGCGGGCCACCGCCGCGCAACCAAGGAACGGAGCGAGAAAGCCAACCACTCCGACAACCGAAACCTCTTTCCACTTCCGTCGCATCACTGCAGGATCGAGCTCTGCGCCCGCCAAGAAGGTAAGTAGCACGGCCCCAGTGCTGGCCAGGAACTTGAGTCCGGGCAGGTCGGCACCCATGGCATCCTTGCCGAAGAAGTGCCCGATAGCCGCTGCGGCCGCGATTCCCACAATGATCTCCATGAGCGCCATGGAGATCTTCAGCCTGGCGGCCAGGAAGGTGGCGATGAGAGCCAGGCCGAACCAGAGTGTCGCGATCGAGAATGCTTGTTCCATCAGTCAGCCTCTTTGTACTGCAGGGAGTGGAGCAGTTGTTCTTGGGGCTGACCTAGAAATCTGGCTTTGATGCCTCCTAGCGGAGAATCAGCTCCGTAGGAGTCATCGGCCACGGTAGGATCGTGGCGGTTGTCGGCGGACTCCACCGCCTTCGTTGTCGGTCGTCGCATCGTATACTAGGGGCGCGAAAGCCGGTCAAGCTGTTCCTGACCATTACGCGGTGGCAGGTTTCGCTCTCAAGCATCCAACGATTGCACCGGGAAACCGAGGCGCTCGTGCCTCCGCTACGAAAGGAATCCATCCCATGAGCACCATCGCATCCATCCATGCCCGAGAGATTCTCGATTCGCGCGGCAATCCCACCGTCGAGGTCGACGTCCGCCTCAGCGACGGCAGCTTCGGCCGTGCCGCAGTTCCCTCGGGCGCGTCCACCGGCAGCCGTGAAGCCCTCGAACTGCGCGACGGCGACAAGAAACGCTACGGCGGCAAGGGCGTGCTTCGCGCAGTGGCCAACGTCAACGAAACGCTGTACCCCGCGCTCAAGGGCAGTGACGCTTCCGACCAGGCGGCCCTCGACAAGCGCATGTGCGGCTTCGACGGCACAGCCAACAAGGACAAGCTGGGTGCCAACGCCATCCTCGGGGTATCCATGGCGGTGGCTCGCGCGGCGGCGGCCTCAGCGGGCAAGCCGCTCTACCAGCACCTGGGCGGCAGCGCAGCCGACCTTCTGCCCGTGCCCATGTTCAACATCATGAACGGGGGCGCCCACGCCGACAACAGCGTCGATTTCCAGGAGTTCATGATCGCGCCGGTGGGTGCGCCTTCCTTCGCCGAGGCGCTGCGCATGGGCGCGGAAACCTACCACGCACTCAAGTCCATCCTGAAGGGCAAGGGCTACTCGACCGCGATCGGCGACGAGGGCGGATTCGCGCCTAACCTCAAGGCCAACGTGGAGGCGGTCGAGGTCATCCTCCTAGGCATCGAGAAGGCCGGGCTCAAGCCAGGCAAGGACGTGGCCATCGCGCTCGATCCGGCGGCGAGCGAATTCTATGAGGACGGCGCCTACCTGTTCCGCAAGTCCGACGGCAGCCGGCACAGCTCAGTCGAGATGGTGGCCTTCTGGGAGGACTGGGTTCGGCAGTTCCCCATCTGGGGCATCGAGGACGGCCTGGCCGAGGATGACTGGAAGGGCTGGCAGCTTATGACCGAGCGGATGGGCAAGATCCAGCTCGTGGGCGACGACATCTTCGTCACCAACCCCGCGATCATCCGGCGCGCGGTGGCGGAGAAGGTGGGCAATGCGGTCCTCATCAAGCTCAACCAGATCGGAACCCTGACCGAGACCCTGGAGGCCATCGCGATCGCCCGCGCGGCCCACTACGGTATCGTGGTAAGCCATCGCTCGGGCGAGACGCCCGACGACTTCATCGCCGACTTGACGGTCGCGACGCGGGCCGGGCAGCTCAAGACCGGCGCGCCCTGTCGCGGCGAGCGCGTGGCCAAGTACAACCAGCTCCTGCGCATCGAAGAGGAATTGGGCAGCAAGGCAAAGTACGCCGGGGCGGCGGTGTACGGCCGGTAGCAACCCTTCGCAACTGACCAAGCAGGCAGAGCGCCCTGCAGCAGCGCAGCTACGTCACGGATCTACGCGATGCGGGCGAGATCTGTCTTCATCGCGCCCTTCCCGGCAGAGGGGGGATGTAGTAGACAGAATTTCCTACAGGAGGTTTACGAATGATCTACTCGACGGAAGTCGAACACATGACGTGCGTGGCCAAGGGACCCAATCACGGTCCCGCGCCCATTCCCGAGGAAGGCCGCTGGGTCCAGGCCAAGGAGATCAAGGATATCTCCGGGCTCACCCACGGGGTGGGTTGGTGCGCGCCTCAGCAGGGCGCATGCAAGCTCACGCTCAACGTGAAGGACGGCGTCATCCAGGAGGCCCTGATCGAGACCATCGGCTGCTCCGGCATGACCCACAGTGCTGCCATGGCCGCCGAGATCCTGTCGGGCAAGACCATTCTCGAAGCGCTCAACACGGACCTCGTGTGCGACGCCATCAACACCGCCATGCGGGAACTCTTCCTGCAGATCGTCTACGGCCGCACGCAGACGGCGTTCTCGGAAGGCGGCCTGCCCATCGGCGCTGGCCTTGAGGACTTGGGCAAGGGCCTGCGCAGCCAGATCGGCACCATGTACGGCACGGTGGCCAAGGGCGTGCGCTATCTGGAAATGGCCGAGGGATACGTGACCCGCCTGGCGCTCGACGAGGGCGACGAGGTCATCGGATATGAATTCGTCCACCTGGGCAAGATGATGGAATCCATCTCCAAGGGTGTGGAAGCTGGGGAGGCTCTGAAGAAGGCCACCTCCAAGTACGGCCGCTTCGACGAAGCCGCCAAGACGATCAACCCCCGGCACCAGTAAGCGAGAAGGAGACACAGATCATGGCTCTGTTTGAATCATATGAACGCAGGATCGGCCAGATCACCCCGGTGTTGGCCAAGTACGGCATCGCTTCCCTGGAAGAAGCGAAGAAGCTCACTGATGCCAAGGGCGTTGACGTTTACAACATCGTGAAGGGCATCCAGCCCATCTGTTTCGAGAACGTCTGCTGGGCGTACATCCTCGGTGGCGCTATCGCCATCAAGAAGGGCCAGAAAAAGGCCGTCAACATCGCCTGCTCGCTGGGCGAAGGCATGCAGGCTTTCTGCATTCCCGGCTCGGTCGCGGACGATCGCAAGGTGGGCATCGGCCACGGCAACCTGGCCTCCATGTTGCTGAAGGAGGAGACCAAGTGCTTCGCCTTTATAGCGGGCCACGAATCCTTTGCCGCTGCCGAGGGCGCCAT
>Ga0182017_10003518_pt1 | contig 11661 bp, 11 predicted proteins | sample 712E3DmetaG_FD_120492 | JGI IMG/M metagenome (GOLD analysis project Ga0182017, IMG submission 120492) | Permafrost microbial communities from Stordalen Mire, Sweden - 712E3D metaG | ecosystem: Environmental > Terrestrial > Soil > Wetlands > Permafrost | place: Sweden: Stordalen | collected... | reverse complement strand
GCATTCACATCACCAACCACCACAACCCAATCGGGTTTATATTCAAGTAATACTTTCTCAAAGGCAATCATGGTATAGCCTAACTGCTCGGCATGACTGCCTGACCCTATTTCAAGGTTTATATCAGGTTCAGATATAGAGAGTTCCCTGAAGAAAACTTCTGACATCCTGATGTCATAATGCTGACCGGTATGTACCAGAACATGCTCTACTTTTGGATGTTTATTGTCTGAATTATAATTTGCTATGGCCCTGATAAACGGTGCTACCTTCATGAAGTTTGGCCTCGCTGCCACTACAGTAACAATTTTCATTTATCGTTTGCTTTAAGTTTAAGTATTTTAATCTGAATCATTGCCTTTGGTTTTTAACTTTGTACGCGGAACACCAAATGCAATTAATGAATCAAATATTTATCAGCCTCAAGGTCTCTTCAATATGTCCTTTGGAAGACGCCCCAAATACTATCGATTGAATATTTTGCTGCTTAATAAATTCATAGGCCTCTCTGGCTGGAATTGCTCCTGATGCCAACGTTGACATCGCAATCAATTGATATTTAGAACTATCGTTGTTGTTTGCTGAACTGATATATGAATCTCTGTCGGGCGACATCAAATACCCTATTTTGTTAAACGAACTGCATATCACTACTTCTGCAATACCCCATTCTTCGAGTTTAGATTTTAAATATGGCATATTCTGAGTTACTAATCCTGGCAAAGCATTATATCGTTTCCGGATATGCTCACAGAATTCATAGAAAATTTCCTTAACTCCATATCCCAACATTAAATCGGTTATAATATTCTGAAGAAAAGCAACTTTGATGTTCATATCTTTGAATGCACGTAGTTCAACATCGACAAGCATTTGCATCAATTTGAATGCATCTTTTGTCAAAACCGCAACCCCTCCTTTGGCTATCATTCCAAGAACTCCCCCTAGTGTATTGTCATTAAACAATACTTCATTTATAGCTGGCATTATACCTTTTTCAGCAACCAGATTGGCATATTTATAAGCATAAGGAATTGAAGGATACCATGAAACTCCTTCGAAGCTAGATTCGTTTTCTTTGAAGTATTTACAAATATCATACGCTCTGGCGTGACTGTTGAGCATAAAAGCTCTGACTCCAGCATCGTAAGCTAAATGGTAAACCTTATATATATTTTCTATATCATAAAACTGCTCTGCAAGCTGCTGAGCTTTCTCCTGCGACATGTGGTTGATACCAAAAAACTGATTATCACCGAAAATTATTTTATCTATTTGTTCCATGATTAAATTTTCCCATTTAGTTCATAATCATTATAAATATTCTCAATCACTTCCAACGTATCAACTCCATCGGCGAAAGTGCATCTGTTAGTTTTCTCTTTACCCTGGATACAATCGACAAAATGCCAGAGTTGACTAGTAAACTCATTACCCCGAACATAAAATGGTACAGGTTTAAACACATCGGTAATATACAATGTATTCCATCCCTGTTTCAATTTGTATTTCTCATTAGATTTGTTTAAGAATATTTTTAAAGAGTGCTGATCTGCCAAAATTTTGCCGCTATCACCAAAGATCTCAATCTTATTGGTTGGTTTGCGGTAACTTGTATCGCTCCAATTGATGTAAATAGTACCACTTATTCCATTGCGGTATAAAAAGGTTGAAGAAACAGCATCCTCTACGTTTTTGGAATAAATATGATTAAAAGAAGAACCTGTAACTTTATCTGGTTTGCCAATCAAAAAATTAACCAGATCTATTGCATGAGATGCCATTTCAAATATCACCCCACCTCCACTTTCTCGAGAATTACGCCAACCTGAACTTCCATCAGATTTAGAAATTGTGCAGCTAAACATTTCCGATTTGAACCTGATTATTTTTCCAATAACTTCATTTTCAATGAATTCTTTTACTTTTCCAAAGATGTCATTAAAGCGGTTTACATATCCAACTTGATTAACCAAACCGTTAACAGAATAAATTCGTGCCAACTCGGAAGACTCATTTAGTTTTGTAGTAAATGGTTTTTCAACAAACACATGAATTCCATTTTCAGCAGCTTTTTGAACTATTGGGAAATGGAAGTTAGGTGGTGTACAAACTAAAACGGCATCAATTTTGGATTCAGCAAAAAGCTCATTATAATCTTTAAAGGTTTTTACAGGAAGATATTTATTAATCATGGATAAGACAAATCCCGAGGGATCTGCTATTGATTCAAGTTTTACAGCAGGGTGGCTATTAATAATTGAGTAATGTGTAATGCCCATACGGCCCATTCCAATTATTCCAATTTTTATTTTGCTTCTATCGTTCATACTCACTTATTTTTAAAAAATAAAAGGCATTATTTTTATTAATAAACTTAGACTTAATACATCTATTAAGAGAATGGGATTCTAATTATTTTTAATAATAAAAAGGAAAAATACTGCAAAACTAATCTTTTCTTATATGAATTATATTTAAGAAAAGCAACCAGAAAAACATTAAATAATCAGGATATCTGTTCAATATCTCAGGTCTTCGAATTGTTCTAATCAACCATTCAAGACCTAACTTAACCCAAATCTTACCAGGCGCACTTTTAACTCCTGCATACCACTCGAAGACAGCTCCAACACTACATATGATCCTTGCATCAATTTTTTCTTTATTCTGATAAGCCCAAATCTCTTGTTTTGGTGCAGTCATTCCAATAAATAATATATCTGGTGAAAACCGGTTTATCGCTTTAACCATTTCATTATTCTCCTCATTAGTAAAGCAATACTTATATGGAGGAGAATAATACTCAACTTCAATGTTTTGATAATCTATAGAGGATCGTTGCTTCATTTTTTCCAATGTTTCCTTACTTGCCCCTAAGAAGAAAACTTTGCCCTTATTATAATTGGCTTTTGCCATCATTGAATAAAAAATATTTGTTCCTGAAACTTTCCGAACATACATACCTTTCAGAAACAATGGAGCTAATGCAAAATACTGACCATCTTCAATTAAATACTCTGTATTCTCAAATGCCTTTTTTAATAATTCATTATGCCTGCTTATGGTAAAAACACGAGGATTCATAGTATTAATTAGAATCTTTTTCGTCGTATCATATGGGATCTGGTCAGCTGTGCCTGAATAAAGACTTAAACCTAAAACATTGACAAACATATTACCTTCTGATATTATTTTTTATTTGCTCTTCAATCCACGCATAAGTCTTTGCCAATCCATATTTCAACGGTAAAGAAGGTGCCCAACTCAATTTTTGTTTTATTAAGGTATTATCTGAATTTCTTCCTCTAACACCTTGTGGACCATCAATATGTTTGAATGAAATATTTTTCCCGGAAATTTCTACAACATATTCAGCTAACTGATTAATGGTCACCATCTCATCAGAACCGATATTTACAGGCCCAGCAAAATTTGAATCCATTAGTCTTCTTATGCCCTCTAAACATTCTTCAATGAATAGAAAAGATCTTGTCTGGTTTCCATCGCCCCAAATCTCAATTTCACCCCCGTTATTTGTCTCAGCTACTTTGCGACATAAAGCCGCAGGAGCTTTTTCTTTTCCACCTGACCATGTCCCGAATTGACCAAAAATATTATGAAATCGAGCGATTCTAACATCAAGTCCATAGTTCCGATTAAATGCAAAATAGAGTCTTTCACTAAATAATTTTTCCCACCCATATTCGCTATCCGGAGCAGCCGGATACGCAGAGTCTTCCGCCAGATTTGGGTTGTTAGGGTCAATTTGATTATATTGAGGATACATACAAGCTGACGAGGAATAGAAAACTTTCTTTGCCTTTTTCTTAGAAGCCGCATAACTAACGTTTAAGTTAATCAGTGCAGAGTTATGCATTACATTAGCGTCATTTTCACCACTGAAAATATAACCAGCCCCTCCCATATCGGCAGCCAGCTGATAAATTTCATCAAACTCGGTGTCAATTAAATCTTCAACAATTTTAGGATCTCTAAGATCACCTATTACAAACTCATCAACTAGTAATCCCTGGTATTCATTGTGTTTAAGATCAATACCCCTGACCCAAAATCCTTCTTTTTTTAATCTATTTGCTAGATGACCACCGATGAATCCACCGGCACCACAGACTAGTGCTTTTTTCATTTTTTCTAAGTTTGGTTATAAATATGTGAAATGTATTACAAGTTAATAAATACTCCCAATTCTTTTACCACAAATTTTCTATCATATGTTTCTTCTTGTGATTCTTCACTCGTACATACTTCTTCAATCAGATTAAAGGTCTTGTTTAAATTCCTGAAATATCTTTTCCTGACAGAAACGATAGGCTTGTTATCTTAAGTTTTGAAAGAAAAATTTTTTGCTGCCGTATAATACCTGTTAACAGGCTTCTGGTGACAATTGCCTTGATAACAAAGTTAATTGTTGGGTAATCCATTTGATTCAATATCTTTAAAGTTCAAATTCATCTGAGCATTTTTAGTTAAATATTTTTTTCAAATCATTTATTAATCTAACTGTCACAATTTTGTTGCCTTTGAAATTTAAATGCACAGGGTCATCAAACAAATCATAATTATTTTGTAAATCTTTGTTATAGTCTAAAAAATATACGTTCGGATATTTGGTTTCATAAACCTGAATTAAGTTCATTGCTTGTTTAAATTTTTCTGGTTCTGCTCTATTAAGCATACCTATTGTTGGAATATATATTAATACTAATTTAATTTTTTTGTTAAAGGTCAAGTTTAATATATCCTCAAATTTAGATTGCAGGTCTTTATCAAATGAAATTTTAACAAATTCATTATTTTCAATCTTTTTCTTATAAGCGGCTGTGTCAATTGCTCCATATTTAATGTTCGAATAAAATCCCAAATAACCTCTAAGTGAGCCATAAACATTAAGATCAGAAAAACGTGATGTTCTAATCCACTTTTTAAATAAATATTCAAAATCACTCTTTGACTCTACCTTAAGATATTCATTAATGTATGGGTCATCCATGAAAGGATAAAAGCGTTTGTAGGAATTTATACTTAAACCTTTTCCAGTAATAAAAAACGCATCAATGTCATATATAATGAGTTTAACAGAATCTCCGTTTTGATGAAGAAAATGTTTTATCATTGTTAACCTATCAACAACATTGGCACCTTCTAGTGCATATTTAGCAACCTTATAATGAAGTGAATCCTCCATCATTTTTTTGTCCAAGCCAAGCATTGTATGGGAATGTCCAATCAATAAAATTTTGGATGGTATATTTAGCCCATAATACTTTTTTAATCCATTAAAGAGGAAATAGGAAATACAAAAATCTAAGAAAAACAAAATAAGAAAAAATATAGAAAATCTTAAAGTGTATCTTAATAGCATATATCAGAAAATTTCGGAGTTATTAAAACTGAAAATAAATAAAACTGTTTCCCCCGATGCCAAAGATGCTAATACATAATAACATAAAAAGATACCAAGCCCATCTAAAAGGTCTTTGTATTTTTGATTCAGAAAAATATTGAGAGACTATTCCACGCAATTGCAAGTATTCCACAAATAATAATAAAAAGATCAGAATTATTGACAAAAACGTTTCCCAACGAGATATACCAAAATATAACTTAGATAACGGATTCGTGAAAATTGAAGATAAAATATACCATGCAGTCCCGATGTCTTTTGCTCTGAAAAATATCCAGGCTATGCAAACAAGGAAGAAAATCAAAATTACAGGAATTAAACGGAAAATAGATTTAAGTCTAATTCCACCAAAAAAATATTTTATCATCTTTTTAATGGAATGTTCTAGAAAATAATAAAACCCATGTAGACTACCCCAGATAACATATGTCCAATTAGCCCCATGCCATAGACCACTTATTGTAAAGACTGTAAATATGTTGAAAATCCAGCGAGCGAATTTTACTCTGTTTCCGCCCAAAGGTATATATAAATAGTCAGAGAACCAACTTGATAGAGATATATGCCAACGTTTCCAGAAGACAGCAATAGAATTTGAGAAGTATGGCAATTTGAAATTTTGCATTAATTTGAACCCCATAGCATGTGCACTGCCTATTGCAATATCTGTATAACCACTAAAATCACAATAAATCTGAAATGCAAAAAAGATTGTAGCAAGTATAAATGATGAACCACTTTGGGCATTTGGATTATTATAGACCTCATTTACATAAATTGCTAACCTATCAGCAATTACCACTTTTTTGAAAAATCCCCATAACATCATTTTTAAACCTTCAATAAGCCGCTCTATTTCAAAATGGTGCTTTTCATGAAACTGATGCAGCATATTTTGTGGCCTTTCAATAGGACCTGCTACCAATTGAGGATAAAACATTACGTACAAAGCATAGATACCAAAATGACGCTCTGCTTTTTGATTACCTCTATAAACTTCAATAGTATAGCTCATAGCCTGAAAAGTATGAAAAGATAAGCCTATCGGGAGCAAAATTGACAAAAATGGAATGTGATTCCTATAGCCAAATATTTTCAACAACTCAGTCAGGTTGATATTTAAAAAATTATAATACTTAAAAAAGGATAGAACTCCAATATTTGCAATTATGCTGGCAATTAGAAACCATTTCTTTTGCTCATTTTTTGCCGTTTCCAAATATCTCCCAGCGAAATAGTCAATAACTATCGTGAAACCTAATATCAAAATGTAAATTGGTACAAATGCCATGTAAAAATAACAGCTACTGGCCAGCAAAAGAAGCCAACGAAAGTTATGGGGAATTACATAATATGTAAAAGTAACTACAACAAAAAAAATAATAAACTGATATGAATTAAAAAGCATTGTACAATTTTAATTTTGAAACTTATTTATTAGAAGCTTTTTGGTTCTTTTAAATTTGAAATAATACTTTTTCTTTTTACATTTTCCTATAAGTGTAAATTGTTGCTTCGATTAAATTTGCTTTCTAAAATGAAAACTAACATTAATTCATTGGAATAAATTAAGTCTTAGGAAAATACTTCGAATTAAATTCTAGAGATGAAATATAAAGGCAAGTCCAAACAATAGTCTGGATGATATGAGTCCTATAAAATTCTTAGAAACTAAACTCAAAGAAAAAATGCCTATTTTCACTGTGTAGGAGTAAAGGGGTATATACACCTTAATTGTTTCAATTCTGAACAGATTGCTTCGGTGAATTTCTTTTGTCCCTTAGTATTTAAATGTACTTCATCAGAGAACATATGGTAATCATTAAATTCATTAATATTTAAATCAATAAAAGAAACATCTGGAAATTTTTTAACTAAACCTTGTAGAAAAGATAAATACTGATCATAGTCATCTTTAAAATATGAATTTTTCAGAAAATTTGTCATTGGGAAATTGATCAGTATAGTATGAGCATTGTTTTCATGTATCAAATGAATAGACTGTTCAATCGTTTTTATTTTTAAACTATCTAATAAAATATGCTCTAATCTTTCTTTATTTCTTAATTTGGCAATTGTGGCAGTATCAATTATTAAATTTTTCACATTTGAATAAAAACCTAAATAACCTAAATAAGAATATTTCAAAAGATGATTATCAAACCTTGATGTTTTAATATATTTATGCATTATGTAATTTGACAATCTTGCCTCTTTAGTGACTATATAATTGTTTATAACTGAATCTTCCATATATGGATATAACAATTTATAACCATTGGTTGCCAATCCTTTATACGATAACATTATTGGAGAAACTTCATATAGAACTATCTTTACCTTTCCAGTATTGCTTTTTAAGAAATGGTTTAACATTACATATCTAAGTTCTAAGGAAGCTCCGATTTGTGCGTATAAAGCTACTTTCATGTTTAAAGCTGACTGAAGAAGAGGAATATAATACCCCGCTATGGATACTGATGATCCGATTATTAATATTTCCGAATTCTTGCCAAATCCGTAGTATTTATCTAGCCCTTTTTTTAATATCAAGAAAATGCCATTGTCAATTAAAAGGAAAAGAATAAGAAAAATCAAAAGTTTAATAAGAAACTTTTTCCTCATTTCCTGCAGATTTAAAACTGAAAGTATATGAATTTCTCTCCTCCGAATTCCCCCATTATAATAATCATAAACACTAAAATTAGATAACTTAAGTAACGAACAACAATATATTTATTATTAAATAATTTGAAACTACTAGCAAAATACTCTTCAGAAAAATCATTTAATAATAATATCGCTAAAGCAATCAAACCAAATGATAATTCAGTAATATTCAAATATGGTGTTCCCCACTCTGTTAATATCTTACCAACCACGGTTAATGCATCCTTAATACTTGGGGATTTACCAAAGATCTGTGAAAAAGAAAATATAACAAACACGCAAACAGAACAAATAAATAAATACCATGGGTTCTTTTTCAATTTTTTTCTTTGTTCAAAACGAGATCTCGATTTTTGTGTCGCCGCCTCAATACTTAAAAAAACGCCTTGAATCAAACCCCAAATAATAAATGTAAGAGCTGCACCATGCCAAATACCACTAATTAAAAAAGTAAGCACCAAAGCAGATACAATTCCCCAAATTTTCCAGCTTTTTAAAGTGAATGACAATGGTGTGTATATATAATCAGTCAACCATTGAATTAGCGAGATGTGCCATCTGCGCCAAAACTCAGACATAGATGTGGCAAAAAACGGCCTGTTAAAGTTGGATATTACTCTAATCCCTAAACAACGTGCAACACCTATGGCTATTAATGAATATCCACCTAAATCTGCATAAAGCTGAAATGGATATAATATGGAAGCAAATGCCAATGTACTACCGTTGTATTCCTGAATATGACTAAAAACATCATCAACATATATTCCCAACCTGTTGGCCACGCAAAGTTTCATAAAATATCCCCAAAGCATCATCTTTGCTCCTGCAACTAATCCATCATACGAACTGTTATGAAAATTCTTGAATTGTGGAAACATATTTCCAGCTCTTTCAATAGGTCCGGAAAGTATTATAGGGAAAAAAGACAAAAATAAGCTTATTGAACCTATATTGCTTTCAAATTCGACGTCTTCATTGTAAACATCAGCCAAATAGCCTATTGCCATAAAGGTGTAGAAAGAGATACCTATGGGTAAAAGAAACGATATTTCAGGTAGGGCAATATGCAATCCCAAATTATCCAGTAAAGAAATAACCGACTTATTTATGATCACGAAATATTTGAAAAAGAATAAAGGAAGAATTATTGAAATTATCCCCAATACCAGCAATCTTTGTTTTTTCTTCTCTGATTCTGTATTTGCCATAGCTCTTGTAAACAGATAAGTACAGAAAGTCACACCCACCAGCAACAAAACATAAATAGGTTGTAATATTATGTAAAAGAAATAACTGGCTGCCAGCAAAAACCAAACTTTTCCCTTACGAGGAATTAAATTGAACAAGATCAACACCACTGGAAAAAAGATGAGGAAGATAAAAGAAGTAAAAGTCATTGTTTTTTAATCTATTCTGATTTGCTGCTAATAATAGTAATCAAATCCCCAACTTTTTTCATTTTGTTCAATTCCTTAAGTTTAAATTTAACATTTAAAGCCTCTTCTACTTTAAGAATCATCATCATGTGAGTTAATGAATTCCAATTTTCAACGTCATCAGTTGTCATTGTTTCATTTAATACAATAGATGAATCACTAAAAACTTCCCTGAAAATAGAAGTAAGTTTCTCAATAATTTGTGTTTGTTCCATAATTTAATAAATTTTAATAGCTTAAATAACTATTTTTTGCTTACAATTTCAATTAAGCCCACATTCAAGTTGTACAAGTAGCATATTTTTCTATTTTCCATATCAACGGATTCAACAGGTTCAAATAATGGCATAAAGTGATCTTCATATAAAGCTTCTATAGTCTCATCAATGTCATCCACTTCATAGCAGACGTGGTACGGAGTAACACCTGATTTTTCTAAAGTTTTCACGATTGGTGAATTTTCATCAATAGGTGCAACTAATTCTATTAATGGAAAGCCTTCTTTAGATAAATATGCTATTTTTACATTTTGTACCTTTTCTATGATAATTTCAGATAACAACCAATCAGCATTTATGTAGTATTCAGCTGTTTTTTCAATGTCATGTACTGCATAACCGATATGATGAACTGATATAAATAATTTCATTTTTTCAGATATGTTTTATTCGATAATTTTTTGCATTAATATTTTTTGATTAAATGGAAGATAATTCAATATTTCATTATTTGTTGACTTAAATATCTTGATTATTTCAAAACCAGATTTCTGATAACAAGCTAGAGCTGATTTATTGTTCGCTGAAAGTTGGACTTCCATTATTTTACATTTTAAATTTCTGCAGCGTTGTATGTGTTGATCAATTAATAATCGTGCAATATTTTGACCTCTATATCTTTTGTCAACATACACATATTCAATTTGATATGTATTTATATTTCTTTCTATTTTTATGCCTCTAATGATTTCAGATTTGTCACTTGCATATAGCATACTTTCTTTTGGAAAATAATAACTGATTAAATTGGCTTTTAAAATAGCTGAAGGCAATTCAGATTCATTCATTCCTTCCAGCCAACCACCAGCCGCCGCAATTACTTTTCCATTAATATGAGCTATAATGAAGCTTGTTATTGAGAATTCACATCCATCAATTTCTTCTTTTAATATTTGACTTATGTACCTTCTGACTTCTTTTTTTGTTAAATTAAATAAAGTGGTATAAACCAGCTTATTTGTTCCGCTTTTTTCTGCTTCAAAGATAGTATAAACAATGAAATCAATATCATTTAATGTTGCAGATCGAAAAGAATAATTTACCATTAAATTATATGTTTTTTAAGTTTATTCTTATCAATTTTATCATTTGCATTTAAAGGAAGAATAGGTTCAAAGAACAACCTAGTTGGTACCATGTAAGAAGGGATTTTAGATCGCAAATATTTAATCAAATCTTCTGAATTAAAAGCGTCTGATTCAATGAATAAGGCTATTTCTGTAAGACATGCCTCATTATTAAAAGCTATAGCTACAGCATTTTTATCTCTTAAAAATGCTCTAGCATGGTATTCAATTTCTCCAAGTTCTACTCTGTATCCCTGTATTTTTGCCTGATAATCCAATCTTCCAGAATACATAATATTTCCGTCAGGTTCCATGTAACATAAATCACCAGTATGATAAAACCTCAATTTATTCCCGTTTATCACCTTCTCAAAAAAATATTCCTCGTTGCATTGTGGGTTGTTCCAGTATCCAGGTGTTATTTGTCCTCCAGCAACACAAAGTTCACCGATTTCACCATCAGCTGCAAAATTGTTGTTTTCATCAATAATAATTGCTTCAATATTTGCCATTGGTTTTCCAATGGAAATAATACCATTTAAGGTTTTGTTTTCCCCTTCTTTGGTTAGTTTATAATAAGTACAATAAATAGTAGCTTCTGTGGGACCGTAAAAATCATAGATTTCAGCATTTACTGCACATTTATACCAATCTTCGATCAAGCTCAATGGACAAGCTTCGGCTGTAAGGATGCAGACCTTAATATTAGTTGCATCAATTTCGTCGAAATACGGTTTCATATAACGCAACATTGAAGGAGCCATAGCGACAAAAGTAAG
>Ga0182017_10003517_pt1 | contig 11661 bp, 9 predicted proteins | sample 712E3DmetaG_FD_120492 | JGI IMG/M metagenome (GOLD analysis project Ga0182017, IMG submission 120492) | Permafrost microbial communities from Stordalen Mire, Sweden - 712E3D metaG | ecosystem: Environmental > Terrestrial > Soil > Wetlands > Permafrost | place: Sweden: Stordalen | collected... | reverse complement strand
TTCTGCTTTCTTCCCTGAACTCCAACGACCTTGTTTCTCTTCCACGATGACCTCCAGTTGTGTGAACATTGGTTATGAAATTAAGCCAAAATAATGCTCACTTGAAACTGGGGCCAATATAACAGCCTGAAATCATTTCTGTATTGGTGATGGAAGTTGAGCCCACAGAGATGCTCTGTGTTAAAGGAGATTGCAATCAAGATTATGCTCCCGGTTGATTTAAAACATCCGCTGGCTGCATATGCAAATCCAGCGGTTGTTTTATTTATAGACATTTAACATTATACCATTTACTAAATGGAGTAAATCAAAGTGCCATCCCAAAATTTAGGTAGAGTAAAATCTGGCAAAGGCCATACTTACGAAGTAAAATGGGATTCTTCCTCTCATGAGGTATATGTTTCATACTCGGGTTGGACATATGTTGGAGATGCTTATTCTGCAAGTGAGGCGATGAATAAGGCAGAAGCTTGGTTGTATGATAAGTAATGATGCGTGACGTGTGAGTAATTGGCTACCAGTCGCTCAAGTCACGCCGAGCGTGATGGCGATAAGCGCTCACTGACGGAACCAGCCATCAGCTTTTCGCCGCGCGCGAAAAAATTTTTAAAGGAAAGGCGATCTCTGCCGCGCGTATAGTCTACATGGAACTGGCTGCACGCCGCTAAGGCGTGCGATGGTTCGTTAGCTGCACTCTTCACTTCTGGGGTGAAATTATGCCATGCAAATACCTTCAAAGACTCACGGGACTTACATTGGTAGTCAGTCTTAGTTTCAACGCCTGCAGAACGCCAGTCGAGAACAGACCGAATTCCAAATACTTCTCCGACATAAATAGTATCCAAGCAGACGGAACTGGACACAAAATTCTCGCGGTCGGAAGCTTCGCTAATGTTGTGCTCACTACCAGCTCCATATTTTTCATCAAGGACTACTCTACATTGTTCTCGATCAACTATGACGGGTCAAACCTGACTCCGCTTTATCAATCTTTGATCTGGTTTGATTGTAATTTGGCCGCAAATGGAACAAAATTGTTGTTGACTTCGAGGTCGTCGAACAGTCCCCTTGGAGCCAACAATCTTTATCTTATGAATTCTGATGGCTCCAACCTCCAACAATTAACATTGACAATGGGAGAGTTTGGCTTGGCGCAGATTTCACCAAGCCTTGATGAAATTCTCTTCGAACGAAAATCAGGGATTGCTACTGCCAATGTAGATGGAAGTAACGTTCAGTTCATAAGGTCGCAAACTGATACGAGTGGGGCCGAGTCCCCCCGATATCTCGATGAGAACCACATTCTATACTATGAGATTAACCACAATGATGGCTCTGAATCGGCCAGACTGTTTGACAAAACTAATCACACTGACAACTTGATCGTAGCACATTCGGGATTATCCTCCCCATATACAGGTAAGGTTCTACAAGGTGACAGTTTGTTGTGTCTGAATGGGGACTTCGCTACAATTTTTGTCTATACAAGTGACACATTAATAGAAGTTGCCAGAGGATATGATGCGACCTTCTCGGCCGATGGCAAGAAGATTGTCTACCATGATTTGACTCATATATTTCTTCAAAATATTGACGGGACGAACATCCAACTTGTTTATACTGAACAAGACCAAAACAAAACCGTGGAATTGCCGCAGTTGTCACCTGATGGCAAATTCATAATCTTTCAAACTCTTTATTCGGTTCCTACGAATTAAATACAAGGGAGTGCCGCCTAACCAGTCGCTCAAGTCACGCGGAGCTTGATGGCGAAAAGCGCTCCCTGACGGAAGGAGTCACGGGTATAGTCTACTGTGACATGGCTACATGTGGCCGCATCGGTGACGGTTCGACAGGCGGCGCAAGTCGGGAAAAAAACATACTAATGTGATAAATATCGGGAAATTTTATCAACCAAATATCTACTTTAAGGAGAAAGAATCATGAAAGATATTCTGATATCATTTATAATACTAATGGCTGTAATCCTCGTTATTGGATGCAAGAAATCATCAAATCCCACTTCTGGTGGCGATCAATATTCCAACACATTGACATTGGGAACCGGTATGAGCGGATTCACTATAACCGGCGAAACAACAAACTTCTATCGTTTGGGAGGACAAGCAATTATTTATTGGCGTCTCGAATCGTCTGCTGATATGGCAGGATCGTCGGTAAGGATCGCAATTGCCAAACAGGGCACGAACGGTTTCGTAAGTGATACTTCATTCACCTTTGCGAGTACACAAAGCTATGGACATATCATGCTCTCGAGCTTTGCTCTTTCTGAGATTGGGAGTTTTCGAGCCACAGGAATTCTCGTGACTGGAAATGTCACTGTTGCGACAATGAACTTCACAATTCAATAATTATGGGTACACGTAATTATCAAAATTGAGTCACTGCTACAATTCAGGCAACGACTGATTCTTGTTTTTTAACGTAGCACGCTGGTTTATGAATCAATGCCCATCACTAATCGCGTATGTGCGCAGACGCTTTTAAGAAGGATCGTAATATGTCGTTGATTCGTAGGAATTCAATTTCGTAAGGATCTTATCTTTTGTGTGTGAGAGCATTAATTGCGTAACATTGTAATGCACCGCCTAACCAGTCGCTCAAGTCACGCCGAGCGTGATGGCGATAAGCGCTCACTGACGGAACCAGCCGTCGACGATTTCGCCGCGCGTTGTTGGACGATTGAGAATCTTTAGGATGTTCGCTTATTTTCTCTTACAAGGATCAGGCCGATCCCAGTCTCGAACTTTACATTGGAAAGAGAAAAGTTTAGGATAAGTCTATGCCTGAAGAAGGTTTCTTTCGGAAGGTAATGGGGGACATTGTTATCCACTTTATTTTCCTCCTAGTGGGTTTCCTTATAGCTGTTCGTATTCTGGTCTGGGTACTCCAATTCGCGGTGCAATTCTCATTACGGACGAGGAAACCAAACCGTTGGAGTTTCGGGTTACAGCACCAATTCGTCCTACCAACTTCCAAAAAACCCTCTACGGCGACATACTAACCGAGCACATTCTCGTTGAATTGGTCACGATTCCGTGGCTTGACGCACTCAGCCAGAAGCCTGGCATTGTGGTTGTCCGTGATCCTCTTTTCCTCGGCGGAAATGACAGGCAAGATATTCCTATCGTCGTAGCGGAGAAATTACTTGGTTGGAGCATCGAAATCCGATATTTCGATGCGAAAGGACTCCATCTGTCGTTAGGCAATATCTCGACCTGATTCCGCTTGACTCCTAATTCTATGAATACTATCTTTTTCCACTTCTTAAAAAACACTCACACCTGGTATCACTTGATACTATTTCAGGAGCAACATTTTTCTTGAAACTTCTGTGCCCTCCGCCTTGAGCTGGTAAATATAAATTCCGCTCGAACAATTATGGGCATTCCAGGTCTGTGAATAGCTGCCACGTGAAAGCTCTCTATTAATAAGTGAAGCCACTTGACGACCGAGAATATCATATACCTTCAGCGATACAAATGAATTGTCGAGCAAATCAAATTTTATAGCCGTGGAAGGATTAAAAGGATTAGGGTAATTCTGATACAGACTAATCTTTGCCGGAATGATGTTATCATTTCCGATTTTTTCAACTTCGGTTAATCCTCCGTTTGTAGTATTAAGAACAGTGCCTGCTATTCCGACCACGAAGCCAATATTCTGATTTTCGAAGTGAACTCCGCGCAATTCATTTGTTGTGATGTATTGCTGAACCCAGTTATTCCCTCCGTCGGATGTGCGCAGAAGAATTCCTGATGAGCCCACAATGGCGGCCTGATTTTCGTTAACAGCCCATACGCTCTCTAGATTGCCATAAAGAGCTCCCGGAACTGTCTGCGCGGTCCATATTCCGTTAGAGGTGGATTTATATATTTTGTTCCCATATCCTACGACCCATATTGCTTTTGAAGGAACCATATAAATACTGTAAAGTGAATTAGTGGTGGGCAAGGTCACTTTGGTCCATGTAACTCCTTTGTCGCCGGATCTCAGAAGAGTTCCGTTAGCTCCTACAGCATAGCCTATCAACAGGGAATCGCTTGGTGAACCTACTGGAAGGTCCTTGGCAAAATAAACGCCGAACAGATCGTTTCCGCCTGTTGTGATTCTTTTAGTCCATGTATTAGCTCCGTCAGCAGTTGTCATAACAACTCCCGAATCGCCTACGGCACATCCGTTTGTATTATCAAAGAAATACACGCCCCATAGTTTCCCGCCAAAGTTGTTGATTGTTCCCTGGCTCCAGCTGCTTCCTCCATCGGTTGTTTTGGCGTAGATGGCATTCCTCCCGGTACCTCCAATCGCATATCCTATACTTGTCGAAGGATAGTGAACAGACAGGTATGTTGCATTTGAAGTAGTAAGGCTGAGGTTCCAGGCTGCACCGCCGTTAGTAGTAGTATAGATTTTTCCATCTGTCCAGCCGCCTGCCTGGGTTGCAAGTTCACCCACAGCAGTTCCGTTTGCAGTGCTTGTAAAATAAACTGCCCAGAAGTCGGGGATAACGTCGTTATTCATATGGTTCCAAGTTAATCCGCCGTCGGTAGTCTTCATCATTTTCCCTTTATTGCCTACGAGATATCCATAAACAGTATCGACCATACAGACGGATTGCAGAGTTTTGTATTGTGTAAAATCAGCCGCCATAATGGTGGTCCATGTAAGTCCCCCATCTGTGCTTCTTAGTGTCACTCCCATTTCGCCGGTAGCAAGAGCGAGTTTCGGTGTGAGGATTTTACACGAATTGAGGCTATAGGTATTTATATTTCCCGCGTTAATAACTACCCATTTCCCAAGGTTGTTAATTGTTTTGATTATTACGCCGTCGTATCCCACGGCTATTGCAACCGTATCCTTAATGGAGATTGAATTGATATTATAGGTTGTCGGCATGGAATCCTGGGTCCATGTCGTGCCGCCGTTTGTAGTCTTATAGAGCGATGTAGTGGCAAAAAACCCTCCTGTGGCCACATAGCCAAGGTTCTGATCGCGGAATACAAGAGTAGTTACCATATTGCTGAATCCAAGGCTGCCGCTTGTCCATGTGTTTCCGGCATCTGTGGTCTTGAAAAACTTATTGTTTCCCGAATTATAAGCTTCGGCAAAATAGCCTACGGTCGGAGATATAAAATTCATAGACGAAATGAAATTTGTAGTTCCGATATCGATCGCATTCCATGTTGTACCGCCATCCGTTGTTTTCATTAATGTTCCCGCCTGTCCGCACACAAGAGCTGTGGTGGGACTTAAGCAGGCAACACCATAAAAAAATATTCCAGGTTTTACGAACTGAATCTGCCAAGTAGTTCCGCCGTCGCTGGTGCGCAGAACCATGCCGCTGGCTCCGACTGCCCATCCGTTGGTTCTGTCACAGAAGCTAACGGACATGAGGTCGTTCCCCTGGGGAAGGGGGTTTTGAAAATTCCAGCTTGTTTGTGCATAAGATGTGATTGTGAAAAGGAATACTCCGAGGATTAGTGTAATTTTTCTCATTGTCCGCTCCTGGGGTTAGGTTAGTGAATGATTGCCCTTTCGAAATTTTATACTTCCTATAATAACAGGAAGTCCCGAGATGTTGCCCCATTCTCCACTGAAATTCCCAGAGCAATGGTTATCCAATGCGGAATTTAAGCTGTTTTTTGCATTGAGTCAATTCCTTTCTCTGGAATTCACCCTCTCTTTATATAAAGAGACGGATTCGTCAAGAGACTAATTAGACTGTCATTGGCCGTCTTCAATTTCTTGGTCGCTTTATACAGGTTCGTTTGAAAAGCATAAAGATCGTCGTTGAATTTGTCAACCGATTCGATCTTGACTGGATCAGGTTTTGTGGGAGCGTCTTTGTCGGCTTTTTCTTGTGAGAATACCGGGTGAAGAAGCGCAAGGGTTAGGATCAGATTGTAGACAACAAGATTCTTCATTTGTAATCCTCCAATTTTGGATTCGTTAGAAGTATGATTTACAATAGTTTGAAAGGCCAACCAGTCAGTGCAATTATTGCCAGATTAGGAAAGAACGACAGTGAATCTCAAATCTCGGGCAATGCTCTCATAGGATGGCGAGAAGTGCCGTTTCGGTCTAACGCAACAGGACGACTTCACAAGACCATGGTTTTCATCGAAATTGACGCAGTGACAGGCATTGCAGTCGAAGTCAACATCTATCCTAGTGAACCGATCGATTGATCAAAAATTGTTACGTCGACTGATGTGCGACTGATTGTGAAACGCGTAATGCGCGTAAATCCCTGGCGGTTCGATGGCCTGGACCAACTCCCACACTTCCACAATTTCCACCTTACACTCCAAACACTCCTCCACATGCTCCAGGATTTCCTCGTTCAGCTGATCCTGCACCTCGCCACTTCGCCAACTTCCTATAGAAATGCAGTGATGGCAAACTCCCCTTTGCCATTTCGCCACTTTGCCAACAATCTCGTCTAATGGCAGGTTTGCCATCGCCAGACTATGTATAGAGAACTTGGCAAACGGCGAAGTCCCTATAGCTCCTGCCTAAAAATCTGTAGCAAAATTTTTGAATTCCTCTCTCCCCACCTGCATCGTTGGATCCCCGTCGTCTCTCAAGTAGAAGCAACGTGGATGGATCGTTGCATGAGGCTTCACAGCGAAGAGGCACTTTTCTCTGTTTCTTCTCTCAATTCTCTTCGCGGTCAACAAATCCGTCCTTCCGGGATTAACTACTCTTTCATCCTTTCAGACGATTGTACCGCAAGGTTATCATTGGTAAATTATTCTAGTTTTAAAAAGGGATTTTCCGTTCTTGAATAGCAGGAATTGAAAATCACGTCTACAACAACTTAAAGACAAGATTCAGTGAGTAATCATGAACTCCAATGAGGTGAAGCTTTTGTAGGGTTTGTTCCGACTCCGTGATGGTGGTATGAACCGCAGGACAAAAAGAAAGGAGCATTCCATGAAAACAAATAAACTAGTCCTATTCTTCTCTGCTACACTAACTTTTGTGGTTGTCTTCTCGGGATGTAGTAAGCCTGGGAACCCAGTATCGCCAGACAATAGCTCAAGTAGCAATACTGTCTTGGCTCCAATAACAAAGCAAATAGAGATAGACCCAAATTTTTCGTCTGTGCAAGTAGATTCTAATGGTTTGAAATTCAGCTTCAAGTCAAGTAGCGGCATGCCTTCAATCAACATGGGCGATATTCTGATTGGACCAACAAATAATGGCTACATCAGAAAGGTGATTTCCGTTTCCTCGAGTGGCAACACAATAACAGTGATAACGACAAATGCCAGTCTTGATGAGGCTTTTTCGAAGGTTTATGTGGATACAACGATTAGGGTTAGGGTTGTTCCATCACTGCAAAAAATTAGCAGCATCTCAATAAATAAGGAGATTCAGGGAAAAGGGGGAACAGTTCTCTATAAGGTAACTTCCGACAAGCCCTCTTTTGCGTTCGACAATATATCAGCTCAGTTGAAATACTCGTTTCCGAATTTAAATTTTGAATTGAAATCCCCGGATGAAAAATCGAATCTCGATCTACATGTCGACAGCGTTACCCTAGAGCTGGCTGTAACAACACACCTTTATTTCAACTTGGACAATTCGAGTAAATCTTTTGTTCTCACATATCAGGTCACCACCTCCCTGGTATTCACGAATGTGAGTATGACAATGAATGGCACAATTGATGCTCAGAACTCAGATGGTGATGATCTATTACCTCAAGACATCCTTCTCGCTTCAGTACCAGTTCTAGGACCGATGGTATCTGTGAATTTCTATTTGAATATTGCTGGTGGCATCGAAGGTGAATTTCAGATGGGTGCTGGCACAATGCTCACAAACTCTACCACAACAACATCCTCATACACCGTTGGAGCAGAATTTCTCAACGGCGCATGGAGCCCTGTTTGGGAAACAAATTCTTCAGGGAACAGCGTTGTGAACTTTAGGCCCATCGCAAACATTTCTGGATTGGCCGATGTGTTCATCGAGCCGAAGTTGCGAGCAAAAATTGATGGTTTCTTCGGTCCAGGGCTATTCGTTAAAGGATACTTGTATGGAAAAGTCAGTGATCCACCCTTAGACGCATCGGTTGGTCTTGGTCTTGGTGGAGGCTTGAGTTTCGATGTCGGGTTATTTTCTGAGAATATAGCCTCCTTTGAATGGACCCTTGCTGACAAAGAATGGCCGTTTTGGGAGAAAACATACACCAACCTTCCATCAGATTCAAAGCAAATTAAGATGTTGCCTTTGCGCTGACTTTGTCGCCCTAGCCGTTCACTATCTGGTTTTTTTATTGCCCTTTCTGCCATAAGATAGTATCAGCCAAGAAAGGGCAACCATGTATTCACGTATTGTCGACACCCTCGCAACAGCTGCAGCACGCCTTGAAGAGTCCGCTTACCCTCACGCCATCATTCTTCCCGATTTCCCTCGATCTATCCAGCTCGACGGATACTCGTGCGGTGCTAAATCTGTCTACACTATTCTCCGCTATTATGACAAGCGGTGCACTCCCCTGTCGGTTGAGAAGGAACTGCATGCGACGTATGAAGGAACTTCAATACCTTACATCAAGGGCATTTTGAATAGACATGGAATGAGGTATCGAACGATCAGCAATCTGAAGAATGCCATCGATGATGGATCTCCGGTGCTTGTGTCAACGCACGGCCATTGGCACTATTCTGTAATTTATGGCTACTACTCGTCGTCTCACTACTTCGTAATGAATCCTTCACTTGGGGATATGGGGAGGTTGTCATGTGCAATCAGCAAGAAGAAATTCATGCGAATTTGGGATGGATGGGCGCTGGCGGTCAGGCAATAAAAAATCCCCGAAAGATACCTGCTTCGGGGATCGTTTTAACAACAAAGGAAGGCTTGAGTTACTTGATCAATGACATCTTTTTTACAGCATTGTAATCACCCGACCTGATCGAATAGAAATAGATACCAGACGAAAGGCGTGAGGCATCGAATTTTACAGAATACTGACCGGATGGCTTGAATTCATCGACGAGCGTTGTCACCTCTCTGCCGGTGACATCGAATATCTTTATCGTTACCCGCCCATCGTTCGGGATCTGATAAGCGATGGTGGTCGTCGGATTGAATGGATTGGGATAATTTTGATCTAGCGCATAGTCTGTAATCGTTTCGCCGATATTCAAAGAAATTTCCTCTTTCATTGATTTCGCGAGATCGACAGACTTTCCATTCGTAAAGAATTCATTGATAACGTATTCTGCTTGGACATTATCATCGAGCAGGAACGCGAGCCGTATTCTCCTTTGCCCAATACCTGAAAGGCTAATTGAATAATTCGCAATCGTCGTCGAATCTTTTTCACCATCAGCTATATTGTAGTTTCCGATTACCGATAACAATTTATTGGTTTGTGCATCAAGAATTGCAACTTTAATACCAATGTATTCTTTAATGCCAAGCGAGTTGACTATATCAGTCGAATCGGTAGGATCAATCATTCCATGAAAAAGGCTGCACGTAATCTTTGAGTTATTGTTTACAGCAAAATCTTGCGTCCGCAGAAAATTACCAAGTGCTCCTTTACCCAAAGACATCGGCGCGCTGTCGAGCGAGACAAAACCCACATTTACATTGTCTGCAATAATGTCGCCCGCTCCAACGCAATACTGTCTTCCATTCACCACACTTACGACCGCTCTCCCTCGGCGAAGTGCCTGATCGGAAGTTTTATGAATCGATCCAAGATTTGATGAACCTCCAAATGAAAAGGGAACGGTCTGATTTTGGAATGGCATAGAATACATAGTACTTAACGACACCGCATTATCTAGTTGCAAGTTGTTTCCAACTGGAGTAAGACTGTTTAGCCCATAAAGGTTATCGCTTGTAACACAATCATTCGTGAGCGAACCATTGTTCTGAACCCAGCCGATAACAAATTTCCCGTCATTGGTGGAATTGATGCAAGGCTGTATAACGTTACTTCCCATGTTGACCACAGTGCTTGACCATGATCCATTGGTATTGGTATAACGATACACTGCTCTGTTTCCGTACCATGGTGTATATCCAAACCAAACTAAACGAGCAGTGTTGTCATTCATTGAAACAATACTCGGAATCTGATTCTGCCAGAAGCCGGCGCCGGATGACGCGGAACTAATGCTTGATAACGACGCACTGTAGCCGTCTGCCATAATCGTACAATAATTGAGTGAAGAGTTGCTTGACGATTGAATATACTGCCATGCAAGATTATACACCATGTGGTACTGGTCCGTCGGATTCTTTGCAACGGAAATTGTGGGATTGACACAATTGATGTCCGTTCCGGTGATGACTGTTTGATAAATAAACGACCATGCATAAGTGCCGGGGGTGATGTTACCAAGTGGACCGTACTCTAATTCTATTCCAACAGGGTTATTCTTGTTTTCCCAGGCAACAACCGCACGGTCTTCAAAATCGTAAGCGATAACAGGATCAAGGTTTTGAGAATATGCCGTAGAGGAAACAAATGCATCCAACGGATAGTAGGGGCTCATTACCCCAGCCTGAAAACGTGCTATTCTTAATCCAGCCGTGCCTGAACCTTGCCATGGTTCCTGCCAAACTATTGCGACATCATTTACTTGACAATCGATCGCGGGAAGTTTGCCGCCATAAGTGTCAAGCGGTTTTCCGTTATTTGCTAACTGCCATGTTGTGCCCTTATCAGTGCTTATTTCGTACCATACGTGATTTAAGCTTTCGTAGACGGAATGAAGATTTCCGTCGTTGGTTCTCACAAACTTCCGTTGGCTATTGTGTTGCCAAGTAGAGGCATTGTTAGACAGATGAATGCCTTTGTAGTTTGCGGACACAACCGCACCTGCCGCGTCGAACACCACCGCCGTTTGTCCGAGATTAGCATGCTGAAAATGCGCGCCAGTTGCCGACCAATTTTGGAATACTCCCGTATAAACGCCGATTGGCTGGGTTGACGGAGCGCTGACGGAGTAAGTTGCGATTCCCGGTAAGAAATTTGGATTCTGGTTCAAAAACACTCCGCTGTCTCTTGAGGTAAGACCGATGTTGTTTTGTGCATAGGCAACAGGATTAAGAATTGCAGACATTCCTCGATTTCGCATCTGGTTGGGATAACCAGGATCAGAGTAATCTATTAGCCAGGGGTCTTGAAAACTCAATGAACCTCCGGCGGTGCCAACTTCGAGAAGCTGCGCTTGAATTGTCGCGTTGTTTGATGAATAAAAATTTGAGCTCAGATTAGTACTAGTTAATTCATCAAATAAATGATAATTGGTTACATCAGAGATAGGCCTGCTGTTTATTTCCCATTGATAATATTTCTGAGTGGAATAAGTTGCTTGGTCGCCAAGAAGAATCTGTTGCGTACCACCCGTGTAAGTAAATGAGTAATGGGCACCTAAAGGAGAGCCGAAAGAGGCCCCCGTCCATTGCTTTAAGTTTGAAGTGTACCCTATTTTGTAGACAGGTAGAAAAGCCATATCTTGCGGAGACATGACGAAAGGAGTCGGCAAGAATGGAGACAGAGAAGCAAGAACGAAAGCAATACGACAAGGAGTTCAAGATCAATGCAGTGAAGCGATCGATGGAAGCGGGATGCAGCACGGCATCGGTGGCACGGGAATTAGGCAT
>Ga0182017_10003516_pt1 | contig 11662 bp, 10 predicted proteins | sample 712E3DmetaG_FD_120492 | JGI IMG/M metagenome (GOLD analysis project Ga0182017, IMG submission 120492) | Permafrost microbial communities from Stordalen Mire, Sweden - 712E3D metaG | ecosystem: Environmental > Terrestrial > Soil > Wetlands > Permafrost | place: Sweden: Stordalen | collected... | reverse complement strand
GACACGATCGTGGTGTATGACCGGATTCGCGAGAACAAGGCCCGCCACGCCGGCGAGCCGTTCGACCAGATCGTCAACCACTCCATCCTGCAGACGTTCGGCCGGTCGATCAACACCAGCCTCACCGTCGTGGTGACTCTGACCGCGCTGCTCCTCTTCGCCGGCGCGTCGATCCACTACTTCGTGCTGGCCCTGCTGATCGGCATCATCTCGGGGACGTACTCGTCGATCTTCAACGCGAGTCCGCTCCTGGTGGTCTGGCAGCTCTGGGAAGACAACCGACGCGCGGAGCGACTGGCGGCTATGCGAGGCGGCAGGCGGTAGCCCGATCGCGAGCCAGGCGAAGCCTGGCTTTGCAGACGGCGCATGCCTGCGTTGGCTCTCAAGCCAGGCTTGCCTGGCTCGCGCTCCTTCGCTCACGCACGCACAGGTGCGCTCGCTGCGGTGCTCGGCGCCGCCTTGGCCTGCACCGTCGGATGGCGATCGGGCGGTGCAGGTTCAGGCAGGCGACTGGACATCGGTGCAGGTCGACTCGCGTAAGTCGTGGATACGCCGCGGTTGAGCCGGTGGTGTCATCCTGGGCGGCATGATCGTCTCCAGTTTCCACTGGCGAGTCGCGGTTGCTGCCGCTGTCGATGCGGAGTGCGCGGCGCTGGCCGCGGAGCGGGACATTTCGGGGCGGCTGCTGGCGCTGCTGGCGGCGCGGGGCGTGGCGACGGCCGATGAGTTGACTCGGTTCCTCGCCCCGGCCGAGGACGGTCTGCACGACCCCTGGTTGCTCCCCGACGCCGAGGCCGCTCTCCGGCGAGTGTCGGAGGCGCGGGCACGGGGCGAGCGCGTCCTCGTCTACGGCGACTTCGACGCGGACGGGCTGACGGGGCTCTCGATCCTGGTGCTGGCGCTGCGGTCGCTCGGCCTGGACGTGGCGCCCTACGTGCCGGAGCGGCTGGGAGATGGCCACGGGTTGTCGTTGCGGGCAATCGAGCGCGCGGCGGGCGAGGGGCGGACGTTGATCGTCACCGCCGACTGCGGGACCAGCAGCGCGCCGGAGATAGACCTGGCGCGGGGCCGCGGGATCGACGTGCTTGTCACGGACCATCATCACGCCGCCACGTGGCCGGCGGCGGCCGCGGCGGTAGTCAACCCCGTTCGCGAGGACAGCACGTACCCGGAGCGGAGCCTGACCGGCGCCGGCGTGGCCTGGAAAGTGGCCCACCTGCTAATCGCCGAACTGGGCGGGGAGGGGAGTCCCGCGGCGGGCGCTGCTGCCGGCGGCGGGCCTCTCGCCGCGGGCGCGTCACCGGGGAGTGGCTCCGCGGTCGCCGGCGGCCCGGCGCTGCCGGCGACCGTTCGGGAGATGGCGGACCTGGCGCTGATCGGGACCGTGGCGGACGTGGCGCCGATCCTCGGTGAGAACCGGTCAATTGCGCGGCTAGGGTTGGAGCAGCTCCGCATCGGGGCGCGGCCGGGCCTCGCGGCGCTGCTGGAGCGAGCCGGCTTGGGGCGCGATCGGCTGGACCTCGACGACATCGGCTTCGCGATTGCTCCACGACTCAACGCCGCGGGACGGATGGGTGAGGCGGTCCGGGCCGCCGATCTGCTGCTCACGAGCGACGCCGGCGTGGCCGCGGAGCTGGCGGCTGAAATCGAGAAGGCGAACCTGGATCGGCGCGAGACCACCCGCCACGCACTCGTGGAGGCGCGGCGCGAGCTGGGACTGGGTCCCGGATCAGAGGTGGCGCCGAATCCGGCGGATGACCCCACCGACTCGACCACGACCGCCTCCGCCGACCTCCCGGCCGCGTTGCTCGTCCGCGGGGAGTGGCCGGTCGGCATCATCGGACTGATCGCGGGCCGGCTCGCCGAGGATCTCGGGCGGCCGGCTGTTGTCTCGACCACACTCGACGCCGAGGCCGCCACTCTCCGCGCCTCGTGCCGGAGCGGCGGCGCGATAAACCTCGCCGAAGCACTCATCGCCTGCAGCGATCTGTTGATCCGCCACGGCGGCCACAAGGCGGCTGCCGGCTTTGACATCACCGCGGATCGCTGGCCGGAGTTCGCCGCCCGTTTTCTGACCATCGCAGCCGCGCAGGTCCGCCCGTGGGGCCCGGCCGAACTGACCGTGGACCTGGTGCTGCCGGCCGATTCGGTGGACTACGACCTGGTTCGAGAGATCGGCCTGCTCGCCCCGACCGGCGCCGGAAACCCGGCTCCGTCGCTGGCCATCACCGGGCTGACGGTGGTGCGCGTTCGGCCGGCCAGCGGCGGCCACACACAACTCGTCCTGCGCCGTAAACGGGATGTCGTGGATGGAGTGGCCTTCCGTCGACCGGACCTGGCGGCGATGCTGCACGAGGGAGATCGAATCGACGTCGTGGCCCGGGTCGCCAGCCGCAAGTTCGGCGGCTTCGAGTCGATCCAGTTGGAAGTTGTCGATGTCGCGCCCGAAGGCCAGCAGTTCGGCCAGGAAGGTGGACCGTCGGTCGGCTAACCTTCGAAACATGAACACCTACCTCGAGCGCCTCGCGGCCCGCACCGCGCAGGTCAGTTCGGTCCTGTGCGTTGGCGTCGATCCACAGCCGGACGCTCTGCCGGACGGCTTCCCGGCTACGCTCGCCGGCGTGGAGCGGTTCTGCGAGGTGCTTCTCGACGCGGCGGTGCCGTATGCCGCGGCCGTCAAGCCGAACGTGGCCTTCTTCGAGGCGTTCGGTTCGGCTGGGATCGCGGCGCTGGAGCGCCTGCGCGGCCGTGTGCCGGCGGACGTCCCGTTCGTGGCCGACGTGAAGCGCGGCGACATCGGCACCACCGCCGCCCGCCAGGCAGTGGCCCTGTTCGATATCCTCGGCGCGGACGCGGTCACGGCCAACCCGTATCTGGGCGCCGAGGCGATCGAGCCGCTCCTCGCTCGCGGCAACCGTTTCGCGTATCTGCTGTGCCGCACCTCTAACCCTGGCGCGGGCGAGTTGCAGAGCCTTGAGGTGGCGGCGGACCTGAGCATCGGCGCCCCGGCCGAGCCGCTCTACGCGCGGGTGGCCCGGCGGGCGCAGCGCTGGGGTCCCGGCGGGACGGTTGGCCTCGTCGTTGGCGCCACCGTGCCCGCCGAGTTGGAGCGGATCCGCGGCATCGCCCCCGGTCTGGCACTCCTGGTTCCCGGCGTCGGCGCCCAGGGCGGGGAAGTGGAGCCGGTCCTGAGTTTCGGCCCCGCCATCGCGGCGCCCGGCGGCGGACGCCCCGGCGGCGGATTGCTCGTCAACGTTTCCCGCGGCATCTCCGGCGCGGCGAGTGGCGGGGGGGCTGCGGCCGACGTTGCGGGATCCCTCGCAGCCGCAGCCCGTGAGTGGTCCACCCGCCTACAGGTGTAGTCACGAGGTGGAGCGGTGGAGCATGGTCAGGAAGCCCGCCGGCTTGTGAATTGGGGAGTCGTTGGCCAGGGCGACCAGGTGTCCGTCTCCGGAAACCAGCATCGCATGCCGGTCGGAGGCCAGGGAGAGCAAGTATTGGCCGACCTCACGGCGGCGGCGGCGCCGCCGAGATGGCCTCGGGAGTGGTCCTCGGCACATCCGATAAGTCCTGCTGGATCACCCCCTGATCTGCCGATTCGCTTGGCGAGGGCGATTCGCTTGGCGAGGGCGATTCGCTTGGCGATGGAGAGGCAGTTGGCGATGGAGAGGCAGTTGGAGAGGGCGTCGCGCTGGGCGAGGGCGACGGTTCCGGCGTATTCGTTGGCGTGGGCGTCTCGGTGGCGGTGGGCGATGGGTTGGGGGTCGCCGTCGGCGCCGGCGTTGGTGTCGGCGTCGGATACACCGGACCGTAGGGGACCGGTCCGGGCACGCCAAGCAGTTGGCCGAGGGTCACGAAGGTGAAGCCGCGCTGGCGGTAATAGGCGATGATCGAGGGGAGGGCCGCCGTGGTGTACCCGCCGTTGGCGTGCATCAGGATGATCGAGCCGTTCACACCCTGTTCGCCTAGAGAAATGAGCCGGCCAATGTTGGTGTAGTCGCCGTCGGCATCGCCTTCGTCCGTGTCCCAATCCACCACGGCGCGCTCGCCGGCGGCGGCGGCGGCCACACGAGTTGTGGAGTTGTAGTGTCCGCCGAACGGCCGAACGAACGGCATGATCGGATGACCTAGGATCGAGTAGAAGAAGTCGTTGTCCTGCTTGATGTCGGCGTAGACCTGCTCGTAAGTCTTGACGGTGAGGTCCTCATGGTCGTACGTGTGGTTCGCGATCGGGAAGCCGGCCCGATCGACCATTCGCCATAGGTCGGGGTTCTTGTACGCCGCCCAGCCGATCGGGAACCACGTGGCGTTCACCTGATAGCGCTGGAATATCTCGAGGTCGTTCACGACTGCGCCGTAGTCGAAACAGTCGTCGACGGTTATGGCGATCACGGGGTAGCTGCGCGATCCCGAGCCGACGATCGGGGCCTGGCCGCCGGGCGGCGGCAGGCTGCCGTACGGATACAGGGTCGGTGCCGGCATGGGGACATTCACGGCCGTCGATCCAGAGGCGTGCGGGCTAGTCGGCGAAGATGACGGGGTCAGCTCCTCCAGGGGCGGCGTCGTCGTGTACGCGGCGGTCGGTAACGGCGAGCTGGTTGCCGAAGCCTGTACCGACGCGGCCGCGAGTGCTGCGGGGGTGGGAGCTGCGACCTGGACGACCGCGGACGCGGAACTGCTGGAAAGGCACGCCATTACGACGACGCACAGGCCCCCTAACCCCATCCAACCTCGCCCGTGGATCGTTCTCAACCTGCAGTGCCCCCGTCGTAGAAGTCTTCGGAGTCCTCGGTTGAGTCTAGCCTCAATTGGATGGCCCGAGTGGGGCAGGTGCGGCGGCCGTTGCCCGCGGTAACCTTTCGGCGAATGACCCCGGGCGGGGTCGCCGGCAGCTGAGGTCATGCGTTGGCGAGCGACGCCGATTTCGAACGGACTCGAAGATTTGCCCTGGCGCAGGTCAAGCGCGTGCTCGGAATCGCCGAGCCCACGACCGACCGGTTGTTTGCGAAGGCGCGCACGGTGCTCGGCCAGGACCGAGCCACTCAGTGCCTCGAGCTGGCCAGGCTGGCACGGCTTAGCGATCGATGGATTCCCGTATCCGCCCTGGCGGCGCTGGTCGCTGGCACACAGAGCCTGGGGCCGGAATGGTGGACGTCCCAGCACGAAGCGCTGACTCCCATCCGAACCTGGGAGACGCTCGGGATTCCGGAGGCGCTGCTCGCGGCCGGCCACGGCGACCTCGCGACCGAAGATGGCGGGTCGTCCCTGGGCCTTCTTGGTTTCTGGATCGCGGATGACGCCGCCGACAACGAGTGGGGCCGGGCGGTTGACCGCATCGACATGAACGATACGAGTACCGGCGGTCGGGTTGCGTTGCCCGCCGGAGCGAGCGCGGGCGATCGATTCACGGTCAGCTTCGCCCCCGGCGCTCGGGTGTGGGTGGACGTTGTCGATCTGGACGCGGACGCCGAAGGAGAAGTGGGCGTGGGGAGTGGCGGAGCGGTGGGTGCGGGGAGTCGTCGCCCCCGATTGGCCTCGCGGCTCGCGGAGCGGAAGTATCACGACGTGGCACTGATTCGGTCGGCATGGTCCATCGCCGCGGCCACGGGGCCGATCCGCCTTCCCGGCGAGATGACTGGGCGTGCGAGCGACCCGTTTGCCGCTCACCTCGACCACGATGCGTCGCGGCGCTTGTACCAATGGGCCGTTGCGAAAGGCGAGAACGCTCGGGAATTGGCTGGGCCGTGGCGGACGAAGGACGCGCTCTGGTCGGCGAGGCTTCGCATTGGGCTTCCGTACAGCCGCCCCGGCGCGTGGCTCACGTTCGACGACGCGGTGGTGGCTGCGATCGACGGAAACGATGCGGTGCTGATGGACGCTCTGGCTACGCTCGGCGGCTGACCGTTTGGCCGCCGGTCGGCTCGTCGGGGCTCCGCCGCTGCGAGCGCGAAACGAGATGAGGAGTGGCGACTCGGGGCCGAGACAAACGGGCGCGATACACTGGGCACATGAGCAGTAGACCGGACGCGGCGGGAGCGAGCGCCGGCGGGACGACCGAGGACGTCGGGATCGCGTCGAGGGCGAGCCGAGCCGCAACAACCCACTCACCGCGTCGGGGCCCCGGGGCCCCCCCAGCCGCGAGCCGGCGCGCCTCGAGCCCACATCCGGCCATCCCCAAGCCCAGCGAGCAGCGCGTCGTGATCCTGAGCGGCCTCTCGGGTGCGGGGAAGACTGCAGCCACCAAGCTATTCGAGGACCTGGGTTACATCTGCATGGACAACCTGCCGGGCGAGCTACTGCCGGACCTGGCCGAGCTGGTCTCGGTCGACCGCCAGCGGTTCGAGAAAGTGGCCGTTGTCCTGGACGTTCGGGCCGGCAACGCGCCGCTGGCCCTCGCGGCGATGCGCGGCGCACTCGAGGGCCGCGGCATCAAGCCGCGCGTCATCTTCCTGGAGGCCCGCGACGACGTCCTGATCAGGCGCTTCTCGGAGACGCGCCACCGCCATCCGCTGGCCGGCCGCCGTGGCATCGCCGGGTCCATCTCAGAGGAGCGCCGCCTGCTCGATCCGGTTCGGGCTGACGCAGACGTCATCGTGGACACCTCGGACCTCTCGCTGCGCCAGCTCAAGGAACGCATCTTCGCCAACCTCGAGGACACGTCGTCAGATCAGCAGCTCGTCTTCCAGTTGATAAGTTTCGGTTTCAAACACGGTGTTCCACTGGAAGCGGACCTGGTCTTCGACGTGCGGTTCATGGAGAACCCGTACTACGTCGACGAGTTGCGGCACCTCTCCGGTTTGACGCCTGCCGTTCGCGATTACGTCATGGGCCAGCCGATCGCCCAGCAGTTCTTCGAGTTCCTGAGTAAGTTCCTGGAGCTATGCGTTCCGGGTTTTCAGAGCGAGGGCAAGACACGCCTCACGATTGCCATCGGCTGCACCGGCGGCTATCACCGCTCGATCGTCATCACCGAAGAATTGCGCCAGTGGCTGGAGGGTCGTGGCTTCGGCACTGTCTCCGTCTTCCATCGCGAGCTGGAGCGCGGATGAACGTCCCGAGGCTGCACATCAGCCGTTCGGTTGTCCGGCGCTGGTTGGAGCCGGGGATCGGCCTCAAGCGCTGGCTGCTGGTGGTCTTTGTCGGTGAGCTGCTGCTGGCGCTGGCGGGCGCCCTGCTGCTGCGTCAGGTTTATCGTGCGTACGACCTGTCCGGTCCCGGCCAGGGTTTGTTGTACGTGGTGACGTTGCAGTTCGTGCCCTACTGGGTCCGAGGGCTGGTCGTCGGAGTTGGCGGCATAGGCTTGTTCGGGTATGGATCGTGGCGCGCCATCCGCGTCCTGATGGGGCCGTTCCTGACATCCGATGGCGACCAGCCACTTGTGGAGGTCATCTACCAGAAACGGTTCCTCTCGCGGGCCCCAAGACCGTGGTCATCGGCGGCGGGACTGGTCTGTCCACGCTGCTGCGCGGCATCAAGGAACACACGAGCAACATCACCGCCGTGGTGACTGTCGCCGACGACGGTGGGTCATCCGGCCGATTGCGCGAGGAGCTGGGCATTCCGGCGGTCGGCGACATCCGAAACTGCATCGTGGCTCTGGCGGACTCGGAGCCGCTGATGGGTGAGCTGCTCCAATACCGATTCCCGGGAGACGGCGAGGCCAGCCTGGGTGGTCACACCATCGGCAATCTCTTGCTGGCGGCAATGGCGTCTGTGCAGGGCGACGATTTCGAAGAGGGCGTGCGCCAGATGAACCGCGTTCTCGCGGTTCGAGGCCAGGTGGTGCCGGCGACTGGAACCGCGGTCACGCTCCACGCTTTACTGCTCGACGGGACCGAGGTCACCGGACAGTCGGAGATCGCGAAGTCGACCCATATCGATCGGGTCTGGCTCACGCCCGACGACGTATCGGCCGGCGACGACGCTATGCGAGCTATCGAGGAGGCCGACCTGGTCGTGGTCGGGCCCGGCAGCCTGTACACCAGCATCATGCCGAGCCTGCTGCTCCCGGAACTCCTGTCGGCGGTTCGGTCGTCGCCGGCGGTGAAGCTGTTTGTCTGCAACGTGGCGACCCAGGCCGGCGAGACAGAGGGCTTCGATCTGGCCGATCATCTCGCGGCGCTGGAGCGCCACACCGGGGCCGGTTGGATCGACGTGGTCCTGGCCAACAACCGATTCGATGCCAGGCGGCGAGGCGGGTACGTGGCCTCGGCGGTGAAGCTGCGCTGGCCGCCGGTCACGATCCACAACGAATCGTCGGCGCCGCGCCTCGTCCTGGATGACGTGGTGGACCCGGACAACGCCCACCACCATGAACCCGCCCGATTGGCGGCGGCGGTCATGCATGTCTACGAACGCGAGTCCTTCGGCCGGCACCGCCCCCGAGTGTCGCGGACGGCGTAGTGGGGGCCGGCCGCGCGCTGAGCCTGCGCCCCGGGGGCGCGCCATGACTACCGCGGAACGCGACCTGGTCGAGGCGCTTCGGGCGGAACTGGCGGCGATCGACCCACCGCGACGTTGCTGCCGCGCCGCGGAGTCGGCGGGCCTCGCCGGCGCATTCGAACCGCGCCGCCGGCCGATCGCCCGACTGACGCTACGCCTCGGCCGCGATAGATCGGGGGAGGGGACGGCTGAGCCGGGCGGACCGGTCCGTGAACCGGCGCCGTTCGAGTGGGCCCGCGCCGCCGAGCATTGCCGCACCGCCTACCTTCGGGGTCGATTCCTGGCCCACGGCTCGCTCAGCCTAGCTTCCGGCCGAACGCACCTCGAGTTCGTCCTTCCGCCGGACGAGGCCCGCAGCCTCTCTGAGTGGTTGGGGCAGCTGGAGATGCCGGCCACCTGGCGCCTCCGGCGCGGACGCGGCGTGGTCACGTGGAAAAGCGTGGAGACGGTGGTCACGTTCCTGAAGGTCGTCGGCGGCGGAGCCTCGCTGTTGGAGCTGGAGGCGAGGCAGGTGTCGCGCTCCGTTCGGGGCGATCTGAATCGCGTGATCAACGCCGAGTCGGCCAATCTCGGGCGGGCAGTGGCCGCGTCGGCGCGCCAGATCGAGGCCATCGACGCGCTCGAGGCAGACGGGCGGTTGGCGGAGCAGCCGTATACGGTCCGGCAGGTCGCGGACGCCCGCCGCGAAGAGCCCGAAGCCACGTTCACCGAGCTGGCCGAGCGCCTGGGCCTGCATCGTTCCGCCGTCCAGCGCGCGGTGGAGCGCGTCGAGAGGCTGGCCCTGCACCCCGATGAGGGAGTGGGGAAGCGGGAGAGGCAGGATCGTGGCCGAGCCGGCCATCGGCGGTCGTAGCCCACGCCGCGGGGCATCTGGATGACGGTCCGCCGGCCGCCGCCCGGAATCCGGTTTTGTGCCACCCCCCGCACGATTCCTGCAATCAGGCCCCGTTGTCGGCTGGGCGTGCATCAGATGCTCTTACCACCTGGACAACGCGCGCGGAGGTGGAAGTCGGGCCGTACTGGGTGAGGAGTAAGGATCACGTGGGTACTACTCCGCGAACAGCCGACGTAGTACTATCGGGCCACGAGAAGGACTGGTGGCCTTGTGAGTCAAACCATCCCGGGTGCGGCAGCCGCAGAGAGTGTCGCGACGTTTGAGTGGCGGAGGCTCAATTTCCACGTTGTTACGCGGGAGCCGTTGCCGACGGATCAGGTCCGCATGATCGAACGGGTTTTGCCCAAGGTTAAGAGCGTCGGACAGTTCGCCGACGTGGTTGGAATGCTCGTCGGGCGTTCGGTCCGGATCAGGACGGAACGTCCGTCGCCGGACATCCGATTTGAGGTGGGACTGGACTAGAGGTGCGGTGCAGCTGCTGGGCCGTGGTCGCGCCAGCGGCAGCCCGCGGAGGGAAGCGGCACGATGTCGTTGTTCGGAGCGCCGGACGTGTTGGGGCTCGAAGCCCGGAGAGACGTAGAGGGTCTGGCCAGGGCCCTGAGGTACAAGAGCGGTAACGCCGGCGCGGAGCATCAGGTGGTGCGTGCGGCTGCTGCGAGGGCTTTGAGCAGGATCGGCGATGCACGCGCGGTGAGGCCTTTGATCGCCGCACTAATAGACAAGGATGGTTCCAGCGTTCACAGCGCTGAGGCCGAGGCGCTTGGCCAGATCGGAGATGTGCGCGGGGTGGGGCCACTTGTGGCCGTTCTTGCTGGCATCGACTCGGATTCGTCCTTGCGCGAGGCCGCCATCATTGCCCTCGGCGAAATCGGTGACGCCAGTGCTGTGCCACCTCTGATCGCCACGCTCAACGACGAGATCGCGAGAGTTCGCGAGGCGGCCGCTGTGGCTCTTGGCGAGATCGGCGATGTCGGCGCTCTGGAGGCCCTCATTTCGAATTTGGCAGACGCGGACAAGGACGTTCGCCGGTCGATTGCCACAGCGCTCGGAAAGCTCGGCGACGCTCGTGCTGCCGCGCCCTTGATCGTGGCATTTGACGATCCGGTCGACGATGTTCGCCGGGCCGCAGCCGATGCCGTCGTCCAGTTGGGCGGTGGCGCCATCGAGCCGCTCACGGCCGCTCTCAAAGCTCGAAACGGTCAGGTCCGCATATATGCGTCAAAGGCCCTGGTTGGGGTCTTCACAGCCAGCGGCAACCCGGCGCTGAATGCTCGGTCGGGAACTGTGGAGTCACTCGTCGAGTGCCTCGGCAGCCGAGACGCGGCATTGCGTGAGTCGGCCGCGCGGCTTCTCGGCAAGATCGGCGACGCTCGCGCGATCAAGGCGCTTGTCGGCACGCTGACGAACGACAGTCCGGACGTCGTCCAGGCTGCGGCCGAGGCCCTCAGAATGCTGCGCTGGAAGCCCGACAAGACAGCGGCCGGCGCCGCCTATTGGGCATCGCAAACTGAATTCGGCAAGTGCGTCGAGATGGGCCCTGTCGCGATCCCATCCCTGGTGACCGCCCTCGGGGATAGGCACAGGGCCGGGAGAGAGGCCGCCAGGCAAGCCCTGATCCAGATCGGCGCTACGGCCGTGGAGTCGATCATCGACGCTCTCGCAGATGGAGCAAAGCCCGTCCGCACGAATGCCGCTCTGGCGCTCGGGGAGATAGGCGATTTGCGCTCGGTGAGGCCTTTGATAGCGCGCCTGGCGGATAGGGACGAGGATGTGCGACTTGCTGCCCGCCGGGCATTGATTCAGATAGGCGGCCCCGCGGTGGAGCCGCTGATCGGCGCCCTCCGCGACTCGCACGATTGGGAGATCTATGTGTGCGAACTGGACGCTCAGGCTCTCGTCCAGATCGGCGCCCCGGCCGTTGAGCCACTCATTGCCGCTCTCGGAGACCAAGACCCGTTGCTGCGCTGGACCGCTGCCGAGGCTCTTGGGAAGATCGGCGATAGGCGTGCTGTTGCGCCGCTTGTCGCTGCTCTGCGGGATCTCGGCTTGCGCCAGGCTGCATCCGAGGCGCTCGGCATGCTGGGCTGGAAGTCCGACACGACGGAGGCGAGAGCCGCTTACCCGATGACCGCATTGGAGCCGGCAAAGTGCGCCGAGAATGGGGCGCCTGCCGGGAAGCCTCTCGTCGCCGTCTTCGAGGATAGGGACGATAACGCCGGCCCGGACACCAACCTTGTCATTGAGCCCTTCGTGCCTGCGCTAGACGACTAGGGACTCCGCCGCTTCTCAGGCCGAGTAGCACCCGCGCGCGGCCCGGAGGCCACG
>Ga0182017_10003515_pt1 | contig 11662 bp, 7 predicted proteins | sample 712E3DmetaG_FD_120492 | JGI IMG/M metagenome (GOLD analysis project Ga0182017, IMG submission 120492) | Permafrost microbial communities from Stordalen Mire, Sweden - 712E3D metaG | ecosystem: Environmental > Terrestrial > Soil > Wetlands > Permafrost | place: Sweden: Stordalen | collected... | reverse complement strand
TGACGAAGACGCTGCCCGAGGATGCGTACAAACCGCTGCCGCCCGGCGCGGTCTATCGGCCCATGGTTCCGGCCGAGGCGCGGTTGCCGGAGCTGACCTGGCGTTCGGTGTGCTGGGGCACGGCGCTGTGCCTGATCTTCAGCGTCGCCTCGGCCTACTCCGGCCTCAAGGTCGGCCAGGTGATGGAAGCGGCGATTCCCATCTCGATCCTGGCGATCGGCCTTTCACGCCTCTACCGCCGCCGTTCCAGCCTGCTCGAGAATGTCATCATCACGGGCATTGGCGGCGTGGCCGGCGGCGTCGTGGCGGGCGCGATCTTCACGCTCCCGGCGCTTTACATTCTGAAGCTCGATCCGCACCCGGCCGAAACCGTCTGCATCTGTCTGGCGGGCGGATGCCTGGGCGTGCTGTTCCTCATCCCGCTGCGGCGCTACTTCGTGCGCGACATGCACGGCAAGCTGCCATATCCGGAAGCGACGGCCATTACGGAGGTGCTGGTCACGGGCGAAAAAGGCGGCTCGCAGGCGCGGCTGCTGCTTCAGGCCACGCTCATCGCCGGCGTCTACGATTTCTTCGCCACCACCTTCCAGGTGTGGCGCGAGTATCTGGACTTCCAATTCGTGCCGGCGATGCGGATACTCACGGAGCGCACCCGGGCGGTGTTCAACTTCGACGCCATCGGCTTCATCCTGGGCCTGGGCTACGTCATGGGCCTGCGCAGTTCGATGATCCTGTGCGCCGGGGGCGTGCTCGCAAACTTCGTGCTGGTGCCGCTCATCTGGTTTATCGGCAGCCACCTCCAGAGCGGTGCCGTTTACCCGGCCGCGATTCCCATCGCCCAGATGACCGCCGTGCAGATCTTTCGCGGCTACGTGCGCTTCGTGGGCGTGGGCGCCATCGCGACCGCGGGCATCTTCGGCATCGTGAAATCGCTGCGGATCGTGGCGGGCTCGTTTGCGATTGCGGCACGCGCGTTCCGGCACGGCGAGAGTGCGGGGCAGGAGCGCACGGATCGCGATATTCCGCTCATGTCGATGCTGCTCGGAGTGGTCGTCTGCGCCCTGGCGGTGGCCGTTCTCATGGGCCGGCTATCGGGCGCGCCGGCGATCGTCGCGACCGGCCTGGCGATGACGCTGGTGTTCTCGTTCTTCTTCACCTCGGTGGCGGCCAACGCGATCGCCACCACGGCGCGCAACCCGGTTTCGGGCATGACGATGCTCACCATCATCGTTGCCTCGGTGGTGCTGCTGCGCTTCGGCCTCTCGGGTTCCGCCGGCATGTTCTTCGTGATGACGATCGCCGGAATGGTGTGCACCGCGCTCTCGATTTCCGGCCAGTTCATCACGGACCTGAAGACCGGCTACTGGCTGGGATCGACGCCCGCCGCGCAGGAAAAAGTGAAGTTCCTGGGTGTCCTGGCGGCCGCACTGGCAGCCGGTCTGACCATCGTGCTGCTGGCCAAGGCCTACCAGTTCGGCGAGGCCGCGCCGGGTGACCTGCGAGCCGTGCTGCCGTCGCCCCAAGCCTCCATCATGAAGGCGCTGGTCCAGGGGTTCATGAGCCAGCAGCCGGTGGCGTACGCGCTGTTCGGTGTGGGCGCCATGACGGCGCTCATCATGGAGATGCTGGGCGTGCCGGCGCTGATCTTCGCGCTCGGCATGTACCTGCCGCTCGAGTTGAATACGCCGGCGCTTGTGGGCGGGTTCCTGGCTCACTTTCTGGGGAAGCGCTCCGAGCGCGTGGGTGGGGCGGCCGGAGCTTCGATCCGCGAGCGCGGCGTGATTATAGCGTCGGGGCTGATGGCGGGCGGCGCGCTGGGCGGCGTTTTCGGGGCCTCGCTGCGCCTCGTCCACGGCTACCGCGAGAGCCTGCTCAAAACTCCGTTCTATGACAACGACGGCGTCTCGCAACTGCTTTCGGCGGCGCTGTTTCTGGCGCTGTGCGCCTATGTGTGGTTTGAGGCCTTAAAGAAGCCGCGGGCTGAGGCCTGAGGCACGCCGGAATGGGAGGGGGCATGACTTTCGACGAACTCGTTGGCAACGCGGTTCTGGGGATCGACACGCTGTGGGGCGGCGATGTGATGTGCGCCTCGGGGACGGGCCGCTTCATCGCGGATTCGTGGTTCTCCGGCCAGGCGCTGCCCGCGGCGTACACCGATCCCACGGCCGCGCGCGTGCGCGCCTCGGGCGGAGTGGGGGCGAAAGCGCTGGACCGCGAAGGCATCCAGGCGTATCTCGCCGCGGTGGACGTCGCCGGCGCAATTCGTGGCCTGTCAGCGGAAGGCGCGGCCATGGCGGGTCCGCGCGGCGAGTACATCCGGAGCCTGGCGGCCTGCTTCGAGGTGATGTGGGACCTGGCGATGGATGTCCTCGGCCAGGGCGAGCCGGTGAGCTACGAGCGCGCCGTCCTGGCCTCGACCGGCGCGGTGCCGTCGCCTTCCGATCCCGGGCCGAAGCGCGAGCGCGTGGCGGAGTTGCTGGCACGCGCCGGGCATCCATCGCGCACGCGCGAGGAGGCGCTGGCGGCGGTCGACGCCTGGCGGCGCGAGCGGATCGTCCCCATGGCGTCGGTGCGCGCACTCGGGAACGCGCTCGTTGCGGCCTACGACCGGTTGTCGGCCGGCAACCTGCTGCCGTACCTGCCCGCCGAAATGGCCGGCGTGCCGCGCTCGAACATCGGCTTTCTGCCCATTGAGGACGCCTGGTTTTCCGGGTCGATGAATTACCTGGGCCGGGCGCGGGCCGCGAGCGGCCTCCCCCAGTACGAGGCCACCTACGAGATCAACGCCTCGCTCGAAATCTCCGTGCCCGAGTTCGAGCAACTCGTCAGCCACGAAGTGGTCCCCGGCCACGTCACCACCTTCGCCTATCTCCAGAACCTCTACGTGCGCGGCCTGGCTGGGTTCGAGGCGACCGTGCTCACCATGAACACGCGCGCGGCCACCCTGTTCGAAGGCATCGCGAATAACGCGGTTCTCATCGCGCACGGCGTGAACGGCGTGGAGGAGCTCGAAGACGAGGACCTGCAGATCGGCGTGCTGCTCGCGCTGCTTCAGGACGACGCCAAGAACCAATCCTCGTATCTCACCTGGAAGGAAGGCGCTCCGCAGGAGGATGTGGCCGCGGTGTTGCGCCGCGAATACATGGTTTCGGCCGAGCGCGCGGCGAAGCTCTCGGGGGCCTGGGGCCGGCATCCGCTGCTCGGCCGCATGTACCTGCCCGCCTACCGCGCGGGAACGGAGCGCGTGGCCGAACTGAGACGCCGCTATCCGCCCCAGCGTATTCTTCCGGCGCTCTACGGCCTGAATGGCCTCGTGGACATCGCGACGGTCGAGGCTGCGGTCAGGCCTTGAGCTTTTTCCAATTGGCGAGGCAGCGCTCCACCGTCTCGAGAGCGGAGAACTGGCTGCCCTCCTGCTCGATCAGGTAATACTCCACCCCGCCGGCAGATTCGGCAGCCTTGAAGATTGCCGCCCACGGAGCGTCGCCTTCGCCGAGCAGAACCTGATACCCTCTGGCGCGCGTCCAGTCCTTGCAGTGAATGGAGTGGATGCGGCCCGGATTGGCCTCGATCCAGGCGACCGGGTCGGAGCCGGCCTCGATACACGTGCCGACGTCGAGCTGCAACATCACGTCCTGGGGCGTGCCGGCGGCGATCGTTTCCAGGGGCCGCTTGCCGTTGAGCGGCGTGAACTCGAGCTGGTGGTTGTGGTAGCCGGCGCGCAGTTCGAGAGGCCGCAGCGTCTCCGCGGCTTCTGTGAGCTGGCCGGCGACAGCCTTCCAGCCATCGAGCGAAGCCACCTCTCCAGCGCTGGCCCACACAATGAACTTCGCGCCCAGAATCTGGTTCAGTTCGATGGCCTTCGGGAGCCCGGCGGCCGTAAGCGCCACACTGCCGTTGTGGGTGGAGTTGCAGCGCACGCCGAGATCGTCCAGCAGCTTGCGCACTTCCTTGGCGTATGCGGGCGTCCAGTCGTAGTAAGGGGCGTAGAACTCGACCACCTGATAGCCCATCTTCGCCACGGCGCGCACGGTGCCGAAAAGGTCCTTGGCGAGATCGTCGCGGACGGAATAGAGTTCGAGGCCAACGGGGATCTGTTTGTCTGAACCGATGCTGGCAGCCAGCGGCAGCGCGCCCGATAGCGCCAGGAACGATCTCCGGGAGACGGAATCATGCTCCATGCTGTTGACCTTACCACAGGGGCGTGGCGCCGGGGTTGGGCCGGCCGAACCGCCTGCCCCGCGGCCTGCGCCGGAGCGGGCGGCAACTCCTGTCGCGCCAGCGGGCTGAAGCCGGACGGCCGATCGCCGGCGGCGCGCCTGCCCCGCGACCTGCGCCGGGCGGTCGATCGCCGACGGCGCGCCTGCCCCAAACCACCCCGGCAGGGTTGGAGTAAATTGAATCTTGGCATAGAGGAGGCCACCCGGAATGAAGAAGCTGCTGAGCGTGGCGGCGATCGCCGCTTTGGGCGCGGTGTGTCAGGCGCAGGAGCCGGTCAACCCCCATGCCTCTCCCGAGGCGCGCGCGGTCCTGCGGTACCTCTACTCGATTTCCGGCCGGTATACGCTGGCGGGCCAGCACAACTTCCCCAACACCATCGCTCGCTGGACGGACCGCGCCTACGACCTCACCGGCAAGTATCCCGCCCTCTTCGGCCAGGATTTCGGTTTCGAAGGCGGCGCTGACAAGGACTCCACCCTGGCCAGGCCGGAGCTGATCGCCGAAGCGGAGCGGCAGTACCGGAACGGCGCTCTGGTGACGCTGACCTGGCACGCAGTCCGGCCCACGGACGACGAGCCGGTCACGTTCCGGGAGAACGTGCAGGGCCACCTCACGGATTACGAGTGGAGCGAGTTGCTCAGGCCGGGCAGCACGCTCAACAACCGCTGGTGCGCGCAGGTAGATGTGATCGCTGGTTATCTGAAGCAGTTGCGGGATGCGCGAGTTCCCGTTCTCCTGCGCCCTTATCACGAAATCAACGGCGGCTGGTTCTGGTGGAACGGCAGAAAAGGAAAAGACGGATCGGCCGCGCTGTACCGCCAGCTCTTCGACCGGCTGGTGAACCACCACAAGCTCGACAACCTGATCTGGGTGTGGAATGCCAGCCCTCCCGCCACGGCGCCGGGCGGCCCGGGACCCTATGCCGATTTCTTCCCCGGCCTGGAATATGCGGACGTGCTTTCCGCCGATGTCTACGGCGAGTTCAAACCCGAATACTACGATGGCCTGGTCGCGCTGGCCGCGGGCAAGCCAGTCGCGCTGGGCGAGGTCGGTACAGTCCCGACCCCGGAGGTTCTGAAGGCGCAGCCCAAGTGGACGTGGTTCATGAGTTGGAGCGACATCGTCGAACGGGGGAATCCGATCGAGTTGCTTCGCGCCACCTATACCGCTCCGAACGTTCTGACCCGCGACGATCCACGGCTCGCCGAGCCGATGGCGGCAATCCGTAAGGCGTCGGCCGAGCCGGCTCCCGAGCCGGTCACGCCGGACGCGTCGCCGGAAGCGAAGACGTTGCTGGCCCGGCTGTACGCCGTCTCCGGGCGGCGCACGCTGAGCGGCCAGGAGAACGATCCGCAAGCGGCCTCTCACGCGACCGGGCGCATCTTCGAGATCGCGGCGAAGTACCCGGCCATCTACGGGGCGGATCTCGGGGTTTCGAAAGAGGCGGGGATCGAGGTCGCCCGCGCCCGGCAGGTGGTGGTCGAAGAAGCCATGCGCCAGCATCTCAGCCACGCCGTCGTGACGCTGACCTGGCGCGCCACGCGCCCCACCGATGATGAACCGGCCAGCGCCGACACAAGCGTGCGCGGCAAGCTGACGGATTTCGAGTGGAACGAGCTGCTCACGCCCGGCACCAACCTCTACCAGCGGTGGTGCGCGCAGGCGGACGCGGTCGCGGGGTACCTGAAACAGTTGCAGGATGCCGGCGTTCCGGTGCTTTGGCGGCCCTACCCACAATCGAATGGCACGCGGTTCTGGTGGGCCGGCCGCAAGGGCAACCGCGGCTCCGCGGCATTATACCGGCAGCTCTTCGATCGCCTGGTGAACCGGCACAAGCTGCGCAATCTGGTCTGGGTGTGGAACGCCGCGGCTCCCGGATTCGGGCCCACCGCCCCCGGCCAGTACAGCGATTTCTTCCCCGGATTGCAGTATGCCGACGCCCTCGCCATCGACGTCGAAGACGGCAACGCCCGCTGGCGGCGCGACGGCGAACTGGCCGTCTTCGGCGTGGGCAAGGCGATCGGATTGGGGCTCGCGGGCCGCATTCCCGAGCCCGGACTCTTCGCGCTGCAACCCGGTTGGGCATGGTTCCTGGCCGCAGCCGGGGCGGTGGAAGGATCGGGCCAGTCCGAAGCGTTGCGCGGGCTCTATGCGGACCAGCGAGTGCTCACGCGCGACGATGCGGCCGGCGCGGTAAAGTGACCGTGGCGCCGCGAGGCAGGCGCTACGCCGGCTTCTCCAGCCGCTCCATCATCTCGAAACAAACCCGGCTGTTGTGGTAGGGGCACTTCCAGGGCCCGGCCAGGCAGGCGTCGTTGGGGTCTTCCTGTTCCGTGAACGGCATTCCCTGCGGGCTTAGTTTTGCGTGCCACTCGCCGTGCACTTTGTCGACGACCTTCTCTTCGATGTATTCCCAGGCCCGGCGCGCCGCCTCCAGAAACCGCACGTCGCGCGAAATCTGCCAGGCGTTGTAGAAACCAACCACGGCTTCCGCCTGAGCCCACCAGTGCTTGTTGGGATCGATGAACACGCCCTTGGAATCGGCCTCGTAGAACAGACTGCCGTCCTTGTCCAGGCCTTGCTCGTAAACGGCGAAGGCCATTTCAACGGCCAGCCTTCGAGCGCGAGCGAACAACTCCGCATCCCCCAGCACTTCGGCGGCTTCGAAGATCAGCCAGCTCCCTTCGATATCGTGTCCGAAGGAAATGTGATCGGACAGCGAATTCCACTGGTTGTCGAAGAACAGCTTGAAGTGGCCCGTGGCGCCGTCGACGATGCGGTCCATGGTAACTTCGAGCAGCCCCTTCTGACACGCCTCCAGGACGGGGTCCCGCCACACGCGCAGCAGGTTGGTGTAAGCCTCCATCACGTGCAGGTGCGTGTTCATGGACTTGGGACTGTTCAGGTCCTTCTCGCTCAGCCGCAGGTCGTCGAGAGCGCCCCAATCGCGGCTGCACGCTTCGAGATATCCGCCGTAAACCGGCTCGTGGCTCTTCTCCTCGATGAGCCGGAAAAGCTGCTTGGCGCGTTCGAGGCTCTCGGCCACGCCGGTGGCCCGGTAGTATTCGGCCAGCCCGTAAATGGCGAAGGCCTGGGCGTAGATCTGCTTGCGATCGGAGATGGGGTTGCCCAAAAAGTCGAGCATCCAATAAATGCCGCCGTGCTGCCGGTCCCAGAACTTATCGACGATGTAGGCATACGCCCAGTCGGCCGTTTCCCGGTACTCGGGGCCCAGCAGGCGGCACGCCGCGGAAAAAGTCCACAGAAGGCGCGCGTTGATGACCGCGGCGCGCGCAGCTTCCTTCTCCACCTTCAGGTCGCAGGTGACCTTCCCGTAGAAGCCGCCATGTTCGCGGTCCACCGTGTAGCGCATCCAGAACGGCAGGATGTTTTCGGTCAGCTCTCGCCTGAACTCGCCGGCCTCCATCACGCTTTCCCTCCCCGCAGGCGCAGATTCCGCTCGATGAGCGCGATCCGCTGGCGCACGCACAGGGCGCTGCGCAGCGGATCGGGCGGAGTATTGAGCACGTAGTCGAGAAGCCGGTCCACAGTGGTCGTAGCGACGTTCGTGCGCGTATCGGAGGCGCCGTAGTAGATGAATACGTCATTGCCGCGAGCGATCCAGCCGTTCGAGAAAGTGACGTTCGAAACGTCGCCGGTCCGTTCTTCGCCTTCGGGCGCCAGGAAGTAGCCACCGGGCTTGGCGATGACCTTGTGCGGAGCGTCCGCAGCGCAGAGGAAGCAGTAGAGGACGTAGCGCAACCCGGCCGCCGTGTTCCGCACGCCGTGGGCCAGGTGCAGCCAGCCCTTCTCCGTTTTGATCGGGGCCGGCCCGAGGCCGTTCTTGACTTCGTTGATGGTGTGGTACTCGCGGCGATCCATGATCGTTTCCCGTTCGATCACGGCGTGCTCGATCTCCGGCGCAAGCCCCCAGCCGATGCCGCCACCGCTGCCCGCTTCGATAAAACTGTCCTGCGGACGCGTGTAGAAGGCGTACTGGCCGTCGACGAACTCGGGATGCAGGACGCAGTTGCGCTGCTGCGCCGAGGGCGTGCGCAGATCGTCCAGGCGCTCCCACGCCTTCAGGTCGCGCGTGCGCGCGATGCCGCACTGCGCCACGGCCGATGAGAGGTCCCCGGGAGGCGCCGCGGGATCTTTCCGCTCCGCGCAGAACAGGCCGTAAATCCAGCCGTCCTGGTGGGCCGTGAGCCGCATGTCGTAGACGTTGGTTTCCGGGTCCGCGCCTTCGGGCATCGCCACCGGGAAGTCCCAGAAGCGGAAGCCATCGACGCCGGTCGTGCTTTCGGCAACCGCGAAGAACGACTTCCGGTCCGCCCCTTCCACCCGCGCCATCAGCACGAACTTCCCGTTCCACTCCATGGCGCCGACATTAAACGCCGCGTTGATGCCCAGGCGCTCCATGAGAAACGGGTTGGTGGCGGGATCGAGATCGTAGCGCCAGTCGAGCGGCGCGTGCGCCGCGGTCAGAACCGGATAGCGATAGCGCTGGAACAGGCCGTTCGAACCGGGCAGCGGTTCGTTGCGGCGTTGGATCAGCTCCTCATGCGCCCCAAACAGGCGCGCTCTCTCAAGCTCGAATTCTGGTGTTGTCATAATGGGCCGCGCGATTCACCATGATACACGGGAGCCGGGGAATCGCGCCTGCACGCCCGGAGGGGCTCGCTCGTCATCCTGTTCAGTGCCTCTCGGCCGAGTTGCGTTTGTGTGCCTGGTTGCGGCGGCGATGCTGCCGGCGGCGGAGCCAACCGCGTCCGATCTCTACCGGCAAGGCCGCAAAGCGGAGCGCGCCGGAGACGTCGTCCGCGCGTATCTCCTTTATTCCGAAGCCGCTGCAAAGGACCCGGCGCGCCCCGCATACCGCAACCGCGCGCAGGCCCTCGAGATTCCGGCAGCCCTCAAGGCACACGCGATGCCCTCGATGGACGCTTCCGGCAAGGTCTCGCTCGATGCGGCCAAGCCGGCATCCGCCCCATCCGCAAGCATCTCGGAAGAGGACCTGGCCGAACTGCGGCGCATGCGGCCGCCTCCCCAACTGACCCCGCTGGCGGGGCTGAAGAGCCTCGATCTGAGCGGCGATGCCAAGGCGGTCTTCCAGCAGGCGGCCGCTGCGTTCGGGCTGGGCGTTGCGTTCGACCCCGATTACGATTCCGGACCCACGCTGCGCCTGCACCTGGACGATGTGGACTACCGGCAGGCGCTGCGCGCTCTCGAAGCCGCCACCGGGTCGTTTGTGTTCCCTATCGGCCAGCGGCTCATCATGGTGGTCAAGGACACGCCGCTGAAGCGCACAGCGCTCGAGCCCACCATCGCCGTCACGGTGCCGGTTACCGATACGCTCAGCCCGCAGGAAGCCCAGGAAGTGGGGCGCACCGTGCAGCAGGCTTTCGATATCGCGAAGCTTGCGGTGGACACGGACAGGCGGCTGGTGCTCATCCGCGACCACATCTCGAAGGTGAGACCCGCACAGGCGCTGTTCGAGCAACTGTCTCACCGCCGCGCGCAGGTCATGATCGAGATGCAGTTCATCGAGGTGGATCGCTCCAGGCTGCTCTCCTACGGCTTCCGCTTGCCCAGCCAGTTTCCGGTCTCCTTCCTGGGGGCGGCGGGCCTGGCCAGTCTCGATCCGTCCAACCCGCTTCTGGCCGCGGCCGCGGCAGTGCTGCGCAACGCCATCCCCCTGGCCAAGATTGTGAACCTGAGCCCGGCCATGTTTGGGGTTGGAATCGCCAGCGCCTCGGTGATCGCCACCATGACCAACTCGAACGCGAAGACGCTGCTCGATTCCGAAGTCCGGTCGCTCGACGGGGAGGTCGCGAGTTTCCACGTGGGCAACAAGTATCCGGTAATGACCGGCTCACTACTGGGTGGCACCGCGACAGGCACGACGCCCAGCGCCGCTCTCTCTTCCTTCAGCTTCGAGGATCTGGGGCTGGTTCTGAAAGTGACGCCGCACGTTCATGGCACCGAGGAGGTCTCGCTCGATCTCGAAGCCGAATACAAGCTTCTCACCGGGGACTCGGCCAACGGGATTCCCGTCATCGCGACGCGCAAGATCGAGTCCAAAGTGCGGGTGCGCGAGGGCGAGTGGGCGCTGGTAGCGGGGCTGATGAGCGTCTCGGACGCGAGGTCGATCACGGGCGTGCCGGTGGTCTCCGGGATTCCGTTGATCGGCCGGGCGCTGCGCGAGAACGATCGCAACCGGACGGACAACGACGTTTTGTTGCTGCTGCGGCCGGTTTTGCTGGATGCGCCGCCGGACACGTCTTCGACGCGCCAGTTATGGGTGGGATCGGAAACGCGGCTGAAGGTCCCGCTGTAGTCTTCGGGGGGCCGTGCGGCGCGGTATCCTGCGACTGATGCAACTCGATTCCGGCGATGCCGCCCTGATCCAGATCGTCGATGCCGCGGTGGCCGAGGCCGCGCGCCGCAGCGGGCACTGGCTGGCGTGCCGGCCGGGATGCACCCAGTGCTGCCTGGGGCCGTTTCCAATCAGCCAGCTCGATGCCCGCCGCCTGCGGTTGGGGCTCGCCGAGCTGGGCGCGCACGATCCGGAACGGGCCGGGCGGGTGCGGGCGCGGGCCATCGGGTCCGTGGCGCGGATTGCGCCGGATTTTCCCGGCGACCCGGCCGCCGGACTGCTCGACGAGGGAGAGGAGGCCGAGGAGCGGTTCGCCGGGCTGGCCGACGACGAGCCGTGTCCGGCACTCGACCCGGCGACGGGCCTCTGCGACCTTTACGCCGCGCGGCCGATGACTTGCCGCACCTTCGGCCCGGCAGTGCGCTGCGGACCCGAGGCCGTTGCGGTTTGCGAGCTCTGTTTCGAGGGAGCGAGCGACGCCGAGATCGCCGCCTGCGAGGTCGATCTCGATTGCGAAGGTCTGGAATCGGAGCTCACCGCGGAGCTCGAGGCAGCCACGGGCGTGAGCGGGATGACGATCGTGGCTTACGCGCTGGCGGCTGGCGCATCTTGAGTCCGCGCCGCTCCCCCCTTGGCACGCGCCTGAAACCGGCGTAGATTAGAGGTATGCAGGGCAACGTACCGTCCGCATCCCGGCCTGGGCTGTTTGGCTCCGACTGACCTCCTCCCCGTTCCCGCCAGTTTTCGTTTCTCAAGATCGTTCGATGCGAGGAGGCTTTCCATGCAGGCGAATTGTGAAGCCGTCCGTCCGGATCTTCCCGAGATCCGCACCGCACTGCCCGGCCCACGCGCGCGCGCCGTGATCGAGCGGGACCACGCGGTCCTCTCGCCGTCGTACACGCGTAGCTATCCGCTGGTCGCGGGGAGTGCGGAAGGCGCCATCGTCGAAGACGTGGACGGCAATCGTTTCCTGGATTTCAGCGCCGGGATCGCAGTGGTTTCCACCGGACACTGCCACCCGCGCGTAGTAGCGGCCATTCAGGAGCAGGCCGCCCGGCTGAT
>Ga0182017_10003514_pt1 | contig 11667 bp, 7 predicted proteins | sample 712E3DmetaG_FD_120492 | JGI IMG/M metagenome (GOLD analysis project Ga0182017, IMG submission 120492) | Permafrost microbial communities from Stordalen Mire, Sweden - 712E3D metaG | ecosystem: Environmental > Terrestrial > Soil > Wetlands > Permafrost | place: Sweden: Stordalen | collected... | reverse complement strand
GGGCCGTTAAGCGAGGCGACATGGGTTTCGCCGTATGATATGACGACAGAAGTCATTGAACTGGCGGAGAAGTTAAAAATTAAGGATCGTATTTTGGTGTTTAGCTCGAGGCAGGTGGGCACGGTGAACCCGACCGGCATCATGAACTGGTGCTGGGACCTGGGCAAAATACATCAGAAGTACTGTAATTTTGTAGATAAATATCAGGATAAGCTCAAAGAACACCAAAAGCGGTTGAAGACGGGTGAAGCAATCGAGCCCGGCGAGTGTTTTGTGGAGAGATTCCATCTGATTCATGAATACCGCAAATTGCCTTTCTACGACCCGGATCTGCCCATTGAATTGCTTCCCAAGAATTGGCTGCGTCCGCAGGCTGCAAGTCTATTTAGCGAGTATCATAATTTACTGGCCAGTAAGGCTAATGAATATTTTGATTCGGCATTCAAGACCAACGGAAGTTCAAGGAGAACAAAAGTAACATAACCCAAGCATAATGAGATACCTGGAACCGGGAATCCACCTCCCGTTTGCTCTTAGAAAATGAGTAAAACGGAGCACCGACAAAAATAGAAAGGGTTATAGCCTGAATAACCGAAGAGGGCAAAAATGAGGTACGGAGAGACAGGGTTTAATTTAGAAATAGATCTATCTCGGGGCAGTGTCGAGAGGGAAGCAACCGACTCAAAACTAACCGAACTTTACCTCGGTGGTTTAGGGACGAATGCCAAATTATTATGGGATAGAGTGCCCCCGGAAATTGAGCCGTTCTCTCCGGATAATCTACTGATATTCGCGGCCGGTCTTCTTGCCGGCACACCCGCGCCAGGCGCCAACCGGACGATCATCTCCACGATTTCTCCCCAGACTTTATTGATGGCATATTCGATGATGGGGGGATTTTTTGCGTCCGAGTTGAAATATGCCGGTTATGACAAGATAATTTTTCGCGGCAAATCTCCCAAACTGGTTTATATCTGGATTAACAACGATAAAGTAGAGATCCGTGATGCCGCTCATCTCAAGGGTAAAGGCGCGGTTGAAACAGCCGAACTGATCAAAAAAGAACTTAAGGATCCCAATGTCCAGGTAGCAGCAATCGGTCTCGCCGGAGAAAACCGGGTCTACACGGCTTCTATCGAACAGGGCAGGTCCAGTTCCAGCCGGCTCGGTGTCGGCGCTGTGATGGGAGACAAGGGGATAAAAGCTGTAGTGGTACGCGGTACCAAGGATATCAATCTCGCCCGTCCGGCGGAATTTTACGGGCTGAGCAAAGATATATTGCAATACATAAAAGTCCGCGGAGATAATCCGGTCCCGGGCGTGATGACTATCTTGCAGGGACTCGGGTCGCCGCAGGAAATGCTGCATGTTGATGAGAAGTGGCACACCGAAAATTTCTCCTGGGGGAACGCCCGCACCCGGAGAAAGGATTTTTGGAATAAGGAAATTGAAGACAGGTGGAAGACAGTTCAGGAACAAGCCCGGACCCGGCTGGTAAGCTGCTATAACTGTCCGATGAAATGCGGGGCGATCATTTCCCTGCCGGGAATGTCCACCTATATGATGAAATGCTTCTCGAAACTGACGTACACCATGGCGGCATTTGTCGACGACCTGGATTTTGGTTTTAGAATCGCGCAGCGCGCTACTGAATACGGAGTGGACGGATTCTCCACCCCTCAAATCATGGCCTTCGCTTTTGAACTGCGGGAAGCCGGCATTTTAACGGAAAACGATTTTGCCGGTTGTCCAACCGATAACGAAGGGAAATTCTACTGGCTGCTGGACCGAATCGTACGGCGGGAAGGAATCGGCGATGTTTTAGCCAACGGCGTTTACTGGGCAGCCCGTCAGATCGGCAAAGGCGCAGAAGCATTCGATCATAATACCATCAAGAAACATGAGCAGCTTCCGCTTAAACTCGGCATGCTGAATCCGGTTTATTTCCTGATGTACGCTACCGGTGAGAAGATCAACATCACCCAGATTGAAGGCCAGTTCCCACAGGCGCCGTTCCCGACGATGGAAGAAAGAGAGAACTTTGTCAAGGATTGGATTCAGGTTCCTGATGACAAGTTTAAACAATATTTGCTGGGCTGGGAACCGCGGGGGGACCACTCGAATCCATATTACCCGACGGTTGATATGTCCGTGGATATTGTCGACTGGCAAGAAAAGATGCACTACATCGATGATGCCCTCGGGGTGTGCGCCGGTTTATCATCATTCCCTTTGAAGCCGCCATATCACATACATAATTACCCGCAATTTATTTCATCGGGAGTCGGCATTGATATGGACGAAGGCAAACTGACGCAGGTATATAACCGGAACCGGAATCTGATCAGAGCTGTTAATGTCAGGAGAGGCTTGCGGAGAGCCGACGAAAAGCCGCCGGAAGACCATTGGCGGAAGAGATTCCCGGAGCTTGAAGAACAACTGCTGGATGCATATTACAAATTCAAAGGGTGGGATAACCAGGGCATTCCCACTAAAAAGTCGTTACAGGGAATGGATTTAGGTTATGTTGCCGAAGATCTGGAACAGAGAGGAATCATTAAAAATGGCTAAAGTTAAGAAGTTAATAAAGACAATCAAAATCGACGTGGATAAGTGCAACGGCTGCCGCGCTTGTGAGTTGATCTGCTCTGCCTTTCACGCGACACCGAAATACAGCAGTAATAATCCGGCGCGATCCCGCATCCGGTTGGTGCGGGAGCCGATAAGGGATGTCTATCTACCGGTATACGCCGGTGAGTATGCCAAAGCCGAATGTGCCGGCAGGGACAAGTATGTGATTGACGGCAAGGAATATACCGAGTGCGACTTCTGTCGAGCATCCTGCCCGTCCAGGGACTTTTTTAAGGAACCCGATTCGGGGCTCCCTTTAAAGTGCGATATGTGTGAAGACGACCCACCGCAAGAAAAACCATTATGCGTTCAATGGTGCCTCAATGATGCCCTGACTTACGAAGTGAGGGAAGAGGAAGTAGAAGAAGAAGAGAAACCGGGAGATGCGGAAACAGGGTTGGAAGCAATGGTAGATAAATACGGGCTGCAGAAGGTAATCGATACCGTTGCCCGGTTAAAACAGAAATAGATTCTTTAGGCGAAAGAAGAGGACTGGAAAAGATATTGGAAACTTTTCCCCTTGAACCATTTAAAGTAGTGATCGACGGCATCAAAGAAGCCGGCGGAGAAGCGGACAAATTCTGCTATCAATGCGGAAAATGCGATACTGTCTGTCCCTGGAACAGTGTCAGGAAGTTTTACGTTCGCCGGATCATCAATCAGTCAAAATTTGGCGTGGTGCCGTTTGAATCGGATGATATCTGGCTCTGCACTACCTGCCGCAATTGCGTGCAGCGGTGTCCCAGAGGCGTGGAAATCATCGATGTGATGAGGGCGGTGCGCAGGGTAATGGTGCCGGACGGTGTTGTGCCCGCCAGTATCCCCAGTCTGCGGAGCGTCATGACCAGCTTAGCCAGTGTCGGTAATCCCTGGGGACAGGAACCGAACGACCGCGCCAACTGGGCGAAAGAGCTGGGGTTAAAAGAATTTACGGAAGGCACCGAGGTGTTGTATTTCCCCTGCTGTTATCCCAGTTATGACCCCAGATTAAGAAAGGTAGCGCAAGCCACAGCCGATCTGTTGAACAAGGCCGGAGTAAATTTCGGGATATTGGGATCAAAAGAAATGTGCTGCGGCGAGAGCGTCCGCAAAGCGGGCAATGAGACGTTATTCAAACGTCTGGCCAGGGAAAATATCAAGACTTTTATTGAAAACGGGGTCAAGAAAATCGTAGTTTCTTCCCCTCATTGTTTCCATACGTTTAAAAATGAATATCCTGAGTTCAAAGTAAACTTCGAAGTCATCCATATCACGCAATACCTGTTCCAACTGATGCAAGAGGGAAAGTTAAAAATCACCAAAGAATATAAAAAGAAAGTCGCTTATCACGACCCCTGTTACCTGGGCCGGCATAACGGCATCTACGACGAACCCCGCGAGGTTTTAAAGAAGATACCCGGTTTGGACCTGCGGGAAATGGCCGATATGCGGGAAAAAAGTCTGTGCTGCGGAATGGGGGGAGGCAGAATCTGGATGGAAACGGCCAAAAATGAAAGATTTTCCGATATCAGACTACAACAGGCTTTGGACGCCGGAGCCGAGGAACTGGTAACGGCCTGCCCGTACTGCATCACCCAGTTCGAGGACAGCCGGTTATCTCTCAAAGACAGTAATGTCATACAGATCAAAGACATCACGGAGATTCTCCGGGAAGTCATTTAAATACCCAGGACATCTGAGAAGGATACAGAAAATTGGAAAAAGAACAGATCGAACAGCTTCGTAAGAGTCTCGGGGGGAGTAATTTTGGAGATGTAATGGTGGTTGGTGGAGGAGTCAGCGGGGTGCAAGCCTCTCTTGATCTTGCGACCGCGGGCTTCAAGGTTTATCTAGTGGACAAGGCGCCGGCGATCGGCGGCCACATGGCCCAGCTTGATAAAACCTTCCCCACTAACGATTGCTCCATCTGAATACTCGCTCCGAAGCTCGTCCAGGTTGGACGGCATCCGAATATTAAGGTACTGACTTACACCGAGGTCGATAATGTCGAGGGTGAAGCCGGGAACTTCAAAGTGACTTTGACTAAAAAACCGCGCTATATTATCGAGGATAAATGCACGGGTTGTACGACCTGTGTGGAATATTGTCCGGTAAAATATCCCGATAAATTCAATCAGGATATTTCAAAAAACAAGGCGATTCACATCTATTTCGCGCAAGCAATTCCACTGGTGACTTACATCGATGAAAGCTGCATTTACCTTAAAGAAAAGAAATGCCGGATTTGCGAAAGTGTTTGTAAGAACAGCGCCATTGATTTTACCCAGACCCCTGAAAAAATTGAAGTAAAAGTAGGGGCGGTAATTCTGGCTCCGGGCATTGAGGCGTTTGAACCGAAGCCGGGTAATGAGTACGGCTACGGAACGATGCAGAATGTTGTTACTAGTATGGATTACGAGCGGTTGTTATGCGCCACCGGGCCGTACGAAGGTGAAATCCTGCGGGCTTCCGATAGGAAACATCCGCATAAAATTGCCTGGATCCAATGCATCGGTTCCCGGCAATCCAATCCGCAGGGTGACGGCAACAGTTATTGTTCCTCTGTTTGCTGCACCTACACACAAAAGCAGGTAATTTTAACCAAAGACCATGACGCCGAGGCTGAGTGCACGATATTCCATAACGATATCCGTTCTTACGGTAAGGATTTTGAGAGGTTCTTCCAGAGAACAGAGAAATTGCCCGGAATACGGTTTTTTAGAAGCTATGTGTCAGTAGTAAAAGAAGACCCGAAAACAAAAAATGTCACCGTACGATATTCTACTCCCGACGACGGCGTAAAAGAAGAAGAATTCGAGATGGTGGTACTGTCGGTGGGATTGAACCCGCCCACAGAAGCTAAGGGTCTGGCAAATAAATTCGGCATCGAGCTTGACGGTCATGGATTCTGTGAAACAAAAGAAGTCAATCCGATGGCGACAACACGGCCGGGAGTATTTATCAGCGGAGCGTTCAACGGTCCCACTGATATTCCCGAATCGGTTTTTACCGCCAGCGGAGCCGGTTCCCAGGTCGGTGAACTGCTGGATTACCGGCGGGGGAAATTGACCGAAGAAAAAGTATTTCCGCCGGAACGAGATGTCTCCAAAGAAGAGCCGAGGATCGGAGTTTTTGTGTGTCACTGCGGGGCGAATATCGGCAGGATTGTGAATGTTCCTTCCACCGTGGAATATGCCTTAACTTTACCCAATGTGGTCTACGCTCAGGAACAACTGTTTTCCTGTGCTTCCAATTCCGCCAGAGAAATAACAGATATCACCAGGGAAAAAGGTCTGAACCGAGTGGTAGTTGCTGCCTGCAGTCCGAGGACCCTTGAGCCGTTGTTCCGGGAGACGCTGCGAGAGGCGGGGATCAACCAGTATTACTATGAAATGGGTAATATCAGAGAGCATAATTCCTGGGTCCACTCCAAAGAAAAAGAAGATGCTCTGGAGAAGGCTAAGGATATCATCCGCATGTCGGTAGCACGGGCTTGCCATCTGGAGCCGCTGCAGGAGTTCGATTTACCGGTGGACAAGAAGGCATTAGTGGTTGGGGGAGGTATTGCCGGTATGACCTGCGCCCTTTCCATCGCCAACCAGGGACATGAAGTTTACCTGCTGGAAAAAGATAAGGACCTTGGCGGTATGGCGCGGAAGATACATCAAACCCTGGAAGGACTGGATGTGCAGGCGTATTTGCGCGACCTGATCAAAAAGGTATATCAGCATCCTGCCGTGCATGTATATACATCGGCGAAGATTACTGAAGCTGCCGGTTATGTCGGGAATTTCGTAACCACTGTACAGTCTGAAAGAGGAGTGACGGAGATAAAACACGGGGCTGCCGTCATCGCTACCGGCGCCAATACCTACACACCGACCGAATACCTTTACGGACAAAATGACAGGGTAATGACCCACCTGGAACTGGAAGAGCGAATCCACAATGGTGATGAAAAAGTAACCAAAGCGGGAACAGTTGTAATGATTCAATGCGTGGGTTGCAGGAATGAAGACAGAAACTATTGCAGCCGGATATGTTGCGGCGAATCGGTGAAGAATGCGCTGAAATTGAAAGAGATCAATCCCAAAATAGATATCTACATCCTCTTCCGGGATATTAGAACATATGGGTTCAGAGAGGATTTTTACAAAGAAGCGGCCAGCAAAGAGGTCAAGTTTATCCGCTACGAACCGCAGGATCAACCTCAGGTGGAAGCCAGCACGGCAGAGGACGGACGGCCGGTTATTAAGGTTACGGCGACGGATTATGTCTTAGGGAGCAAATTGGAAATTGAAGCCGATATCGTGGCGCTGGCTGCCGCTATTATCCCTGCCGAAGGAAGTAAGGAAATCGGGCAGTTTTTCAAAGTATCTTTAGGACAAGATGGTTTCTTCCAGGAAGCCCATGTCAAATTAAGACCTGTTGAGTTTGCTGCGGACGGGGTTTATCTTTGCGGAATGGCACATTATCCCAAACATATCACGGAAACGATCAACCAGGCTTATGGAGCTGCGGGACGGGTATTAACACTGCTTTCCCATGATACCGTCATCGCCTCCGGCTCTGTTTGCGCGGTAGATGAAAAGAGATGTATGGGTTGCGGCGCATGTATCTCGGCTTGCACTTACGGCGCGGTTGATTTTGTTGAGACCAGACTGGGCAAGAAGGCAGTGGTTAATCCTGTTCTCTGCAAAGGAGACGGCCTTTGTAACGCAAAATGTCCCACCGGGGCAATTCAACTTAAACATTTTACCGACAAAGGATTATTTGCGCAAATCGATGCGATGATTCCGGATTAACGGAAGTTTACGAATATACCCGGCCGGAAATGCTGAAAAAGGAGGTGAGAACAAATGAGTCCAGGACTTAAATTTAAACCAAAAATCATTTGTTTTTTATGCCATTGGTGAGCATACGGCGCAGCTGATATGGCTGGAGTTTCCAGACTACAATATACAACTGAAACAAGGGTAATACGCGTCATGTGCACCGGCAGAGTCGACCCGGAATTTGTCCTCCGGGCTCTCGCAAACGGAACGGACGGCGTGTTTATAGGCGGTTGCCGTCTAAATGAATGCAACTATATCACTCATGGAAATTACCATGCGTTGAATATGGTGCTTTTGTGTAAAAAAATTATGGAACATATTGGTCTGAATCCGGATAGATTAAAAATAGCGTTTATGTCTTCGGCGGAAGGAACAGTTTTTGCCGAGGTAATGAGTAACTTTGGCAGTAAAGTGCGAGAGCTGGGTCCCCTTGGTTACGGGGAAGGATTGGATGAAACAAAACTAAAATCCGATATTGCCGCGATAACCAGATTAGTCCCATATATTAAGGTGATGAAAAACCAGAAATTAGGCACACGTCTGCTAAATCCGGAAGAATATGACAATTTTTTCACCAAAGACGAAATCGATAAATTGATCGATGAAGCGCCTGCGTACTATATCGACCCGGAGAAGTGTCAGGCGTGTATGATGTGCGCCAGAAGATGTCCGGTGGAAGCAATTATCAGCGCTAAAGGTGAAATCCATATTATCAACCAGGAAGAATGCATTAAATGCGGAACATGTTTTGATGTTTGTCCAACGAGATTCCGCGCCGTAACCAAAATTGTAGGAGCGCCTGTGCCGCTGCCACCTCCCGAAGATAAAAGGGCTGTAGTCAGAAAGGGTAAAGAAAAAGAGGCCGTTTGACGGTTTCCCGTGATAAATTCAACAAATGGAGTTTTTTAAAACTATATAGTCTCGGATAAGAATAGGAGGAAACTATGTCGCCAGTCAGTGCGACCTATTGGGGCATCTCAGGCTACATCATTTTTTGGGTTTTATTCGTGGCTGCCTTTGGTTTCTTCGCGCAGAGAGCCTATTTCCTGTTTCGCCTGATGCACCTGGGAAAGCCGGAAAACCGCTTCGATAAAATGGGACAGCGTACCAGGAATATGCTGGTCCAGGTAGTCACACAACGGTGTAGTTTAAAAAGCGTTAAGAATAAGGATTTTGCCGGTATCGGACACGCTTTTTTGTTCTGGGGCTTTAGCTTCTTTTTCTTGAGTTATATCATTTTTATTGGTTTTGCCGGCGGCTTTGGTCTTGCGTCTGTCCTCACGGGTAATACTTTTGAGAGGGTTTTCTCTTCCGTTCTGGATATTGCCGGGTTGATGGTTGCGGTGGCGATAATCTGGGCAGCCGTCAGGCGCTATATCGTCAGGCCGGAAAGACTGGAAATGAGCGCTGAAGCAGGTATTATTATGGCCATGGTCCTGCTATTGATGCTGCTCCATTTCGGCGTCGATGCTTTCGGCCTGGCAGCTTCCGGAGTAACCACAAACTGGCCGCCTATTGGCGGAGCTTTAGCCCGTTTAGTGTCCGGTTCCAGTATCTCGACAGGTACAATGACAGCGGTCTACCGCAGTTTGTGGTGGGCACATTATGCTTTAATTCTCGGTTTTATGGTCTATGTTCCCCGGTCCAAGCACCTGCACATTCTGGGTTCGATTTTCAATGCCCTGTTTGCGCCGCTGGGACCCAAAGTCGTACTGGAACCTATTTCTCTCGAAGAGCAAGAGAATTTTGGTATATCGAAGATCCAGGACTTTACCTGGAAGGACTTGCTTGACCTTTATTCCTGTGCTGTTTGCGGCCGGTGCAGCGCCAATTGTCCGGCTAAACTCAGCGGGAAAAAACTATCGCCAAAAGATGTGATTCATAATTTGAAAGAGCACCTGCTGGAGGCGGGGCCGGGATTACTGGAAACAAAGGTTGTTGAAGCTAAAGACAGCCACGCCCGGGAAATGATCGACGATGTGGTGACGGAAGATGAGATTTGGGCATGTACGACTTGCGGCGCCTGTCAGGAAGTCTGCCCGGTAGGTATCGAACATATCCGCAAATTAATCGGTATGAGGCGGAACCTGGTGCTCTCGCAAAACAAAATGCCGGAAAGCGCCCAATTAATGCTCAGAAATATGCAGTCAAGAGGAAACCCATGGGCCGGAGTCCAGGCGATGAGACTGAGGGGCGATTGGATCAGTGAGGCAGGACTAAAAGTACTCGGAGACGGTGATAAGGTTGATACCCTTTTCTGGGTAGGCTGTACCGGTGCGTTAGTGGAGAGGAACGTTAAAGTGACGCTCGCCATGACCAGAGTGCTGAAAGCGGCTGGCGTTGATTTCGGAGTATTAGGTGATGCCGAGACCTGCTGCGGAGACCCGGCGCGGAGAGCGGGATATGAGTTCCAATTTCAGATCATGGCGGAACAAAATCTGGAAATTTTCAAAAGCCACAAAATTAAACAGATCATTACTTCATGTCCTCACTGTTATAACACTCTTAAAAATGAGTATCCAAAATACGGCGGGGATTATCAGGTCATTCACTATACCCAACTGATTGCCGATTTAGTCAAGCAGGGTAAACTGAAACTTACCAATGAATTGAACTCTGAAATTACGTATCATGATCCCTGCTATTTAGGACGCTATAACAACGTTTATCTGGAACCGCGCCAGATTCTGCAGTCTATCCCCAAAGTAAAACTTAAGGAAATGGAACGCTCACGAAATTCAAGCTTCTGCTGTGGCGGCGGGGGCGGACTAATGTGGATAGAAGAACAACCCGGCACAACAAAAATTAATCAAATGCGTACTGAAGATGTACTTAAAACCGGGGCTAATACGGTGGTAACCACCTGCCCTTATTGTTTACAGATGTTCGAGGAAAGCATCGATCACAAGAATATTAAAGACTCATTGAAGGCTGTTGACCTTATTGAACTGGTTGAAGAGGCAGTGAAGAAGTCCGAATAAAAAGGAGTAATATGCATACTATTGTCTGTGTGAAACAAGTACTTGACCCGGAAATTCCGCCGGCCAAATTTAAAATTGACACTGAGACGAAAAAGGTAATTCCGCCGACCGGAGTACCTCCGGTAATCAGTGTTTTTGATGAACGCGCAGTCGAAGCCGCGTGTCGGCTCAAAGATAAAAACAAGGGTAAAATAACGGTCATCAGCATGGGGTCGGGGAAAGCGGCTGATGTGGTCAGGCATGCTTTATCAATGGGAGCTGACGACGGCTTCGTTCTTGACGACCCTGCTTTCGAAGGCCTGGATAGCTTCGGCACCGCTTATGTCTTGGGAAAAGCTATCCAGAAAATCGGCGCATATGATCTGGTGTTGTGCGGCCGTCAAGCCGCTGATTGGGGAGCCGGTCAGGTTGGCTCCATTCTGGCCGAAATCCTCGGTATCCCTGTGGTTACCCTCGCCTGCAATATCGAGGCGGCGGACAATAAACTCAGGGTAAAGAGAATCGTAAAAGACGGCTATGAAGTGCTGGAAGCTCCCATGCCCAGTCTGGTCACCGTCAGCAGTGAGATCGGTTTACCCCATCTACCCGGCGGTCTGGGTCTGATGATGGCGCGCCGCAAGGTAATTCCTGTCTGGAAGGCGCAGGATATCGGGGCTGAACCGGCAAAGCTGGATAAGGCTGCTGCGCACAGCGAGGTGACCGGTCTTTCCGTGCCGACCCGCAAGAGCCAGTGTGAGATCATCACCGGCGCTACTCCGGTCGAAGCTGCCGGCAATCTGGCATCGAAGATCGTTTCGCTGATCTGATTATTGAATTAATGGAGGATGTTTAATGGATACATATAAAGGTGTTCTGGTTTGCGGCGAGACAGTTGACGGAAAATTAGCGCCGGTTACGCTGGAACTGCTCGGCGCTAGCAGGAAGCTTGCCAATGAACTGGGCGAGGAATTAATTATTCTACTGATGGGTAGTAAAACCGGCGCTTTAGGTCAGGAAGCGATCGCCTATGGGGCGGACAAAGTATATACCGCTGAAGATAGCCTGCTCGATAGCTATAATTCTGATGCCTATACTCAGACAGCGGCTAATCTTTGCCGGAAAATACTCCCCTCGGTGATGCTGCTGGGTCATACGGACATCGGCTGTGATCTAGCGCCTCGTCTCAACGGCCGCCTGGGAGGCGGTCTGGCGATGGATTGTATGGTGTTAACTATTGACCCGGCGACCAGGTTTCTGGTTGC
>Ga0182017_10003512_pt1 | contig 11670 bp, 8 predicted proteins | sample 712E3DmetaG_FD_120492 | JGI IMG/M metagenome (GOLD analysis project Ga0182017, IMG submission 120492) | Permafrost microbial communities from Stordalen Mire, Sweden - 712E3D metaG | ecosystem: Environmental > Terrestrial > Soil > Wetlands > Permafrost | place: Sweden: Stordalen | collected... | reverse complement strand
GTAAAAGCGTTCCTCAGGATAATTATTTTCAAACGGTGATAATTTTTCATCCTCACCAAATCCGTGTACTTCAAATTTAACATCGGTTCTGCCCGCCTTTGACAGGGCATTTTCAAGAATGCCCCTGACGTCGTTAGCTCTGGCCAATGACAATTCCAGGTTATGGGCTTCGTCTCCGATAATATCGGTATAGCCGCGAATTATAACTGTTCCGTCTTTAGGAATCTTCGGTGTTACGATATCCGTGAGGTACTTTTCGTAAATAGTGATTGACTTCGATTCATTAAATTCAAAAACTATGCTGAATCTCATCCCTTCTTCGCGTTGGGACGGAGTCCAAAGTACCACGTGTACAGAAGCAGAAGCATCCTTTTTTACCATCTTGCCGCTCTTCGTTTTACCTATCATAGTCACCTTATAGTCGCCTTGTGGCCGGGTACCCAAAATGGATTTTCCTGGGATACTCACCTTCTCCTGTGTATAAGGTCCAAAATTCTGCACTGTTCCTTTTTCATCCCTGATTTCCAACGACCATGAAGAGAACGCTTCTTTTGCTCCCTCAACATTGAACGAAACATAGCTATCAAGCGGCGCTTCCTGCGAGGCAACGATTACCACCGGCTTTAACGGGGCATCCGGACCGCTCTGGAACTCCATCAGTAATGCTGGTGAAGTGCTCCAGATAGACACTCTGCGGTCACTCTCACGAAGGAGTTTAAGATCGAGTGTGCCACCCGGCTCTTCAGATGGGATCCTGGGTTTAACCCGACCTTCGGTATTGATCCTCGAAGTATCAATTCCAAATACACCTACAAGGTATCGCTTTACCGACTCTGCCATTGCCAGTCCGTCTGCCGGGCCTTCCATTGACGCTCCGGTCAACCTGACAGTTGCCGAAGGATTTTTTCCCATACGGTCACCAAGGATGTTTAGGACATTATAATAGGCAATCATTTGTCGTTCTGAACGACCTGACAGTTTCTTAGGTTTAAACACTTCCAGTTGGTCTTCTTTGAAGTCTTTCACCTGATCTTTCCTGAGCAACACATAACGATCTGGTATCTCCGTTGATCCTAAATCGAAGAACACGTAGTTACGAATCGGGAATGTTTCCCTTACCCTGCGCTCGCCCGAAATATTTGTGGGAGAGTTAACAGAAAACCGGACTCCAGGTTCTGATACAACAGCCTCAACCTTTGCCGGCGCTGAAATTTTATGGCCACGCCCAATCTTAAGGGCAGCGCCTACTCTCAAAGTGGTCACGGTCCATGTTTCTATTGAACGTGGGGACTGACCATAATAAGGTTGAAAAGAAACAAAAGGAGAGAGTACAAATTGTGTCCGCTTGTTCTGTGACGAGAGTGGAATATCGTATCCTGCCCCGATTTGCATCGAGATTAGCGTTTTGTTCATACTGCTCAAATCCCCTTTTACATCTGGGTTGGCCACTTGATTAGGAATATCGGGATTGGTCCCTTGTTTGTAAGTGAATGATTTTGCTAAATTGAAAGCCAGGCGTGGGCCGCCATACAAATAAAAATTAGATTTGAATGGGGCGAAGCGCAGGCTCGGCTCAACTGTAATATAGCTAATGTTAGTCTTTAAATCAGCCGGGCAGTTACAAGGGGTAGTTACTTCTTCGAAAAAACCTTTGCGGTTGTCATATCCTGCCTGCAACATTACACCCAATCTTGAATCAGGACGATGAAACTCCACAAGGGGTGCAAGATAAAGCCCCACACCATTGCCATGATGCAAAGCAGCGGGAACGGTTAAATCTGCATTCAATTCCTGAGTGGTGCCGCGATAGAAATTAAAATTTGCACCGCCCGCTACGCCAAACCACCATGAGGGTTTCGTGTACTGAGCTTCCTGCGCCTGAAGGGGCGCGTGAATACCTGTCAAAATCAAAGCGCTGAAAATAAGACTTCTAATGATCAGGCTATAAAGGAACCACGCCATGCGTGATCCCATTTTTAAATTTGTTTTAGTTTTCATATTTTTATGATTTACGGCTTAGTGATTATGTTTGTACTGGTTAATGTTACTGCTCCATTTCTGGCAAGCATTCTGCCCGTTGCAGTTGCATATGCATTCATCGTTATGGTTTGTAAGGCCAATATGTTTCCTTTAAATGAGGTATAGTCTCCAATGGTAGCTGAACTGCCAGTTTGCCAAAAGACGTTTTTAGCCTGAGCTCCATTGGTAAGGATAACATTGCCACCGGCTCCGCCTATGGTGGTAAAGGCAGATGCTACCTGGAAAATCCAGACGGCATTCGCATCACCTTGAGCATCAAGAGTAAGATCGCCAAACTGTATTAAAAGTGTGGATGTTGATTTATAAATGCCCGGGGCAAGTGTTTTGCCACCCTGATCGCCTGATACTGTGGCAGGTGCCGGGGAAATTGCTGCTTCTGCAAAAAGATACGCAGCGGTCAAGTCATCTTTGGCCTGTAATAACATGGCAGCCACACCCGGAGGGGCAATATCATCGGAGGCATACATTGCTCCATTCACTATGATGGCAGGAGGGAATCCGGTAATCGAAGAACGAGTGCCCGGGTATATTCCAACATCCATATCATTAATCACACTGAAGCCTGCGTCGTTGCTTACTCCCACACCTGCGATAATCCCGAACCGGCCAACCGATTTAAGATCAACGGCTAATGGGCCTAAAGGTGCATTGGTATTAAAGCTCCACACATAGTCATTCGCCAATGGAATGCCGGCAATATTCTTAGCTACGGTTGTAATGGTAGCCGTATAGGTGGTACCTGATAAAAGACTACTGGTTGGTGTAAAGGTCGCAGTTGTGCCAGAGTAGTTCACGGCGCCTGAAACTAAATTTGTTCCTATCATTAAGGTAAAGGACGTTGTGATTGTTGAAGCATTCATCGCTTCGCTGAAAGTTGCACTGATTACTTTATTGAGCGCCACGCCTGTGGCCAGATCTAACGGGTCGGTAGAATTCACTTTAGGAGCCGAAATTGTTCCGGTGGTAAATGTCCATACATAGTCATTCGCCAGTGCTGTGCCCTGTACATTCTTAGCTCCGGTTGTAATGGTGACGGTATAAATGGTGCCGGCTGTAAGGACGCCTGAAGGTTTAAAGGATGCAGTTGTACCGGTATACGAAACAGTTCCTGCAACTGGTGTTGTCCCTTGTTTTATGGTAAAGATTGTTGCAGTAAGGGTCAACGGATCCATTGGCTGATTAAAGGTTACGGTAACTATTTTATTAAGGACTACGCCTGTTACCAGATCTAACGGATCGGTAGAAAACACCGTGGGCGACAGGGTTGCACCGGTACTAAAGGTCCACACATAATCGGTTTGTAAGGCATTGCCCATCAAATCTTTAACCAATGACGCAACCGTAGCGGTATAGGTAGTGTTGACTGTGAGTTTGGTGGTTGGCGCAAAGCTTATCGTATAATTCGTTGCATCATACGTCAATGTGCCTGAAATTTCCGTTGCTGAACTTTTCGTTGCATCTTGTAAAGTAAAAGATGCCGGGGTGATAGTTGCAGGGTTCATCGCTTCATTGAAGGTTACCGTAATTATCTTGTCGAGGGGTACACCGGTAGCAACATTTGCGGGGCTTGTTGATACCACAGCCGGGCATACTCCAATAATTTCTACGTTCTCATCTTTGCAACCGCCTATAAACGCTGCCAGGGATAAGGCTGCGATTGCGGTCATCCATAATCTTTTTCTTGTTGTTTTCATCGTATTACTTTTTAGTGTTATTATTTAAATTTTTTGAAAAGAAGCGGCTCCTGGGGGCCGCTTCTTTTGGGATTTTGATTCCCTTTAATTTATTATGGCTTTGTAACAGCATTACCGTCAAGAACGACAGCAGTCTGTGCAAGGGCTCTGCCTTTAAAGGATGCGCCTGTTTGAAAAGTAATACTTGTCATCGACAATATAACTCCTTCAAAATGAGCAGTTGTTCCAATGGTCGCCTGACCGGCTACCTGCCAGAAAATGTTCTTGGCCTGAGCGTTTCCGATCAGGGTAACGTTCACCGCATTGCTCACGGTGAGGTCCTGGGCAATCTGGAATATCCATACATCGTTCGCGCCGCCTGAAATGGTAACATCAGATGGCAATGTAACCGTGGTCGTCCATTTATAGAGTCCTGGTGTAAGAGTTTTTCCGCCAATATTTCCAGTGCCTAGTTCTAAAAAATCTGGTGTAGGACGTCCGGCTGCATCGTTGTAAGCAGTAATCATATTTTCGACAGCCGTGGTCAGGTTAATACCAGTCGGAGCTGCCATGTCGGCTGCATATATTTTTCCAGTCACTTGTGGAGAGGTTGCATATCCGGTTGCGTTTGTCAAGGCAAATCCTGTAACATAAGATGTGGCGGCCGGACTCAGGCCCAAATCTCCGGTAATAGCGGAAGTCGGATTGTTATTGATTGCTGTTTTAGCCAGGATCACGTAATTGCCTGCAGCTCCAAGAATTACTTTTGCCGGACCTGCCCCGGATGTAGCGGTTGTGAAACTCCATATAAAGTTAGCTGCAAGGGGATTGCCAGCTAAGTCTTTTGCCCCGGTAGTTACCGTAGCAGTATAAATAGTACCTTCTGCCAGGATAGTTGACGGTGTAAACCTTGCTGTTGTTCCGGAATAAGCCACCGTACCTAAAATTGTCGTTGTCCCTTGGTTTAAGGTAAATGTTGAAGTGTTGATCGTTAAGGTATCCATGGCTTCACTGAAGGTTATTGCAACAACCTTATTGCTCGCAACATCTGTAGCGTTGTTGATCGGGTCTATTGAATTTACCATTGGTAACATAAGATCTGGTGCGTTAACAGTGGTAAAGCTAACGGTATTGTTACTGGCCAGTGCATTGCCTGCCATATCCTTAGCTCCGGTTGTAACCGTTGCGGTATAGATTTTGTTGTACGCAAGACTATTGCTTGCCGGAGTAAAAGTAGCCTTATTGTTTGTACCATTATAGGTTACTGCACCTGAAACAGGCGTTGATCCTTGTTTTAAGGTAAAAGTCAAAGAGGTGATTGTGGTTTGGTCCATCGGTTTGCTAAAAGTAATAACGATTAGTTTATTGAGGGCCACTCCCGTAGCGCTGTTCGCAGGGTCTGTTAAAGTCACTGTGGGTAAAGTTATATCTGGAATTGCACCACTAGTAAAGCTCCAGATATAGTCTTTTACCAGGGTTTTGCCAGAAATGTCTTTAGCCCCGGCAGTAATAGTGGCCGTATAGATAGTGTTTGGGGCCATATTCGCTGCTGGAGTAAAGGTGGCCGTTGTATCTGTGTTGGTTACCGAACCTGAAACCATCGCAGTTCCCTGCTGTAAAGTAAAGTTCGCGATCGTGATTGTTGAAGGATCCATGGCCACGCTGAAGGCTGCTGAAATTTTACTGTTAATGGCTATACTTGTGGCATTATTTATAGGATTGGTTGAAATAACCATAGGACGTACGCCGGCGGTATCATCATCTTTTTTACAACCGGCCATTAATACAATCGATAGCATTGCTATGATTGGAAAAACTTTTTTTAGTTTCATTTTAGTTTTATTTTAACTTGTGAATAAATTATTAGGGAACAAAGGTGAGTACTTCTATATCAAAAAGTGTTACATAACTTTGGAAATAAGTTACATAATTCACATATTTGAAATAAGTTACATAATTCACATATTTTTAAAAAATTGTCTGAACTATGCTATTTGTCTGATGAAAGAAAAGGCAGGTGTACTTTCCTAAAATAACTTGACTATAAGTTTACAAAATTTACACGAAGTTAACTTACCCTCGAATTTTCTATCGTTTCGGTTGTTTGTTGGTTATTCCGTATGCATTTGTAATGAAGTAATAAGAAGTTAGCGCGGCCGAATTATTCATTGCGAATTGAACCATTGCTTCTCCTTTTTTTGATTTCTTAGGAATATAGACCAACAACTGGGCACGTGGTGTTTTATCGGGCTTTTTATACTTTTCAACCGTTAATCGGGCCATCAGGTAACTCACCGTTGACTCTGCACCCTGATTGAGGTTCACATGCGTTTCCTCCAGGCCGTCGTAACAACCGCCCGTACATGGGTTATATATAATTTGATGTAAGCGGTTGTTCCCTAAAAACCAGTTGAATGCCGTTTCCATTTTCTGGCGGTAACCTTTGTCCATAAATGCATCGTAAAATTTACTTAATGTCATTATGGTATAGGCAACATCAATGGGTTGTTCGCCAAAATGCCCTGCTTCCTGTCCTTTTTGCAGCCAGTTTTTGTTGGAGATTACTTCTATTCCGTTTTCATTAAAAGTTTGCAACAATAGAAAATTAAACGACGATATGGCAATGTCTTTATAAATTGTTTTTCCGGTTAGCAACCAGGCATATAACATGGCCTCAGGCAATATGCTGTTGGCATACGTAAGATAACCCTCAAACCATTCCCATTTTTCGCCCGATTCGTGCTCATACATCTGAACCAAACGATTGGCGAATGTTTTTATAAGGACGATATTTTCAGGAGACTTTGTGGCACTATGATAGTAATATAACCCTTTTATAGCGAAAGCCATAGCCCGTGTAGAATACACCGTTCCTATACGAAGCAGGGATTTTTCAATGATTGTTTCGGCCTCTGATATGATTTCCCCGGGTAACAGGCCTGTTAATGATATTAAATACCCTAAAGCCCAAACAGCCCTTCCATTGGCATCATCTAAATTGGTAGCTTTGTTTTGAACAGCAAATTTGTTATCCTTATCTACATAATTTAAAAAGTCGCCGCCAGGTTGCAGACAACGTTTTATAAAACTGAGATATTTATCTATGTAATATAAACTCTTTTCATCGCCCGTTAATTTGTAATGCATACACATTGCCACCAGTGCCCTGGAATTATCATCCAGGGTATAACCAGTATGGATATCGGGTTGGTTGATTTTTGAAAACTGAATCATTCCAACATTGGTTGTCATTTTTATTAGGTGGTTCAGGCTGATTGCCGGCAGGTTATACTGTAATGTAATATTATCGCCGGCAATTTTTTCGAACAGCATGGCATGAGCAACGGCAGAATTTTCCCAGGCTGTGGAAACTATTTTCTGCAAGGTATTTGAACTGATATTCCTTCGTAATGGTTCATCGTTTAGTAAACGAATAACTGCATCTGCTAACTGTTGTGAGTTGCGAAAATCAAAAATAATTCCTGTATCCTCAGTTAATATTTCCCTTGCATGAGGAATAGGCGTAGAAATGATGGGGCAGGCACAACTCATGGCATAGGCAAAAGTGCCCGATACAGCCTGGTTAGGGTCGTTAGTGGTAAACAGGTAAATATCGGTAAGTTGTAAATATTCGAGCAAATCGGGCAATGCCAAATAGTTGTTCACAAATATTACATGATCCTGAAGAGAATACTGTTCCACTTTTTGCTCCAGGCTTTCACGGTATTTTTCTCCTTCCTCTTTCACAACTTCGGGATGCGTTTTTCCAATAATCAGAAATACTACTTCAGGGCATTGCTTAACAATGGCAGGTAATGCTTCTAATGTAGTTTCAATACTCTTTCCCGAACTAAGCAGACCAAATGTTGTAAGGACTTTCCGGCCTTTTAGCCCATATTTCATCTTTAAAATTTTTTTGCTTAAATGGGGAACTAAATGGGTGCCATGGGCTATCACTGATATTTTTTGCTCTGGCAAACCATAATCGGTCGTTAAAATCCCAGCCGAATTATAGGTCATTACAATGATTGAATCACAAATAGCCGCTATACTCTTTATTTTTGATTTTAAGTGTTCATCAGGATGAGGCAGTACCGTATGAAAAACAATAACAACCGGCTTTGAAAGTTCACATAAAAATTGCAAAAATGTTAGTTCCTGCTCTTTAAAAAAGCCAAATTCATGCTGGATCAGGACGATTTTAATGCGATTGTCTTTATTAATAGTTGATGCCAATTTTTCATATTCGGCGGCTAATGATGTATTAAGAATATATCTTACTTCGCGGGGATATGTATAATTTGCACCGCCCGGTTCCAATGCGCAAACTTTTATAGATAATGAATTGCTGAATTTATTATTAAGTGCCTTTATCAAATCCTGGGAATAGGTTGCTATGCCACATTCCCGTGGTGGATATGAGGTAATAAACAAGATTTCAGCCAGATCCCTGGATACTATTTTATTTTTCATCTTTCGCAGTATAAGTTAACAATACGCGCATCTTCAATACACCTTCGTTTTCAAACTTCAAAAATCAACCGACATTAATTTTTAATTTTTTAATTTTTATTTTTAACAACGGGGGCATGGTGTCGCCTAATAAAAATCCCCAAGGCTTTAAGGGTTCGATATGGTCGAAAATGACTTTTACAATAGCAAGGAGCGGTATAGAAAGAAACATACCTGATATACCCCATAAAGCATTCCCTGCAATTACCACTATTATAGCGATAAGTGCATTGATTTTTACTTTTGAGGCCACTATTTTAGGAACGATATAGTGATTGTCTATTAGTTGGATGAAATAATAAAGTGCCAGAACGTAAAAGGCATACCAGGCTGTCGATTTGGTGGCCAAAGCAACCATCATGGGCAATGCCACTGCCACAATTCCTCCGATGTACGGAATGACGTTGAGTAATGCACCAATAATTCCAAGCAGGATAGCATATTCGATTCCAAGTATCAAAAGGGCAGCGGAATTTAGTGTTGCTACCATGACAAATTCGATAACCAGTCCAATAAGATAGCGTTGAATAACAGTTTTGATCTGGGTAACAATTTCGCTCACCTGACTTTGGTTGCTTGTGCTAAAGACCCTGTGAATAAAGTCGAGTAAAAGGGGGTGGTAAAATAATATCATAAAGATATAAACGGGAACTAAAAATAACATCACTAGTCCGCTGCCGACGGTGATGAGTGTTTTCCCGATTGCAGCGCTACTGGTATTGATGAGGTCACCTTTGGTTTGTGTAATCCATTCATGGATCTTTTGTGGGTTTATGTCGAAATAACCGGAAGCCCAGGTGATGGTTTGATTCAGCATCCCGGTAAATTTATCGACCAGTATTGCCCATGATTCGCTAAACCGGCTTGCCTGCGAAAATAAAAGGGCGCCAAACGCGGCAAGGAATAAAAAGGCAAGGAATAAAGTAATTACAATAGCTACTACCCTGTTTAATCTTTTCCGTACAAAAAAATTTACAACAGGGTGGAGCACGATGGCAATTGTGATTGCAAAAACGAGAGGGACAATAATGCTTTTAGCGATGTACAACATCGTTAACAACACAAATAAGCCGATTAAAAAAACGGTAACCTTTGCGTAAAATGGTAATTTTAATTCTTTGTCAATCACGGATTTATAATTTATTTATTTGATACCCTCATGTAGCAGGGCTGTTAAGTTCCGAAAGAATTATTTGTAAAATGTCTAAACCCCCTCCTCCCGATAGCTATCGGGAGGAGGGGGGAGGTAAAATTTAAAACTTAACAGCTCCGCTCATGAAGATAGACTTTCTTTTTTGCGGAAAATATGTTGAAAGATAGACTGACCCAATGATTTAATACCGTCAGGGTGTTGAGCAACAATGTTTGTAACACCCAACTGTAAAACAGAGCCGAAAAGCTTTCTAAATATATTGCCTGATGCACCAATAAATATTTTTTTTGAGAGAAAACCGGTGGCTAAACCTATGGCAGTGTCTAAAATGTTATCGATCAAATAGGGCGATGAAGCTATATCTTTCAAAGTGCCCATGAGAAGGTTAACAGGCTTTAAACTTTTATAGGTAATGTAGAATTGTTCTTTCAATAGTTGTCCATTAACAGCTTGTTCAACTTCTAATAATTGAATTGCATTTTTAAGCCCGGCAGTGGAAGTTATGTTTTCCATATGATTTTATTTAAGCACCTGTTTAATAATAGAATTACAGACAATCTTTTTAAGCCATTTATGCATAAAGAAATGTAAAACAATCCCTATAAAACCATAAAAACCAGCTACCACAAAGAACCCGAAATAGGTTTTGCCAAGGATTTCGCCAAGCCAAAAAGCTAATCCTAAATTGATAAAAAGCATGAATGAGGCAATTAAGACAAAGACAACAGAATGAGGTATTAATGAGGAAACAACATCCGATGTTTTGTCCAGGGCTTTAAGTTTTATTAATTCAAAGCTTGTTTTGCCGTATTCAGTAGCTCTTTCAAGTAGTGCTTCAATCAACTTCGCGTTATCTTCCATGGCTTCAGCTTGTGGCAGTTTTCACGTCTTTTTTGGCTTCTGCTGATTTGGCTTTACCGTGTTCAGCAAAGTCGGAAACGTTTTCCTTTACTTCTTCAAATTTTTCGGAGATGCTTTCAAGAAATTCATTGAATTTGTCTTTTAATGAATCTGCATAGCGCTCTCCCTTTTTAGATAATTTTTTTCGGGTATCCGAACCTTTTTCGGGGGCAAATAATACCCCTAACAATGCACCGGCGGCAACGCCAGCCAATAAGCCTAATAATACTTTTCCTGAGTTCATAATATTTTATTTTTAAATGATTGTTATTAACTACTCAGGTTGTTTAGGCTGTAGGTAGGTCTAATAGCCTAAAGCCTATTCACCTGAATAGTTACGATTATTTTTAAAGCAATGATTTTAAAGGATTGCTCTCCCTTGAATCACCCTAAATATTATTGCAATAATTGCAATAACCAGAAGAATGTGTATGATGCCCCCGGCACTGTAGGCAAAAAATCCGATTGCCCATGCGATAAGCAGGATTACTGCTATGACATAAAGTAAATTTCCCATGACTGTAAGTATTTGATTTATGTTATTAAGTTAAAATAATATTTTTCCAAAAGGGTTCTTTTCTAAAAAGGAAAAGAATGCCAATCCTCAGAATGGGCAATTGTTTTACTTACTTTTAACCGTAAAACCTTTCAAAGCGTTTCCGAGTTCTTCCATATCATGGCTGAATTCATGCTTAAAAGCTGTCCATTTGTCTTTGCCATTTTCTTTATAATCATCCATCTTCTTTTTCATATCGCTGTTTTTTTGTTCTAACTCGGCCAATTTCTTTTCGTATTTGGCTTTGTTTTCCATTTTCTCTTTTGCTATTCTTGCTTTGAATTCAGCAATGCTTTTTTCATTAGCGCTAATTTTTTCTTGAGATTCTTTTTTGAATTGTTGAATAGAATCATTCATCTCTTGGTTTTGCTCTTGTTTAGCTTCTACCACTTTATCCTTTGCATCCTGCACTTTTTCCTCGGCATTTTCTACTTTTTTAGCCGACGATTGGCAACCGGTTAACATTGTTCCTGCCATAAATACTGCTACAGCCAGGGTTAAAATTGTATTTTTCATTGGTTTCAATTTTAAGTTTGTGAGTAAAATTATTACCTTATCAAAGGTATATCCCTTTATTCCGGGAACCGTTACATAACTTTGGAAATAAGTTACATCATTCACACATTTGAGCTAAACAGAGATATCTAAAAAAGCTGTGTATTTGGTTTATGTTATTAAGTTAAAATAATGTTTTCCGAAAGAGTTCTTTTCTAAAAAGAACAAGAAGCCCAATCCTCAGAATGGGCTCTTGTTTTACTTACTTTTAAACGATATTATCTGCCTTGAATAAGCCTAAATATTATTGCAATAATTGCAATAACCAGAAGAATGTGTAT
>Ga0182017_10003511_pt1 | contig 11672 bp, 13 predicted proteins | sample 712E3DmetaG_FD_120492 | JGI IMG/M metagenome (GOLD analysis project Ga0182017, IMG submission 120492) | Permafrost microbial communities from Stordalen Mire, Sweden - 712E3D metaG | ecosystem: Environmental > Terrestrial > Soil > Wetlands > Permafrost | place: Sweden: Stordalen | collected... | reverse complement strand
CGCTCCGCAGCCGGACGGCAGCGTAAGCGCGAGTTTTCTCGGGCACAGCGCGCTGGAGGGCTATCCGGGTCTGCTGCATGGCGGCGTGATCGCGGCGATGCTCGATGGCGCGATGACCAACTGCCTTTTCGCGCGGGGAATTCGCGGTTTGACCGTGGAATTAAGGGTCCGTTACCATGCCGCCGCTGTCGGTGCCGAAGAGTCGTTGCTGCGGGCTTGGTTGAAGAACGACTCTCACGGGCTGTTTCAACTGCGCGCCGAACTCAGGCAAGGTGGCACGGTCAAGGCGAGCGCCACCGGCAAATTCATGAAACCCGCATGAGCCAAAAAATCAGCATCACTGTTCTGGTGGAAAATTCGGTCCATGAGCGCGGCTTCAAGGCCGAACACGGGCTGGCCTGGCACATTCAATTCGGATCGCATCAGGTCCTGTTCGACACCGGGCAGACGAATTTGCTGGTCGAGAACGCCCGCCAGCTCGGCATTTCCCTGGACCGTCTCAATGCCATCGTCTTGAGCCACGGCCACTACGACCACACTGGCGGCCTGGCGGCGGTGGTTGCAGCATCACCCTGTCCGCCGGTTTTCCTGCACCCGGCGGCGCGGGAACCGAAATTCAGCCTTCAGCCCGATGGCACGCCGCGTTTTATCGGTCTGTCCGAAGCCAGCCACGCTTTACTCATGCACCATCAAGCGCGGATTATTGAAACGCGAACCTGCACAGAGGTGGTCAAAGGCTTGTTTGTCACCGGAGAAATTCCCCGCCGCACGCCTTACGAGGATACGGGCGGACGTTTCTTTCTGGATGAACGCGCCACGCAGCCCGATCCTATGCATGACGATCAGGCGGTGTTTTTCGACACATCCGCCGGCGTGGTGGTGGTGCTGGGTTGCGCCCATGCCGGCGTGATCAACACGCTCGATTATATCCAGGGGATCAATCCCGGTCGGCCATTTCGCGCCGTACTAGGCGGCCTGCACCTGCTCAACGCTTCACCGGAACGGCTGGCCGCGACAGTCGAGGCGCTGCGGCAACGGGAGATTCCGCTGCTCGTGCCGGCGCATTGCACCGGCGCGGCTGCCGTCGCCCGGTTGTGGGAAAGTTTTCCCGGCCGCTGCGCCGCGCCCGGCGTGGGCCACCGGTTTGCGTTTGAGCATTAAGCGGCTTCATGAGGCCAGATGCAGGCCGCAAATGGCCAGCAGCGACGCGACGCTGATGAACAGCCACAGCACCAGTCCGGTCGCCACCGTCCGCCAGCCCACCACCCGCAATGCGCGTAGGGACAGCGAGGTGCCGATCAGGAACAGCACCAGAATCATGCCCCGACGCGCAATTCCCGAAAGTTCCGGCGACCATTCCGAAACGGCTGGAACGTAACTGCGCAACAGCGAAGCCAGCAGAAAAAAGCCGATGAACCACGGCACGGCGATTTTGAATTTTTTGGCCCGCTTGGAATCTTCCACGCCCGCGCCCGCCGGTTTCCGCCGGCCGAGACCGAAGGCGATTGCCAGCGTCAGCGGCACGATCCATAGCGTGCGCGACAGTTTCACCGCCGTGGCGGTCTGCAAAGCATCCGGCCCATAGCTCAAGCCCGCGCCGACCACCGACGAAATGTCGTGGATGGCCACGCCCGCCCACAAGCCGAACTGCGCCTGGCTCAAATGCAGCAGGTGGCCGGCGAGCGGAAAAACGTAAAGCGCGACGGCGTTCAGCAGAAAAATCGTCCCGATGGACACGGCGATTTCCGCTTCCGAAGCCCCGATGACGGAACTCACGGCGGCAATGGCCGAACCGCCGCAGATGGCCGTGCCGACCGAAATCAGCGTGGTGGTTTTCCGGTCCAGCGCCAGCCGGCGTCCCACCCACCAGCCGAGCAGCAACGTAGTGCAAATGGTTGCGGCGGCGAACAATGAACCGTTGAGTCCCAGACGCAGCACCACCGGCAGATTCATGCCGAAACCCAGTAACACCACGCAAACTTGCAGCAGCCATTTCGTGACATGGTGATTCCAATGGGCGAACGGATGCCCGATCAACAGCGCGAACAGGATGCCGGCCACCAGGGCGGTCGGCGGCGATGACCACAGGACAAGGCAGGTGGCCGCCACGACCAGGGCGGCGACTTTGGCAAAATGACCGGGCGCGGCAGCAGGTTCTGGCCGGTGACGCGCATTTTCCGGTTTGGCAGAAGCAGTGGCATTCATGTTGGGTGAAATAATGCCTTCGCCGTGTATATGCCACAAAGACATTGTTTCTATATCAAGCATAGTTTATTGTTATGTCATGAATCGGAACCACCTGGCTTTGTTTCACGCCGTTGCCCAAGCCGGCAGCATCAGCCGCGGGGCTGCCGCCGCGCGCGTCAGCCAGCCCGCGGTCTCCAAACAAATCGCCGAACTGGAGGAGGCGCTGGGCGTCCGGCTGCTGGACCGCCTGCCACGCGGCTGCCGGCTGACCGAGGCGGGAAAGATTCTGGCGGATTATGCCGGTCGCTGGCGTTCGTTGGAAAATGACGCGACGCGGGCGATTGAGGAATATCGCGGCCTGAAACGCGGGCGTCTGGCCATTGGCGCGAGCCTCACGATTGGCGGCTATCTCCTGCCCGGAGTGCTCGCCGAATTTCACCGCCGCTTCCCCGACATTGAATTGCAGGTGGAAACCGCCAACACGCAGCACATCCAGCAGGCTTTGCTCGATGGCGCGATTGAACTGGGCCTGACCGAAGGGCCGCTTGAATCCGAGGATCTGGAATCCACGGTTTTTTTCCAGGACGAACTGGTGGCCATCGCGCCCGCCGGCCATCCGCTGTTGAAACGCGGCCGGGTGGGCGTCTGGGAAATTTGCCGCGAACCGTTTCTCATGCGCGAGGAAGGCTCCGGCACTCGGGCGGTTCTGGAGCGGGCGTTGCGCCGGAAAGGGCTGAAAATCAAACCGCTCCTGTCGCTGGCCAGTCCGGAGGCGATCAAGAATGCCGTCGCCGCCGGCATGGGTCTGGCCATTGTATCGCGCCTGATTGTCGCCATGGAAGTGCAGGCCGGTTCCTTGGGAATCATTCCGCTGAAGGATTTGACGATCCAACGTCCGCTCCACCTGCAGCGCATCCGGGGCCGGAGCCAAAGCCCGGCGCTGGTGAAATTTTTGGAAGTGTTGAAGGCGTGGACTCCTGCCCGGCAAGTTTGAATGGTAGCCACCTTCGAGCCGAGACGGTGCTCGGCGCTCCAATTTTCCCGAACTTCCGCAAGATTGTTTCCCCGGCGTCTGGGCGGTAAAATCATCGCCGGATATGGTGAAATCCATCGCTGAAAAAATTGATTCCTCGTTGCTCGTGTTGGACGACATCACCGTCCGCTGGAATGGGCGGATCGCTTTTCCGCGCACCTGCTGGACGTGGCGGCGCGGCGAACAATGGGCCATTCTCGGCCCCAACGGTTCGGGCAAATCACTGCTCGCGCTCGCGCTGTACGACCAGGCGCAGTTGCAACGCGGGGAAATTCACTATCATTTCGATGGCAGCGAGGCCGATGCGGTCCCGGAACAATCTATCGCCCTGCTCTCGCCGCGGACCCAGCGCGATCTGACTGCCGCCGAAAGCTCGTTTTACCAATCACGCTGGCACAGCGGCATCAGTGAAGGCCGCCGTACGGTGGCCCAATTCCTTTCCCAGGACAGTGTTGAGGAACGCAACCCGTTTGAAGTCGGTGGATACCAGGGCGATCCCCGCCGGTTCCGTGAAAATCGCCGGCGCTTCAGCCGCTGGCTGGGCATCGGGGACTTGTTCCGCCGGCGGCTGGCCGTCCTGTCCAACGGCGAACAGCGCAAGGTGATTCTCGTTCACACCCTGCTGCGCTCGCCGCAGCTGTTGATTCTCGACGACCCGTTCGGTGGCCTCGACCGCGCCACGCGCGCCGGCCTTCAAAAAGTCATTCAACGGTTGATGCGCGCCGGCTTGCCCGTGCTGCTCATCACTAACCGGCCCGATGAACTGCCGTCCGGCACCACCCATCTGCTGCTCATCCGCAATCAACGCATCATCGCGCAAGGAACCCGGCGTGCCGTTTTGAAACATCCGCTGGCCCGCGAACTTGTATCTTCAGCGCCTTCATCGTCCTCGGCCTCGAAACCTCGGCCGATGAAAGGCCGCGCCACGCCGTTGATCGAGTTGAACCACGTCACCGTCCGGCTCGGAAGCAAACGCATCCTTGACGACGTCACCTGGACGATGCGCCGGGGCGAGAACTGGGCGTTGCTCGGGCCGAACGGTTCCGGCAAAACAACCATGCTGAGTTTGATTCAAGGCGACAACCCGCAGGCTTACGCGCTGGACCTCCGGCTGTTTGGCGTGCGGCCCGAAACCACGGCGACGCTCTGGCATCTGCGCCGAAAAATCGGCTGGCTCTCGCCGGAATTGCACCTGCATTACCCGGCGGGCTGGTCCTGTCTGGAGGTCGTCTGCTCCGGCTTTTTCAACCAGATCGGACTTTATGAACCTTGCACGTCCCGTCAGCGCGCGGCAGCGCGCGGCTGGTTGCGCCGGCTGGGCCTCGCCCACCGGGCGCAGCAATCGTTCGGCGAACTGTCGCTCGGCGACCAGCGACTGGTCCTGCTGGCCCGGGCCGTGGTCAAAAAACCGAAGCTGCTGGTCTTGGACGAACCCTGCCAGGGACTGGACATCGCGCATCGGCGTTCACTGCTCGCCACCGTGGACCGGGTCATCGGGCAAACCCGCGCCGGTCTCATCTTTGTCACGCATCATGCGCGGGAAATGCCCCGGTGCATCAGCCACGTTCTGGAATTGAAATCCGGCCGCATTTATCACCGCCGGGCCAAAACTTGCACGACGGCACCACGACCGGTGTGACCGGCGCCTTCGGTCACGTCGCGTTCGAGTTCGCGGGCGATGAGAAATTCCAAGCCGGACAATTCTTCGCGCAAGCCGGCCAGCGTCATCAGGAGTTCGGGCGATTTCGGTCCGCCCGTACCAAATGCCAGTTGCGCCGGTGTGTAGGCTTCAAGGACGAACACGCCGCCGGGCTGAAGCCCCGCCACTACATCGCGGTGGACCCGTCGCCGCAAGGCTGGTGGCAGATGCGCAAACGTCGCGACGATTCCCGCCCACGCGCCGGCGGCGATGGAATAATTTGCCAGATCGGCGAGCATGGTTTCGATTTCCACGCCGCGTGCGCCAGCCAGACGCCGGGCCTTGGCCAGGCCAACCTCCGATTGATCCACGGCGGTGACGCGATGGCCGAGCGTGGCGAGATGAACGGCATTGCGTCCTTCGCCTTCGGCCAGACACAACACCGGCCCGGCGGGAATTTGCGGCGCTACTTCCGCCACAAAAGCGTTGGGTGCCTCGCCATAAACATGGCCGGTGACGGCGTAGCGGTTGTTCCAGAAGGCGGCGTCCATGTTCAACTCCGGTTCACGCGGCACCGCCATTGACGCGTAGGTTCTGGCCGGTGACCCAACCGGCGTCTTCACTTCCCAGAAAAGCAACCACGTTGGCGATTTCCGTCGGCTGCCCCAGCCGTCCAAACGCGGCCAACTGCGCGAATTTTTGGATCTGTTCCGCCGTTTTGCCGTCCTTGAACAACTCGGTTTCCGTCGGGCCGGGTGAAATGACATTGACGGTGATGCCGCGCGGGCCGAGTTCCCCAGCCAGTGAGCGCGTCAGTTGTTCCACCGCCCCCTTGGTGGCGACGTAAGCCCCGTAATTCGGCATCATCCGCGCCGTCGTTGAACTGGACACGTTGATGATGCGCCCGCCATCGGCCAACCGGGTGGCCGCCTGCTGGCAGGCGAAAAACGTGCCCTTGACGTTGACGGCGAAAATGCGGTCGAACTCCGCCTCGGTCATCGCGCTTACCGGTTTGGTGACCATGAGGCCGGCGTTGTTGACCAGGATGTCCAGTTTTCCAAACCGGGCAATGGTTTCGTCAAACAGCCGGACGACTTCGGATACGCGCCCGACGTCGGCCTGGATGGCAAACGCCTTCCCGCCAGAGGATTCAATTTCGCCCGCGAGTTTCCGGGCGTCGCCCGCATTGCTCACATAGTTGATGACCACGGCGGCTCCATCCCGGCTCAAGCGTTCGGCAATGGCGCGTCCGATGCCGCGCGACGCACCGGTGATCAGCGCGACTTTTCCGTTGAGGAAACTGTTCATGGTTTGAAGGTAATAAAAAATTCCGGCGCTGGCGATTCCTCTGTTTGTTTGCCGGCCCCGGCGACGAAATCAGTTGCCGCCGGTGTTGCCAACGATTTTCCGGGCGCGGGCGAGCGAGCCGAGGTTGAAGACGTTCGCGTAGCCCAAGCTTTTCAATGTGTCTTTCGCTATGCCGCTGCGCATCCCGCTGGCGCAGTGCAGCAGTAGCGTTTGGTTTTTGTCTTTCACGCGCTTTGGCAACGCCGTTGCAATTTCGTCCAGCGGGATGTTGATCACGTTGGGTAGGTGGCCGGAGTTGAATTCGCCAGGGTTGCGCACGTCAATGACCAGTGCGCCATTTTTCAAATGCGCCAGCGCGTCTTTGGCCGAAATCTGGCCGGATTTTTTTATCATAAAAATAACCGCGACGACGGCCGCGATGACTAAAATAGTTGTCCAATTCATAGTTTCAAAATTGCTGCGATTTGCTTCACTTTCCGTTCATGGCCGTTTTCCAGGTCCGATACGAACCAGTCAGGTTGCGCACTCGAAAACCGTGCTGCGCCAGAATCCGGCACGCGAAATAGGAACGCTGTCCACTCAAACAATGCACCACGATTTCGTGGTCGCGTGGCAGTTCGTTCATGCGGGAATGAATCTCGTCCAGCGGAATGTAAATCGAGCCGGGAATGAACCCTTTCGCACGTTCGTCCGGGCGGCGAACATCGAGCAGGACGGTCTGCTTCGGATCAAATGATGCGACCTCATTCCACTGCGCAAGTTGCACATCGCCCGCCAGCACGTTTTGTGCGGCCATGCCCGCCAGGTTCACCGGGTCTTTGGCCGAGCCGAAGGGCGGGGCGTAAGCCAGTTCCAATTCTGCCAAATCATTCACGGTCATTCCCGCTTTGAGCGCGGTGGCGAAAACATCTATTCGTTTGTCCACGCCTTCCTGTCCCACCGCTTGTGCGCCAAGCAACTTGCCGGTATCCGGCGCGAACAGAATCTTCATCGCGATGGGTTCAGCGCCGGGATAGTAGCCCGCGTGCGAGCCGGGATGCAGGTGCAACGCCTGAAACGGAATGTTTGCTTTGCGCAGACATTTTTCGTTTGCGCCTGTGCAACCAGCGGTGAGATTGAACAACCGTAAAATTGCCGTACCCCACGTGCCCTCGTAGCGTGTCGGTCGGTCGAAAATTTTGTCGGCCGCGATGCGGCCTTGACGATTCGCCGGGCCGGCCAGCGGAATGATGCTCCAAACGCCTGTCACATGGTCGCGCACTTCGATGGCATCGCCCACGGCCCAAATCCTTGGGTCGCTCGTTTGCAAATGGTCGTTCACGCGGATGCCGCCGAGCGCGCCGAGTTCCAGTCCGGCGTTTTTCGCGAGCGATGTTTCCGGGCATACGCCGAGACCGAGCACAACGGTGTCGGCTTCGATGCGCTTGCCGCTCTTGAGCACGACGATTGATGCGCGGGCAGATTCGCCGGCTTTCGGCGGTTCAAACGCGGCGACCGGATCGCCGAGATGAAGTTCGACGCTATTGGTCTTGAGTTCAATATGCAGCCACGCGGCCATTTCGGGATCGAGTGGCGTCATCACTTGTGACATCGCTTCGACGACGGTCACGCCCAACCCGCGATGCTTGAGTTGTTCCGCCATTTCCAGGCCGATGTAGCCGCCGCCAACGACCACGGCGCGACAGGCTTTGCAATCCTTGATCCACGCCATAATGTGCTCCACATCCGGGATGTTCCGCACAGTGAAGTGGCCGGACCGGTCAATGCCGGGAATCGGCGGCTTGAACGGTGACGCGCCGGTGGAAAGCACGAGCGCATCGTAGGGCTGATCGTATTCCCGGCCCGTGGTCAGTTCGCGCACTTTCACGACTTGCGCCGCGCGGTCAATTGCCACGACTTCCGTGCTCACGCGCACGTCGAGATTGAACCGGGCACGAAGCGTTGCGGGCGTTTGCAACAGCAACGAATCCTGCTCGATGATTTCGCCGCCAACGAAATAGGGCAGTCCGCAATTGGCAAACGACACGTACGGCCCGCGCTCGAAGACGATGATATCGCACTTCTCACAAAGCCGCCTGGCACGGGCGGCGGCACTTGCGCCACCCGCCACACCGCCCACAATCACCAGCCGTTTTTTATTTGGAAGACTCATACTGTTTCCAGTATTGAACCGCAGATCAGAAAAAAGTTACAAAACTTGCGCGGGCTGGAAAATTTGAAGCGCGATCCAGTGGGCCAGGAACTGATTGCTGTCAGCAAAACGGCAATTAAATCACTATGCCGGAAATTTTTCTTTCCACTTTTTGCGCAATGCGTCGTGCATCCGTTCGCGAAATTGGACCGGCATCGCATACGGTTGGCCGGCTTTGTAAAGCGTGATGGTCTTGCGGATGTTGTCCACAACCACCTGGCATGGATTGCAGCCCGCCAGATGTTTCTCGAATTCGTCGCAGATGGCCGGATCAACCGTGCCATCCACGTATTCGTTCAGCATCGTCAGCAGTTCTTCGCACTTCATGGTCTGTCGTTCCTTGGAGATTGAGCCGTCATGGGACAAATAGTTACAGATTTGTTTTCCGGGGTTTCGTTAATGCTCGTGATGGTGTGACCGGACTAATTGCGTCGCGGGGTCGCCCAGCGTTTGCGTCAATTGCTCGCGCAATTGCAGGCGGGCGCGAAGCAGTCGCACCTTTACGTTGGCCTCGCTCAAGTCAAGCGCCTCGGCGGTTTCGTGGATGGAAAGTCCTTCCACGTCCCGCAGTAAAAAAACCAGCCGGTGTTTTTCGTCCAGCCGGGCCAGAGCCTCATCCAGCAGCCGTTGAACCTCACGCTTCTGGACTAATTGTTCCGGCGATTGCCGCCAATCCGCGATGAACTCCGGGTGGGGAACGGAATCGGAATGCTCCGATGCTTCAGTCGCTTCCTCCAGTGAAACCGTCTCCAGGCCCTTGCGTTTACGGATCACTTTGAGTGCGGCGTGGCTCGCGATTCGCAGCAGCCAGGTGGAAAAACTGGCCTCGCCGCGAAAACCATCGAGGTTTTCCAGCGCACTCAGAAATGTTTGCTGTGTGACATCCTCCGCATCCTGCTCCTGCCGCAACATCCGCATCGCCAGAGAATAAACCCGCTGTTCATAGCGGGTGGTCAACATCTCGAAGGCATCCAGGCCGCCCGCTTGGGCACGGCGCACCAACTCGGCATCGGGTGTTTCGGGGGTGAGTTGATTGGTCATGCAATTTGACAACATGATTGTATTTGCATATCAGTGCAGCAAGCCGAACTTTGCAATTGCATTGCCATGCGGAAGAACACTTCATTTCAAATCTTCAATGAGAGCGACATCGAGCAGGTGGCTAAACGCTTTCGCGCATTGGGGGAAGCCAGCCGTCTCAAGTTGACTTTTGCCGCTGGAAATGGCGAAAAGAATGTGACGCAACTGATCGCCGCGACCGGCTTGTCCCAGGCGAATGTTTCCAAGCACCTCCAGATTTTGACCGCCAGTGGCATTTTCGTTCGCCGCAAAAAGGGAATTTATGTGTTTTATTCCACGCCCGATTCAAAAGTTATTAGGCTATGCGAGGTCGTTGGCGCCGAGTTAAGGAAACGCTCCGGTTAAATCGAATGACAAAGGCAGAACACCGCGCGCAGGCATTTATAGTGCCGCCAACGCGATTGCCGAGGCGTTGGAAATTCCTCTTTCAACATTGATTATTGAAGCCGAAAGACAGCGCAAGGGATTCGCAGCCCGTTGAATACGATCATCGTTTGGTATAAATCGGCCTCTGATTATTCTTGCAAATATGCGGGCATCATAAGTTTCCAGATTTGCCGCCCCCAAGGGCTGACTCCGGCGCGCCTCGTCTTTTCCATTTTATGGCTCGACTGCGCCTGTCAAGGTTGTCCAAAATAAAACGAGGCGCTTCGCGCGGGTTTTCTTTTTGTGGCTCCACCTTGACAGTGCTCGTCGAGCCGGGGACGTGGCTGGTTAGGAAGGCGCGTCGGGATTTCTAGCCGGAGATTTTTGCAAGCACATTCAATCGCAAGCCATGCGTAAGACGGCATCCAAGCCGATGGCGGGAAATTCAGAAATACAATTTCAAGATTTATGGTTGACAACTGTATCTGTCGTGCTACGATAGGGAATATGCCGTTTATTCAGTTTCCATTCATCGAAGTGCCGAAGGAATTGCGCAAGCTGGTCGGCGAGCCAACGCCCGGCACGCGTGCCTATCGGCGTGAAGGCTCGTTCAAAGAATGCGGCGAGTGGCTTGAAAAACTCGGTGAGTATTACAAAGGGGACGTGGGGCTTTCAACCAGCAGCGTCGTTCTATTCGTTCCCGTCTCTCGCGCCAGCGTCTATAAACGCATCAAGGAAGGCAAATTGACGGCCTTTTTCTTTTACGTCACTCACGAGGAAACCAGGTTGTTCGGCGCAAAGCGCAGAGCCAAGGAACGTCCTTTCATTGTCGTGTCGGTCAGTGAGTGCAAGGCTTGGGCGGAAGAAATAAAGCGCAGAGTCGGGTTTGTGGACGACCCGAATGAGAGTCTGTTTAAGGAAAGTGAACGTCTGCTCCAAGCCGGCGGCGGGGATGAGCCAACGGAGCAAGAAGCCAAGGAAGCTAGGGAATTTACCGAACGCGACCCGAAGGACAAGGGCAACCGGAAAGTGAAATATAAAAAGGAACGAAGCACCATTTACGAGGACTACAAGCAGCAGGATATGCTTTATCTGCTGACAGAATTGAAGGCGGCAATGGCCTCCCCTGAAAAGGCCGCTGCTTTGCGGAGACGGCTGCGCAAGGGAGTGGAATGGGACAAGAAAAACAAGACTTGGAAATTGAAGGAGGAGAAATGATGTTTTATGTCAGTCGAGCATCAATTTAATGACCGTCTGATACGGTTCCCGGAATTGGAGAAGATTTTCGGCGTGTGCAAGCGGACGGTGAGACGGAGGGCAGAGAGTGGCGAGTTGCCCCCGTTGCGGCGCATTGGCCGTGCGGTGGGGATGCTCGAAAGCCAGGTCAAAGCGTATTTTCAAAAGTTGGGTCAACCGAGTAATTGAAAGGAGCATGAACTATGGAAGCCAGAATCTACAAACCAAAACGGTTGCAAGACGGCAAACGGATAACAGGCCGGTTATACCGTGCGCGCATCAAACTTGCCGGTGACAACAAAGTGCGAGACATCGCCTTGCAGGTATCCGACAAGCAGGTTGCCCAACAAAAACTAAACAAGCTGATTCAGGAATTGGAACACGAATCGGCGGGATTGATTCCGGCGAAAGCTGAACGGGAGGCGGCGCAAAGTCCGTTGCTTGATCTGGTTTCAGAATATGTCAACGAACTGACCGTCCTGGGGCGGTCGGGAGACCACCTGCGCCATGTGGACAAGCGGCTGCGGCGGCTGGTGCGGGAATGCGGCTGGACGAGATTGGCCGACGTGACGCCCGCCTCGTTTCAAATGTGGCGCAAGGAGCAAGCCCACAAAGCGCCCAAGACCCTGAAT
>Ga0182017_10003510_pt1 | contig 11673 bp, 10 predicted proteins | sample 712E3DmetaG_FD_120492 | JGI IMG/M metagenome (GOLD analysis project Ga0182017, IMG submission 120492) | Permafrost microbial communities from Stordalen Mire, Sweden - 712E3D metaG | ecosystem: Environmental > Terrestrial > Soil > Wetlands > Permafrost | place: Sweden: Stordalen | collected... | reverse complement strand
TGATTCCCTTGAAGGGGGCCGGCCAGGGGTTCTATTATCGCTGGTTTGGTAACACCGGTCCCATGGCCGCCGAGGTCTACTGGCTCGCCTTCAAGGTGGCTAGCCAGGACCATCTCGTCTGCACCTATTATCGCCGGCTCGCTTACTGGGATTGCAACTATGAAAGCCCATGATGGCTTCCGAGATTGGTAATTGATGTTTGATATTCCGGGATCTGACGGGTAGCCATTCTAAAGAACTCGGAGATTTTGGAAATCTCCGAGTTCTCGTTTACAATCAGCCCGATGTTTGAATTCCAAATCACGGCTAAAAACAACCGCGCCCGTACTGGTATCTTCACCACCCCTCATGGCGATTTGCTCATGCCGCTCTTCGCGCCGGTCGGCACGCAAGCCACGGTCAAAACGCTTACGCCCGAACATCTCAAAGATATCAATGCCACGCTGGTGCTCGCCAACACTTATCATCTTTATCTGCGTCCCGGCGACGAACTTGTGCGCGACCTGGGCGGCTTGCACCGGTTCATGCAATGGCCGCGTCCCATGCTCACCGATTCCGGCGGCTTCCAGGTTTTCTCGCTCTCGCAGACCCGCAAAATAGACGATGACGGCGTGACCTTCAAGAGTCACATTGATGGTTCGACCCATCGCTTCACACCCGAGAAATCCATCGCCATTCAGGAGAATCTCGGCGCAGATATCATCATGGCCTTTGATGAGTGTGCCGACCCGAATAATGGCACTTATATTCAACAATCCATGCAGCGAACGCATGTTTGGGCCGAGAGGTGCTTGCATGCTAAGGTTCGCCCTGATCAGGCGCTTTTTGGCATCGTACAGGGGGGAATTTCCCCGGAGTTGCGTACCCAGTCTGCTCAATTTATCGCTTCACTCGACTTCCCCGGTCACGCCATTGGCGGTCTTTCTGTTGGTGAAACGAAAGCCGAAATGCATTCCATGCTTGAGATAGTCAACGACATTCTACCGGTTGGGAAACCGCGTTATCTGATGGGCGTAGGTTCGCCCGAAGATTTGATTAATGGCATTCTGCGCGGCGTGGATATTTTTGATTGCGTCTTGCCCACTCGTCTCGCCAGGCATTCAGCCGCCTTTACGCCCGCCGGCAGGATAAATTTGATGAACGCCAGCTATGCGCATGACCATACTCCGATTGATGAGACCTGCTTCTGTTATACTTGTCGGAATTTTACCCGCGCTTACCTGCGCCATCTGATCATTGCTAAAGAAATGTTGGCAGCCACCCTCCTTTCCATCCACAATATTCATTTTTTGGTATCGCTGATGAAATCGTCCCGCCAGGCCATACTGGAAAATCGCTTTGCCAGCTTTTCCGCGGATTTCCTGCACAGTTACCAGCCCCGCCCCAAACGAGGAGAATGATGACCTTCCTGCAATCGCTCATTTTGGGCATCGTTCAGGGCTTGACCGAATATCTACCCATTTCCAGTTCGGCTCACCTGGTATTGGTTCCTTATCTTTTCAATTGGAGTTTCCCTGCTGCCCAGATTTTTCCATTTGATGTGCTGGTGCAATTAGGTACCCTTTTGGCGGTCATTCTTTACTTTTGGAAAGACCTGGTGAGTATTTTGAAAGCCTTTTTCAAAGGTCTCATCGATAAAGAGCCCTTCAAAGATCCGCAAGCCCGACTTGGCTGGTATCTCATTTTGGCCACAATTCCAGCGGCACTGGTAGGTATGCTGATCAAGGCACAGGTGGAAGCCGCTTTTTCTTCCCCCCGTCTGGTCGCTTACTTCCTTTTTGGAACGGCAACCTTGTTGATCCTTTCCGATTTGGTGGGCAAACGGACTCGCCAGGTCGAAGAAATGACTTGGTGGGATGCCCTGTGGATCGGTCTCTTTCAAGCCATCTCCGTCTTCCCCGGCATCTCACGATCAGGTGCTACCATTACCGGGGGGATGACCCATAATTTCGATCGTTCCAATTCTGCTCGTTTCAGTTTCCTCATGTCCATTCCTGTGATGATCGGTGCGGGCTTGGTCAGTATAAAGGATTTGGTAGCCGTCCCGGACCTGGCTGGATTCTTGCCGGTCCTGGTAGTTGGTTTTGTCGCTGCCATGATTGTCGGTTATCTTTCGATCCATTGGCTGCTTTCGTTTATCAAGCGTCGAAAACTCTGGTACTTCGCCGTGTATTGCATTCTTCTGGCCAGCACAGTTCTGCTTATCAGCAGCATTCGAACGGCTCCAGTACAGGCATCTCAAACACCGACAGTGGCTGCAAACACTCCAGGGATTAATCCTGTTACTCCTGTAAATGTTAACCTGCAAATCATCAACCTGCAATATTCCGATTCTTTATCCTGGTTGGTCCCCGCCATGACTTCCTGTGCCAATCTTCTGCAAAACACCGGCTTGGTCACCCATAATCTGCCGGCTGAGGAGTTATCTCTGCAGAATTCTGACCTGAACCTCCGTTGGGGAGCGCCAATCGCTCTACCCGAGCCTTCTTACCAGATCGGAACCGCCCGCCTGGTGTTGGCAGTCAACACGGCGAGTGCATTGCAATCTTTGACGTTGGATATCGCCCGTCAGATTTTCAGTGGTGAGATTACCACCTGGGGAGCACTTCATACCGCCTGTCCTGATTGTTTGAACGCTTCTTATGATGATTCATTTTCTGCAAAGCAGATTGCTTTGAATTTCTACCCGAAAAGCGAAGACATTCAGGAAATTTTTATTCAAAAAATAATGGTTGATCAACCGGTTGCCACCGCATCGGCGCAAATGATCCCTGACCCGGCTGCCATGCGTGAGACGCTTTCGGGCGACTCTGCTGCTATCGGGTATTTACCGGACCATCTATTGGATGCCAGTCTTCGTGAAATTTCCATCGATGGAATGGATCCTGCTGATTTGCGACTGCCGATTCTGGCGATCACTCCTGGAACTCCTCAAGGAAAAACCCTCGAATGGCTGATTTGCCTTCAAAAAGTTTTGAATCCATAGTTCAGATTAAAAAGAAGATTGTCAGATTTTTGACAACCTTCTTTTTAATATTTAACCGATTATTTAGGCGAGCTCTAAATAACGTTCCACTTCCCAATCCATTACCTGCAGGCGATACTCTTCCCACTCGGCCTCTTTGGCGCGCACGAAGGCTTCAAAAGCGGTAGGACCCAGAGCACCCTTCACTACTTCGTCTTTGCTCAATTCAGCCAGCGCTTCATGCAATGACCCGGGTAATTCCGTTACTTTGGCCTTTCTACGTTCGGCCAGGGTCATTTCGTAGACGTTGATATTGTTCAACGGAGCCGGTGGCACAAGTCCTTTATCGATCCCATCCAGAGCGGAGGCCAGCATTACCGAATAGGCCAGGTATGGGTTGCAAGAAGGATCCGGGCAGCGCAGTTCTGCACGTGCGGCTTTGCTGTTGCCTTCCTTGTATCGTGGCATACGGATGAGTGCGGAGCGATTGGTCTGCGCCCAACCTACATATACCGGGGCTTCATAACCGGGTACAAGCCGCTTATATGAATTGACGGTCGGGGCTGTGACGGCTGAGAAAGCCCGCGCATGAGCCAGTTCCCCGGCGATAAAGCTGTACGCGATCTTGGACAGCTTGAATTCATCCTTCGGGTCGTAGAAGAGATTGTCGCCCTTTTTATCGAACAGGGATTGGTGGCAGTGCATGCCTGAACCGTTGATGCCAAATACTGGTTTCGGCATGAATGAAGCAACTAACCCGTTCTGGGCAGCGATTGCTTTCACCGCACATTTAAGCGTCAAAACGTTATCGGCAGATTTAAGGGCATCGGCAAACCGGAAATCGATTTCATGTTGGCCAAGAGCGACTTCGTGATGGCCTACTTCGATTTCCAGTCCCATGACATTCAATGCATGCATTAATTCACTTCGCACCCGGGCAGCCTCATCGTTGGGAGAGAAGTCGAAATATCCGCCCACGTCATGGGGAACCGGATGCACGCTGCCATTATCGTTGGGCCGGAAGAGGAAAAACTCCGGTTCAGGACCCACGTTGTACGTCCAGCCACGCTTCGAAATTGCTTCCAATTGTCGTTTTAGCACTCCGCGCGGATCGCCGTCGAATGCTGTACCGTCCGGTCGGAAAATGTCGCAGAAAATTCTGCCGCGGCGGAGTTCAGCCGGCGTCCAGGGTAATACCGCGTATGTATCGATATCTGGCCGCAAGAGCATATCGCTTTCTTGGATACGGGTGAAACCTTCGATGGAAGACCCATCGAACCAAAGCCCATTTTCGACCGCCTCTTCCAACTGCGGAAGTGGAGCGTCTACGCTTTTGACGGCGCCGGTGACATCGGTAAACTGCAATGAAACAAATTCGACTCCATCCGCCTTGATACGTTCAAATAACTCTTTCTTATCCATCGCCATACTCCTTTGATTTAAAATAACAAAGACATGCCTGGGCATGCCTTGAAGTTTAAACAATGCAGCCCTTCCAAATAGTAAAAAACAGGCAATTTAAGTGCCTGGCCAATGATGTCGTCTTGTCCCGTCTGTTACCAAACGGTTTTCAACTCGATCTGTTCTGGAAGGGAGAAAGAAGTCTCTGGCAAGACCTCGGAGGCATCCGCTGATCATTCGATTTTCCCCTGCACTTACCTCCGCAGGGTTAACTCTTTCTCGCGAAAGAGAACCTCCACCTCGTCATCTCTGATGAGATGCAGCCGCTAAATCTCTCAATATTCAATTGGTAATATTGTATGATATTACTGATTTTTCAGCCGCTTGTCAAGAGGTTCATCCTTTTTTAAGGAAACTGAAACCGCTTGACGACCTGAACAAATGTACTATAATTTAGTTAAGAACTGATTCTATTTTTCAATATATAATTAAACGGATTACTTTTGAGGAGATTTCCATGGCAAAAAAAACGACATCAACTGGACAAAGTGAATTAACTACCACCTCGGCAAACTCTGGCAGTCAAATGAATGAAGCCAAGCGTGCCGTGCTCGAAAAAGCCCTTGGCGATATTGTCAAACGCTATGGTGAAGGCTCGATTATGCGCTTGGGCGAAGCCCACCAGCTTGAGGTTGAAGCCATTCCTACTGGGTCTCTTTCCCTGGATATTGCATTGGGGGTAAATGGTATCCCACGTGGTCGTATCGCCGAAATATTCGGGCCGGAATCTTCCGGCAAAACCACCCTTTGTTTGCATATTGCTGCAGAAGCTCAAAAACTGGGGGGTACGGTAGCCTTCATTGATATGGAACACGCCCTCGATCCTGCCTACGCTTCTCGCCTTGGTGTCGATATCGAAGCCTTATTGGTCTCCCAGCCCGATACCGGCGAGCAGGCGCTTGAGATTTGCGAAACCCTCGTCCGCTCGGGTGCCGTGGATGTGGTCATCGTCGATTCGGTAGCTGCTCTGGTACCACGGGCCGAAATCGAAGGCGATATGGGCGATGCCAGCATGGGCATGCAAGCTAGGCTGATGTCGCAGGCGCTACGTAAACTTTCCGGGGCCATCAACCAGACCAAGACCTGTGTCATTTTTACCAACCAATTACGTCAGAAGATTGGCGTCATGTTCGGTAATCCTGAGACGACTTCCGGTGGCTTGGCGCTGAAATTCTATGCCTCTGTCCGGTTGGATGTACGTCGCATCCAATCTATCAAGGTTGGCGCGGAGATCGTTGGCAACCGTACCCGTGTCCGGGTGGTGAAAAATAAGGTCGCTCCTCCTTTCCGTACTGCCGAATTTGACATTATGTACAATGAGGGGATTTCCAAAGAAGGCGATATTATTGATCTGGCTTCGGCCCTTGAGATCATTTCCAAACGCGGAGCCTTCTTCTCCTTCAAGGATATTCGTCTGGGTCAGGGACGGGAAAACGCTAAAGAATTCTTGCGCCAGAACCCTGAAATTTCCAAAGAAATCGAAAATGATGTTCGCCAGCGTGCCATGGGCGGTGAAATTCCCCTTACTGTCGAACTTGCATCTGACGAAGAATCGGCGGGGGAGTAAAGAGCCTGTCCTTTTTCTCATGGCGGTGCGGATGCAAATAAAACCAATTCATCGTGTCATCATTCTGGCAATCACCCTCTCACTTTTGGCGGGAGGGTGCGCTGCTTTGCGTCCGGTGCGATCGCTGGCTTATTCCGAGACCTCACCTATTTTTGTTGCCCCCACTCGGTTGCCGACGCCTACGCCGCCAAAACCGACCCAATCTCCGAATTCGGTTGATTCACAACCGGCGAATTGCACCAATGTACTCTCTTTTGAAAAAGATTTGACCATCCCGGATAGTTCGTATGTAGACCCTGGCAGCAGCCTGGATAAACAATGGCTGGTTAAAAATTCAGGCACCTGCAACTGGAATGATTCTTATTCGCTGCGTATGCTCGAGGGGGATTCCCTGGGTGCTACCAGTCCTCAGCCCATTGTTCCGGCCCGTGGAGGCGTAGAAGCGACCATCCGCATTCTTTTTACTGCCCCAACTGAGCCTGGGAATTACTACTCCAAATGGAAAGCTTACGACGCTGATGGGCAACCTTTTGGCGACTTTTTTGAAATTGTGATCAATGTCCCCAGCAAGTAAGCCAGACCAGCCTTCCAAATCAACTTGCAGGACAAAACCCGGTTTTTGGGGAAAACTCTCCGGTAGTATTTTGGCAGTCGGGCTTTTATTGAACCTCACTGCCTTTCTCTTTCTCTCCGGCATATTGGAGAGTTCCTTTTCACCGGTAACTGCGGTTCCTACTTCGACCATTATTGATATAGAAGAAATCTCGTTAACCCCATTCACTCCAACTCCCTTTCAACCCCTCCCGACGGATACGCCCACGCCGACAGCTACCCCCACCCCGACGGCTACCCCTACCCCCACTTCCACACTTACGAATACCCCCTTGCCAACCAACACTCCACCTCCCCTTCCCACCAATACGCCTCCGCAACCGGCCAATGGGATTCCCCAGAGCGCTTCGATTTCCGGTATCACCGGCTCTAATCAAAGTCACTCACTCTCCTGCGAATCTCGTTCTGCTGTGGATTGGGCAGACTATTTTGGAGTTCCAATAAGCGAAAACACTTTTCAATCTCATTTGCCTCAATCCGATGACCCCGATGCTGGCTTTGTTGGCAGCCCGGATGGTGCCGAAGGAGGACTGCCACCTGATTCATATGGGGTTCATGCCGATCCGGTTGCCGCGCTGTTGCGTGAATACGGCTTATCCGCCACCGCAGTTCATGGCTATTCCTATGATAGTTTGCGTAAGCAGATCGCTGCTGGCCATCCCGTCATCGTGTGGGTTTATGGCAATGTCTGGTACGGGGATTCCCCCGTGACTTATACACCATCTGATGGACACACGACTAGGGTGATTCGTTTCGAACACACGGTTATCATCACTGGTTACGATCCAAATTATGTTAGCATTCTGGATGGGGGCATGGCCTACTATCGGTCTGTTCCACAATTCCTGAGTTCCTGGGCTCCCCTTGGGAACATGGCTGTGATCTTGCAATAACAAAAAAGACCCTGACAATCATCAGGGCCTATTCTTTGATACACCGAATCTTAGGTGCCTTCTTCCCATGAGCCCAGATATTTCACCTGCTCAGCGGAAAGCTCATCGATCGAGACCTTCATGGCTGCCAATTTGAGTTTGGCAATGTTCTTATCGATCTCTTCTGGAACGCTGTAGACGCGTTTTTCCAGTTTGCTGGCATTCTTTACTAGGTATTCAAGTGATAGTGCCTGATTGGCAAAAGACATGTCCATGACAGAAGCAGGGTGTCCTTCAGCAGAAGCCAGGTTGATCAAACGACCTTCACCGAGGATGTGGATCCTGCGACCATCCTTGGTCACATATTCTTCAACATAGGGGCGCACGAGGCGTTTTGAAACCGCCAGCTTTTCCAGAGCAGGGATGTTGATTTCGACGTTGAAATGACCGGAATTGGCTACAATGGCACCATCTTTCATCACTTCGAAGTGGCGTTTGTCGATGACGTTGATATCGCCAGTCAGAGTAACAAAGATGTCACCGATCTTGGCAGCTTCTTCCATTGGCATCGCTCTGAAGCCATCCATTACTGCTTCCAGAGCCTTCAACGGATCGACTTCAGTGACCACGACATTTGAGCCCATACCTCTGGCTCTGCTGGCTAACCCGCGGCCGCACCAGCCATACCCGGCTACGACAAAGATCTTACCGGCTAATAATACGTTGGTTGCCCGGATTACACCATCCAGTGTAGATTGGCCTGTACCATAACGATTATCGAAGAGATGTTTGGTCAAGGCATCGTTAATGGCAATGATTGGGTAATTTAAGGCTTTGTCGGCTGCCATGGCATGCAACCGGATCACGCCTGTAGTGGTTTCTTCAGTACCTCCGATTACACCGCTGAGGAGTTCGCGGCGGTCTTTGTGTAAAACGCTGACCAGGTCAGCGCCATCATCCATGGTGATCTGGGGTTTGTGATCCAGCACTGCATGAATGTGCTTGTAGTAAGTTACGTTCTCTTCGCCTTTGATGGCGAAAACCGGGATCTCTTCATGTGAGACCAACGATGCAGCCACGTCATCCTGGGTAGAAAGTGGATTGGATGCAGTTAACATCACGTCTGCACCACCCGCTTGCAGGGTTTTCATCAGGTTGGCAGTTTCAGTCGTTACATGCAGGCAGGCTGAAATTCTTAAACCCTTCAAAGGACGCTCTTTTGTAAAACGTTCCTTGATTTGGCGCAATACTGGCATCTCGCGTTCCGCCCAGTCGATGCGCAAACGGCCGCCCTCGGCCAACTTAATATCTTTCACGTCGTAATTTGACATCAGTTCCTCCAAAAAAGAATGACCTTCATTTGCTTAGAATATCCAAAACTCCATGATCATCAAAATTCTCACGGTAGCGTTTGATAAATTCCGGGATGGTGTAATGATGGTTCTGTGTCCCCTTTTGCTCCAGTACGTAGGTGGCCGCTAGTGAACCCATCTGGCCGCAGGTTTGCAAGTCCAATCCAAGATGGTAGCCGCGCAGGAAACCACCGCGGAATGCATCACCTACCCCGGTCGGGTCGACGATCTTCTCCTCAGGTACAGGCGGGATCTGGTAGGTAGTTCCGCCGGACTTAACGATGGCACCTTTTTCACCCATGGTGACCACTAATAGTTTAACGGTATTTTCAATGGTTTGTGCGCCGAGGCCGGTATGTTTCTGCAATAACTCAAACTCATAATCGTTACAAAAGACGGCTTGCGCTCCTTCGACACCGCGTCGCAACTCTGCATGGTCATTTCGTGCGATTTGTTGGGAGGGATCGTAAAGATAGGGAATCCCTAATTCACCGCATTCGCGTACGTATTGGTCCATTGCCGCTGGGTCATTGGGCGAGATCACCACGTAATCGGCTTCACCGGGTCGCATGCTTTTTATTGAAACCTTCCCCGCGTCAGCCATGGCTCCGGTATAGAAGCTGGCAATTTGGTTATTATTTAGATCCGTGTTTTCGAAGAAAGAGGCGGTGAACTTCTCAGGTATCACTTTGATGTAAGTGGTATCTACACCCTTGGATTCCAGCCAGGCTCGGTATTCTTCAAAATCCTGGCCGACCGTGGCTAAAACCTTTGGCTTTTCTCCTAACAAAGCCAGAGTATAGGCAATGTTGGGTGCAATTCCTCCGCGTTGCCGTGTCAAAGAATCGACCAGGAACGAGAGAGAAATACAATCTAGTTTATCCGGGAGTATCTGCTCACGAAAATACCCGGGAAAGGTCATTAAATAATCAAATGCGACAGATCCAGTTAATACGATGGCCATTTCTCACCTATCAGAAGCGTTATTATAAATGGTTTGGGATAAATTTTGTGAAAATGGAGGAATTATGATCCCCCGATCGGTTACCCAGGCAGTGATTAATTCGTGCGGGGTCAGGTCGAAGGCTGGGTTTCGCACAGCAGCTCCTTTTGGATACACTGCTTCGCCTTGATAGCTCATCGCGGTAACTTCTTCCTCTGGCCGCTCCTCGATGGGAATTTCTTCCCCACTGTTAAGACTCATATCCAGTGTCGTCAATGGGAAAACCGGGTAAACCGGTACGCCGTTTGCATGGGCTGCCAGGCTCAACATGTATGTACCCACCTTATTGACTACATCTCCATTGGCTGCCACCCGATCTGAACCAAACATTACTTTTTGAACATCTCCCCGATGCAAGAAATATCCTGCAGCATTGTCAGTGATTACTTCGAATGGGATTCCATATTGCTGGCATTCCCAGGCAGTTAATCGTGCCCCTTGAAACCGTGGTCGGGTTTCATCGATCAATAAATGGATCTTTTTTCCATGTTCGAAAGCGTACCGGATCGCTCCCAGAGCAGTTCCCCAATCTACTGCTGCCAGTGAACCGGTGTTGCAATGATGAATGATCGTATCTCCATCAGCGATCAGGCTAGCACCGAATTCCGCCATGCGTAAATTCGTCGCAATATCTTCCTCTGCCATTTTTTCAGATTCGATCTGCAATTGCTCCGCGAGCTCACATTCTGGAATGGTCCCATCGTCTACGATAGCCAATAAGCGTTTCACTCCCCAGACCAGATTGACTGCAGTCGGTCGGGAAGATTGTAGCCTTTCCCCCGCCCGGTGAAGCTGATTACGAAGATCAGAAGATTGATGTGCCGTTAATTCTTGTGCTTCCAAAGCCAGACCAAATGCCCCGGCTACTCCCAACGCGGGTGCTCCCCTGATCGCCATGGCCTGAATGGCCGCCCCCATCTCTACCGCATTATGGATGACCAGATACTCCAACTGATTGGGCAACTTGCGTTGGTCAATTAGTCGCACAAAATTTGAGGGGAACATCCATTCAATCGTTCGCATAGAACACCAAAAAACGCCCTCTCCAGAGAGCGTTATTACTTTCCAAGTTTAACATGCAAGTAACCCTTTGGCAATGGTTGTAGAAATCAGTGTTGTAGAAATCACGATTCCGTTGATCCTTGACAAATTAGAATTATTGTTCTATAATAATATAGGAATAGTTAGGTCCTTTAAAAACTTCATAAATCGCCTTTCCTTTCCCCTCAATAAAATGGATTCGTTTCGATTCGTTTTCTATTTTTTTAACAAAACGAACCATTTTCATCGGTTCCTGCCCTTGTGATTTACCCGTCCCAGTTCCATCGGGATGCACTCCTGAGCGTTTTCCTGCACTAGCTTTATCGGTGTGCGAATGGGACAGCTTCACACCGCACTGCGACTTATCCGTCCTAGTTCTATCGGGGCCTACACTGAGGTCTGCTTGCCCCAGGTTCATCGGGGCGCGCCCCCTTTTGGGGTAGCTTCATCGGTGCGTGAGGTAGATCAGTGATCGAAACCATCTCACTCCATACCCCGGCATGAATTGTTTCGAATTGAATTTTTGGAATAATTCAATTCTGCGATTAAGATGGATTCGTATCCGCGGTTTGCCTGCCCTAGTTTCATTAGGGTACGTCCCCGAGCGTTAGGTGCGAGAGGGATTCGTTCCGAAAGTTAACGCAACCATGAACTTTCATCTGGGGAAAAACGCAGCCTTATCTTATTTTTATTCAGCCATATCCATCATACAATTGCCCTGCACGCGCTAACCTCTCGATGATTTCTCATCGAAAATCAGGTTACAATCAAGAAATGTCAACTGTTTAGACGGATTTGGT
>Ga0182017_10003509_pt1 | contig 11674 bp, 11 predicted proteins | sample 712E3DmetaG_FD_120492 | JGI IMG/M metagenome (GOLD analysis project Ga0182017, IMG submission 120492) | Permafrost microbial communities from Stordalen Mire, Sweden - 712E3D metaG | ecosystem: Environmental > Terrestrial > Soil > Wetlands > Permafrost | place: Sweden: Stordalen | collected... | reverse complement strand
GGCGCCGAGAAAAAACGTCCGGGACTTGTCGAGTGGCCGGGAGGCGGTAAGTTTTTCGCTCAAGCTGATCAGCAATCCGCTGGTTTGCGCCAGCGCCTCGGCCACCAGCACGCCCGGCATGATGGGCCGGCCGGGGAAATGCCCGCCAAACTGAGGTTCCCCGGCGCGCAACGTCCGCTCCGCCACGATGGATTTGTACGGGTCGAGTTTCATGACCCGATCCACGAAGAGAAAGGGCGGTCGATGCGGCAGCACCGGCAGAATGTCTTCCAAGGCAAACAACGGTTTATTGGTCATGGCTCAGGTGATTTGATTTCCCAGATTGTGCCCGCGTCAAGTTGTTTCAGCTCCTGCGCCATGCGCCGGTGGACGCGGTCGCACAGCGCGCCGGGGTCATCATCGGGGCGCGGAATCTCCGGATCAAGAAACCGAATGCGATAATCATTGTGGCGGCGGGGAAAGATGCTGGCCGGCAGCTTGGCCATGAAAGGCAAGGGGGTGTGGAGAATCACCGGTACCACCGGCACGCGGGCGGCCAGGGCCAGGTCGAAGGCGACACGGTTGAAATGCTGCAGGCGCCCGCTCCTCGCCCGCGTGCTTTCGGGAAACACCAGCAGGTTCTTCCCGTCGCCCAGCAGCCGCCGGCTTTTCCCGAGCGTGGCGGAAATGGATTCCAGCGAGCGCCGGTCAATGCTCACCAGGTCGAAATAACGCGCCAGCAGGCTGTTCATCACCTTCCGCGTGTCGCGCGATTTAATCAATACGCCGGTGCGTGGCAGCAGGCCGATCAGCAGCAGGGCGTCCATCAGGCTGCGGTGGTTCGCCACCAGGACAACGGGACGAATGGCCAGCGCCCGTTCGAGGCCGGAAATCTCAGCGATGCGATACGCGCCAAGGAAGGGCAGCCAGCGGCGGGAAAAGAACCCAAGGTAGCGGTGCGTCACGACCTGAAGGAAAAGCTGCTGCGCCCGTGGAAACGGCAGCATGATCAGGAACACCGGAAAAATGAGCACAACGAAAAAAAACTTCGACACAAAATAACTGGCGTAGCCGAGACAACCCAGCGCGACCTTCAGTGGATAAAAGGGTTCGGATTCGGCCTTCATTTGTGCGTTTCCGCCCGGGTGAGGAGTTGTTCAATCCGCCGCCGTTCGCTGCCCAAGGCGGGTTTGCCGTCCAGCGCCTGGCGGCACGCCGCCGCCGCTTCCGGATATTTACCCTGCCGGAACAACGCTTCGGCCAGCAGCCAGGAGTTCTGATAAAAGCCCGGATTGTTTTTCTCCGCCACCTGCGCGCAATGGATGGCTGCGTCAAGGTCGCCCTGCTTCAACGCCCGCCAGCCGTCGCTCAAACTGGCCTTCGCGGCGAGATAGTTTTCATATTCGCCATCGGTCAGCATTGGGTCCCCGGCCACGGCCAGCTCCGGCAGCGCTTTTTCCGGGTCGTCGATGTCGAAGGCGACAAACCGGCCCAGTTGGTGCGGCGGTGTGGCGGCCCAAAAAATCCCGCCGGTCAGGTCCATCACCACCGCATGGGTGGCGATGAGCGGGTTCAACGAACCGCGATGCCCGTTGCCGGCGAACCGGTCGCCCGGCAATCGCCGGTCGCGCAACAAGGCGGCGCAGCCCGCGGCGTCGAGCGGCGACGGCGAATCGCGCAGCAACTCGCTCAACCGGTCGAAACGCGACACGGAGGTGTCCACGCGTTTGAATTCCTGGTTGATCGCGTCATCCTGTAGCTCCGGCGTCAGGTAATGATTGGCGCAAACAAGGTAATTCTCCCCGCCCGCCTCGCGAACCGCCATGCGCCCAGACGTTTTTTCAATCACCACAAATCGTCCGTCCATCCGGCTGCCCACCAAAAACATCGCGGAGACAAACACCTGCCGCCGGCGGATAATCTCCGTGGCCTCGGCGAGGTTGTGGGCGTGCTGCAGTACTTCACGCGCGACCAGACAGGTCGGGGTCGCTGCGCCGTCCGGCAAATGCGACGGCGCGCCGTTCACCGTCACCGACACGCCCGCGCGGTTCATCCCCGACACGCAGCCGGCCATGCCCGCCCAGGCCAGCGAGATAAACGGAATCCCGTCATCGGGCTCGCAGATGATGACCACGCGGTCTTCGTCAAATACCGGCGCCGCCTCCCAGTCGAAGTTGCGGCCCAGCAACAGGTGCCCGTCGCGCGTGCGCGACCCCCACGCTCCGAACGCGGTGCAACCGCGGTGGATGAACGGGCTGTTCATCATCATGTAGGAAATATCCTGCGCGCCGTGATAGTTCAGAATGCGGTTGAAATACGGTCCCATTTCGGGATGCACGTCGGGACAACCGCGGGCGAGGCCGAGGATTTCCACTTGATGCTCCGGGATGATGTGTTCGGCCAGATGCCGGTTTTTACAGGTGACCAGAAATTCCACCAGGAATTGCGTCCACCGATACGGTGCCACACGGTGAAACAGTAGCACAATCGTGTCTTCCTGCCGGTGGATAAGGTTCTGCGTCAGGGCACCGTTGGCATAACCCATTTCAAACGGCGTGCCCGTCAAATACAACACCGGCAATCCCTCGCGCCGGCCAAACCAATTTCGGCCCAGATAAACCCGGTCGCCGCGGGTCTCCGGAACCAGCCGGGTGATGACTGGCTGCCCGGTGAAGGCGGGCGGCTTGGCCACCCAATGCATCATCAGCGCCGCCATGATTCCCCACAACGCCAGCACGCTGACGAGGAGACCGCCAGCCAGCCACAGGAATCGGCGACGCCACTTGCGCCAGCGGTTCATGGCGGACCCTCCCTTCCGGGCGCGGAGGGAACGGTTAGTTCCACGATCCTCAAATCCAGGCGATACGGCCCGGCGGCGACATCGAATTCGCACGGAACTTCGGCGGGAATTCCCCCAAAAGCGCCGTAACGCCGAACCGTGACGTGATAATAACTCCGCCCGTTTTTAACCAGTTCCAATTCCTGCCACCGGTCGCCGGTGGACGCAAACACATACCGGGCCAGCATGCCGTCGGCCGCCGCGCGAGTCTGGAGCACAATCCGGCCGTCAGCCAGCCGCCCGGCCGGTTCCGGATTTGCGGGCGGCAGGAACAACCAGCGCAGGTCGCGCGCCACGAATTGCCGGCTCCAGGCCTCGTGAAAGAGCGGCGTGACCTTGAGAATTTCGCAGCCGCCGTCGTTATTCACGCGCAAATCCGTCACCAGTCCCAGACTGCTGACAACGGCCAGATGACATCCCGTGTCCGGAGAAACCATGAGCGCGCCGTCACAGGTGAATTGCCTGCGCCGGACCGTGATGATGGCGCGTTGCGTGGCGCGATACCGCGGCGGAAAGAGACCTGCAATGGTTTCCTGGGCGCGCACCACGGCCGCGCGATCCGTTCCATTGCCAGACAAAACCTGCAATTGCTGCGCGTCGTGGCGGGTGGCGCAGCCGGTTATCCCGGCGACGAGCGACGTCGCGCAGAACAACGTCTTTCCCAGTTGGAGCAGGGCCATGCTACGGTTTGACATTGGTTTTTGCCGCCGCCTGGCGAACCTGCCCAATGTCCGCCGGCGCGTTCCGGTCAAACGTTTGCGGCGGCAATTCGAGGTTTACCATCTGTTCGCTGAACCGGATGTCCGTGTAGTCGCCGCCGGTCTCGCGCAACACCACGCGCCGCGTCGCTTTCAAGTCAGCGGCCAGGTGCACCTCGATGGCGGCCATCATTTTTCGCACGGTTTCGTTTCGTGGGACGAGGGTCACGACCGGGCCTTCGGCGCCACCCGTCACCGAAACGTCATAGTCACGCCGGTCGCTGGCGTATCGGCCTTCCATGACGGCGGCGATTTGGGCGACGACGTTTTGCATCGCATCGGCCAGGCCGAGGTCGAGCTTCTTCCATTGTTCATCCACCCATTCGAATTGCGCCACGCCCGAACCGTCGGAGACGAGAATGGATTTGTAGGGAATGGTTGTCTCCCAGCGGATACGGCCCGGCTTTTGAAAGCAAAGAAACCCCTCCGACCTCAGCGGTTCATTGAACAACGACAAATGCCGTTCCTGCACAAACCGCGTGAACACCGTTTGCGCCCGGCCCATCGCGCCGCTGATTTGCTCCAATGAAACCGGCGCATTGGTTTGCGCGCCGGCGCGGTTCAAACAAAACGCCAGCAGCAACGCGCCAAAAGTGATTTTGTGGTTGGCAAATAATTTCATTTTTCAGCCATCAATTCATCCAGCCGCACGCATTGGTAGCCTTCAAACTCCAGTTTGTCCAACAGCAACGTCACCACCGCGAGCAGTTGTTCGCGCGGCACGCCAGCGTCGTGCAGCAAAAAAATCGCGCCGGGTTGAAGTTTCCGCAGCAACCGCCCGGCGATTTTCTCCGGCGCGTCAGTTCTCCGATCCAATCCGCGCGCTGTGTAGCCCACGACTTTCAAGCCGAGTTCACCAGTCACGCGGAAAATGCGCGGGTTCGTCAAACCCACCGGGGGACGGAAAAATTCCGGCGCGCGTCCCGCAACGCTTTGGATTTCCTTCTGCGCCCGCGCCAGGTCATCGCGCAACCGCCGCACGGAAAAAATGTTCGTCCACGGACAGTGTTGAAAGGTGTGGTTTTCAATTTCATGACCTTCCGCCACCATGCGTTTCGCCAGTTCCGGCTGCCGGGCGAGGTGTTCGCCGATGCAAAAAAACGTGGCGCGCACCTTTCGCTCCGCCAGCAACGCGAGCAACGCCGGCGTGTTCTCCGCGTTCGGGCCGTCGTCGAACGTCAGCGCGACAATTTTCCGTTTTGTCACCCCGGCGCAAATGCTCTCGCCAAACATCCGCCATTGCGGGAACGACACGCCCAGCCCGACACACAGGCCGGAGAGCGAGCAGAGCGCCGCGAGCCACCAAAAGAGCGCCGCGCCGTGGACAAAAATAAAAATCAACGCCGCCGCAACGAGCGTGGTGCCGAGAATCATCCGGTATCTGGTTAGGCGCGGATGCAACACATTCCTTTCGTTCCCGTCGTTGAAAAGGTGAACAGCACAACCGTCCGGCACGCACCAGGCAAAACCGTTTTGTCCACGGTGCAAAATCCCGGCGCGATTTCGCCGCGCACCAGGCCGACCGCCGTGAGAAAACCAAAGACCGGCGCGGAATGATGTTCTCCACAGGCGTGCTTGTAAGCGCCGCAAGCAATGTTCCGCCCGGCCAGCCGCGACAACGCCCCGGCAACGGCGCGATAAAAGTCGTCCAGCTTCGCCGAACCATTCGCGCCGGTCAGGAGCAAATCCACGTCGCCGGCAGCAATGCCATCGCGCTCCAGCGTCCGCAAAATCCAGCGCGCCTCGGCCCCGGCATTCTGATTTTCCGAACGGCCGATGCGGATGGCGGAAACGAATGCGAGCGGGGACACCGCATTTTCCGCGCGGCCGAGCGTGACCACCACGCCACCTTCGCCCGGCAGCGGACGTTCACGATTTTTCAGAGCACCGGCAAACGGTTGGATTTCCGGCGATGATTCGCGCCACCAGCCCCAGCGCATTCCGGCGGCGAGATGGTATTGATTCAGTTCATCCGCCGCGCCAACGAGCGCAAGTTCCGCGCGGCCCGACGCTAGTTCGGTCGCGCCCTGCCAGAGCGCGGTCTCGAAGGAAATCTCACGCTGAACCGGCGTGGAGTTGAGACCGGGAAAATTCAGCTCAATGGCAATTTGTGCCGCAAGCGAGTTGTGAACGGAGCTGGTGAAAAATATCGGACGCGGCGCGCGTTCCTCTTTCAAAATCATGTTCTCCACGAAGGCCGCCGTGTCGTTGAGTGAGCCGAGTCCGGTGCCAATGGCGACGCAGATTTTTTCCGGCGCAACAGCGGCGGCGGCGCAGTTGAAACTCTTTCGCGCGGCAACGAGGACCATTTGTTGAATCCGGCTCAACTTGCGGCGCTTGGCCGGTTCGATGAATTGTTCCGCGCCGAATGCGCCGCAGGCATAGACGCGCGCCTTGCCCGGCGGGGATGCGGCGGGAACATCAAACCACGAAGCAACCGCGCCGCCGTTGCGAAATGCTGTTGCGATTTCCGCGAGTGAATTCCCAGCCGCGCTGACTGCGCCAACGCCGAGAATGGCAAAGCCTCTTTTTGTAGCAGCCGACGCAAGGAGGCTCTGACTGGGATTTGGGATTTGGGATTTGGGATTTGAGATCACCGGCACCGCGAACACCAGCGCCACATTGTTGCCGCCGAAACCGAATGAGTTGCTCAAGATGCGCGAGACGGATTGCGCGCGGAATTCCTTCACCGGCTCCAGGCCCAGCTTGTCATCGGCGACTTCAAAACCGGGTGTGCCGGGAACGGCCTGCTCGCGGAGCGATTGCACCGCAAGGACGGCCTTGATTGCGCCGCTGGCCGCGAGGGTATGGCCGAAGAATCGTTGCGCCGATGCCACCGGCGGCAGGCGGTCACCAAAGATTTGCTTCAACGCCCTGATTTCCATCGCGTCGTTGTCCGGCGTGCCGGTGCCGTGAGCGCTCACGTAGTCAATATCGGCGGGTTGAATACTGCCACGCTCGAACGCGCTTTGTATCGCGGCGCAGGCACCCCGCCCTTCCGGATGCGGCGCGGTAGCGTGAAAGGCATCGCAACTCGCGCCCCAGCCGGCGAGCCGGGCCAGTACAGGCGCACCGCGTGCGCGGGCGGATTCCTCCGCTTCCAGCACGAGCATCGCCGCGCCTTCACCAAGACTGATGCCAGCACGCCGCGCATCGAAAGGACGACAGCCCTCAGGATCGAGCAGCAGCAGTGATCCAAATCCGTTCAACGTCAGTCGCGAAAGCGAATCCGTCCCGCCCGCCAGCATCAAATCGGCTTCGCCCTGCTCGATCAACTCCGCGGCGGCCAGGATTGCCATCGCGCCAGCGGAACAGGCGGTGGATACGGTGGCGCACGGGCCAAGCGCGCCGAGTTTTCGCGCGCATAAATCCGTCCCGCCGGCGCATTCGTGAAATCGGAGCGGTCCGAACCGCCGCTTCAGCCCGCGTAACAGGCAGGTGAGAACTTGTTCGGTGCTCAACATTCCGCCGACCGTGCAGCCGAGCATCACACCCATGCGCTCCGGATTCAGCGCGTCCGGGCCGGATTCCAGCCCGGCAGCGGCGAGAGCTTCCCGCGCAGCGATCCACGCCAGTTTGTCCGAGCGCGAGCCGCGCACCCGGCCGGCCAGCGCGTCCACGTCTTCCCGGACTTGGCCGACAGGATGATGTGCGTAACGCGGCGAGGAGAAAAGCGTGAGCGGCCCAAGGCCGGATTGTCCTGTACTGATGGATTCCCAGACCCGGCCAATGCCACAACCGGCGGCGCTGATGATTCCCGTTCCAGTTATGACTGGGATTCGCTGGAGCATGGTTTGCGGTTGGCCGCAACGAATTCAGCAAGTGCCTGCACCGAGGCAAAAGCTTTGTCGGCAACCTGGCGTTCCTGAATGATGATGCCGTAGTCCTGTTCCAGAATTGCCACCAGTTCGAGAGCGTCAATCGAATCCAGTCCGAGGCCCACACCAAAGAGCGGTTCATCCGTCTGAATGTCCGACGGCGACACCCCTTCGAGGCTGAAGCCGGCGATAATTTTGGATTTCAGTTCTTCAATCAGGTTTTCCATAACTCTAATAACCGGACTGCAAGAGCATAGCTTCCGGCAAAATGTTTTAGCAAGCGCGTTTCGGTTTGGAACACAGCTTCCGGCAAATTTCCACGAGCGATCCGGCTGCGAAAGGACGTTCGCGCGGCGCGCCCTCCCGTCCGCCTATAAGTAACGCGCAAGCGTGCCAGCCGTCCGGCGGCAAATGGCCGGGCAATCCGGCGGCAACGGCGGTCTTGCGGTCCAAGGCTTCGCAACTGAGACATAGGCAGGCGCCTGCATCGCCCAACTTCAACCACTCGGCGGCTTCGACGGCGGCGTTGTTACCGGCGGCATCCGCCGAGACAAGGCACAACACCGGCCCTTTAAGGCGGTAACGAATGCAAATCTCGCCGATGACCGTGCTCGGCAGGGTGTAAGCGAAAATGCTCGGTCGGGGCGTTTGCGCGAAGCGGATGTCGGTGTCCAGCGAGCCGGCAAAGGTTTCAACACACACGCCAATGCGCTCGCGCCGCGCTTCCGGCATCGCGTCGAAACCCGCATCAAGCAGTTCCGCTGCCATGAGGCCCAGCCGGCACATCAGGTCCATGCGGGCGAAACGTGAAGGATCGGAATCGGACACCAGCGACCAATGCAAGCCGTCCAATTCGCCGCGCTGCAAGGCCTCATTCAACGATGCCGGCCAGGCACGCAGGCCGGTGAGGTCATTGCCATGGCCTTCGGGGCCGAGATAACTGGCGGCGAGAATAGCGGGAGGGTTCACGGCAGTTCCCTTTCCAAAACCAGCGCGCCATTCGTGCCGCCAAAGCCGCAGTTGATTTTCAAAATTCGCCGGAGCCCGGATGCGGGACGCGAATGGTCGAGCAATGATTCCGGTGCGGCCGGGTCGCGTTCCCGCAGACGTGGTGTTCCGGGAAGCAACTGCGCCTGCATCGCGGCCAGACAGAGAATGGTTTCCAGAATTCCCGCCGCGCCGAGCGTGTGGCCGAGCATTCCCTTGCTGGAACTGAACGGCGGCACGCGCCGGCCGAAGACGGCGCGGAGCGCCAGCGCCTCCATGTTGTCGTTGTAAGGTGTGCCGGTGCCGTGGGCGTTGATGTAGTCAATCGAATCCGGCGCAACTCCGGCCCGGGCCAGTGCGCGAAAGATGGCCAGCACCAGACCCGAGCCATCGCGCGACGGACCCGTGAGATGGTTCGCATCGTTGCTCGTGCCCCAGCCGGATACCCGCACGGACGGTGACGGGAGCAAATCGCACCGGGCCAACAGAATCGCACCTGCGCCTTCACCCAAACTTAACCCGATGCGCGCCTTGTCAAATGGACGGCAACCTTCGGGATCGAGCGACTTCAACGAAACAAAGCCGGCCAGCACAAAGTCCGAAATCAAATCCACCCCGGCAACGAAGACGACATCAGCCAGGTTGCGGCGAATCAGCGCCACACCCTGTTGAATCGCGAGCAAGCCGGAGATGCAGGCGGCGGAAACACATTGCACCGGTCCACCGGCGGCGCAGGCGACAGCGAGGTCGGCGGCAAGCCAAGCGGGTTGAATGTGCCGTTGAGCCATGGGTGAACAGGGCAGGTGGCGGACCAATTTTTCGAGGGCATCAATGCCGGCCTTGGTGGTCGAGAGCACCAACCCGCGTTTTGACGGCGGAACGGAATCCAGCAGGTTTCCCGCATTTTGTCCGGCTTGTTTCAACGCGGCGCGGGCGAAAAGAAATGCGCGCGAACCGGCGTGACCGGGATCGCTGGCGCGAAGTTGATCGAGCGTTTCGCCGGTCACCCAGCCGGCGATGATGGCCTGTCTGGTTTTGCCGACGGTGCATTCGCGGTTGCGCAGACCGCTGGTGCCGGCCGGTAATGCCCGTTGGAGCGGTTCGATTCCGATCCCCAGCGCGGTAATGGCGCCGCAACCGGCGATCGCGACGGCGGGTTCGTTCACGGCAACGTCCACAGCGGTTCCCAGGCTTTGAGGCGTTCCAGCATGAACGCGGGCCAGTTCAAAATCAGTTCGCCCGCCGGAGTAGTAAAAACCTGGCTGGTGTTGCCGGTGGCCAGCAAGGCGCCGTCGCTCCCGCGACGGACTTCGTAATCGAAGTCCAGCCGTGCGCTCTTGGATTTGAAAAGGCGCGCGGAAACCTTCAGCAAGTCCGGCAGCCGCGCCGGCGTGAGATAATCCACGTGGAGATGGATGACCGGCACGGCAACGTGGTGCTCGATAAAGGTGGTGTAATCCACTCCGTAACGGCGGCCAAACGCGCGCCGGGCCTCCTCAAAATAATTCGCATAGTGCCCGTGCCAGACAATGTGCAGGGCGTCCACTTCGTTGAACCGCACCGGCAGGCTGGTTTTTTCCTCGAGATACGGCCGCGGCGGGCCGCCGCGGGCGGAACGGTTACGGGCGGGAGAAACGGGTTTCGTCATGACAGGTGATTGGCGGAAGTCAAAGGATTGCCGGTGCTGGTTTTGGACGCCGCCACCGGGGCGTTTGTGGAAGCGTCCTCCCAGAACGGATAAATGTTGAACCATTGGAACGGATATTGTTTCGCAACTTCGGCGAGGCGCCCGGCGTACTCGGCGACGTGCGGCTGCAAAATTTCCCGGCGGGCGCGTAAAACTTCCCTGTCAATGAACTTGGCCGGGAAGGAAAAAAAACGGTAGTGACCGATGCGTTCGCGCACGGCGAACACCTGAAAAATTGGCGCCCCGCTGACGGCGGCCAGCAGATACGGACCAATGGGAAAATGCGCGATGCCGCCGAGAAACGGCGCGGGCAAATCTGCGCCGCCAAAAGAGCGGTCGCCCAGCAACGCAACGATTTCGCCACGCCGCAGCGCCGCCGCTATGGGAATGCTGCGCAGCGGATGTTCGTCCGTCGCCAGCAGGCGGAACTGTTTTGCCTGCAACGCGCGGTCGAACAATCGGCGCAGGCGCACCTCCTCCTTTTCCAGCACCACAACGTTGACGGTTTTGCCGAGCCGGCCGAGCAGGTGGCCGCCGATTTCCCAACTGCCAACGTGCGCACCGAGCAGGATGATCCCTTTTCCCCGGTCGAGAAATTCCCGGAACAACGGTTCGCCTTCAAAGCGGCATCCGATCCGGCTCCGGCCCGTGATCACCGCGAGTCGGTCCAGCAAGGTGACACCGAATGAAAAAAAGTGGCGGTACACGAGCACCGGCCATTTCCAGAACGGTTGCGGGCCGCGGACACGCTGAAGAAACTGCACGGAACTGTGGTAGGCAGCCGGACTGGCCAGTGTGAAGTAAGCCGCGACGAACACGAGCCACGCGTACGCCCAACGCACGCCGAAGATGCGAATGATCTGGACGAAAAACCAGTTCCCGAAATAGCCGCCGCGGGTGCGGCCTGACCAGCGCAATGCTGAAGCATTACTGGACGCTTGGTGTGGGGCTGCGTGCAACTTGTTGGGCGTTGAATGAGACATGATCCGTGGATTCGCTGGCATGAGTCCCTGCCTGAAACGGGTAGGGGTGTCAATCTCATTTGGCCGGCGGAAAAGCCGGGGGGCACATCCGCGCACCGCCCCCAATTTGTAGGGGCAGGCATCCTGCCTGCCGTATCCGGCGGCATCCCTGCCGCCCGAGCCACAAAAACGAACCCGCGTCATAAACTCGCTTCCCCATCAGACCACCCGGCTGGAAGCCGGGCGATACGGCAGCCAAAGATGGCTGCCGCTACGGGGGCAGCGCGCGGATGCGCCCAAAGCCGGACTCAATCCGGAGGCAATGGCCGTGGAGGAAGAACCTGCGTTTGGACTTCCGCGGACTTCAACCATTCGCAAACCCGGGCGATGTCCTCGAACAATGGCCGATCTGCGGTGAGTTTTTCCGAAATCTCCCGGACCCACCGGTGCAATTCGCGGTAGTGTCCGCCCATGACATCGCCGCCGCGCAAATCGGCGGCCTGTGCCAGCGCCAACGCCTGGATGGCCACCAGCTTCCAGGCCTTGCCGGTTAGGTCGCGTGTCATGCGCGCTGAGATGGTGCCCATGCTCACGACATCCTGGTTGTTCGCGTTGGTGGGGATGGTTTGCACTGAAGCGGGCGT